>Ga0307436_1000199_pt1 | contig 26561 bp, 28 predicted proteins | sample SalMarWE160440MG_FD_202513 | JGI IMG/M metagenome (GOLD analysis project Ga0307436, IMG submission 202513) | Salt marsh sediment microbial communities from the Plum Island Ecosystem LTER, Massachusetts, United States - WE1604-40 | ecosystem: Environmental > Aquatic > Marine > Intertidal zone >...
CGATTTGGGCCTAACACGAGGTGGGAAGTGGAGGTCACGGCACGTCAAAAAGGCTTGGATCGCGTGCTTAGGGCTAGATTTTTTAGGAGTGGCGGACGACCCGAGGGTCGGGCGGGAGAAGACGGCAAAATTTGCGGCAAGCCGCGAGACGCCGCCTGGTCATGCTTAATTGACGATTAAGGGTGCGCCCGTTAATCGCTTCTGGGACGTGCTATGGACGGCTGTCCCAGAGGGACACGCTGCAAGAGGCCTCGCCTCTTTTGGGTTTGAGGCCGGCGCCCCAAGGGGCCCCGCGCATCGGAGAGACATGAATGGCTACCAAGACCGCTGAAGCCGAAGATCAGGTTGAGACTGAGACCCAGTCCCACGATGGGCCGGTGCTCGATATGTCTGACGCTGCAGTCAAGAAGCTGATCAAGACCGCGAAGGCGCGCGGCTTCGTCACCTATGACGAGCTGAACGAGGTGCTGCCTTCGGAGGAGGTCTCCTCCGAGCAGATCGAGGACACCATGTCCATGCTCTCCGACATGGGCATCAACGTCATCGACACCGACGAGGCCGAGGAGGCCGCCGAGGGCGCCGAACAAGGCAAGGCCGTCGTGGCCCAACAGGCGATCGCCAAACCTGAGACGCCCACCCGCGAGCCCGCCGAGCGCACCGACGATCCCGTCCGCATGTATCTGCGCGAGATGGGCTCCGTGGAGCTGCTCTCCCGCGAGGGCGAGATCGCCATTGCCAAGCGCATCGAGGCCGGCCGCGAGGCCATGATTGCAGGGCTTTGCGAGAGCCCTCTCACCTTCCAAGCCATCATCATCTGGCGCGACGAGCTGAACGAAGGCAAGATTCTGCTCCGCGACATCATCGACCTCGAAGCCACCTATCAGGGCCCCGACGCCAAGCAAGTCCCCTCTCAGCCGCTTCCCGGCGAGGAGCCTCAAGAGGATGGCGAGGCCAAGGACGAGAAGGCTGACGGTGAGGAGGAGAAGGAAGAGGAATACGACGACGACGACGATCTCGAGAACTCGCTGTCGCTTGCCGCCATGGAGGCGGAGCTCAAGCCGCAAGTGCTCGAGACCTTCGACCTCGTCGCCACCAACTACAAGAAGCTCCGCCGGCTTCAGGACCAGCTCGTCGAGCGCGCGCTGAAGAACGACACGCTCTCCTCCTCCCAGGAGAAGCGCTACAAGGCACTCAAGGACGAGATCGTCACCGAGATCAAGTCGCTCCAGCTCAATGCCAACCGCATCGAGAGCCTGGTCGAGACGCTCTATCACATCAACAGGAAGCTGCTCGGCTACGAGGGCCGCTTGCTGCGCCTCGCCGAAGGCTATGGCGTCACGCGCGAGGACTTCCTCGGCGAGTATCAGGGCAACGAGCTCGACCCCAACTGGCTGCGCCGCGTCGGCCGCCTCAAGAAGCGCGGCTGGGCCGACTTCATCCGCGATGAGCGCGGCCTGGTCAAAGAGCTCCGCTCGGAGATCCACCGGCTCGCCGCCGAGACCGGGCTCGAGATCTCCGAGTTCCGCCGCATCGTGTCGATCGTGCAGAAGGGCGAGCGCGAGGCGCGCCAGGCCAAGAAGGAGATGGTGGAGGCAAACTTGCGCCTCGTGATCTCCATCGCCAAGAAATACACGAACCGCGGGCTGCAGTTCCTTGATTTGATTCAGGAAGGCAATATCGGCCTGATGAAGGCCGTCGATAAGTTCGAGTACCGCCGCGGCTACAAGTTCTCCACTTACGCCACGTGGTGGATCCGCCAGGCGATCACCCGCTCGATCGCCGACCAGGCGCGCACCATCCGCATCCCCGTGCACATGATCGAGACCATCAACAAGATCGTGCGCACGTCGCGCCAGATGCTGCACGAGATCGGCCGCGAGCCGACGCCGGAGGAGCTCGCCGAGAAGCTGGCGATGCCGCTGGAGAAGGTGCGCAAGGTTCTCAAGATCGCCAAGGAGCCAATCAGCCTCGAGACGCCGATCGGCGATGAGGAGGACTCTTATCTCGGCGATTTCATCGAGGACAAGAACGCGGTGCTGCCCATCGACGCCGCCATTCAGTCGAACCTGCGCGAGACGACAACGCGGGTGCTTGCCAGCCTCACGCCGCGCGAGGAGCGCGTGTTGCGCATGCGCTTCGGCATCGGCATGAACACCGATCATACGCTGGAAGAGGTCGGCCAGCAGTTCAGCGTGACGCGTGAACGCATCCGCCAGATCGAGGCCAAGGCGCTAAGGAAGCTGAAGCACCCCTCGCGCAGCCGCAAGCTGAGGTCGTTCCTGGATAACTAGCCGCACCATCCAGCCGGCGAACGGAGGGGGGCGTGAGCGGTCTGGACATTCTGAATGCGCTGCCAGTCTGGGCGCTCGCGGCCATCGTCATCGGCGTGTCCGTCATCTTCAGCGTCGGCCTGCAGCTCCTGGCCCGCTGGTATTTCGGCGTGGACCTCCTCGCCGCGAACCACGAGGTCGCGGGCTTCAAATATGCCGTGGTCGGCGTCGCTTACGCCGTGCTGCTGGCCTTCGTCGTGATCAGCGTCTGGGAGGAGTTCGAGACCACCCAGCACGCCGTGCACGCCGAAGCCGAACGCTTCTACAACCTGTACCGCAACAGCTACAACTTCCCAGAAGCCACCGGCAAGAAGATGCGTGACGCGCTCATGGCTTATGCCGTCGCGGTGCGCGACAAGGATTGGCCGGAGATGGCGCGGGGGCGCCGCGGCAGCGCCGCGGCGGCGAAGGCCTATACCAGGCTGAGCTACACCATCGGGCAGACCAAGTCCGAGGACATCGCGCTTCAGCCGAGCATCCTGCACGCCATCGATCTGATGCAGCAGACCGCCGACCTCAGGCTGGAAAGGCTGTCGGATGTCGGCGGCCACGTGACCCCGGTCATTTGGGGCGTTCTGCTTCTCGGCGGCATCATCACGCTCGCCTATCCCGCCTTCTTCGCCACCACGAAAGTCGTGCCCCAAGTCCTGATGACCGCAGGGCTCGCCATGATCATCGGTGCGACCTTCTTTCTGGTCATCAACCTGAACTACCCCTTTTCGGGGCCGGAGGGGGTGACGGCCGCGCCAATCGACCAGGTCATTCAGCGCATGCGCCAAGAGAACGCGGCCGGCGGCCAATGACCCGGCGCGCATCGGCCGGATCGAGGCCAAGACATCCCGCGAGGCGAAGCACCGAGCCGCTCACGGAAGCTGCGGAGCTTCCTCAATAACTAGCCTCGGCAACTGGCCTCGGCGCTTCCCCAAGGTACTCGCGTCATGCCCAGGCTTGACCCGGGCATACGCCTCCTGACTCAGGCGAGCTTGGAGGCGACCCAAGCCAGCGCGATCGCCAAGCAGGCATTGATCACGATCGGTACCCACAGGAACCATTGCGCGCCGGCATACCCGCCCACGAACAGGCTGTAGAGCAGCGACAAGGCGATCAGCGCGGTGGCAACCATGAGGCCGACCACGAAGGGCCGCTGCGTCTCCGGCTTCGCCGCGGCGAGGAAGCCGGCCACGCTTACGCCGATGAGAAGCCCGCCGCTCCAGCGCACCCAGCCAGCACTGGCTGGAGCACCTGGGTCCTGGCTCAAGCTGAACATCCATTCCGGCACGAACAGAAACAACAGGCCGTAAATGAGGTCTATGATCGCGGCGATGTAGAGGATCGTCGCCGAAGATTTCACGTCTGATTGGGTCATTCGCCGTTCCTCCCTCTTAGCGCCCACAAGTGTACACCCTTCACGCCCTCTGGTCGTGCTAGGAACGACTGCAACCCCAGGAGGGTTCCCTGCCGTGACCGAGAGCGACGCACGATTTGAGTTCCGGTGCTGGGCGCGCAATTTCGGCATGGTCGATACGCGCTTGCGCCGGCTCTCGGACTGTCACGGTGTGCGCGAGAGCGACGAGATCTATATCGTCGCCGCGGGCAACGACGGCACCAATACCAAGATTCGCGACGGTGTATTGGACATCAAGGAACTCATCGAGACACGGGGCGATCTCGAACGATGGCGGCCCCGGACGAAGCGCGAATTTCCTCTTACGGCGGCAGCGCTTGAAGGCGAGGTGCTCCCGCAGCTGGGTGTCGCGGTGCCGCGCTTCAGCCGCGAGCCCTACACTCTGGACCAGTTCCTTGCAGAGGTTGTCCTGCCGCATCGGGAGTTGGCCGCCGCCGCGGTCTTCAAGCGGCGCTTCGCCTTCACCGTGAACGGCTGCATGACCGAGCTCGACGAGGTCTGGATCAACGGCGCGGGCCTGCACACCGTCGCCATCGAATCGACCGATCCGTCGGCCTTCTCGGAAGCAAGGCTCATGCTTGGCCTCGATGGCCTGGAGAACCTCAGCTATGTGCGGGCCATTAAGCGGGTGATTGGCATGGAGCCGCTGAAGTCGCCCTACTAGGAGAGCGGAAGGCATGGGGACGGAAATCGAGCGCAAGTTCCTCGTGGTCGGCGAGGCGTGGCGGACCCTGGGCGAAGGAACCCGCTATCGGCAAGGCTACCTATCGACGGTCAAGGAGCGCACGGTCCGCGTGCGCAGGGCCGGCAACAAGGGAGCATTGACGGTCAAGGGCGTGTCTGTCGGCGCGACGCGGAAAGAGTACGAGTACGAGATTCCGGCGGCCGACGCCGATGAGATGATCGATCAGCTCTGCGAGAAGCCGATCGTCGAGAAGATCCGCTACAGGATTCCGATCGGCGACCTCACCTGGGAGGTGGATGAGTTTTTCGGAGTCAACGAAGGCCTCATCGTGGCGGAAGTCGAGTTGCAGTCGGAGGACCAGCCCTTCGACAAACCCGATTGGATCGGCGAAGAGGTCACGGGCGATCCGAAATACTTCAACGCTAACCTGGTCGCACGGCCGTTCTCCACCTGGTAGCCGGCCACGCCCCAGCGCTTGCTAGGCGGATTCAATCAGAGTGGCCAAGCGTCGATTCTGACATAGATCAGAACCCAGACGGGGCAAGACGGGTACCAAACCGACCACAACCCTCTTGCCGAGGGAACGGACTATGGCGAGGCTAGGGGGCTTTTTTGAGAGGATAAGCGAGCCGTGGGATCTGATAGCGCAACGGAGTCAGCCGCGAAGCCGGATGCCGCGGATAAGCCGGGCGCCGGGTCCGGCACCGCAAGGACGGCGGAAAAGAAGACCAAGTTGAATATCGGGCTTGCCCTGTCCGGGGGCGGCTTCCGCGCCACATTGTTCCATCTTGGGCTCATCCGCTTTCTGCGCGACGCCAGTCTGCTCACCAGCATCACCCATCTGGCGAGCGTGTCCGGTGGCAGCGTCATGGCCGCCCACCTGATCTATCGCTGGGATCAGTACACCTCGGATGACGATGCGACCTTCGAGAAGGCGGCCGCCGAGCTGATCGCCTTCACACAGCAGGACGTGCGCGGAAAGATCGTGCGGCGGCTACCGCTCTTGGTGCTCGCCGGTTTGATCCCCAAGGTGAAGCTCGGCCGGACCGATCTGCTGGAGCACTTCTACGACGAGTTCTATGGCGAAACGACCCTGCACGAGCTGCGCGAGCGCCATCCCACGGCGCCGAAGCTGCACATCCTGACGACGAATCTGTCGAGCGGGCAGCTTTGCTCGTTTACCGCGGACGGGTTTTGCATCGACTCCCCGAAGGGAACCGAGGTCTACGAGACTTACGCCATCAGCACGGCGTTGGCGGTGACGGCGTCGTCGTCCTACCCGCTGTTCTTTCCACCGATCGAACTGACGGCAGAGCGGCTGCAAGTCGACATGGCCGCGTTTCAGTCGCCGTTCTCCTACGTGACCGACGGCGGCATCTTCGACAACCTTGGCGCGCGGAAGCTGGCCCTTCTGGATCGCGACGTCAATTTCGACGACGTCGTCATTAGCGACGCCGGCGCGACCTTCGATCCCAACTACACCAAGCGGTTTCGCTCGTTCCTCAACGCCGCCTCCCGGTCCGCCGACATTCTCATGAAGCGCGTCGGCGAGCTGGAATACGAGCGCGTTCAGGAGCAGAACATCTTCTCCGAGGAGCTTCTTAAAGACGAGCGTGGGCTGAACCGGTTTCGCTTTGCCCAGCTCGCGACCGAAGTTCATCCCCATGAGGACCCGCACGCGCTGCATCTGAACGTGCAGCGGGCGGCCAAGAGCATCCGCACCGATCTCGACAAGTTTTCGGACATCGAGGTGCGCACGCTGGTCGCGCACGGCTACTGCGTCGGCCGATACGTTCTGAAGGACCTCTGCGCCGACAAGCCCGAGATCCTGGATGCGCCGCTGTGGATCCCCGAATGCGTAAAGGAGAAGAAATCCAAGCTGGCCGAAAGGATCAGCGGTGACCATAAATCGGTCGCCGAGGCGAGGCGGCTCCTCAGTTCCGCGCGCGTGCGCCTCCGCTTTTTCTCGCTGAGGGATCCGTGGGGCGTGGTGAATCTCGCGCTCGCGGTTGCCCTGGTCTACCTGCTCGGAACCGTCTTCCTCAGCACGTTCGATTATTTTCTGGCGTGGCCCGATTCCTACACGATGCGCATCAAGTATGGGAACTATCTATCGCAGTGGGAAAACACTATGCTCGACCCGGAGCAGCGCACCGCCGTTGACCGCTTTCAGCAAACCGGCGAAATGCCTCTCAAGGAGAGCCTGGTTAAAGCGGTCGAGGATTTCAAGCGTCAGGAGGACGTTGTTGGGCATGTCGGCCGCGGCAGTGCCGCCTTACGCATCCGCGACAACTACGTTCACGGCACCGCGTTCTTCCGCTTTCCGGGCGAGTGGCGGCGTGTCGTCTTTCTCTTGAGCGGCAGCGCTATAGCGAGTGATGCGGGAGAAAAACTCGACATCACCATCAAACAATTCGATCGAACGGAAGAGCAGAACCACACAAAACATCCATCCGCCCGCTTCGAGGTCAGGCTTCACCAGACCAAGAATGGCTTCGTGGGTGATTTCTTTCATCCTCCTTCTGAATCCCATCCCGGCGCCGAGAACATCAAGCTCGGCGAGATGTCGCTGACGAAGACTTGGTCGCCGGTCGGATGGCTCTTGCACGTATGGCTGTCAATGTAAGTTTCTTCGACGACACGTCGGTGCCGGAGTTTCGCGAGTACCGCGGGATCAAGCATGACGTGTTCGTTCAGGAGCAGGGCTGGCAGCTGCCGTTGGAGGCGGATGCCCAAATCGTGGCCCCGGATTCCTCGGACCCCCATTCGATGTTCGTCATCGCCCGCGCCGAAGGCCACGCGATCGGCATTGCGCGGGCCACCATGATCCGCGATGCGTTCCCTCACGCGGAGCTCTTTGCCGGCCAGATGGAGCGGCCCGAGCTGCAAGCCGTGCGGGCAGCAATCGCGACGGTCAACTCCGTTGCCGTACGTCCGGCGTTTCGGGGCAGGGCTGTCCAGGTCCATGGCCATGCGCGGACCATGACCGCAGGCAAGGCCCTGATGGTCGAGCTCACCAGGCGCCTCCACCATGCGGGGGCCGAAGTCGTGCTGCTCACCACATCGCCGGGCATTGCCGCGGTTTTCTTCGACCATCTCGGCTATTACGTCATCGACCCGCCGTTTCACGCTCTCGACCGCACCCTCATCAATATGGGGCTCGGCGTGCACGATGCCGAGCACTTCAAGGAGATCGGCAGCCCGGTTGCGGATCTGGACTATGCGGAAGGCGCCTCGGGCGCAGAGCGTCGCTGCATCGCCTATTTTAGAGAGCGGAGCGCGGCGGTCCTGCAAGGACGGCGTATGGAGGAGTTCTGCCACAAAGAGCTCGCCCGCCAATCCTCCGCCGGCACCTACGCCCCCGCCAAGTAAGCGGCGATGGGCTACACAGCGGCCTCCAGAAGTCGCGCTTTCAGCCGGGGCGCAGCAAAATCGAGAAAGGCGCGTAGCTTTAGCGGCAACAGCCGTTGGCCGGCGTAGACCAGACTGACGGGCGATGATGCTGGCTCGAACTCGCTGAGGATGACGGTGAGCAACCCAGCGTTCACTGCCTTGGCGGCTTGATACGACAGCACGCGCGTGATCCCGAGACCTGCGATTGCTGCGTCGATGGCAGCCTCAGCGGTGTTCACGGCAAGCCGCGAACGGACCGGGACGGATGTACTGGACTTGCCGGCCGTGAAGACCCAAACGTTCGGAGACGAGAATCCCTCGAAGGTGATGCAGTCGTGCGTGGAGAGGTCGCTGATCCTTTTCGGCGTGCCCCTCTGCGCAAAATAGGTTGGACTACCGCATACGACCTTGCGGATCGAACCAACGCGCGTGGCGATGAGGCTGCTGTCCGGCAGCTCGGCAATGCGTGCTGCGACATCGACATGATCTTCCAGGAGATTGACGACGCGATCGGTCAGCATGAAGCGAATGTGGACGTCGGGATATGCCGTGAAAAATTCCATGGCGACCGGGAGCACATGCAGACGGCCAAAGACGATTGGCGCAGTGATGATCAGTTCGCCCTTCGGGGCGCTGTACTCGCCCGCTGCCGCGCGCTCGGATTCGCTGACATCTTCGAGGATGCGCTTGCAGGCCTCAACATAGGCGCGTCCGGCGTCGGTCAGCGTGAGTTTGCGGCTCGACCGGATCAGAAGCCGCGCATTCAGGCGCGTCTCGAGGTCCGAAACCTTGCGGCTCACCGTCGACAGCGGGATGGCGAGGCTGCGGGCGGCGGCCGAGAGGCTGCCGGCTTCCGCCGCCGTCACCAGGATCGACATTGATTCGAGGCGGTCCATCAATCTTTCCAAATTATGGAAGGATGGGTGCAACTTATGGAGCATTTTCGATGCTCGTGGAAGGCACTAGCTAACGCGGACCAAGGCCCCCGACCCAAAACCAAATGGAGCGCCTCATGTCTCAAACCGCCGCCACGATCGACACTGCTGCCACGTCAAGGAAATCGGCTTCTGCCGAACGGTTGTCCGCTGCCACCACGTATCGCACCGCTTCTGTCGACGGACTGAAGGTCTTTTACCGCGAGGGCGGCGATCCGAAGGCGCCGGCGCTGCTTTTGCTGCACGGCTTTCCGACGTCATCACACATGTTTCGCGAACTCATCCCGGCGCTCGCCGATCGCTATCGCGTTGTGGCGCCGGATCTTCCAGGCTTCGGCTTCACCGACGCGCCGGACCGCAAGACCTTCGAATACAGCTTCGACCATCTGGCCAACGTGATCGAGCGGTTCACCGAGGCCGTCGGTCTCCGCCGGTATGCCCTCTATGTCTTTGACTACGGCGCGCCGGTCGGCTTCCGTTTGGCCGTGCGGCACCCGGAGCGGGTCACCGCGCTAATCTCGCAAAACGGCAATGCCTACGAAGAGGGCTTGAGTGAAGGTTGGAATCCCATTCAGGCCTACTGGAAGGACCCTTTGCCGAAAAACCGCGAGGCTTTGCGCGCCTTCCTGACGCCGGAGACCACACAATGGCAATACACACACGGCGTCGACAATCCGGAACGGCTTTCGCCGGATGCATGGACCCTCGATTCTGCGCTGCTCGCGAGGCCCGGCAACGACGACATTCAACTCGACCTGTTAGGCGACTACAAGAGCAACGTCGCCCTCTACCCGAAATTCCAGGAATACTTCCGCACGGCGCGGCCGCCGCTTCTTGCCGTGTGGGGCAAGAACGATCCGTTCTTTCTGCCTCCCGGTGCCGAAGCCTTCAGGCGCGATCAACCGCAGGCCGAAATCCATTTGCTTGATGCCGGACATTTTGCGCTCGAGAGCCGAGGGCCCGAGATTGCAGCGATCATCCGCGACTTCCTCGCCCGCGTGGCCTAGGCTGAGCCATCGCTGATCGCTCTCGGGAAGGGGGCGCGGTCCGACTCGGCTTCGATGTGCAGGAGGGGTGCGATAGTGCTCGACAAGGCAACGCCGTATCGACTGAGCGCGTTCTCGGACGGCGTGTTTGCGATCCTTATAACGGTGCTGGTCTTGGAGTTGCGTCCACCGGAGCACCCCACCTTTAAGGCGCTCCTGCAGCTCTGGCCGACATGGCTCAGCTACGCGGTCAGCTATCTTTTCATCGCTACCGTTTGGGCCAATCATCACTACCTCCTGCGCTACGCCAGCGAGGCGACCCCGCGCCTCTTGTGGTTCAATTTCGCGCATTTGTTTTCGATGTCGCTCCTGCCGTTCTCGACGGCCTGGATGGCCGTGAGCGAATTGGCGCCGCAGCCGGTCGCGTTCTATGCGGCGGTCTTCTTCCTGGTGAACGCGACGTACATGCTTCTGATCTGGGAGCTTATTGGCCGGGACGCGAGCGGGAAGGTTCCGCCACGGGTGCGCAAGATCATGTACGTCAGATCGATTGTAACCCTTTGCTCTTTCGGGACCGCCGCGCTCCTAGCGTTGAAATATCCGCTGACGGGACTCGGAATTTGCATCGCTTGCTTGGTTGTCTATCTGAGGCCCGAGCCGCCGGGAGACGGGGACCAGACATCTCCCTCTGCCTCGGCTCCGCGGTGAGAAGCAGCGATCTCAGCCGAGATAGCGGCGCTCGAGATGCGCCTTGAAATGGCGTGGGTCCAGAGGTTCGCCGGTGACCTCGGTGAGGAGCTCGCGCGCGGTCTTGAGCTGCCCGCGCCCGTGAATTTCGCGGCGGAGCCAGCCGATGAGGGCTGCGAAATCGCCCGCTTCGATCTGCGCCTCGAGGCCGGGGAGGCGAGCGGAGGCGGCGGCGAACCATTGCGCCGCCATCAGCGCCCCGAGCGTATAGGTGGGGAAGTATCCTACTGCCCCGGAGAACCAGTGCACGTCCTGCATGCAGCCGTCCTTGAAATTGCCATCCGTCGAGAGCCCGAGAGTCCGCGTCATGCGGTCGTTCCACGCTTCAGGGATGTCGGCCACGGCAAGCTCGCCCGCTACAAGCGCGCGTTCCAGGTCGAATCTGAGGATGACGTGGAGTGGATAGGTGAGCTCGTCGGCGTCGACGCGGATATAGCCGCGGGCGACCCGGATGGCGCGCGCGTGCAGATTGTCCGCGGTCCACGCGGCGTCGCCTTGGCGCCCGTCGAGGTGGTGGCGGATATGCGGTGCCGCAAACGCCATGAAGGCGCGCCCGCGCGAGACCTGCATCTCCACGAAGAGCGACTGGCTCTCATGCACCGCCGCACCGAGGCAGGCACCCACGGGCTGCGACCGCCACTCGGCCGGCAGACCCTGCTGATAGAGCGCGTGCCCGGTCTCGTGCAGCACCGCCATGAGGGATTCCAGAAAATCGTCCTCGCTGTAGCGGGTAGTGATGCGGGTATCGTCGGGAACGCCGCCGCAGAACGGGTGATGGCTCACGTCGAGGCGCCCGCGCGTGAAATCGAACTGAAGCGCGCGCATCACCTCCTCGCCGAGCGCCCGCTGGCGCTCTTGCGGGAAGGGGCCGGGTAGCGGCAAGGCCTCGCCCTGGCGGCCGAGCACGTGGTCGATCATGTCCGGCAGAAACCCGCGAAGGTCGTCGAACAGGCGGGCCACGTCGGCCGCACGCGTGCCCTCCTCGTACATGTCGAGCAGCGCGTCATAGGGCTGAAGCTTGAGCCGATCGCCGAGCGCGGCGGCCTCCTCGCGGGCGAGCGCCAGCACCTCGGCCAGCGGCTCGGCGACCGCGTCCCAGTCGTTCTCCGGCCGCGCCACGCGCCAGATTTGCTGGCACGCCGTGGTGGCGATCTGCATGGCGTGCACCAGAGCCTCGGGCACTGCCACGGCGCGGGTATACATGCGCCGCATGGCGCGCAAGTTCGCCTTTTGCCATTCATTCAGCTGCGCGGAATTGCCTTCCGCCGCATCGAGCAGCTCGCCAACCTCAGGCGTGGTCAGCGTCCGGTGTGCCAGCGCGGCCAGCGCGGCCAGCGCCTCGCCGCGCGCTTGCCCGCCGCCCGGCGGCATCATCACCGCCTCGTCCCAGTAGAGCATGGCCTGCGCATGCCCGATTTGGTGAAGCTCCGCGAAGCGCGCCTCCAGCTTTTCGTAAGCCGTCATGCAAATCGCTTCCTGATCCAACAATCTTACGCTCAGTATTAGCTGTCCGAGTCAACCAGCTTGATATCGTTGAGCTCGCTCCTCAACCAGCGAACCTCATGCTCAAGGAACTCGATCCTCTTCCTGAGCCCTATGAAAGCCCAGAATGAGGTGGCGGCGACGAGCAAAATTGCAATGTTTTGAGCGACATCCATAGCTCTTGAGTCCTCCTCGCGCACAGGGGCGGTTTTCGCAGCGCGGTTCCCTGTCGCCGTATCCCTGTCGGCCTGGCCTGTGGTCGCTGCTCCACGCGGGGCCAAAACCGTAGCATAGGCGCAACCCTTTGATACGATTCGGAAACATACTGCGCTCAAGCAGCGCGAAGCGCGGTCGCGTCCATAAAGAAGCCAGCCGCGAAATTGCCGTGCACCCCTGCTATAAGGGCGCCATGACTGAAACCGTAATCGCTCCGCCGCTCGACTTCACGTCCATCATCGCATCCGGCCTCGATGATCAGCCCGTGGCGCATCTGGTGGAGACCGCCATGCAGCGCCTGGTCGAGGCCGGCGTGCCGCTCCACCGCATGCATGTGGGCTTCCGCATCCTGCACCCGCTGTTCGACGGCATGAGCATCGTTTGGACGGAGGAGGGGGGCGTCGAGGTCGAGTATTTCGAGCATCTCGACAAGGACAACTCGGCCTATCGGCTGAGCCCCTTCTATCACATGCTGTCGAACGGGCTGACCGAGATGCGCATCCGTCTCGACCGCGACGCGGAAGCCCACGACTTCCCGTTGCTGCACGATCTGAGCGGGCGCCGTATGACCGACTATCTCGCCCTGATCGTCGCCTTCGGCGGCGCGCCGCTGAACCCTGAGACCCATGACGGGCTTGGCACCTCGTGGGCGACGCGCGATCTGCAAGGCTTCTCGCCCGCCCATGTCTGCGCCATGCGCCAGGTTCTGGCGCCGCTGGCGCTGGCGCTGCGCGTCGTCATCAAGGATCAGATCACCCGCAACGCGCTCAACACCTTCCACGGCCCGCTGATCGGCGGGCGCATCCTGTCGGGCACCATCAAGCGTGGCGCGGGCGAGCGCCTGGCCGCGGCGCTGTGGTATTCGGACCTGCGCAACTCCACGGGCCTCGCCGACCAGCTCCCCGTCGAGGACTTCCTCGACCTGCTCAACGTCTATTTCGATTGCGCCGCGGGCGCAGTGATGGAGGAGGGCGGCCAGGTGCTCGACATCGTCGGCGACGCCATCCTCGCTTTCTTCCCCGTCGAGGAAGGGAGCGAGGCGGAGGCCTGCGTCGCCGCGCTGCGCGCTGCCGAGAACGCGCAAGGGCGCTTGGCGGCGATGAAGGCCAAGGACTGTCCCCGCGCCAAGGAGATCGCCTTCGGCATCGGCGTCCATTTCGGCGACATGGTGTTCGGCAATGCCGGCACGGCGGAGCGCCTGAAGTTCGGCGTCATCGGCCGCGCCGTGAACGAGGTCGCCCGCACCGAGGACATGTCGAAAGCGCTGGGCCATCCGGTCGTCGTCACCGACGCCGTGGCGTCAAGAGTAGCCTCGCTCAACGGGCAAGGCGCCCCGCTCATTGACCTTGGTGAGCACGACCTGCGCGGCATCCTCGGCCGCCGCCGCCTGTGGGCGGCTGGCGCTGGAGTAAGGGCGCTCGCGCTCGACTAGCTACCGCATATGCGGCTCAGGCCCTATCGGATGCCTAGGTCGAGCCCGCGCATGACGAGCAGAATGTAAAGGCGCAGGATCATTGGACGATGTCGCTGCGCTCGGACGGGCGGGCCTGCGTGTCGTCGATGCGCCGCACCCGCACCGTGGCGGTGCCGTCCTCGATCATGTCGAGCTTCTCGGCGGCCGCCTTCGACAGATCGATGAGCGGTGCATCCGCGCCCGGCAAGCGGCCGGTGATGCGCACCACCACGGTTTGGCCGTTGGCGACGTTCTCCACCAGCACGCGCGAGCCGCGCGGCAGCGAAGCATGCGCCGCCACCAGCGCGCCGGCACCAACAGTCTCGCCGTTAAAGCGCGCGCCGTCCGCCGTCTCCGCGCGCCGCACGTCATGCCACGACGCGAGCCCCATCTCGGCCGGCCCCGGCGCGAGCCGCAAAGCGGCGGCGTGGTGGTCTTCCAGCGCGGCGTCGAGCTCAGGTGAAGAGGGCGGGGGACGCAGGTGCGCGGCAGCGTCCCCCGCGAGCGGCGCTACGCTGGTTGGGAGCGCAGCGCCGGGGGTCTCGTGCGCGGGCGCGGGCCCGAGCGAGGCGTATCCGATTGCGAGGAGAAGCGCGGCCGCGGGCGCATAGATCAAAAAGCGGCTGATGCCGGCCGCCACCGGCCGGTCCCGTGTACGCATGACAGACCCCCGTGACCAAGTGTCACCGTCCGCGTTGAACGCACGGGGAGGCCAGGGGTTCCGGGGCGTTTCAGGGAAATATCAAGGCCGGTAGCGCAAACATCATGCGCTCAAGCAGCGAAGCGGTAGCGCAAACAAGCGCTCAAGTAGCGCGAACAAAATGAGCCCAGAAAAACTTCACCCCCGGAAGCGTGGCTTCCGGGGGTGAAGCAGTTTTGGCGCGATGAGGCTAGTTGTTGATGAGGCTAGTTGTTGATGTCGTTTTTGTCTTCGTTCATCTGCCCCTTCTCGGCCGGGCCCATCTGGTCCGACGGCTGGCTCTGGTGCTGGAGGGAGTCGTCGGGCGAAGAGGGCTGGGTGTTCTGGTCCTGCCCGATGGTGCCGGATTCGCTCGGGCCGCCGGCGGCGCCGGCTTCGATGAACGCCAACTGGACATTGGCGAGCTGCGTCGCGGCGTGGGCAGGCGGGGCGAGGTAGCTGGATGCATCGGCGACCCCGCGGTCGGGCTGCTCGACTTGGGCGCAGCCGGCGAGCATCGCAAAGCCGATAAGGGCTAGTGAGGTACGAAGCATCTCCGGTCTCCCTGTGCCGCCGCGCGCCCAGCCACGATGGCTCGGGATCCCCACAAGGCGGCACTTGCGGTCTTTGCCATGGCGCTCGTCACCGCGCCTTTAGGAAGGCGAGGTGCAAATTGCTGCGAATTTTTCCCGATTCGAGAGCGTGTTTGGGCCGGACGCGCGGGCCGCTAGTGCTGGTCTTGGGAGCCGTGCTGAGACTGGTCGTTATTGTCGTGCTCGCCATAAGTGCCGGGCGCGGTGTCGGGCGGGGCATAGCGCTCCACGTAAGGCAGGGCGTAGTGGTCGTAGTAGTAATTGCCCGTGGCATTGCCGGTGGGGTCGGTGTCGCGGTTGTCGGCCAGCGCGTGGCCGAAGGTGAGTAGGAACGCGCCGAGGAACAGAGCGGCGGTCAGCACGAAGGAGAGGATTTCCGGCACGCGGCTTGGCGCGCGCGAGATCACGACGTCATGGCTCTTCAGGACCCGCTTGGTCTCTGCCGAGAGGGTGGAGTGGGACATGGGGGACCTCCTGGTGGTCTGGTCCGACGGCGCGCGAACGCCGCAGGCTCTTGCCCCGACCTATGACAGACGCGCCTGAAGAAAATGGTCAGCCCGGCACCGCCAATTTTCCGAGAAAGTGCATGCGCGCCTTCAGCTTCAGGTAAGGTCCGAGGGATCGCCGGGGGCGGAGCCCACGGGCGGCGGGGGGTAGACGGGCTTCGGATGCAGGAAGGTCATCGATGCGTAGGCGCCGATGAACGAGCCCGCGGCGGCGAACAGCACATAGGCCCATTCGTGCGTGTAGTTGATGACGGCGAACGACGACAGCAGGTACCACAGGCTGCTCCAGCTTGCGGCTGGCAGGCGCCTGCGCTTCACCACCGCGTGGGTGAACATCACGTAGATGGCGTCGGTCAGCCCGGTGGCGACCATCACGGCGGTGGCAATCAGCGGATCGATATGGATGTCGGGCATGGGGGACGGTCCTTCGCGTCTGGCGGCGGGCGGCCGCTTTACCAAATCATTGCCAACAAGGTGAAGCGGGACGCGATGCTGCATTGCAACAATCGCCGCTTTGCCTTATATCCCAGGTGAGAACAACGGGTCCCCTTAGGGGGACGAGCTTGGGAAACGTAAGGGCGATCACGTGTTCCTGACCATGCTGAAAGCCAAGCTGCACCGCGCCACCGTCACCGGGGCGGATATGAACTACGAAGGGTCGATCGGCATCGATCGCGACCTGCTCGATGCCTCGGGCATCCTGCCGCACGAGCAGGTGGACGTGCTCAACATCAATAACGGCGCGCGGTTTACTACCTATGCCATCGAGGCGCCGCGCGGCTCCGCCGACATCGCCGTAAATGGCGCCGCCGCGCGCCTGGTGCAGAAGGGCGACAAGGTGATCATCGTCGCTTATTGCCAGATCCCTGCCGAGGAGGCGCGCAACTACCGGCCGACAGTCGTCGTGCTTGGCGAAGACAACGAGATCGTACGCATGCCGTAAGGCTGCGCCTCGCGCTTCAATCTCTACAATCCGAACGGATAGGTCTCATCGGGCCCGTGGGGGTGGGCCTCGGTGCGCGCCGCTACGGCGTCCGTCTCGCTGAACCAGATCCACGCATCGAACTGCTTCGACAACTCCGCCTGGAAGTAGTGCGAGAGCAGCTCGGTCTCTGGCCGGTAGATCACGCCGATGGCGCGCTCCAGAAGAGGCTCGGCCAGCACCTCGCGGACGCTGTCTTTCTGGCCCGGTCCCGTCTCGAGGAAGAAGGCATCGATGCCGGCGTCGCGTGAGCGGCCTTCGTAAGAGTCGGGGCGGGCAGGGCGCACGCGCTTGATCTCCATCGGCTCGTCCCAGTTCGAGGCGGCCGCGACCGTGCCACGGTCGGTACCGAAGCCGATCAACGCGCAGTCCTCGTCGAAATGCGTGCGGGTTAGCTGCCCTATGTTGTGCTCGCCGCGGACCTGACCCATCTCAGTGAACTCGGCATTGCCGACATGCGAGTTATGCGCCCAGACCACCGCCTTCGAGCCGGGCCCGCGATGGGCGAGCACGCGCTCCAGCGTGTCGAACATGTGCTGGTCGCGTAGGTTCCACGACTGGGCGTCGCCGTAATACATGATGCGGTAATACTGCTCGGCCGCCGCCACGATGCGCGCGTTCTGCTCGGCGTTGAAGAAGGCGTCGCCGTCCTTGGCAAGATAGCCGAGCCGGTTGTGCAAAAGATCAACCAGTGCGTCGGTGACCGGCTTCTCGCACACGGCAAACCCGCGCGACAGCGCCATATGCCCGTAGCGGGCCGGCTCGGCACGGAACGGCGCAAGACAGCCATAGCGATGGCGGGCGATCCGCGCCGCGTCCGGATCGACCCGGTCGAGATAGTCGAGCACCGCCTCGATGGACGCATTGAGGCTGTAGACGTCAAGCCCATAAAAGCCGGCACGTTTATCCGGATCGGCGATGGTCTCGTTGACTGCCTTCAGCCGGGTGAGGAACTCGCCCACCTGGCCGTTCCGCCACATCCACGTTGGGAAGCGCGAGAAGGCGGCCTTCGGCACTTCGGGCCGTGGCAGCCCGCGCACGAAAGAGTCGTACACCGCGGCGTCGGGCCAATCGGCCTCCGCCGCCACGATGTTGAAGCCGTGCTTCTTCACCAGCATCTCAGTGATACGGGCACGGGCGTCGTAGAACTGCGCCGTGCCATGGGTCGCTTCGCCGAGCAGCACCACGCGCTTGTCCGCGAAGCGCTCGACAAGCGATGCAAGCTCGTCGAGATCGCCGAACGGCTCGGCGGCATCGGCGATCAGATGACTCAAATTGGTGCGGACGACCTTTGCCCGCTGCGAGGGAATGAGGAGGCCGTTGGCGAAGCCGGACGTCTCCGCGTCGATTTGAGTCTCGGCCTTGGCCTTCTCCGGTCCGCCCCAGCCTTGCTCGCCGATCAGGGGGACGAAGGTGACGGCGCCGTGATCTTCTTGCTCGAAGGTGTCCTCACCTGTACGGCGCACGAGCAGCAAGGTCTGATGGATGTCGCGACCGACCGGGATCACTAGCCGGCCGCCGATCACGAGCTGCTGTTTCAGCGCTTCAGGCACTTTGGGGCCGCCGGCCGAGACGATGATGGCGTCGAACGGCGCGTCGTCCGGCCAGCCTTTGGTGCCGTCGGCGCAGATGATCTCCACGTTGTCGTAGCCAAGCCTCTCTTCCCGCTCACGGGCTTGATCCGCGAGTTCCTCGTGCCGCTCGATGGCGTAGGCGTGAGAGGCGATGCGGCTCATCACCGCCGCGGCGTAACCAGAGCCGGCACCGACTTCGAGCACCTTGTCGCCTGGACGCAACTCGGCGAGCTCGATCATGCGGGCGACGATATAAGGCTGGGAGATAGTCTGCCCGGCCTCGATGGGAAGGGCCGAGTCCTCGTAGGCGAACTCCGACAAAGGCTCGGCCACGAAGGCCTCTCGCGGGACCTCGCCCATGGCGGTGAGGACGCGGGCGTCGGCGATACCGCGGGCTTCGAGATGCCGCGCCACCATGAAGGCACGATCTCGGGCGTGGATGTCATCCCCGCCGGGCTGTTTTGCATTGAGGGCTGTCATGGACGTTGTCCCTATCACAAGGCCGGACCGTCCGGCCTTGATTTGGATCAGGAGGTTCGGCCCCGGACTACCAGACTACATGGTCTCCGGACGAAGCCTTGTGTCTCGGATGGCCGCGCTACCTTAACTCCCAGGTAACCCTGATCTTGACCTGGACCGTTGCCGTACCGGCCTCGATAGGGACGGCCATGGCCATGGCCCTGGGCGCGGCAGCCTCGGCGTAGCGGGGAATATAGCCGCCTTCCTCTTCCGTAATGCTCAGCACCGGCCCGAGTTCCACGCCCGCGGCCTCGGCATAAAGCTTGGCGTTGGCGATGGCGTTGTGCATGGCCAGCTTCCGCGCCTCGTCTTTCAGCGCCTCGGGCTCCGACACGCCGAACGAGATCGAGCCGATCTGATTGGCGCCGAGGCTCACCGCCGTGTCGAGGACATCGCCGAGCTTTGTCCTGTCGTGCACCGTGATATGTACGGAGTTGGTGACCCGATAGCCGGTGATGAAGGCCGCCCGGCCCTCTTTCTGCCGCTCGTAGATGGGCGATACGGAGAAGTTCGTGGTCTGGGTGTCCTTCGGCGCGATGCCGGCGTCTTTCAGGCCATCCATCACCTTGCTCATGGCCTCCGAGTTCTTGTCGAGCGCGTCGCGCGCCGTCTGGCCTTCCGTGGTGACACCGGTGGTGATGTTCACCTTGTCCGGCGTGGTCTTCACCGCGCCGGTAGCGGAGAGCGAGAGGGTCCGTTTGTCAGGCTGGTCAGCCAGCGCCTCGGGCGCTTGGGTCGAGATGGCCGAGGCGAGCAGCGCCAGCATTGGCGCGATATAGCGATAGGGTGAGGGAGAGGGCATAAGGTCATTCCGCCGACGATTGGCTTCGATGTCAGGTGTATGAGGAATCTGCTATGAGGCGGAAATGTGAGATCGCGCCCATCGCCCTGAAAAGCTTCGGGAGTTTTCCCGACGTGAGGGCAAGCGAAAAAGAAGGAATCTGAAGCGGAATTGCTATTGTCTTGAAAGGAATCCCGCTTCCGGGCCCGTAGCTCAATTGGTTAGAGCCGGCGGCTCATAACCGTCTGGTTGGAGGTTCGAGCCCTCCCGGGCCCACCACTCTCAAAATTCGGCATTGTATTCACTTGCGTTTTCCCCCTTTCGCCCGCACCGGATGCGAAGGTGCGGGAATAGATGTTCCGCCAGCGTTCGCCAACTTCTCGATAGCCTGAGCCGCGAGCCGCCGCCTGTTTGCCGTGCGCGTGTAGTGCGCGGCCATCTTGGGATCGGTCCAGCCAAAGATCGCCATTAGCTCCGCTTCGGTCGCGCCCGCGTTGGCCGCGCGGGTCGCGGCGATCTTGCGGACACCATGCGCCGAACCCGGCACACCTGCCGCCCGGCATGCCGCGCGGAACTCATTTCCAAAGCTTTCTTTGGTGAGCGGTCTCCCGTTCGCGCCGGCGATGAACGTCAGATCGCCGCACGGACCGGCATCAAGAGTTGCTTGAAGCACCGGCAGGATAGGCAACGTGACCTCGACCGTGTACCCGCTCTTTTCCGTCTTAATGGTCGCCACACTATTGCGGCAATGTTGGCGGCCGAGCCTCGCTGCATCGCCGCGCCGTAGGCCGGTAAAGGCGAGCACGTCCAACCAAACGCGCTGGCGCGTGCCTATGGGCCAGCGCGCCTCATAGGCGGCAACATGTTCCTCGGTCCAGGGAATGAAGCCGTCGGTTCGCTTGCGCGGCAGGTTTGCTACGCCCGCTGTCGGATCAAATTTTACCAAGCCTGCCTTGCGCGCCCATCGGAATAGGCCTCGCGCGGCGTCGAGAAAGTGCCGAGCTTGATGGGGCGTCTTGGCTCGCCGCTCCCTTCCGGCCTCGATTGTCGCATTGGTGATCCGCGCGAACGACTCGTGTCCCGCCGTCTCAATCATGGTCTTAAAGATGTTCTCACGCCGTCGCCGAGTGGCGGGCGAAAGATCAGTCCATGCAGTCGTCTCGCGATAGCGCGTGATCAGCCATGCGAGCGAGCTTGTAGAGGGTGCGGAATTGCGGGCGGGTATTCCAGCAAGCGCAGCGCGATATTCGGCGTCGAATTCAGGCGATCCGTATTCGGCCCTGATCCTCACGCGCGGTCCGCGCCCGACGCGTACATACCAGACGGCCCGGCCATGCCGCGTTATCTCTCTATGAAGGTGAGGGGGGCGTGGGCGAGGCATTACAGCACGATCTCCCTGCTATCGCCGGTCGTGTTCTCGGGCTTACCGATGTTGGCGAACTTGGCTTCCATGAAGATGAGCTCGGTTTCCAGGCAGGCAGCACGGCGTGCCATCATGCGCCGACCTAAGGGTCGGGCCCGAGCGGTCGATCGAGTTAATCCGGTCGAGGCACGAACAAATTCAACTCTTGAAGGAAGAGGCTCCACAACTAAGGATCATCAAGAGCCTTATTGTTCGCGGCAGCAACACGGACACTTTGATCGACGAGGTTCGGCGCTATGAAGCGTGCGTGGACTCGTTCATCATCGACACATCTGATCCTGTGACGGGGGCCTCTGGCGCGACCGGAAGAGTTCACGATTGGGAGATCAGCCGGAGGCTAGTGGCGTCATCAGCCAGACCTCTCATTCTCGCAGGTGGCTTGAACGCCGGGAACGTGCGCCAGGCCATCCGTACGGTGCGGCCGGCAGGGGTCGACGTGCACACGGGAATCGAGGGCCGCGATGGCCGCAAGCGCTACGATTTGACAAGGTGTTTCGTCGAAGAGGCAGGTGGGGTTCTCGGAGATAGAGCTGGAACCAGAGGTCCGCTAGTGGCACGTACCGGACATGCGAACTGGGAAACCTGAACGTCCGCTTCTGACCCAAGCAGGACTCGCTTCTGGCATAATGGGAACGTCGGGAGACAGATCGTAGGAGGGTAACGATGGTTCGTGAGGTAATCTGCGCTGGAATCCTTGCGCTTATTCTTTCCACTGTAGCATTCGCGCAGACGGAACAGTATGGCACTGCTGAAGAGGCTAGAACCATGCTGGAGAAGGCAGTCGCCGCCGTCAAAGCCGACAAGACCAAAGCTCTCGAAATGTTCAATTCGGGCGAAGGAGGTTTTAAGGACCGCGATCTTTATGTGTTTTGCGCCAATTCCTCGGACGGCGTTGAGACGGCTCATCCGACGTACAAGGGAAAGAAACTCACAGAGGCGAAAGACGCAAAAGGCTTTGCTTTTGGGCAGGAAATCATGAGGAGGGCATCGCCGGGAGAGATAAGCGAGATCACCTATATGTGGCCCCGGCCGAATTCTGATACGCCTGTACAGAAGACAACACTGTTCACAAAGGTTGGTGATCAAATCTGCGCCGTTGGATACTACAAGTGATAGCTAAAGCATGCGCAATCGGGGAGAAGGCGTGCCTGCGCGCTGTGCCTATTGTATCTCTCGACGGATGTCTTGAAGCGCATCGCCGCCTACTTGGCGCCGGAAGCCCCGATGTAGCGCGTCATGCTCGAGTAATGGCTTGCCAAGTTCGAGCCTCACGTCGGCTTGAGGCACTTAGCGGACATTGATTTCTACAGTGAACATGTCTGCTTTCGGGGGCAAAGCAGACATCCCCGCGATGGTCCAACTGATGGTTCTATGACTACACGGCCTAGTCGCGGATGCGTTCTTTACGCGCGCGGCTCCTGCCTTGCAGAAAGCGGTCAAGAGCAACGACGGTCACGCCGTAGCGCTTAGCAACGTGCGTGAGAATGGCGTCTCGGTCGGCGCATGACGTCGAGCCCGCGGGCGTGGCCGGCGACCACGAGCGCCTCCTCCTGGCGCTATGAGCTGAAGCAACTCGGCGTCGATCTCGCGGTCGAGCGCCGTCCATGGAGCAAACTTATAGCAACGCTTTCACCGTTCCGAGTAGTCTGTGCTGGAAGGGGCACAAATCGAGAAGAGGGGCGAAATGCGATGAGTTATCTTGAGCCATTGCGGTGGGCATCCGTTGCCTTCGGAACCTTGTCCGCTCTGTTTTGGTTGTGGGCTGCTGCTGTTCGGTCGCCGCGCGAAATGATTTTGGGCTATGGCGGTCCCGGTCCTGTCCACGATCTTGCCCATGCAGTCCGCAAACAAAGTCGGCTGAACGGTTCGGCAGCGGCCTTCGCGGCGCTTGCCGCGCTCTCTCATGCAATTGCGCTCGCGTTGGCGGGGTAAATAAAATCCACGCCGTTCACCCCGTCTGGTCTCTTTGCAGCGAGCGAAATTTCGGGGTGCAGCGTCCCCGCGTTATCTTTCAGACGTTCCAGGCACCGGATCAATCTCGAAATGAATAAGAAACAACATGGTTTCCATCTCTCCCGCTGTTGTGGGTGTAGGGGGCAGACTTTAGGGCGCTGTCGCTGTCGATTTGAGATTACTGGTTCTTGTTGTGGCGACGATAGCTATCGTTGAAAGGGAGGGAGAGCCAGCAAGGATCAGTCAGAAAGCGGCGCTACAAACGACTCACCTATGGCTAGGCTGGCCGCACCGCATGTCAGCTGCGGGTCAAAAGCCGACGTGATGCTGGCGGACCGGCATGTCCGCCCCGTAGCAATAATATGCGTGCCATTTTGGTAGACGTAGGGGATCCGATGCATCGACGGTATGCCCTGCGTCCGATCGACGACGACCGATTGAGATTCACCGGAGCGAATCTTCCAGATCCCTGCCGCCGCACTGCCGATCGCTGCATGGATCGAGCTGATCCCTTCCACCAGGCGATAGGGCGAGTCGCAAATGGGATCTGTGTAACCCGTGAGAGTGACATCGACCTCGTACAAGCCCGGCGCAACGCCTGTCTGACGGACCAGATCTTCCCATATTTCCACAGGATTTTCCTCCCTTCGGCTTCGTGTGCGAAATCGCTTCGCCTACTGTTTATTTGTTGACAGTAGAGCGTAGCACCCCCGAAGTGCTGAGGCATGAGTGCAAGGATGAGGGGCTGGGGTCTGGTGCGGGAGCCGCTGAAAATTCGTTTTGCGGCTCAAAGGCGCATTTATTCCCGCACCTTGGCGCAAGCCTTTGTTTTATTGATAAGATAGCACTCCCGGGCCCATCACTATTTTTCAAGCAGGGACTTACGTACGGAGCGGACTACGAACACTATGATCTTTCGCCAGCTATTTGACAGCACGTCGAGCACGTACAGCTATCTGCTCGCCAGCCGCCACGGCGGCGAGGCGCTGATCATCGATCCCGTTCTCGAAAGGGTCGACCGGTACATTCAGCTTTTGAGAGAGCTCGATCTGCGACTCGTGAAGGCGATCGACACGCATTTGCATGCGGATCACGTCACCGGCCTTCCCGCGCTGCGCGATCGCACGCAATGCATCACGGTCATGGGCGAGCAAACAAAGGCCGACGTGATCTCCATTCGCGTGAGCGACGGCGATCATGTCGACATTGAAGATGTGAGACTCAACGTCCTTTACACGCCGGGTCACACCGATGACTCATACAGCTTCCTCATGGCGGACCGCGTGTTCACTGGCGACACGTTGCTCATTCGCGGCACGGGGCGCACGGATTTCCAAAATGGCGATCCGCGGGCGCAATATGATTCCATCTTCGGAAAGCTGCTTAAGTTGCCCGACGAGACGTTCGTCTATCCCGCCCATGACTATAAAGGCGATACCGTCAGCACGATCGGCGAGGAGCGAGCATTCAATCCCAGGCTCCAGGTCAAGTCCGTCGATGAATATATCGAGCTGATGAACAACTTGAATTTGCCGAACCCGAAGATGATGGACGTGGCGGTGCCGAGCAATATGCGGGTGGGGCTTGCGCAGGACATCGTCGCCCAAAAGGGCTGGGGCTTAAGCCCCGAGCAGCTCAGGGGTCTTCTCGAACAGCAGAAGGTCGCGCTGATTGACCTCAGAGAAGACCAGGAGCGCAAGAAACATGGGATCATTCCGGGCTCGTTGCATGTCTCCTATCCTCGCCTCGCGCCTGAGCTGGAGACGGGCGGCCTCCTCCAACAGCTCGCGACGGACACGCGAACGGAGCTCGTCTTCTATTGTGCGTACGGCGAGCGCTCGGCTATGGCGGTGCAAGCGGCTCAGAAGGCAGGGATCGCCGCCGCGCGCCATTTGCAAGGCGGTCTTGCGGCCTGGAAATCTGCAGGCGAGCCCATAGCGCAGTAAGTTTTCTACCCGAGGACTTCTTAGGCGAAACCCCATGACCAACATCCGTGTGTTCACTTTCAGCCCCCATTGGGGGCTTCCTTCCGCAGGACCGTTCGCCATCAAGCTCCTCGCGTGGCTGAAGCTTGCAGGCATCCCATACGAGCAGGTCCTTGAGGACAACCCGGGCAAGGGACCTAAGGGCAAGAACCCGTGGATCGAGATCGACGGCGAGCCGATGGGCGATAGCGAGCTCATCATCGATTTTTTGTCCAAGAAGTACGGAGTTGATCTCGATGCCGGGCTGAGCGCGGAGCAGAAGGCGATCGGTCTCGCCTGGCGGCGCACGTTCGAGGAGCATTTTCACCAGGAGCTGGAGTGGGAGCTGTTCGTGCACCCGGCGGGTAAAGCCTACATCCGCAAAGCCCTGGTGTCGCAGATGCCGCCGGTGATCGGCCCGCTCGTTTTTTCGATGCTAAGCTCGAAGCTGCAGAAGCAGCTCTATGCGCGCGGGCTCGCGCGGCACACGCCGGATGTCATCGCGGCGAAGGGCCAGGCGGATGTCGACGCCTTGGCGACGTTTCTCGGGGGGCGGCCGTTTCTGTTGGGAGACCAGCCAAGCTCGGCCGATACCGCCGTGTTCGGCCAGCTCGCGCCATTGGTCTATTGGCCAATGGAGACGCCGGTCGCGTCGCACGCCAAATCTCTGAGCAATCTCGTGGGGTATTGCGACCGCATGCGCGAGCGGTGTTTCGAAAAATAGCCGCCACCGGCCCGCCGCTCTAAAATTCGTAACGCAGCAGCTTGATCTCAGGTGCGTACCATCGCGCCACCAGGTCGCGCAGCTCATCCGAATAATAGCTGCGGTAGTCGCGCGCGCGGTCCTTATTGGGTGTGACGTTGACCTTCGGCACATCGATGCGCTGCTTCACACCCGCGGCGGCGAGAGCCGCGTTCAGGTCTTCTTCGAGGCTCTCGTAACGGCCGAGAAAGTCAACCACGAGTGCCCCGTCACGCATGTAGATCTCGTGATTGTCGACATAGGCTCGTCGGCGGCTTGACATGAACCGCGCGAAGCTCGGCCGTCGCCGCTTGGACTTCGTCTTGTAAAGATACCAGGAGATCTGCCGATCCCACGGGTTCCGGTCGAAGGCGAACTTGTAATAGTCTTTCCAGACATCCTCGCCCACATAGGCGCGCACGAGGCTCCATGGCATGTGTTCGTAGTAGCCCACGGTGGGATGGTAGTAGCGCTCCGGCCGCCGCATGACCCGGCGCCATAGCGACCGTTTAGGCTTGAGCGGATGTTCGATCCGGTAGTTCTGAGGGCCAAGTCCTTTGCGTTCCTGTTCGCTTGCCTCGCGATACGGCGTGATGACGTCATCGGATCCGCAGAGTTGTGAAATCGCCGCCTCGATCGCAGTGCCGGCCGTCTTCTTCGTCTTGAGGAAGATGAACTTGTGCTTGTGACTGACAATCATGCAAGTTGGTCAGCGCTTTTGCCCGGCGAGCCAGATGGCGAGATCCTCGAGGATCGCGCCGAAGTGGATGTCCGGAATCTTCAGGACAGCGGCAAGATCCTTGATCTTCCTGCGCTCCTCGCCCGCGATCTTGTCGTCGGCTAGGAGCACTAGATAGGCCGCGCGGATTATCTCTTCCTTGGTCGCCTTGTCCAGGGTATCTCCGGCCGCGGCAAATTGGGCGAGAGCATCGCCCTTGGCATTGGCGTCCGCGGCGCGGGCGATCTCGTCAGCCGTCAGCGTCCGGCCAGACTGGTCCTTGTAGATCTGCTGGATGAGCCCGATCTCGCGGGGATCGAGCCTGCCGTCAGCAGCGGCCACGGCCACCATCGCCTTGAGAATCCACTCGGAATGATCGCTCGGGGATATTTCTGCCACGTCCTGCTCCTTGAGGGGCTTCACCTGCCGCCATTTGTGCTAAGGCGCAAGCTCTTTGCAACCCGCCTTGAAAACGAGGCTTTGAAGCGCGGCCCC
>Ga0307436_1000200_pt1 | contig 26522 bp, 28 predicted proteins | sample SalMarWE160440MG_FD_202513 | JGI IMG/M metagenome (GOLD analysis project Ga0307436, IMG submission 202513) | Salt marsh sediment microbial communities from the Plum Island Ecosystem LTER, Massachusetts, United States - WE1604-40 | ecosystem: Environmental > Aquatic > Marine > Intertidal zone >...
GCCGAAATCGGCGCTGGTGGCGGTGAGCGGATCGGGGCGATGGTCGCGCGCTTTCTCGGCGATCAGGTCCATCATGAAGAGGTCGATGTAGGGCTCGTTGAGGGTGATGAAGGTGTCGACGCGGTCGGCAAGGGCGCGGAAGACCGCGTCGGCATAGTCGGCGAACCATTTGATCGAGTCGCGATTGTGCCAGCCGCCGCGGGCGTAGAGCGTCTGCGGCAGGTCCCAGTGATAGAGCGTGGCGAGCGGCGCGATGCCGGCGGCAAGGAGAGCATCGACGAAGCGGCGGTAGTGGTCGAGGCCGGCCTGGTTCACCGTGCCGGTGCCGGCCGGCAGGATGCGCGGCCACGACAGCGAGAAGCGGTAGGCGTCGAGGCCGGCCGCGCGCATCAGGGCGATGTCGGCGAGGTACTGGCCACGGTCGTAGGCGTTGATGGCGACGTCGGCGTCGTATTGGGTGCCGACCACCGCCTCGCTGATACGGCAGTCGTGGACGTAGACGTCCCACTTGCAGGGGCCGCGGCCGTCGTCGTGGACGTGGCCCTCGACCTGGTAGGCGCTCGAGGCGGCGCCCCAGACGAACTTGCCGGCGGACAGCGTCTCAACCATCGCCGGCTCCGTTATTGCCGCGGACGGATTTCAACCGGTAGAGCGCCTCCAGCGCCTCGCGCGGGGTGAGCCGGTCAGGATCGATTGCATCGAGCGATTCGGCAAGAGGATCGGGCTCGGGCTGCGCCGGTGGCGCGGTGGCCGCGAACAGGGGCAGATCGTCGACGAGGGCGTTGACCGGCGAGGAACGCTCGCTCGCCTCCAGCTGATGCAGCACCGCCCGTGCCCGCGCGATCACCGCCGGCGGCAGACCGGCGAGGCGGGCGACCTGAATGCCGTAGGAGCCGTCGGCGGTGCCGGGCGCGATCTCGTGCAGGAATACCACCTCGCCCTTCCATTCCTTGACCCTGACGGTGACGTTGTCGAGACGGGCAAGGTGTCCGGCGAGCGCGGTCAGCTCGTGATAGTGGGTGGCGAACAGGGCGCGGCTCCGGTTGACCTCGTGCAGGTGCTCGATCGCCGCCCAGGCGATCGACAGGCCGTCGAAGGTGGCGGTGCCGCGGCCGATCTCGTCGAGGATGACCAGCGAGCGGGGACCGGCCTGGTTGAGAATGGCGGCGGTCTCGACCATCTCGACCATGAAGGTGGAGCGGCCGCGGGCAAGGTCGTCGGCAGCGCCGACGCGGGAGAACAGGCGGTCGATGACGCCGAGGTGGGCGGCCTCCGCCGGCACGTAGGCGCCCGCCTGGGCGAGGATCGCGATCAGCGCGTTCTGGCGCAGGAACGTCGACTTGCCGGCCATGTTGGGGCCGGTCACCAGCCAGATGCGGCCGGCCTCGTCGTCGGCGCGCGGGCCGAGGTCGCAGTCGTTGGCGACGAAGGCGCCGGCAGCACTCGTCCGGGTGGCCTGCTCGACCACGGCGTGGCGCCCGCCGGTGACGGCGAAGGCAAGCGAACGGTCGACCAGGGGCCGGCAGTAGTTCTCGGCGGCGGCAAGGGCGGCGAGGGCGGCGGCGACGTCGATCTCGGCAAGCGCGTCGGCGACGGCGCGGATCTGACCGGCCGAGGCGAGGATCCGCCCCATGAGGTCGTCGAAGACGGCAAGCTCGATGGCCAGCGCCCGCTCGCCCGCACCGACGATGCGCCCGGCGAGATCGGCGAGCTCGGTGGTGGTGAAACGCACCGCGCTCGCCAGCGTCTGGCGATGAATGAAGCGAGCGTTGAGCGGCTCCCGCAACAACCGCTCACCGGCAGCGGCACCGACCTCGATGAAGTAGCCGAGCACGTTGTTGTGCTTGATTCTCAGCGTACGGATGTCGGTGTCGGCGGCGTAGCGCGCCTGCAGTCCGGCGATCACGCGGCGGGATTCGTCGCGAAGCGCGCGCGCCTCATCGAGATCGTGGTCGAAACCGGAACGGACGAAGCCGCCGTCGCGCTTGAGCAGGGGCAGATCGTCGGCAAGCGCGGCGGTGAGCGAGGCGATCAAATCGGCTGGCGCGTCAGCGAGCACGGCCGCGGCAGCGGCGATCTCGGCCGGCGCGTCCGAGCCGATGCCGCCGGCGAGGCCGGCGGCGACGGCCAACCCGTCGCGGACGGCGGCAAGGTCGCGCGGGCCGCCGCGGTTGAGGCTGAGCCGCGACAAAGCGCGGGCGAGATCGGGGGCGCCGGCGACACGATCGCGCAGTGCCGTGCGGCGGTCGCGGTCGGCAAGCATCCAGGCGACGGCGTCGAGGCGACGGTCGATCACCGCCGGGTCGGTCGCCGGACCCGCCAGCCGCCGCGCCAACAGGCGGGCGCCGGCGCCGGTGACGGTGCGGTCGACGGCGTCGATCAGGCTGCCGCGACGGCCGCCGGCAAGGGCGCCGGCAAGCTCAAGATTCGCCCGGGTGGCGGCGTCGATCAACATCGTATCGCCGGGCGCCTCCTTCGACGGCGGCGACAGCGGCGGGCGCCCGCGAACTTGCGTCTTTTCGACGTAGGCAAGCGCCGCGGCGGCGGCGGCAAGCTCGACACGGGTGAAGGAACCAAAGCCGTCGAGGGTGGCGACGGCGAAGGCGGCGGCGAGGCGCTCGCCGGCGCTGGCGGCGTCGAACAAGGCCGGCGGCAGCGGCGTCACGGCGGCATCGAGGGAGCGCCACAGCGGTTGCAGATCGGCGGCGGCGAACAGCGCATCGGGGACGATGAGCTCACGCGGGGCGATACGGGCGAGATCGGCGGCAAGACGATCGGCGGCGGTGGCGGCGAGGCGAAATTCACCGGTGGAGATGTCGATCCAGGCAAGCGCGAAACCGTCACTGCGACTGGCGGCGAGAGCGGCGAGGTAGTTGCTGCGGCCGGGCGCGAGAAGCGCGTCCTCGGTCAGGGTGCCCGGCGTCACCAGGCGGACGACCTCGCGCCTGACCACCGCCTTGGCGCCGCGCTTCCTTGCCGCGGCCGGGTCCTCGCTCTGCTCGCAGACGGCGACGCGGTGGCCGGCGGCGATCAGCTTCTCGAGGTACTGGTCGGCGGCATGGACGGGAACGCCGCACATGGGGATATCGGCGCCGAGATGCTTGCCGCGTTTGGTCAGGGTGATGGCGAGCGCGCGCGCGGCAACCTCGGCGTCATCGAAGAACAGCTCATAGAAATCGCCCATGCGGTAGAACAGGAGACAGTCGGGATTGGCCGCCTTGATGGCGAGATACTGAGCCATCATCGGCGTGGCGGAGCCAAGCTCGCCCGGCCGGTCGGGGCGTGCGGGGGCGCGGGAATCCATCGGTGGCAAGGTTACCAGACCTTGTCGCCGGGTTCGACGCGGCGGAAAGCGGAAGCTGCCCGGATGCCGGCGCTTGTCGCTGCATGGCGCGATGCTATGGTCGCGCCGATCAGCCGGTGCCGCGCCACGACCGCAGAGGACGTCATTGAATGACCGCCACCCTCCATGCCTGACAACGGCAGGCCGGCGAAAACCGGCCCATCGGTCTCCGACCAGGAGGCGTTGAAGTTCCACGCCGAAGGGCGGCCGGGCAAGATCGAGATCAGCCCGACCAAACCGATGGCGACCCAGCGCGACCTGACGCTGGCCTATTCGCCCGGCGTCGCCGCGCCGGTCAAGGCGATCGCCGCCGACCCCCAGGCCGCCTTCGACTACACCGACCGCGGCAACATGGTGGCGGTGATCACCAACGGCACCGCCATCCTCGGCCTCGGCAACCTCGGGGCGCTGGCCGCCAAACCGGTGATGGAAGGCAAGGCGGTGCTGTTCAAACGCTTCGCCGACGTCGACTCGATCGATCTCGAGGTCGACACCGAAGACATCGACGAGTTCGTCAACTGCGTGCGCTTCCTCGGCGCCGCGTTCGGCGGCATCAACCTGGAGGACATTCGCGCGCCGGACTGCTTCGTGATCGAGAGCCGTCTGCGCGAGGCGATGGACATCCCGGTATTCCACGACGATCAGCACGGCACCGCCATCATCGCCGCCGCCGGCCTGATCAACGCGCTCCACCTTACCGGGCGCGACATCGCGAGCACGCGGCTGGTGTGCAACGGCGCCGGCGCCGCCGGCATCGCCTGCGTCGAGCTGGCCAAGGCGCTCGGGATGAAGGCGGAAAACGTCATCCTGTGCGACACCAAGGGGCCGATCTACGCCGGCCGCAGCGAGGGCATGAACCAGTGGAAGGCGGCGCACGCGACCGCCACCAAGGCGCGCACGCTGGCCGAGGCGGTGGACGGCGCCGATGTGCTGTTCGGGCTGTCGGTGCAGGGCGCCTTCACCGCCGAGATGATCGCCTCGATGGCCGACAACCCGATCATCTTCGCCATGGCCAATCCCGATCCGGAGATCACGCCGGAGGAGGTCGCCGACATACGCGGCGACGCGATCGTGGCGACCGGACGCTCCGACTACCCCAACCAGGTCAACAACGTTCTCGGCTTCCCCTACATCTTCCGCGGCGCCCTCGACGTGCGCGCGACCACCATAAACGAGGCCATGAAGGTGGCCGCGGCACAGGCTCTGGCGGCGTTGGCGCGCGAGGACGTCCCCGACGAGGTGGCGGCCGCCTACCAGGGGGTGCGGCCGAAATTCGGTCCCTATTACATCATCCCGGTGCCGTTCGACCCGCGGCTGTTGTCGGAGGTGCCGGCGGCGGTGGCGCGGGCGGCGATGGATTCAGGCGTCGCCGGAAAGCCGATCACCGACATGGCCCAGTACATGGTGCAACTGTCGGCGCGCCGCGATCCCATCGTCGGCACGTTGCAGCGCATCTACCAGCGGGTGCGGCGCACGCCCAGACGGGTGGTCTTCGCCGAGGGCGAGGAGGAGCAGATGATCCGCGCGGCGGTGAGCTTCGTGCACAACAAGCTCGGCACCGCCATCCTGATCGGGCGTGAGGAGACCGTGCGCAACGCCGCCGAGGGGGCCGGCATCGACATCCACGAGGGCATCGAGATCCACAACGCGCGGCTGTCGCGGCGCAACGCCGACTACGCCGATTTCCTCTACGCCCGCCTACAGCGCAAGGGCTACCTGTTCCGCGACTGCCAGCGGCTGGTCAACACCGACCGCAACCATTTCGGCGCCTGCATGGTGGCACTCGGCGACGCCGACGCCATGGTCTCGGGGGTCACCCGCAACTACTGGACCGTGCTGGAGGACGTGCGCCGGGTGATCGATCCGAAGCCCGGACACCGGGTGATCGGCATCTCGATCGTGCTCACCCGCGGACGGCTGGTGGTGGTTGCCGATACCGCCGTCCACGACATGCCGACGCCGGAGGAACTGGCCGACATCGCCGAGGAGGCGGCGGGGGTGACCAGGCGTCTGGGCTACACGCCGCGGGTGGCGCTGCTCGCCTACTCGACCTTCGGCCTGCCGGAAGGGCCGCGGGCGCGGAAGATCCGCGAGGCAGTGCACGTGCTTGACCGGCGGCGGGTCGACTTCGAGTACGACGGCGAGATGGCGGCCGACGTCGCGCTCAACCAGAAGGTCATGGCCGCCTACCCGTTCTGCCGCCTGTCGGGACCGGCCAACGTGCTGATCATGCCGGCCTACCACTCGGCGGCGATCGCCACCAAGATGCTGCAGGAATTGGGCGGCTCAACCGTGATCGGGCCGTTGCTCGTCGGTCTCGACAAGCCGGTGCAGATCGTCTCGCTCGGCGCCAAGGACTCCGACATCGTCAACATGGCGGCGCTGGCGGCGTTCAACATCAGCGGTTAGGCGCCGCGCACGCATCACCTGCCAGCCCGCGGCCGCGCTCCCGGCCTAATCGTCCGGAACGAAACGCGGTTCGGCGTGGCAGTCGGCAGCCGAGGCGTTTTCCCGTTTCGTCGCATCGGTTGGGCAATCCGCGTTGTCGGCCGCGTCCGGCGCGTTGCCGGACTCACTGGTGAGGTCACCGGACTGCTGCCGGGAACCGCTCACATTGACGTGCGGCTTTGACCTTATGAACTGCTCTTTCTGTGCCGCGGCCTGATGCGCGGAAAACGCCGCAACCAAGAGGGCGATCACAGCGCCGCCGGCGAGCTTCGCCATGTTCGATCGACCACGCATGTCGCCTCCCCCATTTGCGGTCACCTGGTCGGCTTCGCCCGCAGGCTCAGTCGACAGGGGTGAGATAACGCCGCGGCGCGCAGGTCAGCCCAGGCTCCGGCCGACAGTCGTGCAGCGAGTAGAGGATCAGCCGCGAGCGGCCGATCAGGTTGGCGACCGGCACGTAGCCGAGTTCAGCGAAGCGGCTGTCGGCGGAATCGTCGCGGTTATCGCCCATAACGAACAGGTGGTCCGGCGGGACAATGTATTGGCCGGTATTCTCCTCAGGGTCGTCGTCGGAGCGGATGATGATCGGATGGGTGAGGCCGCCGGGCAGCGTCTCCTCGTATTCGTTCACGATGACCGACGGTCCCTCGTATTGCTGGTAGGCGTAGGTCTTGACGAAGCGGCGCGCGGTGATATCGCCGTTGATGACGAGGCGGCCGTGCACGATGCGGATGCGGTCGCCGGGAAGGCCGATGACCCGCTTGATGAGCGTTTCGCCGGTGGTCGGATGACGGAAAAGGACGACGTCGCCCCGCGCCGGCAGACGCCCGAACAGACGGCCGTCGTGGAACGGCAGCGGCGGCAGGGTGACCAGCGGCAGGGAATAGGGGCCATAGCCGTAGTCGAACTTGGTGGCGATCAGCCGGTCGCCGACCTCGAAGGTGGGCACCATGCTCTCCGAGGGGATGTAATAGGTGGCGAAAGCCACCGTCTTGAGCACCACGGTCAGGAGCGCGGCGCCAACAAGGGTGCGCCCGATTTCCATGACTTGCTGTTTCACGTCGTTCTCCAGTCGTTGGCAATCCATACCGCCGGTGACGGCGATATTAGGGCGGCGGCCGCGTCACCCGGCGGAGCGTCAAGTTGATGCGGCCGCCTTGCGGGAACCATCCGGCGAGCAACGTCGAGGTTCCCGGATAGATACGGTCGACGCCGTGGAAGGCGAGGCGCGAGGCGCCGGCAAGCACGACCACGTCGCCGGAGGAGAGCCTCATCGATTTGGTTGGCCCATTGCGGGAGACACCACCGACACGGAACAGACAGTCGTCGCCGAGCGAGATCGAAACCACCGGCGCCGACAAATCCTCCTCGTCGCGGTCCTGGTGAAGGCCCATGCGGGTGCCGGGTGCGTAATAGTTGACAAGACAGGCTTCCGGATCGTGCGGGTAGTCCGTCACGCTCCGCCACACCTCGAGCACGGTTGCCGGAATCGCCGGCCACGGCTCGCCGGTAACCGGATGGGTCGCCTGGTAACGGTAGCCGCGCTCCTTGTCCGACACCCAGCCGAGGGGGCCAAGGTTGGTCATGCGGACGGAGAACGGCTTGCCGGTCCTCGGCATCGCCGGCGTGAAGAAGGGCGCGTCGGCTTCCGCCCGGCGCAGCTCGGCAAGGATGGCCGTCTGCTCGTGCGGCGGTAGGCCGCCGCGCCATAGCTGCCGGCCTTGGGTCAACGCCAGCGTGGCGGGCCGCGTGCTCATGCCGGGGCAAGCGTGCCGCGGCGAAGCCAGGTAATGGCGGGTGCCGCTTCTGCGTTCGCCAACGACCCCATGGTCATATCGACCCCCTCGCCGCCTTTCCGCATCGCCTCAGTGAGGCGGGAACACCTCCTCGGGTACCGGGTAGTATGTCCACCAGCCGTACCAGGCAACGTCGATGGCGCCGAGCGAATACTGGTAGACGAGCCAGCCGGTCGGCGTCCGGCGCAGCAGCGCCACCACCCGGTTGGCGAAGGCGCCGGAATCGACCGCCGCCTGATAGCGCGTATAGACGTACTCGATGGGGCGACCGCCCGGCCGCTGCGGGGCAAGGTCGACGAAGGCCCATTCGCCGAGGACGCGCATGTCGTTGACGACGAACTCGACCGGCGGGGCGACCTCGGCCGCGACCATGAGCCGGACGGCGTCGAGGATTTGCACGCGCAGCGGCGAGCCCGGCGGCGGGGCGGCGACCTGGGCGGCGGCCGGCGCACAGGCGGCGGACAGCACGACGAGAACAGCGGCGATCAGGCCGATCAGGCCCGGACGGGTCGACGGACGGCGACGGTGCGGCATGGCGGTCTCCTCGCAGGCAAGCGCGCCGCTTGCGGCCGATTTCACCCCTTCTTATATACGCCAGGAACAAACGCTTCCCGGGCTTTCGCTCGACAGGGGGGGCGAATCACGTCAGGGGATCGGTCGGGGGCCCTGCCAGGGACCCGTCGCGGTCTGCCGGAATGGAGATCGAACAAATGGCAAAGGTGATCGGTATCGACCTCGGCACCACCAACTCGTGCGTCGCGGTCATGGACGGCAAGACCGCCAAGGTCATCGAGAACGCGGAAGGCGCGCGCACCACGCCGTCGATGGTCGCCTTCACCGATGACGGCGAGCGGCTGGTCGGCCAGCCGGCCAAGCGCCAGGCAGTGACCAACCCTGAACACACCTTCTTCGCGGTCAAGCGGCTGATCGGCCGGCGTTACGACGACCCGATGGTGGGCAAGGACAAGGAGCTGGTCCCCTACAAGATCGTCAAGGCGCCGAACGGCGACGCCTGGGTGGAGGCGGACGCCAAGAAATACTCTCCCTCGCAGATTTCCGCCTTCGTCCTGCAAAAGATGAAGGAGACGGCCGAGGCCTACCTCGGCCAGAAGGTCGAGCAGGCGGTGATCACGGTGCCGGCCTACTTCAACGACGCCCAGCGCCAGGCGACCAAGGACGCCGGCAAGATCGCCGGCCTCGAGGTCCTGCGCATCATCAACGAGCCGACCGCGGCGGCGCTCGCCTACGGGCTGGAGAAGAAGAGCGGCGAGACCATCGCCGTCTACGACCTCGGCGGCGGCACCTTCGACATTTCCATTCTCGAGATCGGCGACGGCGTCTTCGAGGTGAAGTCGACCAACGGCGACACCTTCCTCGGCGGCGAGGATTTCGACATGCGCCTGGTCAACTACCTCGCCGACGAGTTCAAGAAGGAACAGGGCATCGACCTCAGGAACGACAAGCTCGCGCTGCAGCGCCTCAAGGAGGCCTCCGAGAAGGCCAAGGTGGAGCTGTCGAGCGCGACGCAGACCGAGATCAACCTGCCGTTCATCACCGCCGACGCAGCCGGGCCGAAGCACATGACGATGAAGCTCACCCGCGCCAAGTTCGAGGCGCTGGTCGACGACCTCATCCAGAAGACGGTGGGACCGTGCAAGGCGGCCCTCAAGGACGCCGGGCTGACGGCCGGCGAGATCCAGGAGGTGGTCCTGGTCGGCGGCATGACCCGCATGCCCAAGGTTCAGGAAGTGGTGCAGAACTTCTTCGGCCGGGAGCCGCACAAGGGCGTCAACCCGGACGAGGTGGTGGCCGTCGGCGCCGCCATCCAGGCGGGCGTGCTGCAGGGCGACGTCAAGGACGTGCTGCTGCTCGACGTGACGCCGCTGTCGCTCGGCATCGAGACGCTCGGCGGCGTGTTCACGCGCCTCATCGACCGCAACACCACCATTCCGACCAAGAAGGGCCAGGTGTTCTCGACCGCCGAGGACGGCCAGAACGCGGTCACCATCCGCGTCTTCCAGGGCGAACGCGAGATGGCGGCCGACAACAAGCTGCTCGGCCAGTTCGACCTCGTCGGCATCCCGCCGGCGCCGCGCGGCGTGCCGCAGATCGAGGTCACCTTCGACATCGACGCCAACGGCATCGTCAACGTCTCCGCGAAGGACAAGGGCACCGGCAAGGAGCAGCAGATCCGCATCCAGGCCTCGGGCGGGCTGTCGGAGGCCGACATCGACAAGATGGTCAAGGACGCCGAGGCGCACGCCGCCGAAGACAAGCAGCGGCGCGAACTGGTCGAGGCCAAGAACCACGCCGAGGCGCTGGTCCATTCCACCGAGAAGTCGCTGAAGGACTACGGCGACAAGGTCGCGGAGGCCGACAAGTCGGCCATCGAGGCGGCGGTTGCCGACGTCAAGGGCGTGATGGAAGGCAGCGACGTCGAGGCGATCAAGGAAAAGACCAACGCGCTGGCGCAGGCGGCCATGAAGCTCGGCGAGGCCATGTACCAGGCCAACCAGGCAGGCGCCGAGGCCGGCCAGGAAGCCGGCGCGGCCGAAACGAAGAACGAGGACGTGGTCGACGCCGACTTCGAGGAAGTCGACGACGACGATCACAAAAAGTCGGCGTGAATCCGCTGGCGCCGCGCCGACCGCCAAGCCGGGCGGCCGCGGTGCCAACTTCCGTTTGAGGCGCCCCGGCGGCACAGTCCGCCGCCGGCGACGTTTCAGAGGCATGTGAATGGCCAAGGCGGACTTCTACGAAGTGCTCGGTGTTCCCCGCGACGCCGACGACAAGACGCTCAAGGCGGCCTTCCGCAAGCTCGCCATGAAGCATCACCCGGACAAGAATCCGGGCGACCACACCGCCGAGGTCAAATTCAAGGAAGTCAGCGCCGCCTACGAATGCCTGAGGGACCCGCAGAAGCGGGCGGCCTACGACCGCTTCGGCCACGCCGCCTTCGAGAACGGCGGCGGCATGGGCGGCTTCCACGCCGACTTCGCCGCCTCGATGTCGGACATCTTCGACAACATCTTCGGCGACATGATGGGCGCCACCCGTCGCGGTACACGCTCCGGCCGCGAGCGCGGGGCCGATCTGCGCTACAACATGGAGATCTCGCTGGAGGAAGCCTACGTCGGCAAGACGGCCGAGATCGAGGTGCCGACCAAGGTCACCTGCCCGACCTGCTCGGGCAGCGGCGCCAAGCCCGGCTCGGCGCCGAAGACCTGCGCCACCTGCGACGGACACGGCCGGGTGCGCGCCGCGCAAGGGTTCTTCTCGATCGAACGCACCTGCCCGACCTGTCAGGGCCGCGGCTCGGTGATCTCCGACCCCTGCCCGGAGTGCAACGGCGGCGGCCGGGTGACGGAGGAGCGCAAGCTGTCGGTCAATATCCCCGCCGGCATCGAGGACGGCACCCGCATCCGGCTGGCCGGCGAGGGCGAGGCCGGCCTCAGAGGCGGCCCGGCCGGCGACCTCTACATCTTCCTGTCGATCCGGCCGCACGAATTCTTCCAGCGTGACGGCGCCGACATCTTCTGCCGGGTGCCGGTATCGCTGACCACCGCCGCGCTCGGCGGCGAGTTCCACGTGCCGACCGTCGACGGCGGTCGTACCCGGGTGAAGATCCCCGAGAGCACCCAGACCGGCAAGCAGTTCCGCCTCAAGGGCAAGGGCATGCCGGTGCTGAGAACCTCCCGCGTCGGCGACATGTATATCCAGGTGGTGGTCGAGACACCCCGCAACCTAACCCGCCGGCAGCGCGAACTGCTGCACGAATTCGAGCAGGTGTCGTCGGCGGAGAACAATCCCGAATCGACCGGCTTCTTCGCCCGCGTGCGCGACTTCCTCGAGGGCCTCGGCGGGTGAGCCGTCGACGTCGTCCCGACATGGCGGCGAGCCGTGGCCGATAGGGCGCGCTTCTTCCTCAACTGGATCACCAAACCGGTGCTGACCGGGGCGGTGTGGCCGTCCGGCAAGGCGCTGGCACGCGCCATGGCGAAGGAGGTGGCGATCGACGGCGCCTGGCCGGTGCTCGAGCTCGGACCGGGAACGGGGGCGGTGACGGCGGCGCTGATCGAGCGCGGCATCGCGGCGGAGCGCATCGTCGCGGTCGAGTTCAACCCGGAGTTCTGCACCCTCCTCGGCGAGCGCTTCACCGGCCTCAACGTGGTCGAGGGCGACGCCTACGATCTCGCCATGAGCCTGCCGCCCGGCCTCAACGGGCCCTACGCGGCGGTAGTGTCGAGTCTGCCGCTGCTCAATCGGTCGGCCGAGGCCCGCATCGGCCTGGTCGAGGCGGCGCTCGACCGGGTGCTGCCCGGCGGCAACCTCGCCCAGTTCTCCTACGGCGCCGGGCCACCGGTGAAGGCCGCGGCCGGCCGCTTCACCGTCAGGCCGGGGGCGATGGTGCTCGCCAACCTGCCGCCGGCCAGGGTGTGGGTCTACCGCCGGGCGGCGGCGTAGGCGAAGCCCGGCGATGGCCCGCCCGAAGATCCTGGTCTTTGCCGGCTCGCTGCGAGGCGGGGCTTTGTCGGCCAAGCTCGCCGCCCTCGCCGCCAAGGAGCTCGCCCTCGCCGACGCCGAGGTCACGCAAATCTCGCTCGCCGACTATCCGCTGCCGATCTACGACGGCGACCGGGAAGAGGCGAAAGGCGTGCCGGACAACGCCACCAAGCTCGCCCGGCTGATCGCGGCCCACCAGGGCGTTTTCATCGCCACGCCCGAGTACAATCATTCGCTGCCGCCGCTGCTCAAGAACACGCTCGACTGGGTGAGCCGGGTCAGGCACACCGGCACCGTGCCCTATCGCCACAAGGTCTACGGCATCGGCAGCACCTCCGACGGGCCGATCGGCGGGGCGCGGGCGTTGATCGACCTCAGGCGGGTGCTGGCGGTGGCGGTGCGCGGCATCGTCGTGCCGGAGAAGATCGAGGTGGTCAGGGCGCAGAACGCCTTCGACGAAGCGGGCGAATTCGTCGACGAGGCACCGTCGCGCGCCCTCAAGACGCTGGTCCGCCAGCTGGTCAGCCTCGCCGGCAGGCTGGCGGATTGAGACCGGCGGGCGAAGGTCGCGGCTTGACCATCGCGAACGCTTCCCTGATACGGGCGCGATGGTGCCCCTCCCCGCCCGCGACCGGCTGATCGTCGCCCTCGATTTCGCCAGCGTGGCGGAGGGGCAGGCGCTTGTCGAGCGGCTCGGCTCGGCGGTCTCCTTCTACAAGGTCGGATTGCAGCTCGCCTTCGCCGACGGCGGCATCGCTTTTGCCGCACGTCTGGCGGACGCCGGTCACAAGGTCTTCCTCGATGTCAAGCTACTCGATATCGACAACACCGTCGCCGGGGCGGTGGCGAGCATTGCCCGCATGGGCATGAGCTTCGTCACCGTGCACGCCTATCCGAAGGCGATGCGAGCGGCGGTCAAGGCGCGCGGCGACTCCCCGCTCCGCCTGCTCGCCGTCACGGTGCTCACCTCGATGGACAACGACGACCTCAGACACGCCGGCTACGACTGGACGACGAGCGCGTTGTCGGTGCAGCGCACCGCCGACGCCCGCGCCGCCGGCATGGACGGAGTGGTGGCCTCGCCCGAAGATGCCGCGGCGGTGCGCGCCATTGCCGGCTTCGACATGGCGATCGTCACCCCCGGCATCCGCCCGGCGGGGGTGACGGCCGGCGACCAGAAGCGGGTTGCGACACCACAGGCGGCGATCGCCGCCGGGGCAGACTATCTGGTGGTCGGCCGGCCGATCACGGCAGCCGCCGACCCGCTCGCGGCGGCGCACGAAATCATCGCGGCCATCGAGAGTTCCACGCAAGAGAGGAAGAAAGGCTCATGACCAAGGGCTACTGGATCGTCCGCGTCGACGTGACCGACACGGCGAAATACGACGCCTACAGGGCCGACAACGGCGAGGCGCTGCACAAGTATGGGGCTCGCTTCCTGGTGCGCGGCGGCTCATTCGAGGCGCCCGAGGGTACCTCGCGGCCGCGCAACGTCGTGATTGAGTTCCCCAGCTATCAGGCCGCCATCGACTGCTACCGCTCCCCCGAATACCAGCGGGCCAAGGCCAGGCGCGAAGGGGCTGCCGAGTTCGACATGGTCGTCATCGAAGGCTACGACGGCCCGCAGCCGTGAGCGGCGGTCGCGCCGTGGCGGCCGGCTTGCTATAGACGAGCCGCCACGGAGGCAGCGATGAGCGAGATGAGGCTGGCGGTTGTGGGCGCGGCGGGGCGCATGGGGCGCACCCTCGTCCGCGTCATCGCCGAGACAGACGGGGTCGATCTTGCCGGCGCCATCGAGCGGGCCGAGGCGCCGGAGATCGGAGCGGACGTGGGCACGCTCGCCGGCATCGGCGCCAACGGCATCACCGTCGCCGCCGACCCCCTGCCCGTCTTCGCCGCCGCCGACGGCATTGTCGACTTCACCAGCCCGGCCGCGACCCTCGCCTTCGCCGAGCTCGCCGCGCAGGCGCGCATCGTTCACGTCATCGGCACCACCGGCCTGTCGGCAAGCGACGAGGAGCGCATCGCCGCTGCCGCCCGCCACGCGGCCGTCGTCAGGTCGGGCAACATGAGCCTCGGCGTCAACCTGCTCGCCGGGCTCGTCCGCCAGGCAGCCAAGGCACTCGACGCCGACTTCGACATCGAGATCGTCGAGATGCATCACCGCCACAAGGTGGACGCACCGTCGGGGACGGCGCTGATGCTCGGCGAGGCGGCCGCCGCCGGACGCGGCATCGACCTCGATCGCCATGCGGTGAGGACCCGGGACGGGCACACCGGTCCGCGCCGGCGCGGCGACATCGGTTTCGCGACGCTGCGCGGCGGCTCGGTCGCCGGCGAGCACACGGTCATCTTCGCCGGCGAGGGTGAGGTGGTCGAGCTCGGCCACCGCGCCTTCGACCGCGCCATCTTCGCCCGCGGTGCGATCCGTGCGGCACTATGGGGCCGCGACAAAAAGCCCGGGCTCTATACGATGGCCGACGTCCTCGGCCTCGACAACCGGTAGGATCACCTCATGGACCGCCTGCTCGTGCTCGTCCGCCACGGACAGAGCGAATGGAACCTCAAGAACCTGTTCACCGGCTGGCACGACGTCGGCCTCAGCCAGCTCGGGATCGAGGAGGCGCACACCGCCGGCAAGGCGCTGAAGGCCAAGGGCCTGACCTTCGGCGTCTGTTTCACCTCGGCACTCATCCGCGCCCACCAGACCCTCGACATCATGCTCGCCGAGCTCGGCCAAGAGGGCCTGCCGGTGACCAAGGACCAGGCGCTCAACGAGCGCGACTACGGTGACCTGGTGGGCATGAACAAGGACGACGCGCGCAAAAAATGGGGCGAGGAGCAGGTGCACGTCTGGCGGCGCTCGTACGCCACGGCGCCGCCCGGCGGCGAATCGCTGCGCGACACCGGCGCGCGGGTGTGGCCGTACTACCTCCACCTCATCCAGCCGCACGTGCTGCGCGGCGACAAGGTGCTGATCTCCGCCCACGGCAATTCGCTCAGAGCGCTGATCATGGCGCTCGACGGGCTGACCCCGGACGAGGTGGTCAAGCTCGAGCTCGCCACCGGCGTGCCGATCGTCTATCGCCTCAACGCCGACTCGACGGTCGCCGAAAAGACGGTGCTGACCGCCTAGAGGTCGGCATTGCCGGCCACCCCCGCCTCCCAGCCGAGGATCGCCTGCTTGCGGGTAAGCCCCCAGTGGTAGCCGGTGAGGCCGCCGCCCTTGCCGAGCACGCGATGACACGGGACGATGAACGAGATCGGGTTCTTGCCGACGGCGGCGCCGACCGCACGGGCGGCGGTTGGCTTGCCGAGATGCGCGGCGATGTCGGAATAGGTGGTGGCGCTGCCGAGCGGCAGGCGGAGCAGCGTCTCCCACACCCGGATTTCGAAGTCGGAGCCGATCATGACGATGCGCAACGGCCGGTCCGGCCGCCACGTGTCCTGATCGAAGATGCGACGGGCGTACGGCGCCGTCGCCTGCTCATCGGCCAGGTAGGTCGCCCGCGGCCAGCGCGCCTTCATGTCGGCGAGCGTCGCCGCCTCGCGGCCGCGATCGGCGAAGGCGAGTCCGGCTAACCCGCGGTCCGTGACGATGACCAGCGCCTGGCCGAACGGCGAGGGGTGGAAGCCCCAGCGCATTACGATGCCCTCGCCGCGCGCCTTGTAGGCGCCGGGCGTCATCGCCTCGTGGGTGACGAAGAGATCGTGCAGGCGGCCGGGCCCCGACAGGCCGACCTCGTAGGTGGCGTCGAGCACCGAGGCCGACTGGTCGAGCAACGCGCGGGCGTGGTTGAGGGTGACGGCCTGGAGGAAGGCCTTCGGGGTCAATCCCGCCCAGCGGGTGAAAAGGCGCTGCAGCGACAGCGGCTTCAGCCCGACGTGGGCGGCGACGCGGGCGAGCGAGGGCTGCTCGCGCCGGTGCTCGCTGATGAATTCGATGGCGCGGCGGACGATCTCGTAGTCCGAGGCCGGTGGCGCCATCCGGCGCGGCGGCTCAGCGACGGTCGACAAGACAAGCACCATGACAAGGGGCCCTTCCGTGGCTTCTCCGGCCACCGATCTACGGCCGCCGGCGGACGCGCGCCACCCGATTCTTGCGTCAAACGGCGGGTGTCGCCCGCGCCGCGGCGAGGGCGGCGGCAAGCGCCGTCGCCAGCTGTTCGCGGGCGTCCGGTCCGAGGAAGGCGCCGACGTCGAACGAGCGACCGTGGGAGACCACGCGCACGCGAGTGACGCCGGTTTCCTCTCTGCGGTCGACGGCGAGACGCGCCCAGTAGGGGTTGAGCTCGGCGACGGTGGTGGCGCGGCCGTCGACGGCGATGCGACGCACGGTCAGCCGCTCGTGGGTCACCTTGATCTCCTCGGCGGTGCGGGCGGCGCGGTAGTTCAGCCGGAACGCAATGTAGACGAGCAGCACGTCGAGGCCCATGAAGCCCGGCACCGGCCAGGCGCCGACTGCCCAGAAGATGCTGCCGGCGGTGAACGACAGGGCACAGACCGCGGTCATGACCGCGATGAAGCCGCGCCGGCCGAGCGACCGGTGGGGGGTAAGAACGGTCGAGAAGATCGGCGGCTCGTGGGCCGCGCTGTTGGCGCTATCCATGATCGGCCACTATAGAGGAGACATGGCGGAATCAAGGGGCGGCCGACGGGCGGCGCCGGGGACGGGTCTTCGTCGCTCGCCGGCACGGGCGCGGCCGGCACGTGGCCTGGCCAAGGCGGCGATCGCGGAGATTTTTCGCCGCTTCGCCGCCCGCGAGCCGGAGCCCAAGGGCGAACTCGCCTACACAAACCCGTTCACGCTCCTGGTGGCGGTGGTGCTGTCGGCGCAGGCGACCGACGCCGGCGTCAACAAGGCCACCCCGCGCCTGTTCGCCACGGCGGACACGCCGCACAAGATGCTGGCCCTCGGCGAGGCGAACGTCAGCGAACTGATCCGCACCATCGGCCTCTTCCGCACCAAGGCGCACAATCTGGTCGCCCTGTCGCGGAAGCTCGTCGCCGATTTCGGCGGCGAGGTGCCGCGCACGCGCGCGGAGCTGGAGACGCTGCCCGGGGTCGGCCGCAAGACCGCCAACGTCGTCCTCAACACCGCCTTCGGCCAGCCGGTGATCGCCGTCGACACCCACATCTTCCGGGTCGCCAACCGCACCGGGCTGGCACCCGGCCGCGACCCGCGCGCGGTCGAGGACGGTCTCGAACGCGTCATACCCGAGCCCTACAAACGCCACGCCCACCACTGGCTGATCCTGCACGGGCGCTACGTGTGCAAGGCGCGCGCGCCCGATTGCCCGCATTGTCTGATCGTCGATCTCTGCCGCTACCCGGACAAGACGGTGTGACGTCCGCCATGAGCGAAATCCGCTTCGACGTGCTCGCCATCGGCAACGCCATCGTCGACGTGATGGCGCGCGCCGAAGACGACTTCCTGGTCGGCCACCGGCTCATCAAGGGCACCATGCACCTGATCGACGAGGCGCGGGCACAAACGCTGTACGCGGCCATGGGCCCGGCGATCGAGGCCTCCGGCGGCTCGGCCGGCAACAGCGCGGCCGGCGTCGCTTCCCTGGGCGGGCGCGTCGCCTTCATCGGCAAGGTCGCCGACGACACGCTCGGCCGCTTCTACCGCCACGACATGCAGGCCGCCGGCGTCCACTTCGCCACGGCACCGCTTGTCGGCGGCGCGCCGACGGCTCGCTCGATGATCCTGATCACGCCGGACGGCGAGCGCACGATGAATACCTACCTCGGCGCCTGCCAGGCGCTCGCTGCCGACGACATCGACCCGGAGGTGGTGACGGCCGCGGCGATCACCTACCTGGAGGGCTACCTGTGGGACCCGCCGCAAGCCAAGAAGGCATTCCGCCGCGCCGCCGAGGTCGCCCACGCGGCGGGGCGCAAGGTGGCGCTGACGCTGTCCGACCCGTTCTGCGTCGACCGCTACCGCGACGAATTCCTCGAACTCGTGCGCGACGGCACGATCGACATCCTGTTCGCCAACGATTCGGAGCTGCGCGCCCTTTACGAGACCGCCGACCTCGACACGGCGGTGGTGGCGCTCGGTCGCGACTGCCCGCTCGCCGCGGTCACGGTGGGCGCCGACGGCGCCCTCGTCGTCGCCGGCGGCGCCGTGACCAGGGTGGCGGCGACGCCGGTGACGACGCTCGCCGATCTTACCGGCGCCGGCGACCTGTTCGCCGCCGGCTTTCTCTACGGGGTGGCGCGCAAGATGGCGCTTGCCGACGCGGCGCGGCTCGGCGGCATCGCGGCCGCCGAGGTGATCGGCCATATCGGGCCGCGACCGGCGGTTGCGCTCGTCGACCTCGCCCGCCAGGCGGGCTTCGCCATCTGAGCGATCTCAGGCGGTGCCGGTGCGCGGCTCGGCTTGCTGTTGCTGGGCGAGGCGTTGGCGGTAGAGCGAGGCGAAATCGACCGGATCGAGCAAGAGCGGCGGAAAGCCGCCGTTGCGCGTCGCCTCGGACATCACCTGACGGGCGAACGGAAACAACAGGCGCGGACATTCGATGAGCGTGATCGGCGCCACGTCCTGTTGGGGGATGTTGGTCAGCCGGAAAAGGCCGGCGTAGACAAGCTCGGTGACGAACAGGACGGTGTCGCCGTCGTTGGCACGCGCTTCAATGCGCAGCTCGACTTCCACATCGTTGCCACCAGCCGCGTTCGGCTGAACGCCGATCGAGACGTTGATGCTGGGCGGCGTCGAACGGCCTATCAGGGTGCCCGGGGCGCCCGGATTTTCGAAGGAGAAGTCCTTCACGTACTGGGCGACGACGGCGAGGTTGGGCTGGTTGGCCGGGGCTTCTGCCTCACCGTCGTTGACCGCGTCCGCCATGATCGCTCCTGCACCATAACAGGCCGGATGGCGCGATTACGCCACCGGCACCGGTGGCGGTGGGCTAGCATGCACGGCCCGGAGTGACAAGCCGGACCGGCCGTCGCCTCGATGGGCTGGTAACCCGGCTTAACGTTCCTACATGCTAGACATCGCTTTTCGTCGACTTTTCGGGCACAGTGGCCGCGGTCCGCCGTCAGGACAGCCTGCATGAACGGTTTCATCGACGTCTACACGATCATCTTCCTGGGGATCGCGGTGATCATTTTCCTCAGGTTGAGAAACGTGCTCGGCCGGCGCACGGGCAACGAGCGCCCACCGTTCGATCCCTATTCGCGGCGTGAGACCCAGCCCGGGGCGACCGGCGACAAGGTCATTGACCTGCCGCGGCGGCCGGCGGCGCGCGAGGTCGCGCCGGCGCAGGACATCGAACCGGCGACGGAAGAACGCATCAAGGTGATCGCGCCGGCTGGCTCATCGTTGCACGACGCCCTCAAAACGGTCGCCGCCGCCGACCGCGGCTTCGATCCCAACACCTTCCTGGAAGGCGCCAAGCGTGCCTACGAGATGATCGTAACCGCCTTTGCCGAGGGCGACCGCAAGGCGCTCAAGCAGCTGCTCAATCGCGAGGTGTTCGACGGCTTCGTCGCCGCCATCGACGAGCGCGAGACGCGCGGCCAGACCATCGAGTTCAAGTTCGTCGGCATCGACCGTGCCGAGATAACCGGTGCCAGCGTCAAGGCCGCCACCGTGCAGATCACCGTGCGCTTCCTGTCGAAGCTCATTTCGGCGACGCGCGACCGCTCGGGCGCGGTGGTCGACGGCGACCCGGTGCACGTCGGCGACGTGACCGACATCTGGACCTTCGCCCGCGAGGCGGGCGCGCGCGATCCCAACTGGAAGCTGGTGGCGACCGAATCGGTCGAGTGAGAGCGGTGTCGACGGCGGCCGTCCGGACCACCGCGCTGCCGGCCCGACTGGTGCCCGTCGCCTTCGCCGATCTCGCCGGCTGGGGCGACGACGACCTTGCCGCTGCGGTGGCCGCATTTCGTCGCGGCGCCGAAGCGCTCGCCAGCCACCCGCCCAAGCAACGCCCGCTCGCCGGCGACCCGCAGGCGCTCGCCGAACGGCTGCGCGCGGCAGCCGAAATGGGAGCTCCTTCCTCGTCGGCGGCACGGCGGTTTTTCGAAACCGCATTCCTCCCCTTCGCGGTGGAGCCGACGAGAGGTGCGGGCTTCTTCACCGGCTACTACGAGCCCGAGGTCGCCGGTTCGCTCATCGCCAGCGACCGATTCGCGGTGCCGCTCTACCGCGCCCCCGAGGACCTCGTCGAAATCGCAGCGGGCGAGCATCCGCCCGGGCTCGACCCCGGCTTCCGCTTCGCCCGCCGGACCGGCAGCGGCCTCGCCGAGCATCCCGACCGGGCGGCGATCATGGCGGGATGCCTCGCCGGTCGCGGCCTGGAACTCGTCTACGTCGAGGATCCGGTCGACGCCTTCTTCATCCAGGTCCAGGGGGCGGCGCGCATTCGCCTCGCCGACGGCCGTGTCATGCGGCTCACCTACGCGGCCAAGAGCGGCCACCCCTACACGGCAATCGGCCGCGTACTGATCGAGATGGGCGCCGTCGCTCCCGGCGTCACCATGCAGACCATCCGCGCCTGGCTCCACGCCAACCCCGACAAGGCGGCGGCGGTGATGGCCAAGAACCGCTCCTACGTGTTCTTCCGCGAGGCGCCGGTCAGCGACCCGGCGGCGGGCCCGATCGCCGCCGCCAAGGTGCCGCTCACCGCCGGCCGCAGCCTTGCCGTCGACCGGCTCGTGCACAGCTTCCACACGCCGGTGTGGGTGGAGACGACGCTGCCCGACGCACGGCCGTTCAACCGACTGCTGATCGCCCAGGATACCGGTTCGGCGATCGTCGGGCCTGCGCGCGGCGACATCTTCTTCGGCTCGGGCGACGAAGCCGGCGCGATCGCCGGGGCCATGCGGGCGGCGGGCCGTTTCGTCGTGCTCGTCGCGACGGGGAGCGGGCAATGAGCAAGGGCCGACGCCATCCCGCCCCGGACGAGCTCAGCCTGTGGCGGCAGGCGACGCGATCGGTCAAACCCCTCGACCGGCCGCAGCCCAAGGAGGACTCGCCGGCGCCGAAGCATACCGGCCAGGCCAAGCGGCCGGCGCCGACCCCGAGGCAGCCGGCCGGCACGGTGCCGCCGCTGACGCCCATCGACCGGCGCACCATCAGCCGCCTTGGCCGCGGTGGCGCCGCCATCGACGCGCGCATCGACCTCCACGGCCTGACCCAGGCGGCGGCGCATCACCGCCTCGTCCGCTTCCTGCACGCCGCGCAGGCCGATGGCGCCCGCATCGTTCTCGTCATAACCGGCAAGGGCCGGCCGGTTCGCGAGGCAGACGCCGCGGCGGCGGAGCGCGGCGTCCTGCGCCGCGCGGTGCCGCTGTGGCTGGCGGCACCGGAGATGCGCGGGCTGGTGATCGGTTTCGGCGAGGCCGGCCCCGCGCACGGCGGCGCCGGCGCGCTCTATGTGCGCCTGCGCCGGCCGCGGCGCGGCCGCAGTTGAAGCGTCGTCACAGGAGCTTGCGCAGCTCGTCGAGGCGGGTGTTGATCAGCCAGCCGTAGTAGTTCTCGCGGGGATAGGCGACGGGAAGGTCCTTGGCCTGGCGCTCGCGGTTCTCGGCGGCGAGGGCGCGGGCGTGGTCGACGGCGTCGCCGATGTTGTAGAGCGTGGCGGTGATGCCGGGGTTCTGCGAAATGTCGAAACCGGCGACATCGCGGTAGATGTCGATGTCATGGCTGATGACCGCCGCCATGTAGTGCAACGACAGGTCGGGGTCCATGACGGCATGGTAGATTTCGCCGGGTTGCGACAGGTTGAGCCTGGGCAGCCCACTCCTGGCGGCGACAATGTCGGAAACCGTCAGCGCGGTCAGCGGGCTCAACTGACCGATGCCGAACGTCTGCCCGGCGAAGAAGGGCTGGAAGAAGACCCGCTGCATGCGGTCGTCGGGGAAGGCGACGCCGTCGACGGTGCGCCCCTTGAACTTGTCGCGCCACACGTTCTCGCGGCAGATCCACAAATCGTAGTCGTCGGTGGCGGAGTCGCACGCGGCGAACTGTGGCCGCTTGACGAAGGTGCGGATGTCCTCGCCCTTGTATTCAAAGCGCGGGCGGGCGCCGAGGTAGGCGAGCGCCTCGGTGTAATAGGTCTGCAGTGAATCGAACACGTCGACGTTGTAGGTGTGCTCGCCGACGATGGCGCCGATCATGTGGATGGGATCGATGCCGTAGAGCGAGGCGATCTTCTTGATCTTGCCGATCAGGCGATGGTTGCCGGCGAGCTGGTGGTAGATGCGCTTGTATTTGTCGTCGAAGGTGCCTCTGGTTTCGGCCGTGCGCACGACGGCGCTGATCGAGATGACGGGCTGTGCGGGCGAGCGGTTGCCGGGAGGTACGAGGATGACGCCGCCGGCGGCGGCGATCCCGGCCGGCAACGCCAGGACAACCGTCAAGACAAGGCGCAGAAACAGGCTGATGCGGACCATGCGAGCGTCATCCACGGCGCGGGGCCGGCGAACAAGCGAATCATAGCACCCGGCGGTGACCGAGTTTAGGCGAACGGCGGGCAAAAGGTCACAGGATAAAGCGCGACAGATCGGCGTTGCGGGCGAGGTCGCCGATGTGGTCCTCGACGTACTTGCCGTCGATGGTGATGGTGTCGCCGGACATGTCGGCGGCGGTGAAGGAAACTTCGTCGAGGACGCGCTCCATGACCGTCTGCAGACGGCGGGCGCCGATATTCTCGACGCTGCCATTGATGGCGACGGCGAACGAGGCGATCTTGTCGATGGCATCGTCGGTGAAGACCAGGCCGAGACCCTCGGTGGCCATCAGCGCCACGTACTGCTTGATCAGGCTGGCCTCGGTCTCGGTGAGTATGCGGACGAAGTCGTCCTTGCCGAGCGGATGCAACTCGACCCGGATCGGCAGGCGACCCTGCAGCTCGGGCAGGAGGTCGGACGGCTTGGCGAGGTGAAAGGCGCCGGAGGCGATGAACAGGACGTGGTCGGTCTTGACCGGTCCGTACTTGGTCGCCACGGTCGTGCCCTCGATCAGGGGCAAGAGGTCGCGCTGGACACCCTCGCGGCTGACGTCGGCGCCGAAACGGCCCTCGCGGGCGCAGATCTTGTCGATCTCGTCGAGGAAGACGATACCATCGTTCTCAACGGCGGCGATCGCTTCGCGGGTCACCTCGTCATTGTCGAGCAGCTTGTCGGATTCCTCGTTGACGAGGAGATCGTACGAGGCGCCGACGGTGATGCGCCGCGTCTTGGTGCGGCCACCGAACGCCTTGCCGAGCATCTCGCCGATGTTCATCACGCCGACGCTGGCGCCGGGCATGCCAGGTATCTCGAACGATGGAATGCCGCCCGAGGCATCGCGCACCTCGATCTCGATCTCCTTGTCGTCAAGTTCGCCGCCGCGCAGGCGCTTGCGGAACGATTCGCGCGTCGCCGGGCTGGCGGCGGGGCCGACCAGCGCGGTAAGCACGCGCTCCTCGGCGGCGAGCTCGGCCTTGGCGGTGACCTCCTTGCGGCGGCGCTCGCGCACCAGCCCGATACCGACCTCGACCAGGTCGCGGATGATCGATTCAACGTCGCGGCCGACGTAGCCGACCTCGGTGAACTTGGTCGCCTCGACCTTGAGGAAGGGAGCGCCGGCGAGCCTGGCCAGGCGCCGCGAAATCTCGGTCTTGCCGATGCCGGTCGGGCCGATCATCAGGATGTTCTTGGGCAGCACCTCTTCGCGCATGGCGCCGGTCAACTGCTGGCGGCGCCAGCGGTTCCTGAGCGCGATGGCGACGGCGCGCTTGGCCTCGGTCTGCCCGACGATGAAGCGGTCGAGCTCGGAAACGATCTCGCGGGGCGAAAAGATTGTCATTGGCGCTCTACAAAACCGGCCGGCCTCAGGTGTCGGAGGCAAGCGACTCCATGGTTACGTTGGAATTGGTGAAGACGCAGATTTCGGCGGCAATGGCCATCGCCTTGCGGGCGATGGTGTCGGCGTCCATGTCGGTGTCGACGAGGGCGCGGGCGGCGGCGAGCGCGTAGTTGCCGCCGGAGCCGATGCCCATGACGCCGTGCTCGGGCTCGAGCACGTCGCCGGTGCCGGTGAGCACCAGGCTGGTGGAACGGTCGGCGACCAGCATCATCGCCTCGAGACGGCGCAGGTAGCGGTCGGTGCGCCAGTCCTTGGCAAGCTCGACGCAGGCGCGCGTCAGCTGCTCCGGATACTGCTCGAGCTTGGCCTCGAGGCGCTCAAACAGAGTGAAGGCATCGGCGGTGGCGCCGGCGAAACCGGCAATGACGCCCGACTTGCCGAGCGGGCGCACCTTCCTGGCATTGTGCTTGATCACGGTCTGACCGACGGAGACCTGGCCGTCGCCGGCGATCACCACCTTGCCGCCCTTGCGCACGGTGAGGATGGTGGTGCCGTGCCAGGGATCGTACGCGGTGTCGTTCATGACTTTCCTTCCTGGCGAGCCGACGCGGCCTCGGCAAGCACCGCGGCGGCCCCACGGCCGACGCGATTCGGCTTGCGCCGGCAGGGCCATATGTAAGGTCTCGCGGAGCCTATGCAAACGGCGGGCAGGCGCCGGCGCCGGGCCGATGATGGCAATCGGCAGACGCCCCTGATAAAAGGCGCGCGCGAAAGGAGCCACCATGCGCACGGCGACGGTCAAGCGCAGGACCAAGGAGACCGATATCTCCGTCGCCGTCGACCTCGACGGGCGCGGCAAGGCGGCGATCGCCACCGGGGTCGGCTTCTTCGATCACATGCTCGAGCAGGTCGCCCGCCACAGCCTGATCGACATCACCGTCAAGGCGAAAGGCGACCTCCACATCGACCAGCACCACACCGTGGAGGACGTCGGCATCGCACTCGGCACGGCGCTCAAGCAGGCACTTGGCGAGATGAAGGGCATTGCTCGCTACGCCGACGTCCACCTGCCGATGGACGAGGCGTTGACGCGGGCGGCGATCGACATTTCCGGACGGCCGTATCTCGTCTGGAAGGTCGCCTTCACGCGCACGAAGATCGGCGCCTTCGACACCGAGCTGTTCCGCGAGTTCTTCCAGGCGTTCGCGCAGAACGCCGGCATCACGCTTCACATCGAAAACCTCTACGGCCGCAACAACCACCACATCGCCGAGACCTGCTTCAAGGCGCTGGCGCGGGCGCTGAAGGCGGCCGTGGCGATCGACCCGCGCCAGAAGGCCAAAGTGCCCTCGACCAAGGGCCGGCTTTAACCGTCCGAAGGGAACGGACCGATGCCGCTCTACACCGTGCACGCGCCCCCGCCCCGGTCAGGTGCCGCCGCGCCCGACCCGATGGACTACGTCTTCGTCAAGGAGGGCTTCTGCTGGCCGGCGCTGTTCGTGCCGGTGCTGTGGCTCCTGTTCCGCCGCATGTGGCTGGTGCTGGTCATTTATCTGGTCGCGGTGCTGGCGCTGGCGGCGGCGGAGCGAGCAGGCGGCGGACCGTTGCCCGACGTCGCGATGGTGCTCGGCTGGCTGTGGCTGGCGCTCGAAGGCAACCAGCTCCGGCGCTGGAGCCTTCGCCGACGCGGCTACCGGCTGGTCGACGTGGTCGAGGGCGGGCGCCTTGCCGCCGCCGAAAGCCGCTATTTCCACGACTGGCCGGAAGCCACCGAAACGCCGCCGGCCGCGCCGCCCGGCGAACCTCTCCCGCCGGCGCCGCCGTCTCAGCCCTCGGCCGAGGCCGGCGACGTCATCGGCCTTTTCCCGGCGCCGGGAGGGCGGTCGTGACCATCGCCATCATCGATTTTGGCGCCGGCAATCTGCGCTCGGCCGAGAAAGCCTTCGAGCGCGCCGTGGCGGAAAGCGGCCGCGACGAGGAAGTCGTCGTCACCACCAATCCGGACGTGGTCGCCCGCGCCGAGCGGGTGGTGCTGCCGGGCGACGGCGCCTTCGCCGACTGCAAGCGCAACCTCGCCGCCATCCCCGGCATGATCGCGGCGATCGACGAGGCGATCGACGCGCGCGGCCGTCCGTTCCTCGGCATCTGCGTCGGCATGCAGCTCCTGGCCGAGCGCGGCGTCGAGCACGCCGTCACCGACGGGCTCGGTCGCATCAAGGGCGAGGTGCGCGCCATCGAGCCGGACGACGCGACCCTCAAGGTGCCGCACATGGGCTGGAACACGCTCGCGACGCGCCGCGACCACCCGCTGTTCGACGGCATCGCCTTCGGCCCGGAAGGCTGGCACGCCTACTTCCTGCACGGCTACCACCTGGTCGCCGAGGACGATGCGGACGTCGCCGCGGTCGCCGACTACGGCGGTCCGGTGACGGCGATCGTCGTCCGCGACAACGTCGCCGGTACCCAGTTCCACCCGGAGAAGAGCCAGAGGCTGGGGCTGAGGCTGGTGGCGAATTTCCTGAAATGGTCGCCGTGATCCTCTACCCCGCCATCGATCTCAAGGACGGAAGTGTCGTGCGCCTCGAACAGGGCGACATGGCGCGCGCGACCACCTTCAACG
>Ga0307436_1000201_pt1 | contig 26435 bp, 27 predicted proteins | sample SalMarWE160440MG_FD_202513 | JGI IMG/M metagenome (GOLD analysis project Ga0307436, IMG submission 202513) | Salt marsh sediment microbial communities from the Plum Island Ecosystem LTER, Massachusetts, United States - WE1604-40 | ecosystem: Environmental > Aquatic > Marine > Intertidal zone >...
GTTTCGATGGGCTCCGTGGAGCGGACAACGTGCATTCCCGCTCCGGCGAATTTCCGGAAGGCGGCGTCTGCCAGTTCCGTGTAGTCCATCACCCCCGGTACCACAACAGGTGAAGTGCAGTCTTCAAGCAGGTATATTTTCTCCACCAGCTTCTTGTCCCCGGCCAAAACATCCTGCAAGAGATCGTCGATCGTCCATGCCACGCAATGACTCTTCGCCTGTCCCGCGATTACAACCGCGTCAAAATCAATTAGCTTTCTGAAAAACTTTTCGCTCTTCCTCCCTATAGGATCTCCTTCCGGGCCCTTCAGCACTTCAGGGCCGAGGACGGAATAGTGTTCAGTCAGAGGCCTGTCCCCCTTTACGTGAAAATCGGTCTGGCTGTAACGGGCCATGCAATGGAAGAAAGCCGCTTCCTCGAGGGAGGCCACAAGGGCATGGCCGATACCCCCCAGCATGCCGTGGTAAGGCCATATTGTAAGATCGTACTTGCCTCCTTCCCTGAGCCTTCTGGTGTAATGAAGCAAGTGTCGCCGTCCGTAATCTTCCGTAATCCCGAGGCTGTAACATAACGCCGGATTGAACTTCCACAGGCCCTGCCGCACGTCCTCTTCCGAAATCATGGTGAAGGGTTCGGGATGCCCTCCCTTGTCGTTTATCAGATACAGGGAATGGAAAATCTGCATTGCCCGATGAGTGTCCATCGTCGGACATATCTGCGTAATCACGTCGACATTCCTGTATATAAACTCACAGAGTCTCCTGTTGTCATCGACCGCCCCCGTGCCGGAACGTCCTCCGACATAAAGTTCGAACCCGGGTATACAGAAAGTGTTCTGAACATCCACGGCTATCAAGCAGATCCTGAAAGAATCATCTGCAGCAGGTCTCAAACCGAGCTGCCTTGTCCAGGCAACGGCATCGGCAGCCCGCTCCTGGTAGTCCACCTTCCAGACTTCACCGGTCCTGATCGGGTAAAAATGCGGCGGGACAGGAAGTTCCTTGTGCGCCATCAGATCGCTCCTTGAGAAAATAAAGGTCAGACATACTGAAATCATCGGCCAATCTAACAAAAAGGATCGGCCAAATCTCCAGTTGCGGATGCCCCGCAATCCCCAATTTATCACAGCACGAGGGGACTGTCCACCGGGTAAGTTCTTTGATGCCCCGTCTCTCTCCGTTATGCCACGACATCACACTTTCAGGAATTCCTTGAGAGGCATGGCAGTTCAACTACGAAAGTATTATCAATGGGTTATATTTGAATCGCGGTTGTCAGCGGCGTCCAAGAAAGGGCGGTGAGTTACCGGGGAGATGGAACAAGCTGCCGGAAGGAAGACAGGCCGACTCTTCAACTACTTCGCCCGACTGCACCGCCATCAACTGTTCCAAGAGAATGCCATTCTCAGTTCTCGGGGAAAAGAAGGGGCGATGATATTCTCATCGCCCCTTCCCGAAAATCATTGATGACTTTACTACATTTCCGACAATGTCACTGCTCCGGTTGAGCATACGCTGACGCAGGTCTCGCAACCTTCGCACAAATCCGCCTGGTAGGGGTCAGCCTTGCCGTCCTTCATCTGGAAAACACTTACAGGACAGTTGTTGACACACTCCTCGCATCCTTCGCACTTTTCAGTGTCCACCGTGACTAAAAACATGAAATTCCTCCTTAAATGTAATTACCGAAACGGCCTTTTTAATTATAAATAAATCTCTTTGTAAAAAGCCACCCCGTCGCAACCGATTTATCGGGCCAACGACTTTTCTTCTAGGTACCAACCTCTTCCTTGACGCCGATTGCTATCTTGTAAAGTACGGTAAGCGTCAGAGCCCCAGCGGCATAAACTCCCAACGTTATGAGAAGTTCAGGCGCAGTCGGCGAATAAGTCGTAATAGTCTCAAACGGATTCGGAATAAAGCCGCCCACTACGAGACCCACGCCCTTGTCTATCCACGTGGAAATGAACACCGCAACGAGCGCTACCGGCAGTAAGGTATGGTTATTGCGAAGCTGCGGAATTACCAGGAGTACAAGGCTCACAACTGCCAGGATCGCGAGGACCCACATGAACGGAACAAACTCATAGTGGCCGTCGAGGCCGAAGAAGAGGTACCTGAGGGACGCCGAATGCATTGGTACGCCGCTGTAAAAGGCGGTGAAGAACTCGAGCAGGATAAAGAAAACGTTGACGGACATCGCGTAGGCCACAATCTTTGCAACAGCCTCTATCGCCTCCCTTCCCGCATCAAAACTGCTCACTCTCCTCACGATAAAGGCAAGGAGTATCAGCAGCGCCGGACCTGCTGCAAACGCCCCCGAAAGGAATCGGGCGGCCATGATGGCCGAAAGCCACAGATGCCTCGCCGGAAGTCCGGCATAAAGAAAGGCTGTAACAGTGTGGATGCTGACCGCCCAGGGTACAGACAGGAGAATGAGTGGTTTTACCCACGCCGGAGGCCGCACCTCCTTGCGTTCCGCTCCCAGGGTCGTCCAGCCTATCACGACATTGAGGGCAAGGTAGCCCAGCAGGACGACCATATCCCAGAACATGACCGAATTCGGCCTGGGGTGCAGCGCCACGTTCATGACCCTCATCGGCTGCCCGAGGTCCACGAAGATGAAGAGTATGCACATCACAACTGAAGCTATCGCAAGAAATTCTCCGAGGATCACTATCCGTCTGAAGGTTTTGTAATGGTGCAGGTAATAAGGTATGACGAGCATGACCGCTGAAGCTGCCACACCGACAAGGAACGTAAACTGGGCAATATAGAAGCCCCACGACACGTCCCTGCTCATGCCCGTAAGTCCCAAGCCGTAGCTGAACTGATGGAGGTAGTTGACAACGCCAACTCCGATGATGACCAGCAAGACCCCGATCCATGTCCAGTATCGCTTACTTCCGACCAGTGCCTTCTCAAACATTCTTGATACCTCCTATTAAGTAGTACACGCTGGGCTGGGTCCCGAGTTCGGGCTTGCGCCGGATGCTGAAGCGTGTACTGAGGATCTTCCTGACCTCGGAATTCGGGTCCTCGAGGTCGCCAAATATCAACCCGCCGTTGGACTTCTCCACGCAGGCCGGCTGGAGCCCCTGGGCCAGCCTCTCGACGCAGAAGATGCATTTCTCAACCACTCCGATGGCCCTCGTGGGATACTCGGGATTTACATTCTTGATAAACGGTCTGGGGTCCCTCCAGTTAAAGCTTCTGGCCCCGAAGGGACAAGCCGCCATACAGAACCTGCAGCCGATACACCTGTGCTGGTCCATCATAACGATACCATCCGACTCCCTCTTCCAGGTGGCCTTCGTGGGGCAGACCCTGGTGCAGGGGGGATTGTCGCAGTGGTTGCAGAGGAGCAGGAAAGGCTTCTCTTTCAGCGCTTCCGGGATGAACTGCACAGGCTCACCATTCAGCTTATTATCCGGGTTATTATCCGGGAAGGTATGTTCGTAGGTATCCGTCCATATCCACTTGACTTCGTCCTTTTTCTCACCGAAATCCGGGATGTTATGGATGTAATCACAGGCATCTATGCACTTCTGATAGTCTTCAGGCGTCTCGAACTTGGAAAGATCGACCACCATTCCCCACCTCTTTGCGGTAAGAGGAGGCTTTGATTCGCCGAAGATCTGCCCCGTTGCCGAAGCCGTCGCACGGGCCCCCGAGGGAAGCACCGATGCGTTGGCCTTCATCCTGTCCATGGCCGTTATGCCTCCCACACTCAGGACGGCGGAAAGCCCGGCCAGCTTGATGAATTGTCTCCTGTTTATACTCATGACTTGGTCTCCTTCGGTGCGAGATGACAATCCCAGCAGTATGGCTTCACAGCCATATAATTATGGCATCTGTCGCAAAACTCTTTCTTGTTGGAATGACACTTCAGGCAGGTGTTCTGCAGGTCGATAAGGTATCTTCTTCCTTCCGAGTTCACATAGACCCTTTCGCCCCTCCGGATGGCGTCGTTCCTCCAGTTGTCCAGCAACTCCATGTGACTGGCCCTCATATAATCCTTGGACTCAACACATTTTTTTATGTTATGTTCCTTGATGTAGGTGCTTTCAATTACCGGCTTCGGGATCTTATCGGCCGTACCGATGTTGTACCAGAAGGGAAAGGTCACGAAAGCCAGAAATACAAGCAGTCCCAGTATTATCTTGCCGCCGTTATACATCTATTTCTCCTCCTTTCCCGGAAGGGGATCTCCCCGGAGGTTCGTTTCTCTCTCCTTCTCCCCCTTCATGATCAAAGCGTTTGCGACCATCTCGTGGACCCCGGTGACCCTCACTCCCGGGACCCAGTAATCCATCGACGCCGTGAGAGTTGCCCTGTCTATGGCGCAGATGTTTGCCAGCATGTTCACTCCGTACTTTTCCTTGACATGCTTGACGGCATTGGCCCTGGCGAACCCTCCCCTCATTCTCAGTTCCATGTTTTCGCCCGCATTGAGACCGGTGCCGCTCCCGCAGCAGAAAGTCTGCTCCCTGATAGTGTTCTCGGGCATCTCGTGGAAATTGTTACAGACGTTATTGATAATGTAACGGGGCTCCTCCATAATGCCCATGCCTCTTGCCGTGTTGCAAGAGTCGTGGTAGGTCACGACGAGGTCATCGTTCCTGGACGGATCGAGTTTCAACTTGCCGTTTTTGATCAGGTCGGCCGTAAACTCCGCGATATGGGTCATCTTGGTAGACCGCGCGTTATCGAACACCGTGCCTGTTATCGGAGATTTCGGCACTTCGAGGAAATCAGCAGGACCATTCCACGTATCCTGATACTGGTGCACAACCCTCCACATGTGGCCGCACTCTCCTCCCAGGATCCATTTGACGCCCAGCCTCTTCGCCTCTGCATATATCTTGGAATTAAGCCTCTTCGCCATGTCGTTCGAGGTGAAGAAGCCGAAATTACCGCCCTCCGAAGCGTACGTACTCCAAGTGTAGTCAAGTCCCAGTTCGTGGAAGAGCATCAGATAGCCCATGCAGGTGAACGTACCCGGGTCGGCAAAGAGGTCTCCCGAGGGGGTCACGAAAAGTATCTCGGCGCCTTTTCTGTTGAAGGTGGGCTCAACCTTTATCCCTGTGATGGTTTCGATATCGTCCAGCATATATTCGATATTGCTCACTATGGCATGAGGCTCGAGTCCCAGGTGGTTGCCTTTCATGTAACAGTTCGCAACAGGACCGGAAATCCAGTCGGTGTTCAGCCCCAGGAGGTTGAGAAGTTCGCGCCCTATCATGGTAATCTCGGCCTGGTCGATCCCGTAGGGACAGAACAGGGAGCAGCGGCGGCATTCCGTGCACTGGTAATAGTAGTACCAGATCTCCTTAAGAACGTCGATCGTAAGTTCCCTGGCCCCCGCCGTCTTTCCGAATATCTTCCCGGAAGGCGTGAAATACTTCCTGTATACCGACCGCAACAATTCCGCCCTGAGGACAGGCATATTCTTCGGGTCACCTCCGCCGATAAAGAAATGACACTTGTCCGCGCAGGCGCCGCATCTTACACATATATCCATAAACACATGGAAGGACCGGTACTTGCTGAGGCGATCTTTTATGCCTTCCAGCACAATCTCCTTCCAATTCTCCGGAAGCTTCCAGTCCTCGTCGACAGGCGACCAGTCCCTGGCGTTGGGGAACTCCACGGTCTCCAGGTTTTTCCCCTTTGCGCCCCAGCAGAACATGCCGGGCTTGAATTCAGCCGGGATATCCATCCAATCCTTCTTGGGCGGAGTGTATTTTATCTTCGAGAGTTGATCTGGTGTTGGACCTTTTGCCATGGCTACTCCTTTTCGACTGGTAATCCAGCCTTTTTCATTTTTTCCCTGAAATCGTTTTCATATTCCTCATAGGTATGGACATGCACGGGGTGGTTCCACGGATTGATGTGCCTGATCATCCGGCTGTCGTTCGGCATATTCCTGGTGGGGCTGAGAAAGACTCCTCCCATATGCACAAGCTTGCTGAAAGGGAAGTAGGCAAAGAGCGTGCAGATCAGGAAGAGGTGGATATAAAAGAGCACGCCGATACCCTGCATGGTTTTCATGCCGACCGGGCTGAAGCTGACCAGACCCATGGCCAGTTCCTTCACCCCCACGACGTACACCTTCGTGAAATACCTCATTATGATTCCGGAAACGACGATACCGAATATGAGAAAGAGAGGGAAGTAGTCGGCAGGGAGGGAGACGAACTTGACAAGCGGCATCGAAACCCTTCTGAGAAAAAGGTAGGTTATTGCCAGTAGGATCACTACGTCAGTTATGTAGAGTATGGGAAGACCGATCTGGAGAAAGCTGTCCAGACTCGCGATCACGCTCACGACCTGCGGAACATTCTGTGTAAAGAACCTCAGGTGCCGTATGACGATGATGAGAAAAGACCAGTGGAAAGCAAGACCGGCCATCCAGAGAAACTTTTCGGACCCGTAGGAGACTTTCGGCCCCTCCCTCAACTCCGTCTTGGTATTTCTGAACAGCGAGCGGAACAGGAGCACCTCGAAGGCCATCCTGCCTATGACGCCCAGAGTGGTGGAAGGGTTGTCAAGCTTGTTCTGCTTGATCCAGGGAAGCGTCTTCTGCTGTCCGGCAGTGGTCGGGATCGAGAAAGGAACAGCCGACTTCCCCCATTTGACTATCCGATATATGAACCCCAGAACGAACACGGCAAGGGCCGCATAAGGGATAACAACCCCGAAGAGGTACTGCAAGTTCGCCACCTCCACTCCCACAAAGGCAAGCAAAACCAGTATGATCACTGCAATTAACGGAAGCACGGTTTTCATTTAGTTACCTCTTTTTGTTTTACACGTTATCATTGTTGACCGATGAGGAACCGGACTCCTCATCCATTACATTAACCCTCTGTAAAAGCCGGAAGGTCATATTTCTCAATTCATTCGCCTTTATTTCGTAAAGCTTCTCCCTGCAGGCGACAAATATGTCGAAGGAGAAAAGGGCCAGCCTGTCGATTCTTGATTCTAATGCCGGCAATTCGTCCCAGGGAATCCCCTCACGCCTTTTCAGCAGTTCATCCCGTATGACTCTCTTAAGCGAAAAGATAAAAGAGACCGCCTGCGAAGGGGTGAAATCCTGGACCGCCCTGACCCTGATAATCTCATCTAGAAAAGGAGATACCCTTTCGTAGTCCAGGTCACCGAGCAGTTCATCGAATATTCCTTCGATTCCATGACGGATAGTATGACCCACCGGATTGGTGAAGGGGTCCTTCTGCTTCCCCAGAAAGCCTGAAGAGTCTTCCGGATAGGTCTCCACTACCGCATCAAACCATTTCTTGATTATTGCCGACTTTTGTTCAGAGAGGAGCTTCTCAATCTTCATGTCCGCTGTGTGCCGCTCCCTGGATAATCGGGAAACGCCTGTCCCTGCCGCCGCCATGGCCGCTGAAAGCGACCTGCCGTCAAAGAGCGTGCTGTTCTCTGCTTCATCGTCTTATTTTCCACAGTAGAAAGTTGTTACGTCTCCCCTTGCCCTTAAAGGCCTTGCAGTTTGAGGACGGCACCCCTTTTCCGGGGTGCCGGATTGAAACTTAAATACCGAGTCTTAAAGACTAGACGCAACCTGTCGGCTTCGGCAGCCCGGCATATCTGCACGCCTGCTTCGCAGGTCCGCCCGGATAAAGCTCATAAAGGTACTTCGTGTTGCCTTTTTCAGGCCCCATAGCCTTACCGATTTCTTTTACCAGGATCTTTATCATCGGGGCGATCTGGTACTGCTTGTAGTAGTCCCTCAGAAAATTGATAACTTCCCAGTGAGCGTCGGTAAGCTCCATTGAGTCCTGCTTGGCAAGCTCGGCCGCAAGTTCCTTGGTCCAGTCGTCAAGATTCATGAGATAGCCGTCTTCATCGACTTCAATCTGTTTTCCCTGAAACTCCATTGTAGGCATTTTCCTTCCCCCTTTCTTCTAAATGATTTTTTGTTTCTCGCAGGGATTGATTCCCAACAATATGAATCCTAAGATCTCCTGTAGTTTGGATCAGCTTTTCCTCTGCCAGAATTATTTGAACTATAAAAGGTAATACACATGCACACGGTTGGTCAAATAAAAAAAACTTATCTATCAATCACCATTCTTTATTCGCTTTGTCTGTCCCAGCGACTTACACATCCTTTAGCTCTCCGCCGCCTTCTTTTTTTACCAGCAGGAACAGGAAAGCGGGTATGGTCCTGCCCCGTCCCCCCGTAACGTCCCGCACGAATTTGTTCCTTCTCCTGTCATAGCTCAGTTCCACGATTTCATAATCTTCTCCGGGGTTGCAACTCCAGGCCTTGTCAAGATCATCATCATAGGCAAATCCCAGGGCGTCGACATAGGCATCTCCCATATGGTGGCCTGATTCGTCATATACGTAGACCGCACCACAGTCGCACTTCCCGCCGCTGAAAGTGGACCCGAAGCGGGACGTTATCTCCTGCGGTTCTCCGATCGGCCTCCTGCAAAAAGGGCATTCGAGCATCACACATCATCCTCTCTTCTTTCATTTGTTCCGCAATAGTATAACAACTTCCGAGGCCTTTTCCCCCACTGTCGTCGTCACAAGATCTTCCCCCTCGTACACGGTGACCACAGAATCATCTTTCATCAGCCACTCAACCGCCGGCAGCAGTCCGGTAAGACGCAGGCGCCCGCCGAGCATAACGGCATATGTGCGTACAGCAGGATTTCCGTCGTTCAGATACGTTTCAACGAGCGGAGCCGCTGTCGCCACCAGATCCGGCCTTACCCCGGCTATCCTTTCGAGGGCTCTTAACACTCCGGGCCGCAGCATCTCCTCGTCGTGGAAAGATGCGATTATCGGCGGCAGATCGGCCAGCAGACCGGCGTTGTTTCTCACTATCTCGCCCAGCATCTCAGGTACACTCCAGGGATTGTTACCCGACTCATCCCGCATCATCCACAGCAGGCGCTGCGTCAGACTTCGCACCGCTTCGGGGTCTATCACACCCAGTTCGCCCGCCGCAAGCCCCATGGCCTCCATCGCCCTCCAGCTGATTACGGACTTCTTGTCGTACGTGAGCGAGATCAGGACGCGGAAAATGCCGCGGCCCGCCTTCGCCTCCTCACTTAACGCGATGTAATTCCTTTCCTGCAGCGCCCTTACGACTTCTTCCCTTCTTAACATTCCGCGACCTTTCCTCCTTGTAACGTTTCGCCCGCTGAACGAGTCCGTCGGCCCATTGCGGCACCCCATAGGCATGCAGATGGGTATAAGTGGCGAGGACATTCTTATAGCATATCCCGTCATTTCCGTCGACCAACCCCTGTCCCCGCTGCATCCTGAAAGCAAAACTCACGCCCTTCCGGTGTCGGTAGTCGATTACCCTGGAATAATGAAACTCGTGTCCCTTGAGGACGACACCACGCTCATAGAAGGGGTTACGTCTGCTTGTCTCGACTATCGTATAGCCGTGTGCCTGCGGTTTTTCTTCGAGGCCGAACATAATGGGGAAGACGCCGGCCATAGCGTAAGACCTCTTACCGACCCTGAGGGAGCGGCCGAGATACATCAGGCCGCCGCACTCTGCATATACCGGCAGACCCTTTTCCACCGCATCCTTTAAAGCCCTTCTGAAGCCGGCGTTCCGGGCAAGTGCAACGGCGTGTGTCTCCGGGAAGCCTCCCCCGATGTACAGGGCATCAATCGCCGGCAGTCTCCTCTCGGTGAGTGCGCTTATCTCGATCAGTCTGGCACCCCTCTTCTCAAGCTCCTCGAAATTCTCGGGATAATAGAACTGAAATGCCGAATCTCTTATGATCCCTATAGTCACATGAGGTTCCGGCGGAAAGGCAGGCAAAGACGACTTTGTCCCTTTGTCACATCTTTCTTTCCACCCCCTGCTCCTGCTCTCCGGAGCACGTCCCCCGCTCATGCCACCGCCCTCGGCAACATCCCATATTGCCTTCAGATCGAAATATTTCAAAGCCACATCCGCTGCGAAGGAAATCGCCCTCTCCACCTCCGGGTGCTCCTGAAAAGGTGTGAGCCCCATGTGCCTCTCGGAAAGGAAGTCCGCCTTCAGCTTCGGAACGGCACCGAGTACGCGGACACCACAGTATTTCTCGATCGACTCTCTTACGACTCTTTCATGCCTGGCCCCGGCGAGTCTGTTCAACACGACGCCGCAGATATTGACTCTCCGGTCGAATTTCTTCATGCCGAGGACCATGGCTGCTGCGGTCCTGGTGGTCTTGGTACAGTCAAGTATGAGCAATACGGGAGCCCGAAGGGTCTTCGCGAGCTCGGCTGTGCTATATGTGCCCTCCGTGTCCATACCGTCATAGAGTCCCCGGTTGCCTTCTATGACAGCGCAGTCGGCCTCTCCGAAATGGTCCGTGAAGGAAGCGATCAGTTTCTCCCTTCCGACCAGGAAAGGGTCGAGGTTGTAGCACGGGCGGCCCGCCGCCGATGAAAGCCAGCCGGCATCGATGTAATCCGGCCCCTTCTTATATGCTGCAACCTTCAGGCCTTTCCTTCGCCATGCCGCTATAAGGCCGAGCGAAACCGTTGTCTTCCCCGTACCACCGCGCAATCCGGCTATTATCAGCCTTGGACAAGAAATTTTCATCGCGAATTCTCCCGTTCAGAGCTCCTGCAGCGCGCAGAACGTTTTATTTTGACCGACTTCAGGAATATTATCAAATGGCATGGACTTCCGGTGATATATTTCGGGCATACCGCGGCAATCAACGCATACCGGCGAAAACTCTGTCTTGTTCAGGAGGGGAACCCGGCGGGAAGGACAACTGCTTATCAGGCCGGAACTTCATAAGGCAGCGGAGGGGCCATTCCCCTCCGTCCTTGAATCCAATGAATGCCGCCTCTTATTTTATAAGACCTTTTTCTCTCAGATATTCTTCGCTCGGGATCTCCACGGAGCTTGCGCCTCCGCCATAGGAGTACATGAGTCTTCCCACATCAATCATGGCCCTCATGGCCTTCTTGACTTCGTCCGCCGGCACGTTCTCCGCAGCTGAAACGCCCTTGATAATGTCTTTCTCCTTTAGCTTCTTCTTGCCCTTTGCTGCTTCTACGAAGGCGAAAATCTTGTCCTGCAGTTCGCTTGTTTCCATAGTACCTTACCCCCGCGATTAGATTAACATTTATCCACTCACCAGTTTATAGGAAGACAGCAGTCATTGCAACTGCTGTCTTCCCGGTCATTCTTACGACCACTTGAATGTCGAAGCGGTCCTCAGGGTGTCTCTCATAAAGGTAAAGTCGTCGATGCTCTGGTAGGTAAAATCGATTCCGGTGAGCTTGAAGAACTGTTCCCAGCCGACCCTCTCGATCCACTCGCCTATCCTCTCATGCTTCCGTGCATTGGCGGCGTAAACCTCGACAATGTGCTTCACGGCAGCGACAACCTTAGGCCATCTCGGCGGCTCGTTCGAGATGTAAGGGATAACGAGCTTCGAGAACTTGGGATTGGACCTGAGGCTGTTCACCTTCCCGCCGACCACGATCGCGATTCCGTCGCGTTCCGGGTCCTTGATGTCGATAGGCGGACAGACGGTAAAGCAGTTGCCGCAGTACATGCACTTGTCGGCGTTGATTTTGATGCTCTTCTTTGCAGGATCCGGACTTATCGCACGTGTAGGACATGACCCGATAACCGTCGGGAGCTCGCACATGTTCTTGAATCTGTCATGATCTATGACAGGCACCTTGGTATGCACGGCCACAAGGGCGATGTCTGAGCAATGCACTGCGCCGCACATGTTCACGCAGCAGGCAACCGCAAGCCTTACTTTATTCGGAAGTTCTTTGGATTCAAAGTATTCAAAGAGCTCGTCCATCATGGCTTTGACAAGGCCGGACGCATCGGTAGCGGCACTGTGGCAGTGGACCCAGCCCTGGGTATGGACTATGTTGCTTATACCATGACCTATACCGCCCATCTTGAAGCCGCGCTCAGTCAGTTCTTTCTTGCACGGCTCAACCTTGCTCTCATCGGATATGAGAAACTCGACGTTGTTCCTGGTGGTAAAGCGAAGATGCCCGTCGCAGTATTTATCCGCAACGTCGCATACCTCGCGGATGGTATCGGTAGCCATGATCCTGGGTGTTGCCACCCGGACGGTCCAAAGCTTGTCTCCGCTTTCGGCCACATGAACCATGGTGCTGTGCGAAAGTACCTCGTGGTATTTCCACTTGCCGTAGTTCTTCTTTATTACAGGCGGCATGAACTGATGAAAATCGGGCGGACCTATGTCTGTTTTTCTCTCTGGTAAAGCCATCTTCTATCTCCTCCTTGAAAGATATATAATGTTTTTTTAGAATTTGTAGACGCCGGTCTTCTTCTCTTCCGCTTCCTTGGCCTTGAATGCCGCAATGTCCTCTTCAGTATAGAACATGAACGGGTCTTTTCTCGGCTCTTTGACCTGCTGCGGCTGCGGCGGAACACCGATCGCCTCCAGGAACGACCTCATGCCCTTCATCTCGATGACCTCTCCGACCCTCTCCCTAGGCTTCGCGTTGTCGTCCCACCAGTCCCAGATCTTCCGGATGAGGTCCTTCAGTTCCGTATACGGCGGCTCGACCTTTATAAAGGGCACGACAACCCATGAGAGCAGCGATCCGACAACGATAGGGGCCTTGGCCCCCATACAGATGGTGGCGCCTCTCTCCCCGCTGGGTCTTAATGCCTTGGTCATCCTTGTAATACAGTGCATGCACCTGTTGCAGTTCGCGTTATCGATCTTGAGTGCCTTGCCGTCGTAGCTCATGCACTTGGTCGGACACATATCCACTATCTCCGCGTTAATATCCATGCCTTTCTTGGCATAGTTGGCCACTTCCGCCTGGTCGATGAGGATGTCGCCCTTCCAGGTCCCGATGATGGAGAAGTCCGAACGGGCAATAGCGGCAACGCAGTCGCACGCGCAGCCCGCGGCCTTGATCTTGAATTTGTAAGCAAACATCGGCCTGTGGAGCTCATCCTGGAATTCGTGTGTGAGATTATTGATAACATCCAGGGTATCGTAATTCGTCCACTCGCAGCGGCCCGGTCCTACACAGCAGCTGGGGGTTCTCAGGTCTGATCCTGAACCGCCGAGGTCCCAGCCGCGCGACGAGTACTCGGCAAACAGGGCCTCGAGATGCTCCGTTTTCGTCCCCAGGAGAACGATATCGCCGGTCGAACCGTGCATGTTCGTGATACCGCTGCCGTACTTGTCCCAGACATCGCAGATCATGCGCAGCGCCTCAGTGGTGTAAAAGAAACCACTCGGCTGGTTCAACCTTACGGTATGGAAATGAGCCACCTCGGGAAACTGCTCAGGCAGATCGGAATATCTCCCGATAACTCCACCGCCGTATCCGAGAACACCGACGATGCCTCCATGCTTCCAGTAGCCACGTTTAGTCTTGAAAGAATACTCGAGCTGCCCCAACTCATCGTTGGCCATCGGGCTTTTCTTCGCGGCCTTCTTGATCTCTGTGACAAAGCTCGGCCAGGGCCCTTTTTCGAGCTCGTCAAGCAACGGCGTGTCGTACTTCTTCATAAAATCCTCCTTATATTAATGATTTTCAAAGCCTTATATTGCAGAACGTGCAGTTATGCAGGCGCTAAACAGCTTAAAACACCTTTTGCATAATGGTCAAATAAAAAAAATTAATCGTCAAATCATAATTACTTATTTCCCTTATTTTGGAACTTCAGATAGAGCGAATCCTGCTTCGACGGGAGAATTATCCGTGCCCATGGTCATGTCATTGTTCTACGAAACAACTTGCCATCAAAGAGAATTCCCCATAAGTCACTTTTTTCTGTCATTCCGGCTTGTCCGGAATCATTCTCGTGCTTTCTGAAGGAGCATGAAAATCACCCTCCCTCAATCCCTCCCCTCAAGGGAGGAAACCCTTTTTTGCCCTCGTCCCTTGGGAGAGAGGGGTGGGTGGGGGTCTTTTCGGAAGGATTCCCGACGCGCTTCGCTTGCGAGAATGACAAATTGCGCACGACTTTGACGTGACCGTGATCCGTGCCGTAGACTATTTACTTTTCCCCCTGCCCAAGTGCTATACTTATCGAGCTTTTTTTCTTTGGAAATTCTGTCAGCGAACGGGAGCAATGAATGCGCAGGATAGTTCTATTGTTGGTTTTTGTGGCTTTGACGGGCGGTTTTGCATATGCGCAGGGCCAGCCCGTCATCACCAAGATCGAGATCCAGGGACTGAAGAGGATAGAAGAAGGGGCCGTAAGATCGAAGATTTCAGAGAAAATCGGTGAGCCCCTGTCCGAGGACAAGATCAGCGATGACATAAAAACAATCTTCAAGATGGGATACTTCGACGATGTCAAGGTCAAGGCCGACCCTTTCGAAGGCGGCATAAAGCTTATTTACGTCCTCCGGGAGAAGCCCACCATAATAAAGGTTGATTTCCAGGGCAACAAGGAATACGGCGACTCCAAGCTGAAGGAAAAAATCACGATAACGCCGGGCTCCATCGCCGACACCGTTCTTATCCAGGACAATGCGGCCAGACTGAGCAAGTTCTATGAAGAGGAAGGATACTGGCTCGCGAACGTAGTGCCTGTCATAAAGAAGATATCGGAAAATGACGTCACCCTTACATACCAGATCGACGAAGGGCCCAAGATAAAGATCCGCAGGATAATAATAGAGGGCAACAAACATATTTCCTCGTCGAAGATCAAGGGAGTAATGAAAACCTCTACATGGTGGCTTTTTTCCTTTATCACTTCATCCGGATATTACAAGAAGGATGTGATGCAGAAAGATGTGGAGAGGATCAAGGACCTTTACTTCGACCACGGGTACATCAAGGCTGTCGTAGGCGAACCCGAGGTCACGGTCAACAGGAAGGAAAAAAGCATGACCATCAGAATAAGGGTCTCGGAAGGCGACCAGTACAGGATTTCGTCAGTGGATGTGGCCGGCAACAAGGCTTACAGCGACAAGAAGATCATGTCGATGATAACCGTTCAGCCCGGTAACGTTTTTGACAAGAGCCTCGTTGAAAAAAACATACAGTCAATATCCAGTCTTTACATGGATAACGGATATGCCCTTGTCTCGGTTACGCCCGACCTTGTCCCGGACGAAAAAAACAAGACCGTCCGCGTGACTCTTGCCATCAATGAAGGCGACCTGTATCGGGTAGGCAGGATTGAAATATCGGGGAACACCAAGACCAGAGACAAGGTCATCAGAAGAGAGATGAGGCTCGACGAGGGCGACATTTTTGACAGTGCGAAAATCAGGAGGAGCTACCAGAGGATAAACAACCTCAATTACTTCAGCTCCGTCGAGATAATCCCGAAACCCCGGTACAAGAAGAAGGTGGTAGACCTGGGCATAAAGGTCAAAGAAAGGTCTACGGACTTCCTCAGCGTAGGCGGCGGCTACAGTTCGGTCGACAAATTTATCGCCACCGCCGACCTCACCCTGGGCAACCTCTTCGGAAGAGGCCAGTATCTGAAAATAAAAGGGGAAATCGGGGGAGTGAGTTCACTCTACGAGATTTCATTCAGGGACCCATGGTTCCTCGATAAACCCATATCCCTTTCGACAGGCATTTACAGGAACACCAGGCAGTACGTAGAATATGATCAGCGCGCCACCGGCGTCTATTTGAGCCTGGGGAAGAATTTCTCGGAATACTGGAGCAGCAGCATCGGGTATAATTTCGAGAGGGCCACGATATACAATATCTCCGAAGGAGTGTCACCGATAATACTGGACCAGATAGGGACGAACACAACCAGCAGTATCACCCCTTCCATTGTCAGGGACAGCCGGGACAATTACCTGGACCCCACAAGGGGTTCGCGAAACGCACTGACCTTCACCTTTGCCGGCCTCGGCGGCACCAATGCATTCGTAAAGGGCACCGTCGACTCCGCATGGTACTTCCCGCTTGGGCAGACTTCCTTTATGGTGCGAGGCCGTTTCGGATATTCCCACGGCATCTTCGACAAGAAGCTGCCGCTGTACGAAAGGTTCTATGTGGGTGGCATCTACACAGTCAGGGGGCTCGGTTTCGGCGATGCAGGGCCGAAGGATCCGGCTACCGGAGACGCGATAGGAGGGACGACGGAACTCATTTTCAATACGGAATACGTGTTCCCCATACTGACACAAATGAGATTCAAGGGGGTGGTATTTTTCGACGCCGGGAACTCCTATGAGGATTTCCAGGACTTCGGAGCTCTGAGATACACGACCGGCGCCGGCATAAGATGGATATCGCCGATGGGCCCGATCAGGGTAGAGTGGGGATATAACCTGGACAGGAAACCGGGCGAAAGCGCAAGCAAGATTGAATTTGCCTTTGGGAGCTTTTTCTAAACCATAGCTTTATTTATAGGAGAAGGAATATGAAGAAAGTATTGTTGCTCGTTGTAATCTTCGGTCTGGTGGCAGGCAGGTACGCTTATGCGGAAACCAATGTAAAAATAGGCGTCGTCGACCTCATGAAGGCACTGAACGAGTCCGATGCAGGCAAGAAAGCAAAGGCTGAACTTGAATCCGTCATCAAGTCGAAGCAGGCGGTCATAAATGAAAAAGGCAAGGCGATAGAAAAATTGAAGGCGGAACTCGACAAGCAATCCTCCGTGCTTTCGCCCGACGCAAAAAAATCAAAGCAGGACAATCTGGACAGGATGATGAGAGATTATCAGAGGATGGTTTCAGACTCCCAGAGCGACGTAAAACAAAAGGAATCGGACCTTACCGACGGGATACTGAAAGGATTGAGGACAGTCATCAAGAAGATCGGGCAGAAGGAAGGCTATACCATAATCATCGAAGATGCGGAAGGCATAGTCCTTTATTCAAAAAAGAATCTCGACCTGACCGATGAAGTGATCAAGCAGTACAACGCATCTCATTCAAAGTCGGACAAGTAACACACGTTCGACCGGAGATTTGTGTGCCGCCCTCTTCAGGAAGGGGCTCTTTTGCGTCTCTGGAGATTACGTTAGGATACACTCATTCGATGAAACTGAGAGAATTTTCCGAACTTGTGGAAGGAACGGTAATAGGTGACCCCGACATCGAGATTACGGGTGCTTCGGGTGTTCAGAGTGCAGGCATAGGAGACATTACCTTCGTTACTTCGGCAAAATTCATGAAATTGCTCCAAGGGAGCCTGGTCTCCTGTGTGATTGTGAAGGAGCCTTTGGAGGGTCTCGCAGTCAGCCAGCTTCAGGTCAGCAATCCCTACTACGCATTCGCGAAGGCATTGGAGCTCTTCTATCCCGCTCCGGCCCTGGAGCCGGGCCTGAGCGAGAGGGCCGCAGTTTCCGCGAAGGCGGCGATAGGGAAGGACGTCACGGTCTTCCCGATGGCGTACATCGGCGACAATGCCTCTATAGGGGACGGAACGGTAATCTATCCGGGCGTCTTCGTAGGAAACAACACCACGCTGGGGAGAGGTTGCGTTATCCATCCAAATGTAACGATCAGAGAAAATGTGCGTATCGGCGACCGGGTTGTCGTACATTCCGGCTCAGTCATAGGATCGGACGGGTTCGGCTACGTCTTCGAAAAAGGTATCCACTACAAGATACCCCAGGTAGGCGGAGTGATAGTCGAAGATGATGTCGAAATAGGCTCCAATGTGTCAATCGACCGTGCGACCACAGGCGATACCGTTATCGGGAAAGGGTCAAAGATCGACAACCTGGTGCAGATAGCTCACAACGTCAGGATCGGAAAAAACTCACTCATCATAGCGCAGGTAGGTATCGGCGGCAGCAGCGAGACAGGCGACTTTGTAACGCTCGCAGGCCAGGTGGGAATCGCCGACCACAGTTCGCTGGAATCGGGCACGATCATCGGCGCCCAGTCGGGGCTCACCGGCCATTACAAGAAAGGCATATATTCCGGATCGCCGGCCATTGCCCACCGGAACTGGCTGAAATCTCAAACCTTGTTCGCAAAGCTGCCTGAAATGAACAGAAGGATAAAGGAACTTGAAAACAAACTGGAAGAACTGGAAAAGGGGGAACCGAAGAATGTTGACGATCAATGACATCATGAAGAATCTGCCGCATCGGTACCCGTTCCTGCTGGTCGACAGGATTGTTGAGCTGGAGCCGGGAGTGCGCGCAACGGGAATAAAAAACGTTACGATCAACGAGCCCTTTTTCCAGGGGCATTTTCCGGACCAGCCGATTATGCCCGGGGTCCTCATAATCGAGGCCATGGCGCAGGTTGCCGGAGTAATGGCCTTTCGTTCAGGAGTGGAAGGCAAGTCCGTCTACTTCATGAGCATCGATAATGCCAAGTTCAGGCGTCCCGTGGTACCGGGTGATCAGATAATAATGGAAATCAAGGTACTGAAACAGAGGGGTAATGTATGGAAATTCTCCGGCGTTGCAACCGTTGACGAGAAACCGGTATCGGAAGCGGAGTTCACGGCCATGGTCACGGACAGGGAGATCTGACGGAATGAAGACGAAAATTCACAATACCGCGATAGTCGACTCCTCTGCGGAACTGGATAACGATGTTGAAATCGGCCCCTTCTGCATAATACACAAGGGCGTAAGAATGGAGAGGGGCTCGCGGCTTGTGTCCCATGTTGTCGTGGAAGGGGATACACAGATAGGGGAAGGCTGTACGATACACCCTTTTTCGAGCATAGGGTTTCCGCCGCAGGACCTGAAATACAAGGGTGAAAACACCCGTCTCGTCATAGGGCGGGGCAATATTGTCAGGGAATACGCCACCATTCACAGGGCATCCGTGGGAGGTGACGGCGTGACGGTCATAGGCGATAACAATTTCTTCATGGCCTATGTGCATATCGCCCACGACTGCAAGATAGGGAGCAATGTAATAATGGCGAATGCGGCCACCCTGGCGGGCCACGTGCTCGTCGAGGATTACGCGGTAATAGGAGGGTTGGTGGCGGTACATCAATTTACGAGGATTGGAATGTATGCCATGGTCGGCGGTTTCAGCGGCATAGGACAGGATATCCCCCCTTTTATGGTCGCGTCCGGTGCCCGCGCCAAGCTCTTCGGACCGAATACTATAGGACTAAAGAGACATGGCTTCTCCGACGCATCGGTAAATGCAATAAAGAAGGCTTACAAGATCCTCTTCAGGGAGAAACGCACTCTGCGGGACGCCCTGAAAAAAATCCAGGACGACGTTCCCTTCACCGATGAAATCAGACACCTCATCGAATTCATAGAAAAAAACAAGCGCGGAATCTGCCGTTGACAACCGTGAAGAAGCTGGGGCTTATCGCGGGGAGCGGCGAATTGCCGATGGCTATCGCCACCGAGGCCCGCGCCAGGGGATACACTATTATCGCCGTGGGACTTGACCCTCTTGCCGAAAAGGCGCTTGAGACAGCCGCCGACGAAGTAAAATGGGTGAATGTGGGAAAACTGGGGACGATCATCGATACTCTCACGAAGGCGGGCATTAAGGAAGCAGTGATGGCCGGCAAGGTCCCGAAGTCTTTACTTTACAGGAGCAAGATAACACCGGACCTGAGGGCCGTCAAGGTGCTCTTCTCCCTCAAAGACAGAAGCGATGATTCCATCATGCTGGCCATCACACGGGAGCTGGAAAAAGACGGCATCAAACTCCTGAGCACGACCGATTTCAGTTCGCGTCTTTTGACGCCCGAGGGCGTCCTGACCAGGCTGTCCCCTTCAAAGGAGGAGTGGCGGGACATTACTTTCGGCTGGAAGATAGCCAAACAGATCGGAAGGCTCGACATCGGACAGACAGTGGTTGTAAAAGATAAGGCTGTAATGGCCGTTGAAGCGATAGAAGGAACTGATGAGGCCATAAGGAGGGGAGGCAAGCTGGCGGGCGACGGGGCCGTTGTGGTCAAAGTTAGCAAGCCTCAGCAGGACATGCGTTTCGACGTGCCCGTGACGGGCCTGGACACCCTCAGGGCCATGACCTCAGTCCGCGCCAGAGTGCTTGCCGTCGAGGCTGAACACAGCATCCTGCTGGACAGGGAGAAAATGGTCGCCGAGGCGGACGGCGCCGGGATATCCGTAGTGGGTTACCGCCCGGGGGCATAATTTTCAGCTAGAGCTTTCAACGCTGCCTTACCCAGGCGATAAATTCTCTGTCTTGACAAAAAAGACGTATTCTCCTAATATTCATTTGTAAAGATTTTTTATAAATATAAGTTTAGGTCTTTTTATAATGCGGGGGGGGGAATTCCGCAGGCGCGAGTCTTACGAAAAGGAAGAACAGTCTTGTGCTATTCGTGAGTAATAGCAAAATAATTCATTTTTGAGGTGCCCATGAGATACAAACGGGTCGTATTTTTTACCGCACCTTTGCTGTTCCTCTTATTTTGTGTCGCTCAGTCCGCCTCTCCACAGGAACCGGCAAAATGTCTAGTCTGTCACAGTGCCATGAAAGGGAGACTGCAAAGCCCCGCAGGGCCGCTTGTCAATCTGCATGTCAACCCGGAGAAATTTCACTCCTCGGTTCACGGAAGCCTCTCCTGCACGAGCTGTCACCTGAAATTCACTGACAACCCGCATGTCTCCCCCGGGGCAGAAGTTCCCGCCGATGTCGGAAAGATCGCGTCGGAGATCTCTGCGAAATACCCTGTGGATGCAGTCGCTGCAGCCGCGTGCAGCCAGTGTCATCCCGACATTTACCAGAAAGTGCTCCAAAGCGTGCACGGGCAGAATATCGTGGCAAAACACCGGACGGACGGCGCATTCTGCCTTGACTGCCACGGGTCTCCGCACTATATAGTCCCTGTGAAGGATCCAGCATCCCCGGTAAGCCGCGAAAATATGGTTGAAACGTGTGGCAGTTGTCACGGAAACAAGGCAATGATGGGAAAATACGGCATCAACGAAGATGTCATGGGGAGTTTTGAAGAGAGCTTCCACGGGAGGAAGCTTGCCCTGGGCGATACGAGAGCACCGGTATGTTCAAGCTGCCACGGCGCCCACAATGTACAACCCGTCACAAACCCCGCATCGCCCGTCTTCGGCAAGAACAAACTGAAGACGTGCGGGCAGTGCCACAAAGGGGCTAATGAGAAGTTCATCCCGGCCTTCACACACAAAGTGCCGGGACCGATTCCTCACTATGTGGAAAAAGCCCTGATCATCCTGCTGCTCAGCGTGTTTACGTTTATCGTGGCCCATGTTCTGCTTGAGGCTTTCTCCGATATCAGAGATGCCATTTTCAGAAGAGGGAGGGAAAAATAATGAGCCAGACTGCCGCAGCAAGAGAAATTCCTGAAGAGGTCGAAAGATTCAACATTATTTTCAGAATACAGCATATTATCATGTTCACGACTTTTCTTGTGTTGTGTTTCACCGGCTGGGGGCTGAAATATGCCTATGCCCCCGCCGGAGTATCGAGCAAACTGATCCGGTTCTGGGGAGGTCCCGAAAGCGCCGGGCTCATACACAGGATCGCCGGGGTCACGATGCTTCTCGACTTCGTCTGGCATGTGCTCTATCTGGGTTACCTTTTCGCAAGAAAGCGGATGACCATCAGGATGAAGACGACCGTCATCCCTCTGCCGAAAGACGTTTTGGATGTGGTGAAAAACTTCATGTATTTCCTCGGCCTCTCCAGGGAGAAGCCGAAATTCGCCAAGTATAGCTACGCCCAGAAGTTCGACTACTGGGCCGTCTTCTGGGGCATGTTCATAATAGGTCTTTCGGGGTTCTCCCTCGCCTTCCCAATGGTCGTATCCTACGTTATCCCCCAGTCGGCGTCCCACTGGATATGGCGAGTCATCTCTACCATGCATAGTGATGAAGCGCTGCTTGCGATCGTGTTCATACTCTTCTGGCATTTTTATAACGAACATCTCAAGCCGGAAACCTTTCCCATGAGCTGGCTATGGATCACCGGGAAGATATCGACGGAGAAACTGAAGCACCACCATCCCCTCGAATACGAAATACTTTTCCCCGAGGCGGCAAAAAAAGACGAGAAAGAATAAGGGAGGGACCGATGACGAGGATACTTTCGATTCTGGTCATGGTTGTCATGCTCTCTTCCTGCAAGGCGGGCACACAGGCCGGTGAGAAGAAAGCGGAACCGCGGGAGAAGGCCCCTGTAATAACATCACTGAAAGACTCGGGACTTCCCTGTTTTTCCTGTCACTCCTACGAAAAGTTTGCGGCAGATAAACCGGGGCAATTTTCGCATGTAAAGCATATCGGCTTCGGGGTCCACTGCAACCAGTGTCATATCATCATGGCCCACGAAAAAATCGAGCTTAACAAGGATACCTGCAACAACTGTCACAATCTGAAAAAGGATCTCACTTATCCTTCCGCCGGCATGAAGCCGGCGGTCTTCAGCCACAGCGTGCATACGGCGATGTTCGCATGCGGATCCTGTCACACCGGGATCTTCAAATACAGGAAGGGCGGTTCAGGGATCAGGATGGATGATATTTACAAGGGGAAGTTCTGCGGCAAGTGCCACAACGGGCAAACGGCCTTTCCCTCCACTGACTGTCAGAAATGTCACAAATAGAGCATGACATTAATAAGGGAGGTGAGGTGTGTCCGAATTCGGACACACCTCACCTCTATTTCGAGAGTTGTGCAAGGTTGTCGCAGGCGTACCGTATGCCCGCCTCACAGGCCCTCCTGAAATCCTCCATGGCCTTTTTCACATATGCAACGCCGCGCGATGCATAAATGTTCCCGTCGCCAGGCCTGATGTCAAGGGCCTCACTGTAATCGCTCAACGCCCTGTCATATTTTTCCATGTGTGCGTAAGCGATTCCCCGGTTGTGATGGGCGTCTGCCGAGCCCGGATTGAGGGCAATGACTTTATTGTAGTCCTCGATGGCGTTCTCGTACTGTTTCAGTTTAAGATAGGCAAGTGCCCGGCTGCTGTAAAGTTCTGCATTTTCGGGATGCCCGGATATGACTCTGCTGAAGTCCGAAACAGCCTTTCCATATTGTCCGTTTCTGTAATAAGCCAGTCCGCGGTTGAAATATGCCTGATCGAAGCCGGGGCTTATCGAGATCACGCGGCTGTAAGCCCCGATGGCCTTTGCATAATCTCCCTCATTGAAATGGCTGTTCCCTCTGTCGAAGTAGAACTGCGCGTCCTGATCATGGGTGGCGGCAGCGCGGACAGACAGCAGCAGGCTTGCCGCAAGGATTACAACACTTATAACTTTCATCTGGCTCCTCCCTCCGGGCTGGACTAAGTCGCCGGAATAAGCCGGCACGGCATATTTATAAATTATAGCAGAAGAGTAAGACAGGAGACGTTTGCCCGCAGGGAACATCGCGGGTAAAATACTATCATGCAATGGGTGAGGCGCACATCAGTGCGCTTTATGTCATTACCGGGTCCCGTGAATGACGCACCATGCTTTACGAATGGGGAACAAGAAAGTATGCCGGATGATGCTGTCAAGGATATGAAGAAGCCCGGTGGGCACGTCTCTTTGGGCGCCACGGCCAACCTGGCCGCGACTCATCTGATCGTCATCGTCTTCGTTTTCCTTTCGGTATGCGTCTTCTTTTCACTTGCGGGTGTCAAATCCGTCCTTCTCTCCTTCGCCGTGAACGTCTTTCTGGGAGGCTTCATCGGCGGCGTGACAAATAAAATCGCTATAGTGATGCTTTTCGACAGGAAGAGGTTTCTCCCGGGGTCGGGTGTCCTGCTTAAAAAACACCGCGAGATCGTAGATTCTCTTGCCGACACCGTTGAGGCCCACCTGATCAGTACAGATATGATTCAGGAAGAATTGAGAAAGATCCTGGCCCCGGTCAAGATTGAAAGTGCAGAAAGAATCCTGAACCGTGTCATCGATGAATTCAGGGAAGATGTCCGGAATCATCTCAGGTCGGAAAGAACACGTCTCGATATCGAAGACACCCTCAGGACAAAACTCGGCTTCCTCGGCAGATTTCTGAACGTAACCCGCATCAAGGAATATGAGGAGATGACGGATACGATCATTACGGAACTTGACAGGCAGCTGTCGGAATTCAAAATCACGAAAGCCATGCTGGTCAAGGCGATAGAAAAGATCGGCACACTGGAAGATTTTTTCTTCAAGCCGCACAATGAGTTGCTCGAATCACATTTCCGCACAGACAAATCGATCTCGCAACTGCTCTTCGCAAAGATCAATATCAAGAATATGGTAGTCGATAAGCTTTCCGAATATCGACCGTCGGAGGTACGGGACATCATCGAGAAGAATGTCAGGGATCACCTGCTTTGGCTGGAGGTATTCGGGGTAATCCTGGGAATGCTTTTTTCAGCCTCCCTTTTCCTTGTGCTGAATATCTTCCGGTTCTGAGAGACGGCTCCTCGGCCTCATGAAACGTCCTGATGTTCGCACGGAACGGCAGAGATATTTTGAGACGAGCCTCGTCACGGGAAAAAGGATGGAGAAAAATAAGCCCCTTATCTGCTGCGGACAACCCCTGCCCTGCCGCAGAAAGTGCTTATACTGCAACGGGAGCAGAGAGGGGAAAGGGGCTTGCATATCCCCTGGCCAAAGGCGACAAGGACGCCGTTCAACCGTTTCCAGTACCTGACCGGAAGGACCTCTCTCAGGACAAATTCGGTCTGGAGCGGCGTTGGCGTCCTCACGAGGCCCCATCTGTTCACAATCCTGTGCACATGGGTATCGACACAGATACCGTCCCTGTCATACCCAAGGGTCAGCACGAGGTTTGCCGTCTTTCTCCCCACGCCTTCCAGGCTGAGGAGTTCATCGATCGTGTCAGGCACTCTCCCGTGATATCTTTCCCCGATTTCACGGCTTATCTTCCTGATCCTTCCCGCCTTCACCCTGTAAAATCCGACGGGGAATATGGCCTCTTCGATCCTGCCGACCTCAAGTCTTGCCATTTCCCCCGGGGTTGAGGCAAGCCGGAAAAGGCGTTCCGAAGCCTGCCCCGTCACCTGGTCTTTCGTCCTCAGGCTCAGGATGCAGGAGACGAGTACCCTGAAGGGGTCCCTGCCGGAATCGGCCAGCCGGTCAAGCCATGGCAGTTGCAGCGTACTTACCTGCCTCCCGAGAACCGGCCACAATGTTTCGAATTTTTCCACTGTCATTCCGGACGATTCGCGATGGAAAGAAACGATCCCCTTCTTGCCCCCTGCCCCGGCAGGTCTCCTCAATTTCGACCCTCCTCGTCCGGGACTTCCGGCAACCTCATATCTTGTCGCAAGATGCCTTGACGAGTTCCCGCAGCCAGTCGTAGAGCATCGCTGTTCCGGTCTTGAAAGCCTTCATGGGTTTGAGTTCCCTCACCGTCTCGATCGCTCCCTCGGAATAGGTCCCGACATATCCATAGAGCACCCTTTCCCTCAGCAGGGCATAAAGACAATATTCCCTCCGTGTGAGAAGACCGTTACGCCTGACGACCACGAACCCCACGTCTCTCAAGCCATCGGTACTTCCGTCGATGAGGCAGGGTGGAGAAGGCAGAGTCTCGACACCGAGTTCAAATTCCTTATCGAACCGGCTGACCTCTCCGTGGACCCTCTTAAGGAAATCGATCAGGCCGCTCTCTTCTTCCCACGAAAGTTTTCCGGAAAAATCTCCGATAGTCCTCGTCCTGTCCATATAACCTCCTTGTATTATACAGAATGTCCTCACCTCGTCATCCATGAGCGCGACCTTACGGTAAGCACCGCCCAGGGGAAGACCCAGAAAAGCGCGAAAAAGGAAAAGTAGGCGTAAAGCATACCGTAAAGAAAGTCCCAGGACCGCTCGCTTCGCAGATAATAGAACATATTGAACAACGCCATGAGCCCGATCGCAAAGAGGAGCCTCAGGATCGTTGTCGGATCGCTCACCGACAACATTACGAGAAGGGCGAGGGTTGCATAGCCTATAGGATAACGCATGTTCTTTATCGCCAGGTCCCAAAGGGTAATAAGGCGGGCGCCGGGCTTCCTCCGCCACGCGATGCGGACCAGACGGAGCTCTTCCCGCACATAGCTTCTGTCCCAGCGAAGGAACATCTTGGTGAGCTTGGAATACGTGCGCGGGACTATGGTATAAACCACGGCGCTCCTCTGGTATACCGTGTCGTATCCCCTGGACAGGATGTAGTTCGTAAGAGAACGGTCCTCGCCGTATGTGCAGCGCACACCAAGGAAACTCTGCTCTATCCATTCACCGAGCACATCCCTTACGGCGGCCATCCGGTATGCAGCCAGTGCGCCCGGACAGCAATAGACCGTGCTGTAAGTAGACTGGACCGCCCGCAGGAAATCGAAAGACAGCATGTATTTCACATGGAGCATCTTCGGGATGACGCCCTGTTCGCGGTTATAAACAGCCACCTTACCTGCGACTGCGCCCACCCGATCGTCGCGAAACGGCCCGGCCATAGCAAGCAGTGTGCTGGGCGTGATCACGCTGTCAGAATCGATAGTTACCGCTATTTCGCCCTTGGCCTTCCTGAAGCCCTCCTCGAGGGCGGA
>Ga0307436_1000202_pt1 | contig 26316 bp, 25 predicted proteins | sample SalMarWE160440MG_FD_202513 | JGI IMG/M metagenome (GOLD analysis project Ga0307436, IMG submission 202513) | Salt marsh sediment microbial communities from the Plum Island Ecosystem LTER, Massachusetts, United States - WE1604-40 | ecosystem: Environmental > Aquatic > Marine > Intertidal zone >...
ACATTGCGAGGATAATGCCACCGAATTGTTTATCCATATACATAAAGTGCTGATTTATAAGACCGGTAAGGGGGCATCAAGTTTCCTGATTGCCATTACCCGTGTCGGAATAACGGTCGTCCTCTTCGATACCGAACACTTCTATTATTTCGTGATTACAGGAAATGAAATCGTCGAGGGTGTCCTGCATCGATTCGACATTAAGACCCGAAAAATAGAGTTTCGCAAAAATCGTGAAGTTGATTTCATCATCCGTCTTCATAATATTGAAATAATTGCCATATTCATAACAGATATTCATCATTGATTCGAGATGTTCTTTTAGAAAATCCTCTTCATCGATGTCGAAGGTGTAGGAGTATGCCAGCTCGAGGAAATTACTCTCCTTTTCTACAAAGACCGATCCGCCGATTTCAGAATTGCTGGAAAATGAGGCCTGATAGAGATCCTCGGTTTCCTCTCTGTCGAATATTTTGTAACCGAGCTCACTGTAAATAGTTTCAATTGTTTCGATAAGCTCCCTTATATCATCTTCCATCTTCATTCCTTATACAAGAGGTGGTCCCCCCTGGGGAACCTCCTTGACAGGATATGTCCCTGGCGGGATATGCCAATTCGCGGCCGATCCCTGGCGGGACATAGTATAAAACAACAACTTATTCCAAGTTACTGAGAAGAGCATTGAGCCTCCTGATAACACGTTCCTCCTCAATCGTATGTATACCGAGTGTGCTCCCACTCCACATCAGAAGTATCTTGGCCTCGTATTCAGTTAACGATATTTTTCCCTCCTGAATATCATTCAGTTTATCCAGAAGTATTGATTCTTCGGGAATTTCAACATCTCCATCACCCCAGTGTCCGCCGTGAATTGCGCTGTCCGCCCAAATCTTGATGACCCGGGCTTCAGTCTCTGAAAGCGGTAAATCCATGTGAAGAAAGCTAATTGAATTGAATTATATCGTCAAGAATTAACTTGACGGCTCATAGTCAATGCCGTATATTCCACCCGTTGATACAGGAAAACCGGAGAACAGTAATGGCGCATGTATGTGAAATATGTGGAAAAGGCACTGTCGCAGGAAGATCATATGCCACCCGTGGTCTTGCGAGAAGAAAAAACGGGGCAGGCATCAAAATAACAGGTATTACGAAACGAAGTTTCAGACCAAATATCATTAAAAAACGAATTGTCCTTAATGGCTCCGTAAAAAAGGTGAAGATCTGCACATCATGCTTGAGAAGCAGCAAGGTGAAACTTGCCCAGTAATCGATTGTCAGTAATACCGGAATAAAAAAGATCCCTTCATTCCTCACGCAGAGAATCAACTATTATTACCACTTTACCCTGCATCAGGTTTTCCCGTGAATTCTTATTTTGAAGTAAAACTTGCGCATCATCTACCGAAATAGCAATGTCGGTCTCAATAAGTCTGTCGTCGCGTACTGCAACAACTCTGTATGGATTATTACCGATTCTCATACCGGTTAATTGGTCATTCGGATCACCAGTATACTGAACCGCTCCCCACTTCCTGAAATTTTCCGGATACATAAGATCAGGTGAAAATACAAGCGTGTGGTTGCTGTCGAATATTCGAGGTGCTGCTGCCGGCTGTTTTCCAAGGCCCCGGGCATCAACTATAAGGCCTGTAAATGTGGTGGAGTAGACAAACCGGTCATATGAAGGGAAATCGCCAGTATCATATCCGGCTTCAAAAAGTATAGGTAAAAATCCGTTTTCACCGAAAAGTGGGAACGACTTTTCGATAATTACATCATGCTGAATGTACTGTATCTTCGATTTCTTTACTCCCGAATAGTAGATGTACAGGTGCCGGTTTTTTGTGTAATCCGCTCTTATAATGTCTGCTGCAGTTCTATATGCATCCACCCGCAGATTGTTCATTGCGCGAATGAAATTCTCGAAAAGAAGTTCTTCCGCATGCTGTTGGGCAGCATACTGCCAGTCGGCGGCATTTCCGGTCTCTCCTTCCGAAATTGACGAAGCTGCTGAAACCTTCAATTCCATTCCTCGCCAATCGACCACGGCTGAATTTTGTCCGGCGAATAGCGTACAGGCGGGTAACAAGAAAAAACCGGCAATTACTATTCTTAGTAGTCGAATCATTACTCTACCCATTGCTTCAAAAAGTAGCGTTTCGAAATCGCCCCGGACGCAAGAAACTCCTGAAGTTCAATTCTTATATCAGGATAGATTGTTGCATTCTGTATATCGGATCTTCTGAAAAATTTGAATCCAACGACCCTCCTGTCCTCTCCCACTGCAAGAGATCCTGGATCCTTCGCATGTATTACGTAGGTGGGCTGAAGGATATGAGTTGCATTCTGCGCAATCGTCTCGACGGCAAATAAAAAATCACCAACCTCAATATGAAGTTTCAACTCCTCAAACAACTCTCTTTTCAGGGCATCCTGAACCGCCTCTCCACTCTTCACCCCGCCTCCGGGAAGAAGCCAGTAACTTTTTTTCCCCTTCCGGTGCTTGACAAGCAGGACACAGCTATTATGGATGAGCAATCCTGCAACCCTGATCCTCATATACATTATTTTCGTCTTTAATTCGGTTTTTGCTAATTATTTTTTTAATAATAGGTATTATAATAACTGGAAAAACAGATTTTTTATTAGTATTTTAATTTTCGTTTCACGATGCAATGCAGGACGGCATTTTATCAGTATGTCAATATTCAGGAGGGACACCCTCATATGATAAACGGAATACAACACGTCGGCATTGGGGTGACGGATCGTGACCGTTCATTCACTTTTTACAACAATGCTCTCGGATTTTCAGTTCCCATGAGTAAATCGACCGACACCTGCAGCGGTATGCTTCCCGTTCTCGATAAAGATGAAACCCGTAATGTCGTTATTGCGCTGAACCCTCACGGCGGAGGTCTGGTTGAAATATTTCAGTATGTATCACGAAAACCCACACCAATTCCCGATAGTGTGGATTTTACCTGCAACGGGTATCTGTTCTATGGTCTAAAGGTCAGGAACATAGACAAATCCCTTGAAAGGATAAAACAATTCGGTGGTGAAGTCGTTACCGGACCCGGCCCGTTTACACCGATGAAGGATAAAAAGTGGAAAACAGCCGTTTTCAAGGATCCGGACGGCATATATGGCATCGTTCTCGAATATCCGCAGAGCACAGTCGGTTACGGCCGCGGTTCCACAAGGATAGGCGGTATCGAGTATGTCGCGGTAGGGGTTTCCGATATCAAAAAGTCTGCAGATTTTTACGCCTCGGTTCTCGGGTATACCGACATCATCTATACCTATGAGGGTCCGGCACCGGAATGGGAAAAACTATACGGATACTCAAAAAAAATAAAACGGACACTCATGCAGAGAAGCGCCAAACCTCAAGGGCTGTTCAAGCATTTCTTGAGGGGAGGTATGATTGAGCTTATTGAAGTTCAGGACGGAAATAAAAAACACAACTTCGATGGTAGAAAATGGGGTGATATCGGATTCATGGAACTCTGTTTCGATGTGGATGATATTCAACAAACACTGAAATACACGGAAAAAATGGGTATCCCAGTCGCAGTGCCGCCGCACAGTCAGGACATGGGCCTGAAAACGCAGGCAACGTTTGCCTATATTCGGGATCCGGATGGATCATTTCTCGAATTTGCCGATATTAAACGTCTTCCGGTACCTTATTTTTTTATCAGGCTTCTTGTAAACCCGTTCGTAATATCAATTGCAAAGAAAATACGCCTTCTGAAATGAAGGTTGACAATTACGAGGCCAGAAATTACGCGATTATGAATTTTTTCATCCGTCGAATTCCTTCTTTGATGTTCTCCATGGACGTCGCAAAGGAAATTCGTATATAGTTGTCGTCGCCGAATGCTTTGCCTGGTACCACCGCTATATGCGCTTTTTCGAGCAGTACATCGGCAAGCTCCACTGAGCCTCTTACCTCAACCCCTGAAAATATGCGCCCGAATAATGCACTGACATTCGGGAACACGTAAAACGCTCCTTCCGGATTGGCACAGGCAACCCCTTTAATACTATTCAGCTCGGAAACGATAAAATCCCGTCTTTTTGTGAATTCATCAACCCATCGCGTTATAAAGGACTGCTCGTGGGACAGTCCCTCAACGCTCGCCCATTGAGAAATCGAGGCAGGGTTTCCCGTCGTGTGCCCCTGCAGTTTGTTCACAGCGTCGATGATTCGTTTTGAGCCCGCAGCATATCCGATACGCCAGCCAGTCATTGAAAAGGCCTTCGACATGCCGTTTATCACGACGGTTTTTTCTTTCATTTTTTGGGAGAATGTTGCGATACTTACATGCTCATTTCGATCATACACTATCTTTTCGTATATTTCGTCGGAAACGGTGACCACATCACTATCCTGCAGCACCTCGGCAAGAGCGTATAGTTCTTTCCTGCTGTACACGGCGCCGGTTGGATTGCAGGGTGAATTGAGGAGAAACACCCGTGTTCTGCCGGATAATGCTTTCTCGAGCTGGGGAACGGTGATCTTAAAGCCGTTTTCTTCAGTTGCAGCTATAAAAACCGGCCTTGCACCGCATATACCGGTCATTTCTGAATAACTTACCCAGTAGGGAGCGGGAATAAGCACCTCATCACCACCCTCAACCAGAACTGCAAGCACGTTGAATACGGAGTGTTTCGCCCCTGAGTTGATTATTATTTCGTCTGTTCTATATGTCAGATCATTATCCACTTTGAGTTTACGAACGATCGCCTCCTTCAGTTCCTGAATACCGCTCGCAGGTGTATAGTAGGTTTTATTATCCTGTATTGCTTTTTTTCCCGCCTCTTTTATAAACTCAGGGGTATGGAAATCCGGCTCTCCGGCGGCGAAGCTGATGACATCCACTCCCGATGCCCTCATCTTCTTTGCCTTTGTGTTCATTGCAAGTGTCAGTGAAGGCGTTATGGCACTCCTTTTTGCAAGATGCATTGCAACAGTCCTTTATGGATAGGAATTTATGGTGAGCTAAAAATACTCTACCTTCCGAAAGCGGTCAAGAGCAATCCTGAACAGATCGGACACAGGTTTAGCAGCAAAACGGAGTCTCTTAAACTCTTGCGTTTATGGTTTTATCTATTGGAATTCTGGTATTTTGTACCAGAATTTTATGATCAAATAATTTATATTACAATTACCAATACATTGTACTTGTAAAAACCATTAGGCAAGTGTCGGTTTGAATCGTTAAAGTTTGGAAGTTCACTTGCCTATCTTCGAAAAGCCGTCCTGATCCACAGAACGATCTCCTCACCGGGCACAAGAATGGAGTTGAATCCCATGCCGTTGATCGCGATGAGCGTTTCAATGTCCGAACCATACCGCCGGGCAATTTCCCAGAGCGTGTCCCCCCGCTGAACGGTGTATCGTATTTCCTGGGCGTCCATATCCTTTACGGGAACAAAAGGCCGGGTATCGATGATACCCTGTTTTTTGCCATGTAGAGGGACAAGAATCGTTCGGCCTGCGTAGATCTTTCTAGGATTTCGGATATTGTTTATCAGTTTCAACATTGTAACGGTTGTGTCGAACCGTTCGGCAATTGCACCGAGTGTTTCACCGTATCGGACACGGTACCGTGCGGCTCCGGTGAGCTCTTCGGCCGGAAGATTCAGATAAACCGTCAATGCTCTGTCGACGGAATCAAGTGGAATGCGGATGCTGTAAGACCGGTCAGGCGGGGTCATGAGTCGTGTAAGCTCTGGATTCAAAAAACGGAGCTCATCGAGGTGTATACCGGAACGTTTGGAGAAAACCGTTAAATCAATGGGCTTTTCAAGGGTGAGTGTCTCAAATTCCGGGTATCCCCTGCCTCCATCGAACGCAAAACCGAATTCGTGCGGATGTTTCGCAATATATGCCGCTGCAAAAAAACGCGGGACATACTCCCTTGTCTCACGCTTCAGAAGATGTTTTTTACAAAGCTCCCAGTAATCGCGCGAATTCCCCCTTCTAACAGCGCTTTTAACCGCTCCCTGACCGGCATTGTACGCTGCAAGTGCGAGCTCCCAGCTATTGAAATATCTGTACAGGTCCCGCAGGTGACGGAGCGCCTGGTCGGTTGATTTGAATGGATCGCGCCGTTCATCTACCCAGAAATCAACTCTGAGATTGTAGAAACGCGCGGTTGGCGCCATAAACTGCCATAGTCCGGACGCACCGGCGCGGGAAAATGCCTGCACCGAATAGGCGCTTTCAACAAGAGGAAGATAGGCCAGGTCTTCAGGGAGGTTTTTTTTTCGAACAGAATCTTGTACCGATGGGAGATACAGCGAGGCGTTTTTCAGGCCTCTCTGTAAAAATGAGTGTTCGACACCGGTAAAACGGCGGAGAGCTGCTTGTACCTCGCTTCTTTCAAGGATGGATTCCGAAAGCAGAGACCCGGAGATCGTCATCGGATAGAGGAAAACAAGTATAAAGAGAAAAAACATTCTCATCGATTTCAATCACCTTCCGCCTTTTGTCCGCCGGTATATGCTCCGGGCTTGAATGTTCGATTGTTTGAATCATGGTGTTCGCCTGAAACACGCAAATCAATGAGGAAGAGCTGAAGCGACTTTTCTCCTCTGAAGTTATTTTCCTCTATGGTAAAAACAATATCTACAACCTGGCTGTACTTCAGCATTCTGAAGCCTTTATCTGCAAGACCCCACCCAATAACGGGGATAAGCCCTCTCGAAGAGGGAATATGAAATTTAATATGATTTTTCGTTTTTCCTATGGCGACAGGATTTACCACCGTGGTGTTGAGTATTGAAAAATGCGGCGGCGGGTTCCCGGGGCCGGTTGGTTCAAAAATACGCAGCTCATCATACAGTTCGTAGGATACATCATCCGATGTAACCGCATCATCAATCTCCACCACATCTCTCCACAAATGGTGGCCTGGCTCATCGAGCATAATGGTGTGTATTTTTTTTCTGAAGATATCGATCTTATTCGTCTCAATGGTAAAACCAACCGCTGATCGGTGCCCACCGTATTTCAGGAGAAGATCATCGCATCGTGATACGAGGGAGACCAGGTCGAAGTTACCCGGCCCCCTGCCCGATCCCACACCAATTTCACCGTCATTAACAATTATAATTGCCGGTTTTGAAAACTTACGCGCAATTTTGTTGGCAATTATTCCGGTTACACCGTGCTCGGCTTTATCGGTCGAAAGCACGATAACCGGGTCCCTGTAGTAGTTCTTCTCGATTATCGGGTTGATAATACTCAGGTTACGTTCTCCCTTTCTTTTTCTGCTCTCATTGAACCTGATCAGCATGCATGAAAGCTCATTCGCTTCTTGCACATCGGTCGTGGTAAACAGGCGAACCGCAATACTCGCGTCACCCATTCTCCCCGCCGAATTGATTACAGGGGATATATTCCAGGATACGTGTTTTGCAGTGACGTGATCGTGCGGAATATCGCAGTACCCGCATAGAACCTTGAGACCGAGGTTTTCGGTTCTGCTCATCTGCTGCAGCCCTTCTTTGACGATAATTCTATTCTCATCGATGAGCGGCATTATGTCGGATATTGTTGAAACCGCGGACAGATCGATAAAGGAACGAACGAACTGGATCGTTTTTTGCTGTTTTCTGTTAAACAGTTGAAGAAAGATTTTTGTGAATTCAAGCGCATCGACATACGGTTTCTTACCTATTATTTTCATTCTGTTGATTTTCTTTTCCTGGAGCCAGCTCGAAAAATATAAAGGGAGCGGCTTTTCTGCATCGCTTACAACCATACAGTTATCTTCTATCGGGTAATGTAGACTTTCCTCTATGGAAACAGGCTCAGCTATACGGCCGTTTTTTACCTTTATGCCCCTGATCTTTTCTCCATCAGGGACAAGTACCGCAAATATCCTGTTAAAATTTTTTGTGTACGAAAATATATACGCGTGGATAAACTTGAGCACAACCCCGCCTGCTGAGAGATCGCGAAAGGGGTAGCTTTCATTACCCATCTTCGGATTCAGGATTATAGTGTCGTCGGGAATGTCATCGGGCTGTGTATGATGATCAATAATGATAGTATCTATGCCCAACGAGCGTGCGTATTCGATCTCTTCCTTGCTTGAAACACCGGTATCTACCGTGACAATGAGAGACACGCCCCTGCTTTGTGCATATTCGATATCTTTTTTTTCAATGCCGTAGCCGTACTCCCCCTCGGGCACCCTGTAGATGACATCAGCATCAAACATCTTGAGCATGTTATTGATCATCGCAGTGGAGAGCACCCCGTCTACATCCCGATCTCCGAAAATAAAAATTTTCTCACCATTGTGTACCGCCTTTTTCACACGGGTAACCGCATCGACCATTTTTTTGAATTCAAAGGGGTTATGCATTGCCAGGATATCATCATGCATAAAGTGGTGAAGATCATCGGCTGTCTTAATGCCCCTGAGAAAAAATATTCGGCGGACTCTTCTGCTCAGTCCAGCGCTCGCGGGGAGGCGGTCGAGTTCTTCATCATTAACTTCTTCAAACTCCCACTCGGGAGCATTATTGATCATCTCCTCGATGAAATCAGACATACAACATCCTTTTAAGTAGCTTCGATTAAGTTACTGTTTGATACTCGGTCCCAAGAGGATGTATCCCGTCAGGGGCATACACCGCTTCTACATAATGACTTCATGAACAAGCTTGAAATCTGCGGGCTTCGTGCCGGCAATTGAGTATGCATCGAGCACAAGACTGAACGCTCTTTCATCTTCAGTGTTGAAAAACAATGTGGCGAGAGCATCCCCCCGATTGACGATATTTCCTATTTTTTTATGCACAAATATGCCTGCCGTATGATCAACCGTATCCTCTTTTTTCAATCTCCCGGCACCGAGCAATACGCCTGCAGTACCTATGCTCTCGGTATTGATGGCTGATACATACCCTGATCTCCGAGCAATGACATCTCTGCTGTATCTTGCACGGGGAAATCGACGTATATCCTGAACCGTCTCAACAGAGCCTCCCTGAGCACGTACGGATTCAACAAATTTTTCAAATGCCTCTCCGTTTTTTAAAACCTCTCTCACCCGCTGTGCGCCTGCACCTGCTGTTTCAGCAATCTCCGCTGCTAAAAGCATATACCCACCAAGCACACAGACCAGGTCTGTCACATCATCAGGGCCTTCGCCCCGCAGGCATTCGATCGACTCAATAACCTCGAGATTATTTCCTACTGCCCGGCCGAGAGGCTGGTTCATGTTGGAGATAATACAGATGAGCTTTCGACCCATTCGTCCGGCAACGGTAACGAGGGACTGTGCGAGCACCCGTGCATCTTCAATAGACTTCATGAATGCGCCGCTGCCGCACTTTACATCCATTACAACCGCATCCGCGCCCTCGGCGAGTTTCTTGCTGAGTATACTCGCGGTTATGAAGGGTATGCATTCAACTGTACCCGTTACATCCCGCAGCGCATAGAGTTTTCTATCCGCAGGTGCAATGGTTTCCGTCTGGCCCGACATCACATAGCCGACCTTTTTCAGAACAGAAATGAATTCTTTTTCAGAAAGATCGACCCTGAATCCCGGGATCGATTCTAGCTTATCGAGTGTTCCGCCGGAAAAACCAAGCCCTCTTCCGCTCGTCATCGGAACCGTAACTCCACATGCTGCGACAGCTGGAGCAAGTACGAGTGAAATTTTATCTCCGACCCCGCCTGTTGAATGCTTGTCAATCTTCCGCTGCCGTATCGAGTTGAGATCAAGGGTTTTTCCCGAGTTGAGCATTGCTCGTGTTAGAAAGAATGTCTCCTCTTCATCGAGGCCGTTCAGAAAACCGGCCATCAACCAGGCTGATACCTGATAATCGGGAATAGTGCCGGTAGTATACTCCCTGATGAAAAAGTCTATCTCTTCGGATGTATGACTCTTTTTATCCCGTTTCTTAACGATGATATCATACGCACGCATATTCATTTCGTACTACTGTATCCTATATCAGAAATTTATTCAAACATCCTTTTTTTCCTCTGTAATAAAAATAATAAGTGTGGTGATAAAGGAGCCGAGGGTGATAAGCAGGAGAGCGTGCTGTACAGTGGTGCGAAGCCCGCTTCGTATAATCAGCAGCTTATAATGTTCGAGTATTTTTACAGCAAGTGAGCTGTAGAAAAAAACTGCCGTTATACTGAGTACGGCAGCTGAAACCCGCCTGCTTACCGACCATAGAAAAACAGCAAGAAATAACAGCACTGTTCCCAGTATCGCTTCGACAAGAAAAAATATCATGTCTTCACCTCTTTTACAGGGATTACAGATTCTTATCGAAAAAATGAGTCAAAAAAGTGTTGATAACCGCTGCATTTTTTTTCAGGAGATCCCCGTTATGGGCAAATGAAACAAAAAGAGGATCGACCTGATCAATGGGAAACAGCACTCCAAGCTGCAGCAGTTGAGCATGAAGCGACGGGTACTCTCCGTTTTGTGCTGTGCTGAAAGAAAATCCATCCACGGTTTCAAAAAAAGACGGATCAAGCATCGATGCAAAGCGTTCATGCTTCTCTTGAAGCGCCGCAAACCCTCCGGCAGATTCAACCAGTTTGAGAAATCGGAATGCAGTCTTTATTTTATAGAGGGCTGGAAAAGCAATGCCTGAATGTTTTGTGGCAATATATTTCAGCGCTGCATCCGAATTCGGTAATGTATCTTTTTTCAGATTTATGACGCCAAAATCAATGCCTCCGCTGAGCCATGTCCCGAAAACCCTGATATCGCTTTCACCGGCCAAGTTCAGAGCGGAAGCATGAATAAATGATGTAAGCTCCGTTTCATCCGTAATGATAATCTTTCCGAGGCTTTTCCCTATTTTCAACAGATCGAGGGCGGCACTTCCGCTCACGTGCCTGCTGTAGCGCAGTATAAGGCAATCGACGCTCTGAAGAGTCCGGGCATCTGCATCTTCTATCGGCATCTGTGAAAGGCCTCGACTCCATGACCTCATGTTCTTATTTTCGTCACATATATACACAGCTTTCATTCCCAGCACATGCAATAGGTCAAGAAGTGTGCTCCCTGCATCAAACGAGGAATTAAAAAAAAGCCAGGTGCCGATAGAATCCTGTGGGCTTCGATTCATTAAAAGAACGGCATCCATTCGACTTGCAAGCATGCCGTGCGAAACAGTGGGATACCCGCCTGCATATCCCTTATTTATCCAGCTTTTCATAACTGTTGTAATACCCGGGTGCGCATGGCCAAATACGAGGGAACCTCGCGCAAGAAAGAAATCAACGTACCTGTTTTTATCATAATCATACAAATACGGCCCCTTGCCCCTTTTAACAACAGGCAGAATCGGTACATCCCCGGCTTGTACTGAAGAGAGAAGCGGGCTTTTACTTTTTTGTATGATCCTTCTTCCTGTTTCAAATCCGTTTGCGGTATACATCTTGATACTTCTATGTCCTTTCAGTGGGAAGCGCCTTTATCACGGCAATGAATACAAAATAGCCGCCGACAGCACCGGAAACAGCCTGAATAATGTTGAACGGCACCTCGCTTACCGCCGCCCCAAGTCCGACACCGGGAAGAAAGAGCTCAGACGTAAAATAGACTGCAACCATCGTAAAACCTGCAAAAAAGAGCAGTGCAATGGTAACCAGGTCGATTCTGATCTGTTTGCGTGATTTTTTTTCTTCAGGTGAGAATACAGTATTGAGAGGCAGCCGGGCAGTTCTTTTTTCAGAAATAAGCCCTGCAATAAAACCCTCAAGCCCTTTTGCAACCAGAGTGATAGGCGCAAAAATAAAAAAACCGCCGATCACATCCGCGAGAGCGCTTCCCAGACCGCCGGCCAGAGCGCCGAACTTTTTACCAAGGAACAGTCCGCAGAATACAACAGCGATATCACCGAAGTTGAGATATCCACCGGTACCGGGAATAGGCACCCGGACAACAACGGTAAGCGCAGCAGTTGCACCTGCGAGCAAAATTACAAGGAATGTTTTCATAAAAAGCCTCCTCTTCTGAGATCCTGTCTCAATTTACTATAACAGATCCATGCCCAGGGAAACCAGAGAATGATGTTCCTGAAAGCGGTCGCCACAAGCACGGGAGCACCCCGAATTGCAAGCACTGCTTTGAAAAAAATATGACCCCGCTTCCTGAAATCCGGCCATTCTCCCTGAATCAGAAGCGCCTGGCGTACATCGTCAAAGGAATTAACCGAGTATTCAAAGGCCCTGTATGCAAGCGCAATCTTCACTCCAGTCTCGCCCCACCGTAAAAATTCAGCAGGAGATGTAATACGGGAAAAAATAAGGCCGACGAAGAAAATGCCGAGTACACGAAGCGGATAGCTGAAGTAATAGAGTATCCTGTTCAAATCGTCCATTTGCATATACGGCAGCGGCTGAACATCTTTCAGAATAAGAACTGCAGCGATACAGAAATAAATAATGGAACCTGTCGCCCAGAGCCAGACCGTTACTTTAAACATCCTCCTGCCTGCCACAAAAAAGAACACTGTACCTGTGCCAAAAAGCAGAGCGCAGAAAAAAACATAAACCGGCATCCCATATTGCAAAAGAAACGGAAACAGTACAAAAAAGAGGGCCGCACCGGAAACGAGAAGTAGTATTTTCACGGCAAGTGGAAGTTTTCTCAAAGCCCGCTCTACTCTCCCCATTATATGCCTTTCTCCGTGAATTAGAAAAATAGGCAAGTGAACTTCCAAACTTTAACGATTCAAACCGACACTTGCCTAATGGTTTTTACAAGTACAATGTATTGGTAATTGTAATATAAATTATTTGATCATAAAATTCTGGTACAAAATACCAGAATTACAATAGATAAAACCATAAGTAAGGTCTGTTTTTTATGGACCATACTGCCCGTGAGCATTCAATAACTCTATATACTGACCGTCAATGTCACTCGCTTTCATTGTAGATGTAAATACGACCGCGGTCAAGCCTGAGTATTTTCGCATTCAAAGCATGAATAAAACCGCGGTCATGGCTTATAATCAGAATCGATATGTCTGATATGTGCAAAACAATCGAAAGCAGTATTTCACATAACCGGGACTCTCCTTCAGCATCGATACCCCAGGTGGGCTCATCGAGAATGACGAGGCGTGTATCCTCACATATGAATGCGGAAATGCAGAGTATCTTCATGTCGAGCGGGCTCAGCAGGGCAATCGGATACCGCTTCTTATCATCAAAATACATGCGAAGCAGCGCCTCTGATATCTCGTTGCCTGCCCTGTTTGCCTTTTTGCGGTACTGGTCGACTGTGCTCAGTGTAATCTGCTGCTCCGGAAACTGACCGACATAACATACGTTTCTAACAAGTTCCGACCGCGGTACAAACTGAAGGTCTTTACCGAGAAAATAAACCGTTCCTGATGCCGGTAATTCCAACCCCATGATGATTTTCGCTATTGTCGACTTTCCCGCACCGTTATCTCCAATCAGACCGTACACCGAGCTGCTAGTAAGAGAAAAGGAAACATCGGCAAGCTGAAATCCATCATGCAGTGTCTTTTCATATTGAAACCGGATAGTATCGAACCGGAGCAGTTCGGATGCATTCGGATTCTTTTTCATGGTCTGTGTAATGCGGCCGAGAAGCGAGTTGACAGCCCCCCGTCTCTGTGCGAGCTTTTCCCGATTGCCATGAATTAGTGTGTTCCCTTTAAAATAGAGAATGTCGTCTGCAATCGACAAAAGTCCCTCAATTTCCTGTTCAAGGATGAGAACACATCCTTTTCTTTGCCTGGTTTCCTCAATTTCCTCCTCCAGTTTCTTTTTTCCTTCAGCGTCAAGCCAGGGCACGACACCGTGCAGCAGGGTGCACTGTGCGGACTTGGAAAATGCGATAGCGAGAGCGAGCCGCATCTTTTCTCCGCCCGAAAGTGTCGAAATCCTCCTCTCAACAAACGAAGCCTCGAGGCCGAACCTTTCGAGCACGGTATTTTGATTCCGCAGCATACCTGTTTGTGCATATATCTCCTCACCGACGCGGGAAAAGAGCAGATGCCGCTCGGGGTCGGGGCCGAGGTACACGGATGATACGGGAATATGGCCTTCGATAATATCAAGCTCTCCGCCTAAATCGCGTACAAGAAGCTCGAGGTGGCCAACCATATCCGCTATATCAACGGGAAAGAGGCCTGCGACTATACCGCCTAAAAGCTCGAAACCTCTGTTTTCATCACCGGTTAGAAGAATAACCTTTGCCGGTTCGAGCGGTATCTCAATATTTTTAAGCATATACCGATTTTGCACTTTGTAAGAAAAGGTCATGGTTCATCCAGGAAAAGTGTACATTAGACTAAACTCATGTTAAGATACTTAAAAGCAGGCGGTAAAAAAATATGTTTTTAATTATTACCGATCCCCTGCAAAATAACCTGGATACAGCAAGGAAAAGATGAAATCAAGTGTTGAAAAAAGAGCACTGAAAAAAACGGGAATGAAACTCTGTTATACACCCGATGAAAAGATCGGTGTTATATTTGTTGACAGCTTTCCTGAGCTGGGACATCTTGCCGCTCTCCGTTTCATTGAATGGGTGCAGAAAAACCCCGAGGGTGTAATAAGCCTCCCGACAGGAAAGACACCGGAGCACTTCATCGGGGAGACAGTCCGTTTACTGAAATCGTGGAACAGCGGTAAAACCAGGGCCGAGCTTGAAAAATGGGGTATTGACCCGGCAGTTTTTCCGGAAACGAACAGGCTTCATTTCGTGCAGATAGACGAATTCTACCCCATCAACCCCCTGCAGCACAACAGCTTTTACTACTATGTGCAAAAGTTCTATATCAAAGGCTTCGGGCTCGATCCCCGCAGGGCGTTATTCATTAACTGCAATCAAGTGGGGCTTCCTTCAGGAAAAACTGTGGACGAATTGTGGCCCGGCGGCGAAGTCGATCTTACGCTCAGGTTCAGACATCCGGTAAATCATATTGAACGGGCGCAAAAAAAAATGCTCGAGAGCATCGACCAATGGTGCACTGAGTATGAACGGAAGATCAGGGAATTAGGCGGCATCGGTTTTTTTCTTGGCGGCATCGGTCCTGACGGTCATATAGGATTTAATATACAGGGCTCGGATTTTCACTCCACAACGAGGCTCACGCCGACAAATTACGAAACTCAGGCCGCTGCGGCACAGGATCTCGGTGGAATTGAGATTGCAAAAAAAAGACTCGTGATAACTATCGGCCTTCAAACGATTACCCATAACCCCGATTGCACTGCGATCATTATTGCAGCAGGCGAGGCCAAGGCAAAAATTCTCGCAGATTCGATACGAAACATCATGCATATACACTATCCTGCAACCGTACTCCAAAGTTTGAACAATGCCCGGTTCTATATTACTAACGGGGCCGCTAAACTGCTTCCGGAGAGAAGACTTTTCAAACTTTCACGAATCTCTGAACTGACCGAAGAAGAGATCGAACGGATCGTTATCGATTCCGCCCTGAAAACGGGCACAGCGATCTGCAAGCTCGATGAGACTGATCTCAGGAATGATCCATTCGGTGCGCTTTTGCTCGCTGAATGCGAAAAAAAAAGTATTTCTGAAAGCGGCGGCTTCGCGGCCGAGAATCAAAACCTAACTTGTTCGAAGTTACTTAGAAGTCCTTCCGGTGAAAGAGGAAAAAAGACCAAAGACATACTCGAAAAAATCAAGGAAAAGACCGTTCAGGGATTGCAGAAAAAAATTATGGCAGGGATGTCACCCCGAAAAAATACTGTTTTTCTTCACACAGAACCGCATCATGACGACATAATGCTCGGATATCTGCCGGGAGTCGTGCGGAATATTCGAGAGCATTCCAACAGACACTTTTTTGCCACCTTGACGAGCGGGTTTACAGCAGTGACAAATCATTTCATGCTCGATCTTTTAACACTCCTGCAGCAGAACCTTCTCGATAAAAGATTCAGTGATCTGCTTGAAGAAAATTACTTCGATCCGTCCAATACAGAAGGAAGGAACAGGGATGTATGGCAGTATCTCGACGGGGTTGCAGCTCATTCTCGTTCAATGAAAAACGAGGGGCGTCTTCGCCGCCTTCTGCGGAACCTTGTTTTTCTCTTTGAGGAAACCGATATAGAGCAAATCGAGGATCGCATCGACGAGCTCATAAACTATTTCAAAACACAGTATCCCGGGAGAAAAGACCTTCCGTATATTCAGCAGCTCAAGGGAATGTGCAGAGAATGGGAAGCGGACTGCCTGTGGGGGTACTTCGGATGGCATTCCAACTCTGTCCTGCATCTCAGGCTCGGATTTTACAAAGGAGATATATTTACCGAAGAGCCGACACTGGAGAGGGATGTCTCCCCGATTCTTGAAACTCTGAGGAAGGTCAACCCCGATGTTGTGAGTGTAGCGCTTGACCCTGAGGCGAGCGGACCGGATACACACTACAAAGTGCTCCAGGCGCTTACCGAAGCGCTGAAAATATTCGAAAAGGAGACCGGAAAATCGGACATCGAAATCTGGGGCTACCGCAATGTATGGTACCGCTTTCACCCGTGCGAGGCCGACATGTTTATTCCTGTGTCGCTCAATATGTTTGCGCTGCAGGAAAACGCATTTAAATACTCATTTCTTTCCCAGAAAGACGCCTCGTTTCCATCCTATGAATACGACGGTCCTTTTTCGGAACTTGCGCAGAAGATTCAGGTCGAACAGTACCAGATGCTGAAAACCTGTCTGGGCAGGGAATTCTTCAACGAGCACGAGAGCGCACTGTTGAGAGCGGCGCGAGGCATGGTATTTGTGAGGACAATGAATCTCGATGAGCTCTACCGCCATTCGAGGGAGTTGAAAAAGAGAACAGAAAACAAGTAGGGGGAAATCAATTCTCGTATAGTTCTTCTGCAGCTCTAAACGAAGCCTCTTCAACGGAAAGTGACGGGAAACGTTCATGGGCATAGCTCAGCGAGGAGGATACGTTTATACGGACCTTTTCAGCGCTGTAGTCCTCTTCCTGCAGAATCCTGACAATCTTGTTGTAGTCTCCTCCCTGGGCTCCGACTCCCGGAACGAGAAGCGGAAGAGAGCTTGGGTGTTCTTTAATCAATGATACGGCCCTTCGGAAGCTATCCTGTGTAGCACCTAAAACTGTTCCTGCTGACGGATATTCGCTGTTCCAGCTGCAGATCATCTTGAGCACATACTCATACAGGCAGGTTTCAGGTTTGATTTTTTCAAGTTGAAAATCCTTTGCACCGGGGTTGCTCGTCAGAGCAAGTATGTAGCAGCCCGTACTATGAGCGGCAAGAAAGGGTTTAAGCGCTTCAGATCCAAGATACGGGCTGAGGGTGACCGCATCACCCCCGACAATTTCAAAAATAAACTTTGCATACGCCTGTGATGTTTTACCGATGTCTCCGATCTTTGCATCGATGATAGCGGGAAGTCCCTTTGCCTTTGCCCGGGCGACGAGTTCGACAAGCGCGCTCAAACCCGCATGCCCGTATTGCAGGTAGAAACCGAGATTCGGCTTTACAGCAGCTATTTTCGGGTCGATTGCGTCCAGTATATTCGAAAAATATCGGACGATTTCGTCTGAGAAATTTCGTGAAGAATCGATTTTCATTCTTTCCACAACCGGATCCATGCCGAAACAGAGTAGTGTTTTCCGTTTTGCATAGGTATCATGTAATTTTTGTAGATAACGATGCACTCCATCCTCCTTTCCATACATGTTTTTGTCACGGTTTCAGTATACAGCACGACCAGTCGCCGGCTAAATAGAGCTCGGTACGCATGCCACCGTTGATCCGGGACCCCCTGTACCCATATTCAGCCGCACAGAGAGTGAACCGGATGCCTGTGGAAAAAACCATGTTTAAACGCAATACGGCCTGCGACCAGGGTTATAACAGGTCTCAGTTTCACCCTCCACCCTTCGAATGGGGACCAGCCGCATTTTGTGCTGTAGCCGTCCTCCCCTACAACGAATTCTCCCTCTTCAAGAATCGTGCACGATGCCCTGCATCCCGTATGAACCTGGAGGCATACGTTCGGTGTAAAAAGGCCGGAAGCCTTTTCAGAGGTGAGCCGCAGTACTGATTTGAGATTCAGCCTGCCGTTTGCATGCGCGGTGAAGAGAAGAGAAAGCGCCGTTTCGAGGCCGGGAAAGCCCGCAGGCGGCTTTTTTTTATGTTTCTCCTCAAGGGTATGCGGCGCATGGTCGGTGCCAAGCACATCAATGGTGCCGTCTCGCACAGCATCGAAAAGAGCCTCATTATCGCTTTCCCGGGCAAGCGGCGGTAATACCCTTTTCGGCCCTGTGTAGTTCGTTTGATTCAGAAAAAGATGGTGCGGTGTCACCTCCACAATTATCCCTGGATACTTCTTCTTCCACTTTCTTATTATGCGCACTTCATCCTCGGTACTCGTATGGCAGAGATACAGAACCGGAAGGCGCCCATTCCTGCCGGATGAAGTTTTATAGGCGGCGAGAACCTTCTGCAGGCCATCTGCCCCACCCGTGTGCACGAGCACCGGCTTGGGCTGGCTGAATGCATGCACGAATGCCTCTTCTGATTCGACAAGTATATCTCCTGTTGTTTGTGCTGCATAGACTTTAACACCGCATACCCCAGAAGATGAAGAAAGAATACCGATTGATCCCGCATTCTGCTCGGTAAGCGCGATGTACAGCCCGAATTCGACGAGGCTTTTTTCAAGGGCTATCTTTTTCTTTTCAAAAAGAGAAGCTGCATCGACAACCGGTTTTTTATTGTTGGGCATATCGTATATCATCGAAAATCCGCCCCTCAGAGCTGCCCTGGAACATGTTTCCCAATCCTCTTTATACGAAAATCCGGGTTCCCGCACATGAACATGCGGATCAACAGCACCAGGCACAACATACCGCTTTCGGCCTCCAACCTGCCCATGAATTATTTCTTCATTCACAAATTCCGATATACTTCCCGGGTCCTCTATCGCAGAATATATTTCCCCGGACACAAGAACATCCCGTCTTACCCATCGGCCTCTTTCCGGAACATTGATGTCTTTCATCAGAATCATCTAAACATCCTTTACAACGGTTCCGCTGCTGTCTCTCCGGTACATGCTGAATTCTTCAAGCGCATCGAGAGCCTCGAAGGTGAAAACCGGTCCCTCTACGCATACACGATCTCCCGTTGAATCCATCGAACAGCTTCCGCAGATTCCGATGCCGCACTTCATCAGCCGTTCGATACCGGCCTGTCCTTTGATTCCCCGCGTCCTGAAAATATCACGTGCCTTTTTGATAAAAAGCTCCGGGCCGCAGACGAGTGCGTATGAGGGATCTGATTGCTCGATTATTTCTTCAAGGTGTTCTGTAATCAGTCCCTTTAACCCGAGTGTTCCGTTTTCGGTACAGTATTTGATATTAGCACCTACAGGTGTCCCGGTCTGCTGAAAAATGGTTTCCATCCAGTCCAGAGATTCTGCGGATTTCCCTCCGGCAACAAACACAAACTGTTTTCCCATTTGAGAGAGGCGTATTGCTGCAAATACAAGAGGTGAGCATCCAATACCGCCACCAGCCAGAATAAAGCGGTCATGTTGCAGGTCAAAACCACTGCCGAGCGGTCCGAGCAGGCCCACCGGGTCCCCTTTTTGCGCTTTAAAGAGAGCACGTGAAAAGGGTCCGCGCCGAATCAGTGAAAACCCGAGTGACTCGCCGTCAAAAAAAGATACTGAGAATGGTTTCTGGTCGATCCCGGGAAGCCAGAGCATATAAAATTGTCCGGGCAGCGGATTGATGACTCCGCATTCGGCTGCGCCATGTCCGGTTTTTTTTCCTTTAACGGTAACAATGTTATGAGATTCATCAGATTGTTCTGCCCACAGGCGGAAAAAAAGTGTCCGCGCCCCGGCGTCCGATGCCTGTTGAATACGGTCAACAGGCATCACGGTGAAAAGCAGCTTTTTTTTACGGGTTTCCACACGAGCCTTGCTGATTTCATCTGTTATGGCGGAGACCCTGCCACCGCTCCTCCCTTCATCGACCGCTTGAAGAAAGGTAAATTTCTTTTTTCTGTGGGTACGACCGACAAGCTCATCCAGAGCTTTGATACCATTTTTTTTCATAAAGAGCTCAAGAGCTCCGTTTACGGTTTTAAAGATCGAAAGGCCTTCTGTATACACACCGCTCCCAATACCGAACAGTACCGCCCCGGCCATAATGACCTGGAGTGCGCTGCCCACATCGGCGATACCACCTGTTGCAATAATTGGAATGTGCACTGCTCTGTACACCTCATATACACTCCGCACAGTAAGCGGGAGGATAGCATCACCGGATACGCCGCCCGACCCGTTAGCAAGTACGGGTGCGCCCGTATGAATATCGATTACCATTCCGGGCCCGACAGTATTCATGATACACAGGGCATCAGCTCCTGCTTCCTCGGCACTGCGGGCAACTGCCGGCAGCTCAGGTGTATTTGCGCTCAGTTTGACAATAACCGGTTTTTTCGTAGAGGTCTTTACATCTTCTGTGATTCGGGCTGTGTGATTTGGTGAGTAAGAAAATGGAGAGCCGAATTCATCAAGCACATTTGGGCATGAAAGGTTGAGCTCTAAAAAGGAGCATTTGAGCCTGGAGAGCTTTTGCGCAATTTCGGAGAAATCATCGGAACGTTCTCCAAAGAGAGAGATAACCAGGGGAAAAGTGACCTTGTTTTCATCGAACCGAAAAACAAATTCGTCGATACCGGGATTCGAAAGACCGACAGCATTCACAAGCCCTCCGCCCCAGTCGAACACGACAGGTGCACGGTGCCCCGCTCGTTTTTTCAGCCCGACAGACTTGGTTGTTACAAGACCTGCACCGCATTCATACACCTTTTTCAACGAGGCGAGTGAAACACCGAGTATACCTGAGGCCAGCACCGCCCTGTTTCGCAGCCGTACTCCTAAAAAATCAGTCGAGAGACTCATATTATTTCCACATCACCGGATTCCAAGATTCTCTCACAGTATCTGCACCTCAGCACAAGCGGGTCTTTTGTGCGGATTGTAAAGCAGGTTTCAATATCCTCCCTGTTGGTGATGCAGTTCGGATTGGGGCATCGAACAATGCCCCTGTACTCGTCAGAGAGCTCTATTTTGCGTTTTTCCACCAGCTTTCCTTCTCTGATTATGTTTATGGTCGCCTGCGGCGCTATGAGGGATATTTTATCGGTTTCATCCTTCATGAGGTATTTGTGTTCTATCTTGATAATATCCTTCTTTCCGAATTTCTGACTCGAGAATCCAATACCGATGGTAAGTATACCCTTGTTTTCAAGGCCGAGTATCTCTATGACTTTCAGGGCCCTGGTGCTCGGAATATGATCAATAACAGTTCCGTCACTGATCGCATATACCTTGTAGGTTTTCATGTACTCTCACCTCCGTTTTTCTGTTGTATGGATCCGGTGACAAGCCCGAGCACGGCCTGTCGGACAGGAATACCGTTATGTGCCTGCCTGAAATAAATTGCATTATCGAGAAAATCAACAGAGGGTGCTATTTCATCAACCCGCGGGAGGGGGTGCATTATCTTTATGCTACCGCCGAGAGTTTTAATAACCTCTTCCGTTATCCTGTAGTACCCCGCAACCTTTGCATACTCCTGCATATCGCCGAATCTCTCCTTTTGTATCCTGGTTACGTAGAGAACATCGAGTTTTTCCTTGACGTCTTCCAGTTCCTCAAGCTCTCTGATTTTGGAGCCGTTCTCTTTGATTTCGTCGATAAGATCGTCCGGCATTTGTAAAGTTTCAGGTGATATAAACCAGAGGCTGGTTTGAAACAAAGAAAGCGCATAGGAAAGTGAATGAACAGTTCGTCCGTATTTGAGATCTCCCACAAAGCCGACCTTTATTCCCCGGAGATCTGAAAACAGCTCTCTCAATGTGAAAATATCGAGAAATGTCTGTGTTGGATGCTGGTTTGCACCGTCCCCCGCATTAATGACAGGCACATCCGCAACCTCCGATGCGAGCCTCGCTGCACCCTCAACAGGATGCCGGATTACGATTACATCACAGTATCCCGATACGGTCTTGATCGTGTCTGCAAGCGACTCACCTTTTTTCACTGAAGAAACATCCGCTGTAGCAAAGCCTACGACATCGCCTCCCATGTACCTCATCGCCGATTCAAACGACAGGCGCGTTCTCGTACTGGGTTCGAAAAAGAGCGTTGAGAGCACTCTGCCCTGCAGGCAGCCTCGAAAATTGCCCTGTTTCACCTGAGACGCAACTTCACTGATAAACAGAAGATCCTGCTTTTGCATATCCCGGATTGAAATGATACTTCCTCCCTTGAAATCCATACACCCCTCCCTTCTGACCGTACGCACGGCACGTTTGATTGCGTTATTTTTACATATTTATTCAGGTTCAGGTAATCGATCACTGCTGATACTTCGGATACCGTCGCTTTTTATATTGCGCGAGGCTACCGACTTTTGGTAGTTCGTGAGCCCGGTTTTACCAGAGGGAGACCTTCCTTACAGAGTGGACACGTATCAGATGGATATACAGGCAGCGTCATCTCCACACAGAAGTAAAAAGGTTCTTTCACCCTGAATCGGTCTCCGGATCGGTTGATTATCGATGAAAACCCCGAGACAAGACCCCCACATTGTTCTATAACATCCTTTATTTCCAGTACCGAACCTCCGGTCGTGATCACATCCTCGACAATGTGCACCCGTTCCCCCTTTCTGATGGTAAAACCTCTGCGGAGCCGCATATCTCCGTGGTCGCGTTCGAGGAAAATCGCCCGCTTCCCTGTAAGCCGTGCAACCTCATAGGCAACAACAATTCCGCCAATTGCCGGTGCGGCAATGGTATCGATATCCCCTTTTGAAACGGTATTTGCGATATCGCGCATAAACTCGACTGCAGCAGAAGGAAATGAGAGTAAAAGCGCACACTGAACATAATGGGACGAATGATTCCCGGAGCTCAATAGAAAATGCCCTTCCAGAAGCGCCCCTGTTTCTTTTAGAAGCTTCATTGCCCTTTGTCTGTCCATCATCCATACCCTTTATGGGATTCTCAAACCAGCGGCAGATGAGAAAACCTTGCTTGATACCAGACATCAAAAAAAAACTTTCTCCTTACACAAAGAAGAAAGCTCTTTCCCAAGCCGCAGGGTCCAAACAGTATCGTTGTTTTATCCCCATTTGGAAAGGGAGTATATCCAATAAAAAAGGAGGTGTCAAGTTTTTTCGGTTTTTCAGAAATTTATCCGGAAGTCCGGCCTGAGGAGTCTCAATAGGAGAGCCTGCGCTGTATAGAGTCTGTTTTCAGCCTGCTGCAGTATAAGGGATCTGTCGCAGGTTATCGCATACTTATCAATCTCAAAACCCGGATGGACCGGCATATCATGCATGATATATACATTTTTGTTTTCGATGAGTTTTTTATTTATCTGATAGGGAAGCATTGTTTTTATACGTTCCTCTTTTTTATCTCTGTATTCCTCTTTATTGAAAAGCTCCATATTGATCCACGTGTCCGTGTAGACATACCTGCAGTTTGAAACTGCAAATGCGAGGTCACCAGTTTCCGTGAAAGGAATTTTCCAAACCGTATGTCCCTGCTTTGATCCCCCCTCCCCCTGTTCGTTCCGGGATATCCCGTTCGTCTTTGCTACTGAGGATAAAATTTTTTTTACTTCAGCCGGAACAGGGTCCTTCAGAGGGGTAACGAAGACGAGTTTGACACCGAGTTTAACACCGACCAGCACAAGCGAATTGGCGACATTGTTCTGTACGCCCACATAACAGAGGGATGTATCGAAGCTACCGTTTGTTTCATATACGGTCATGAAATCGGCAAGCGCCTGGGAGGGGTGATACAGGTTACAGCACCCGTTAATAGAAGGTATCGACAGGGAATTTCCAAGTTCACGCATATCTTCGTTTTTAACAAGCCTGGCGATCACGCCATCGAATACCCGCGATAAAAAGGCAGCTTCATATTTGATTGGAGAAATGGCAAGGTTGCTCTTCTCCCAATCCATCACAACGGTGTCACCTCCGAGCCCCTTCATCCCGAGCTCGAACGCAGCCCGCGTCCTCGTAGAGGATTTTTGAAAGAGTAGAAGAAGCCGTTTGTGGCGAAGTGTATTACTGTATTTCAGGGGATTCTTTTTAAGAGCAGTCGAGAGCTCTATGAGGTCTTCCAGCTCTTTTTTGGACAGCTCATTCCCGGAAATGATACTCTTTTTCATATCTGGAATCTTGACACTGAAATTATCTCCCAACCCGCAGGCTGTCGACCAGCACGCTAACTCCTGCTCTTATAGTCTTTTTGCATTTAAACAAATTTCTTCCTGTAGGATTGTGTCTGCATTATTTTGGATGTTCCTACCGGGAGTATGTTCCCATCAGCTCTCCGCTTGCAACGACATGCCCCTCAAGCGCTTTCAGAAGCTTCTTCTTTGTGAGCCCCGGACCGACATCGAGCATTTCATCGAGTGCGTACACCTTGAAGTAGTACCTGTGTGTGCCTCCGGGCGGACACGGCCCGCCGTACCCGTGCCGTTTGAAATCATTGATACCCTGCAGTGTGCCGTCGACAAGCTTCGGTTGACCGGGCACATTCTCCGGCAGTGATGTAACGGAAGCCGGTATATTGTATATCACCCAGTGCACCCATATACCCATAGGTGCATCCGGATCATCCGATATCAAGGCATAGCTCTTTGTTCCTGCCGGCCCCTGTTTCCATGAAATAGGAGGAGATATATCCTCTCCGTCACAGCCATAGCGTAACGGTATCTTTCCTCCTTCTGAAAAGACCGTGCTTGTAACCGTTATCTCCATTGGCGCTTCTCCTTTCTTTTTTTCTATTGAATGAAGTTTGGCTGCGGATGGCAGAAAGAGGACCATCATCAATATGATGAGGAGAACCTTTCTCATGGCAATATTCCTGACAATAAAGGTCCGATGAAATGCACCCTTCTTCACATTGTACAATACTGTACAATAGTTTTCAAGCTCTATATCCGAACCTTCAAACGAAGACTTTGCCCCCTGATAAAGTCCTACCCGCTGTGACGCTTGTTTTATTCGTCGTTTGAAATATAACCAGGCCAATGGTTTTAAACGTCCAGATCCCCTGTGGCGTCTGTTTTGTGCTGTATATCGTAGGCCTCTATTTTTCTTTTAATGTTTTCCTCTGCCTCAAGATAGATCTCCTGTATCATCGGGTCGAAAAAATTGTACACCCTTTTCTCAAATGGGGTATCGAGGCGGTCAAGAAACCGGCGCTTGAAATCATCGATATCCTTTCCATAGATGTGATACGAATCGGCATGCCAGTTCAACCGACCGAGCCCCACCCTCTTCCCAGAGCCCTTTTCGATTTCCGCAGCAAGAATGTCCCTGTTGAAATGAACAATACCGAACATATTCATAAAATTCGCACCCCATGCATCATTGCTTCGAAATCGTACATTACAGTTGAGATACCAGACTCCCTCGTCCCCCTCGACAATACGGTAGTGGAGCGACTGCAGGCATGGAGGGTCATAGCATGTCAGGTCGATGTTCGGCATCCAGGTTATCATCTGCGCCTGCCGTGTGTACGGTTGTTCCAGAAGCTTTTTAATCACCGCGCCTATTTGATTGATTCTGAACGGCCCAACAGTCCGCTGCTCACTTTCCGGAGACACCCCCTCTTTCCAGGCCCCGTAGTCATGCAGGCGCCAGTGATAGGTGTATTCCCACCTGGTATCGTCAGGGTCGTTCATGTTTTTCATCCAGTGGTCCTTTATACCCTGCAGCTCCAGTACATATTCCCGGAGATCCTCTATACCGCCAGGGAACGCCTTGTGTATCATCGGGTCGTTCCAGGGCTCCAAAACGGTGATATTCATCGTTGCGTCTATACTCGGCGGATCATCCGCCCTGTCGTACTGTGTATTGATTCTGATTCCGTTTTTAAACAGGCTTACGAGCGCAGCTTCATACGCCTGCGCAAGCGTTTTTTCCTGCACATGCAGCACCGGTATATTCTTCATACACTGGTCCTCGAATAATTGGTTTGAAATAATGAGATACAGTAAACGAGTGATTGACCTATTATAAAACCCTGGTTGCGATTTGGCAATAGCATCCGGGCCTGTTTCATTGAAAAGTGACGCGAATCCCCCAAGGGAACGTCACTTCGCGGCCGATCCTTTGCAGGACTTTCCCTGGCGGGATGTGTCCCTGGCGGGACTTTCCCTGGCGGGACTGGGTATTAAAAGGTAACTTACTTGAACTTACGTAAAA
>Ga0307436_1000204_pt1 | contig 25975 bp, 23 predicted proteins | sample SalMarWE160440MG_FD_202513 | JGI IMG/M metagenome (GOLD analysis project Ga0307436, IMG submission 202513) | Salt marsh sediment microbial communities from the Plum Island Ecosystem LTER, Massachusetts, United States - WE1604-40 | ecosystem: Environmental > Aquatic > Marine > Intertidal zone >...
CGACGCCGACGCGCTGGGCGGCGTCGTTGCCGAGGGTACCGGCGTCACGACCCGGACCTCGACCCGGAAGTCGAGGAAGTCAGGCACCGTCGAGACCCAAAACGGCCAGACGGATACTTCGGCCTTGCCGTAGCGGGCCAGGTAGGTCTCGGCTTCGGCCGGCGACATGCCGCCAATTGCGGACCGGATCTCGGCCTCATCGATCTGTGGGGCCTGCAGTCCCTCAGCAATGACGTTGACCGAGACCGCGTTCCCGACCGGCTCGCTGTCGCCCACCGTCAGGGTCACGGAATCCTCCACCGGCACGAAGCCCGGCTTCGCCGCCTGGGCCATCTTTGCCACGGCCAGCTCGCGTAGGCTGACGGTCTCAACCGACAGCGCCGTCCCGGTCCCGCTGGCCGACAGGTCGAACAGCTCCTGCTCCACGCCGAGGAGGCTCTTGGGATCCGGGTCGAAGAGCGGGTTGTCCAGGCGCGCGCCCTGGGCGAGAAGGTGCATGCCGGCGCCGGCCGTCGAGGGATCGCTCAGGCGCGCCTCAAAGGCGGTCTCGAGCTGCTGGGTAAGCTGAGTCTCGGCCGCGTCGATGTCCGATTGCTGGATGAAGAGGCTGACGCTGTGGGTGCCGCCGGTTGTGGGCTCCTTGTTCGTCACCGGGTTCGCGATCACCAGCGCCGCGGCGATCTCGGGCGGGACCTTGACGATCGATCCCGCATCGACGTTGCCGCTCGTGCCCTTCTCTTCCGCGACGACTCCCACCTCGGCCGTGCCGGGAACCAGGTTCAAGCCTTCGAGCGTGGCCTTGGGCACGGTCACGTTGTCGGTGGTCGTGAAGGCCACCCCTTCGGCGGTCGAGACCTCAGTCCCGGCCAGGATCGGAACGGCCAGGTAGGTGTTGGCGCTGGAGAAGGCCACCTTGCCGATCGCCGCCGTCTCCAGGACGTTCTCGCCCGTGGCCTGGAAGGTGCCGCTCGCCCTGAAATCGAACTCCTGCGGCACGGCGGGCACGACATCGGTCTCCTCGTCCGGCAACTCCACGCTCGGGTCGACAAGCGCGGCGAAGGTCACCGGCCCCAGCGGCTGGGATTCCAGGGTCAACACGACAGTGGCCGCCGGCAGCAGAAAGTAGCCGCTCGCGAGGACGGTGGCCGCGGCCGCGGCAAGCCCCACCCCGATCCAGCGCCCGGAGTGCCGGAGCGGCTTGAGCGGCGGGTTGATGCCGGGACGGGTCGCGGCCGAGCGCGTGCCGTTCGAGACGCCCGCCGGCGCGGCGGCCGCCTCCCGTCGCACGGAGCTGCCGCGGGCCCGAATCGAGCCCCCGGCCCTGGTGCCTTCCGCGCCGGACTGCGCCGCGGCCTCCTCGCCGATCGCGTACTCCGCGGGCGCTGCCACCTGCGATCTCTGGTACTCGGCCACGCTCGCGAACACCGGCAGGCCCGCCGCCTCGGCCAGAGAGCGGATCGAGGCGTCGGCGGCCACGATCGACAGGTGGCGGTTGTGGTGTTGCGCCTCGCGGGAGAGCAGCTTGAAGTTGATGCGAGACGAAGCCACTCGCGACCCGGATTGCACGACCAGCGCTATCCGGCTCTCGCCCGTCTCGCGGATGCGCTGGGCCGCGGAGGTGATCTCGTCGTCGACGTCCAGGTAGTAGATCGCCATCGCCCTACATCTTCAACGCTCTAAGCACCCGGCGCAAAGCGGCATCCAGCGGATCCTCAGTCGTTTGCAGCTCGATGGCCTGGTAGGCCAGGCCCATCGGGGTCACGTCCTGCTGGTCCACCAGGAGGCCGGTGGCGTCTTCGATTCGCTCCACCTGACCCGGATCCATCTCTATCACCTCTGGCGCACGGGAGAACGGCAGCCGCCGCCAGAAGGATTCCTCGCGCAGGACGCTCGGGATCTCGGGCAGCCGCGAGCCGCCGCCGCACATGTAGATCCTGCTCGGCAGCAGGTCCCCCTCCGCCAGCTCCTCCATCACCAGCTCCACCCCCGCCGCCCAGATGGCCACGTCGTCGGCCACGATCCGGGCCACTTCGTCCCGCCGGGGAACGGCCACGCCACGGGCGTAGTCGAGCTTGGTCTCCTCGGCTCGCGGGAACGGCATCTCCATCTGGTCGGCGATGGACTTGGTGAAAGCCCGGCCGCCGAGAGCGAACATGCGCGTGCCCTCGATGCCGCCATGCCGGACCAGGGCTACGTCGGTCGTGCCGCCGCCCACGTCGATGAACAGCGCCCCGGCCGCCTGGACCTGCTCGCTGGCCAGGACCCTGGCCACGGCGTAGGGCTCGGCCACGATCTCCAGCAGCTCCAGGTCCAGTTGCTCGGCCACGCTCTGCAGCGCACCCAGGTGCACCAGCGGGGCGAAGGCGTTGAAGATGCTGATCTTGACGTGCCGGCCCTTGAAGCCCACCGGATTGGTGACCGGGTAGCCGTCGATCTGGGCGCCCGTCACGGCGGCGTGGACCAGCCGCACGTCCACCTGGGGCATGCCCGTCTCCCAGGTGATGGACCGCTCCGCCTGCCGAAGAGCCTCGCGCTGAACCTCGTCGATCAGCTTCTGCAGCTCCTGGTCCGTAATCGGCGTGTCGGCGCGCCGGCGCTCGAGCGAACGGGCGGTAGTGAAGCCCTTGACCAGCTCACCGGCGATCCCCACCACGCACTGGGTGGGCCGGAAGCCAGCCATCTCCTCCGCTTCTTCCAGGGCAACGGAGCAGTTGTCGACCACGGCCCCGATGTCGGTGACGGTGCCCGACTGCATGTGGGCCAGCCCCTGCCGCTTGCGGCCCACGCCCCGCACCACGCCATGACCGGTGGCGTCCATCTCGAAGACGAGAGCCTTGGCGAACTCGGTGCCGATGTCCAACGCGGTGCAGGCAGCAAGAACCGCTTCGTCTTCGCGGCTCCAGATCCTGCGCCAGAAAGCCACGGCCGCCCCCGAGCTACGTGCCAGCTACCTGCTTCGCTAGTTTATCCGCGATCGTCGCCCGGACCGAAGAGACCCCTTCGCGGCGACTACCGGTACCTTGGGCCATCTCGGGACGGCCGCCGCCCTTGCCCTGTAACGGCTCCATGGCCGCCTTCACCAGATCGCCGGCGGCGATCCCCTTCTCGATGAGGTCCGAGCTAACGGTGACGAAGACCTGGGGCCGCTCGGCGTCGAAGACGACGGCGATCACACCCGACGGCATGGCCGACCGGACGTCCTTGGCGAAACCCTTCCACTGCTCGACCGACTCGAAGTCACCCGAGTAGGAGGCCAGCTTGACGCCCGGCCGGACTTCCTTCGCCCCGGCCGCAACCTCGGCCGGCTTGAGCAGGCCGCTGCCGCCGGCCTTCAAGCGGCGGCGAGTCTCGCGCAGTTGCTCATTCAGGGCAGTCCAGTGGGCCGGAATCGCCTCGACTGAGGGCGCCCCTGTCAGCTTGATCATTCGGTCCAGCACCGCGAGGCGTTCCCGGCTGTAGGCGTCCGCACCATCGCCGGTCAGAGCTTCGATTCTCCTCGTCCCAGCGCCGATGCTGCGCTCGGCGGTGATCACGAAGCTGCCGATCTGGCCCGAGGCCGAGCAATGCGTCCCGCCGCACAGCTCCAGGGAGTAATCCTGGACGCGAACCGTCCGGACCTCCTCGCCGTACTTCTCGTCGAAGAAGGCGTCCGCGCCGGCCTCGATCGCCTCGGCCATGGGCACGACCTTCGTCAGAACCGGCCGGTTCTCTCGCACAACCTGTCGGACCTCGTCTTCGATGCCGTGTATCTCCTCGCCCGTCAACGCCCGATCGCCGTGGTAGTCGAAGCGCAGGTAGTCGGGCGTCACCAGCGATCCGGCCTGCCGGGCCTCGGGCCCCAGGACGTTCCGCAACGCCCGGTGGAGCAGATGCGTGGCCGTGTGATTCCGCATCGTCCGGGCACGCCGCACGGCGTCCACTCGGGCCGTGACCGTCTCCCCGACCTTCAGGCGGCCGTGCAGCTTGCCCCGGTGCACGATCAGGCCCGCAATCGGCTTCTGCGTGTCCTCGACTGTGAAGATGGCGCTGCCGCCGCCCGCCTCGAGCAGCTCGCCGATGTCCCCGACCTGCCCGCCGCCTTCGCCGTAGAAGGGAGTTGCATCCAGCACCACCTCGGCCTCACCCTGGCCGGTCAGCTCCTCGAACTGCGTCCCCTCGCGCAGGATCGCCACAACGCGACCCTCGCCTTCAGTTCCCTCGTAGCCGGAGAAACGCGTTTCGCCGGCCGTCCGCAGGATCGACTGGTAGAGGTCGCCCAGCTCGGCATGGCGGGCCAGCTCGGCCTTCGTGCCCTTGCGCGAGCGCTCCTTCTGCTCGGCCATTGCACGCTCGAACCCCTCGCGGTCCACCCGAACCCCGTATTCGGCCGCCATGTCGACCGTTAGGTCGACCGGGAAGCCGTAGGTGTCGTGCAGCCGGAAGGCCACCTCGCCAGGCAGCACCGGGGCGTCGGCGGGCAAGGATTCCGGCCGTCGGCCGATCTCGCGCTTGACCTTCGACAGCTCCGCCAGAGCGGTCTCCAGCTGGCCCGTGCCCGCTTCGAGGGTGCGCGCGAACTGGCTCTCTTCGGCCCGGATCGCCTTCAGGATCTTGTCCCTCTTCTCGGACAGGATCGGATAGGCATCCTTCATCACGTCGATGACCACGCCCGCCGTGACGTCGATGAACGGCTCCTTGCGGCCCAGCAGGCGCCCGTGGCGGACGGCGCGGCGCAGGATCCGCCGCAGGACGTAGCCGCGGCCCTCGTTGGAGGGAGTGACCCCGTCCGCGACCAGAAAGGCCACCGCCCGCGAGTGGTCGGCGATGACCTGGTAGCTGAAACGCTCAGCCTCGAACTCCTCCGGATCGTGGCCAAGCAGGTCCCGCATCGCCTCGTGGATCGGGGTGAAGAGGTCCGTGTCGTAGTTGGTCCGGACCTGCTGGACGACGCTCGACAGCCGCTCCAGGCCCATGCCGGTGTCGACGGATCTCATCGGCAGGGGGACGCGGGTTCCGTCCGACCGCTGCTCGAACTCCATGAAGACCAGGTTCCAGACCTCGAGCCAGCGCGGGCAGTGCTCGGAGTGGTCCGGGACGCATTCCGGCCCCTCGCTGAACTCGGCCCCGCGGTCGAAGTGGATCTCGCTGCAGCGGCCGCACGGCCCCGTCTCCGCCATGCGCCAGAAGTTGGCCTCGTCGCCCTCGTCAACGTTCCCCCACCGGACGATTCGCTCCTCCGGCAGGCCGATCTCGTCGTGCCAGACGGCGTAGGCCTCGTCGTCGTCGCTGTAGACGGTCGCCGCCAGCCGCTCGCCGGGGATGCCGTAGGCCTCGGTCAGCAGCTCCCAGGCCCAGTGGATCGCGTCGCGCTTGAAGTAGTCCCCGAAGCTCCAGTTGCCCAGCATCTCGAACAGGGTGTGGTGGCGCGGCGTCCGGCCAACCTCCTCGAAGTCGTTGTGCTTGCCGGCCACGCGCAGGCAGCGCTGGAAGTTCGCGGCGCGGACGTAGCTCCGCTTCTCGCGGCCCGTCAGCACGTCCTTGAACTGGACCATGCCCGAGTTGGTGAAGAGCAGCGTCTGGTCGCCGGCCGGGACCAGCGAGGCGCTTGGCACGTCCGTGTGGCCCCGCTCCACAAAGAACTGGACGAAGCGGCGGCGGATCTCGGCCGCGGGCAGGTACGGGATAGGGAGATCAGGCATCACGTGAACGGTACCAAACCCGAGGCCGAGGGCGTGGGCTGCCCGGGCCCGCGCAGGGTCCGGCGGCGCCCGCCGTCCCGGCTGCCGCAGTCCCGGGTTCCGCCGCGAGGACCCGCGCCCCCTTTCATGACAGATTCCGCCGAAGGCGACGCGAGGCGAGAAGGCGGACCTGCAAAGCGGCCCGATGATCTGAGTGTTAGTCGCTGGCGGCTACCGAGGCGCCGCCTCCGCCCGACCCATCTCGTCTCGTGCCCGCTCACCCTGACATCTGGCATGAAAGAGGCGCCCGGGCCCGCCGGGATCTCGCCTCGCGCCGCCTGCACCGGCATGTGTCATGAAGGGGCACCCGGGAACCTACTTGTCTCTCCCGACGTTAGATGGGTATCTACCTCGTCTCATAGGAGGGCCTAACGGTGAGGACGCCCACGGGGCTCATCTCTCTGACCGCGGCGGCAGTAGTCGCGGCCGCCTGCACAGGAGGCGGGGCTACGGCCAGCCCGAGCGCTGCGTCGCCCTCGCCCACGCCGGTGCCCAGCCCTTCGGCCGAGGGCGCCGACTTCACCATCGAGGTTCTGCCGGCCGAGGATCCGGTCGAGGGCCGGCCGGCCATCCCGGGCGAGAAAGTCGTCTTCCTCGTCGTCGTCACCTCGGACAGCGAGGATCCGGTGGCCATCAGCGCCACGGCCACAGGGGCCAAGATCGACAGGATAGAGCCGGCCGAGCTGAAGCCGGGCGTCGTGGGTGAGGTCTGGGTCGTCCCGGACGCCGCGACCGAAGAGGCTCGAATCACGACCGAGATCACGGCCACGCGCGGCAGCGTGACCCGGACCGAGAAGCGCACGACCCAGGTCATGCCCTTCGAGGACGACCGGGCCGAGCAAGCCCAGCCCTACTTCGACATGTGGGTGGACTGGCTGGCGGCCAACCAACCCGAATTCGGTATCACCAGGGACACCCAGTGGGACTCGAGCTACGTCCTGGGCCTGCTGATCGTGTCCCACTACGCCTACTTCTCCGACGAGTGGGAGATGAAGATCTCGTGGCACGTGATGATCGCGCCCGACGACTTCACCGAGGTCTACCTCCGCCACCGCGGCACGGACACGACCTGGACGCACGCCTTCCGGATGGACTCCTTCACCAACAAGACGGCGCCCAAGGAGATCACCCCCGATCCGTACCTGCGCTGAGTCGCAAGCGATACCTCCGGCCGAACCCTCGCGGCCGGCTACCTGTGGGGCCGGTTCCCTCTCCGGCCCCACACTCTTGATCCGGCGATGGCCGCCCCGGCCAGGGCACCCAGGACCAGGCCGCGAACGAAGGCCGTGAGCCGCGGGTCCTCGGGCTCGTCGGAGCGGCCCAGCAGGACCGCCAGCAGCCGGCCGATCACAGGTCTTCGGGCCGGGGCGCGGGTCCCAGCACGGACAGCACGGCCACGAAGGCGATCCCGAACCAGGCCATGACCGAGGCCGCGACGACGTGGAAGTCGCCGACGCGGAACGGGTCCACTCCCAGGCGGCCGCCCACTGCGTCGCCCGCCCAGGCCCCCAGCATCGCGGCCACCACGATCAGCACCAGGCGCCCGCCCGACTCGCCCCTCAGCGAGACGTACAGCGAGGCGTGGATGCCCCCGATGAGGACGGCGAGGACGTGCGCGGGACCGATAGCCACGCCCCGAGTATAGGTGGGGCGGCGCGTCGGCCGAGCCGTCCCCTACCGCGGCCGGGCGATGCGGCCGCCACCGACGACCTCGTCCCCCGAGTAGAAGACGGCGGCCTGGCCCGGGGCCGCGGCCCACAGCGGCTCGTCGGTCTCGACAGCCCAGCGGCCGTCGCCGAGCGGCGAGACCGCAGTCGGGGCCACTCTGCCGCGATGGCGGATCTGGACGTGGGCCCGGAAGCCGCCACTCTCCGGCGGGCGGCCGGCCACGAACCGCACCTCCCCCACCTCGAAGCGCCGCGTCTCCAGGTCCTCGCGCCGGCCCAGGCGAACGGTGTTGGTGGCGGGATCGATCGACAGCACGTAGCGCGGCTCGCCCAGCGCCAGCCCGATCCCCTGCCGCTGGCCCACCGTGTAGGCGGCCGCTCCCGCATGCTCCCCCACCACGTTCCCGTCCACGTCCACTACCGGCCCCGGCTCGGGCTCCCAGCCCGCTCGCTCCTTCAGGACTTCGCGGTAGTCACCGCGCGGCACGAAGCAGATCTCCTGGCTCTCCTGCCTGGAAGCGGTCGCCAGCCCCAGCTCGCGCGCCCTGGCCCGAACCTGCGGCTTGGTCAGCTCGCCCAGGGGAAACCGAACGTGCGCCAGCTCCTCCTGCCCCAGGCCGTACAGGAAGTAGCTCTGGTCCTTCTCGCGGTCCGTGCCGCGCAGCAGGCGCGCCGGCCCACTCCCCTGCCCCGCCACCCGGGCGTAGTGGCCAGTGGCGACGGCCCGGCAGTCGTACATCAGCCGCGCCCGTCCCAGCAGCGCCCCGAACTTGACGACGTTGTTGCACTCGATGCACGGGCTGGGCGTCAGCCCGTCGAGGTAGGCCCGAAGAAACGGCTCGACCACGCCCTCGCGGAACTCCCGCTCCAGGTTCATGACGTAGAACGGGATATCCAGCTGGCCCGCCACTCGCCGCGCGTCCTCGGCGGCGTCCAGCGAGCAGCAGCTCTTCTTGAACTCCGAATAGGCGTCCGCGATGTCGTGCAGGCGCATCCATACCCCGATGGCCTCGTCGCCAGCCTCGCGCACCAGAGCGGCCGCCACGGACGAGTCCACGCCCCCCGACATCGCGACGAGAACGCGGGTCACCCGGCGCCCGCCTCCCCCGCCTCCCCCGCCTCCCCCGCCTCGGACGGCTCCACGACGGCCGCCTCCGCTGCCGCGCCCGAAGCCGCCAGTGCCGCCGCCGCCTCCCGCTGTGTTCCGATCGCCTGGGCCAGCAGCACTCCGGCCTGGTCGATCTCCTCCGCCGTCGTCGTTCGGCCCAGGGACAGCCGCAGCGCGCCCCGCGCCTCTTCCTCCGGGAAGCCCATCGCCGTCAGCACGTGGCTGACCTCGTCTGAGCCGCTGACGCAGGCCGAGCCGGTGGAGCAGGCAAGGCCGGCCAGGTCGAGAGCCATCGCCAGCGACGGGCCGTCAACCCCGCGCACAACCAGCGAGAGGATCGACGGCAGGCGTTCGGTCGGATGGCCGGTCTCCTCGACCCCTTCGATCGATCGGACCGAGGACGCCAGGCGCTTGCGCAGCTTCGCCAGCCCGGCCTCGACCCCCTTGAACTCGGCGACAGCCATCTCGAGCGCAACCGCCATCCCCATCGCGCTTGCGACGTCTTCGGTCCCGGCGCGCCGGTAGCGCTCCTGCGAGCCACCCTGCTGCTGCGCCAGAAGGTTCGTGCCGTGGCGGACGTACAGCGCGCCCGCGCCCTTGGGCCCCTCGAACTTGTGGGCTGCCAGGGTGAGGAGGTCCGCCCCCAGGGCGCCCACGTCGATCGTCCGATGGGCGGCGAACTGGGCTGCGTCGGCGTGGAGCAGGACACCCTTGTGGCGGTGCACCCGCTGCGCGATGTCGGCTATCGGCTGGAGCGTACCCACCTCGTTGTTGGCCGCCATGACGCTGACCAGGATCGTCTTGGGCGTGATGGCCGCCTCCAGCTGGTCCGGATCGACGCGCCCGTAGCGATCCACTGGCAGCTCGACGATCTCGAAGCCGAACTTCTCGAGGTACAGGAGCGCATGGCCCACTGAGTGATGCTCGACGGAGCTGGCCACGATCCGATGGCCGCGCGCCTTGCCGGCCCAGGCCGCCCCCTTGATGGCCAGGTTGTTCGACTCGGTCCCGCCCGAAGTCAGGACGATCTCCCGCGCCTGCGCCCCTATCGCCCGCGCGATCCGCTCGTGCGCCTCATCCAGCCCCGCCCGAGCCTTCCGCCCGAACGAATGGCTGCTCGAGGGGTTGCCGAACTCGTCGCTCAGCCACGGCTGCATCGCCTCCCGCGCCTCCGCGCGCAGCGGCGTCGTGGCGGCGTAGTCGAGGTAGATGGGCATGGAACGATTCTACGCGGGAAGCTAGCTATCGCTCGCGAAAGCGTCCACCGTGCTCAGGTCGCCGAAGTGCTGGGGCAGGAAGCGTCTGAATTCCTCCATGTACCGAGCCCCTCCAAGGCTGTCCTCCGTGCCCTCGGCCTGCCAGATGGCGATCTGTCGCATGGCGGCATAGTCCAGCAGGGCCGCGAGTCGGAGAGCCTGGCCTGAGTCGAGACTGTGGAGCGACGCGGCGTCGCGAGATTGCAGCGCAAGGCAGTCCTCGGGTCGCGCCCTGGGGCACGCCAGTTCGGTGAGAACTCGGTAGCGGACGTTCGACAGCTGGAACGCGTCGGCTTCGGTGGCGTGAACGAATACACTCACATCAACACCTCAAGAGTCAGCCTCCTACGACGTGGATGCGAGGATACGCTGCCCTACCGCTCCGCGGCCGCCAGACGCTCCGCTTCCTTGCCCGCGAGGCGGTGGCGGTCGTGGGCAGAGAGGACGCGCTTGCGCAGGCGGATCGACTTCGGCGTGACTTCGACCAGCTCGTCGGCGCCGATGAACTCGATCGCCGACTCCAGGGTCAGTTCCCGCGGCGGCGTCAGGCGCAGAGCCTCGTCGTGGGCGTGGGTGCGCATGTTCGTCAGCTTCTTCTCTTTGGTGGCGTTGACGTCCATGTCGCCGGGGCGGGCGTTCTCGCCGATGACCATGCCCTCGTAGACCTCCACGCCCGGATCGATGAACAGCGACGAACGCTCCTGGAGGTTGAACAGGGCGTAGGCGTTGGAGGTGCCCGTCCGGTCGGCCACCAGCACCCCGGTCGTCCGGTGGGTGACCTCACCGGCCCAGGGGCCGTAGCCCTCGCCGATCTGGTGCATCAGGGCCGTGCCGCGGGTCTCGGTCAGGAGCTGGCCGCGGAAGCCGATCAGTCCCCGAACCGGGATGACGTACTCCATCCGGACCCGGCCGTCGGCGTCGGTGGTCATCTGCTCCAGGCGAGCCTTGCGGTCCGACAGGGCGGCCTGAACCGGACCGATGAAGTCCGGCGGGATGTCGATCGTGATGCGCTCGTACGGCTCGTGAGTCTGGCCGTCGATCTCGCGCAGGATCACCTCGGGACGGCTGACCTGCAGCTCGTAGCCCTCGCGGCGCATCTGCTCGATCAGGATGGCCAGCTGCAGCTCGCCGCGACCGCGGACCTCATAGGTGTCGGCCGACTCGGTGGGCGAGAACTCGATCGAGACGTTGCCCAGGACTTCCTTCTCCAGGCGCTGGCGGACCTGGCGGCTGGTGACGTACTTGCCCTCGCGACCCGAGAGCGGCGAGGTGTTCGGCCCGAAGGTCATGTGCAGTGTGGGCGCGTCCACGTCCAGGCGAGGCATGGGGCGCGGGTCGGCGGGGTCCGTGATGGTGTCTCCGATTGTCACGTCCGGGATGCCGGCGATGGCCACGATGTCGCCCGCGCTCGCCTCTTCTATGTCTACGCGCTCGATGCCGTGGGCCGTCGTCAGCGCGGTAACTGTGCCGGTGAGGGTGGCCGTTCGTCCGGGCTCGATCGAGCCGGCCGTGTCTTCGGCTTCCTCGCGCACGATCGCGACTCGCTGGCCCATCTGTAGCCTGCCGTTCCAGATCCGCCCGATCGCCATCCGGCCCACGTAATCGTTGGCGGACAGGTTCGTGACCAGCAGCTGCAGCGGGTGGTCCGGCGTGTAGCGCGGCGCAGGGGTGTGCTCGATCAGCAGTTCGAAGAGCGGGCGCAGATCGGTCCCCGGCTTGGCCAGGTCCAGCGTGGCGGTGCCGGCCTTGGCGTTCGTGTAGACGACCGGGAAGTCGATCTGGCGGTCGTCGGCGCCCAGGTCGATGAACAGCTCGTAGACGGCGTCCAGGACCTCCGCCGCGCGCGCGTCGCCCCGGTCAATCTTGTTGATGGCCACCACGACAGGCAGCCGGCGAGCCATTGCCTTCTGCAGGACGTAGCGGGTCTGCGGCAGCGGCCCCTCGGCCGCGTCCACCAGCAGCAGCACCGAATCGACCATGTTCAAGCTGCGCTCGACCTCGCCGCCGAAGTCGGCATGGCCAGGGGTGTCGACGATGTTGAGCCGGATGCCCCCGTAGTCCACGGCCGTCTGCTTGGCCAGGATGGTGATGCCCTTCTCTCGCTCCAGGTCGTTGGAGTCCATGACCCGCTCCGCCACGACCTGGTTGGCGCGGAAGGCGCCGGCCTGGTGGAGCATGGCGTCGACGAGGGTGGTCTTGCCGTGGTCCACGTGGGCCACGATCGCCAGGTTGCGGACGTCCTGGCAGGTAGCGGTCGTGGCGGCCGTGGGAGATGCGGTCGCGATTTCGGGCATGGCTGTGCTGGGCGAGTCGGTCATGGGCCGCGGCATTGTCGCACAGACGCGCCCGTTGCGGGCGAATCGGCCCGCCTGCCGGGCCGCGCGGGCCCGGACGCCCTACCGCCCTCCCCGGCCGAACCTCAGCCCGGCGCTACTTCGTCGGCGTCGGCCCCGGCGTGCCGCCCGGCGTAACCTGGCCCACGTTCGAGAATTCATAGGTGGTCGTGATGTCGATGAGCTTTGTGCCGTCCGACGCGTCCTTCCAGCAGCGGAACTCTGCGTAGAGCGGATTGCCGTCGTTGTCCAGGTAGAGGGCCAGCTGCCAGTGATCCACCTTGACCGTATAGGTCGACATGTCGATGCCGGTGATCTTGAGCGGATCAGGCTGGTACCAGCCGGTGCTCACGATCTTGTGGGCGGCGTTGTGCTGGGCCGTCGGACCGCCGTAGGCGATCTGCTTCATGTCGGTGATGGCGAAGAGCGGGCTGAGCAGCAGGAAGGGCGGGATCGACGTCCTGGCTGCCCAGGTTCCGTTCGGCATCGCGCGCGAGTAGTACACGCCGTTCACCAGCCGGAACTCGGCCTGGCTGTTGTCGATCTGGACCGTCCCGGCAGTTTCGCGCTCGGCCATGTCGGCCTCGACGCTGACGGTGTGGGCGACCGCCTTGCCGTTGTTGGCCGCGGCCGCCACGGAGACTGTGGTGTGGATCGAGATATGGCCGTTGAACTCCGGGTCGGAGATCATGCGCAGCGTGTCGTAGACGATCGGGGGCATCGTCGGCGAAGGGCTGGGCTTGGGGGTGATCGGGTAGACGATCTGAGGCTCTTCCGTCGGGCTGGGCACACCGATGACACCGGACATGAAGAGCATGCCCACGATCAGGGCGCCCACGGTCAGCACGGCCCCCGCCAGGAGGAGCAGGCCGTACCTCGAGCCTTGCTGCCCGGGCAGGACCGCCGGCGCCTCGACCGGCCTGGAGAACTCCGTGCCCTTGTACTTCTCTTCGAACGACCCCTCTTCCGGGAGGGGGTCCTCCATAGCGACGTACTCGGTCCCACAGCGGGGACAGTTGGCAACCCCAGCCTCGAAGACGCCGTGGCAGCGCCTGCACCGTACGTACCGTTCTTCCATCCCCGCTCTCCTGATCTCCCAGCTGCGTCGAGACCCTTGAGCCGGCCTCAGGAACCGGCGGTCGGGTTGTTCTTCACTCCCACGAACCGCAGTCCAAGCTCAGCGTACTGCGCCAGATCGGGCTCTGAAGGGGCTTCCAGCATCAAATCGGCCCCGGATTGGGTCTTGGGGAAGGCCATTACCTCCCGAATGTTGGTCTGGAAGCTAAGAAGGGCCGCCCAGCGGTCGATTCCGATGGCAATGCCGCCATGGGGCGGCGCCCCGAAGTCGAAAGCTTCCAGCATCCCCCCGAACAGCTCGTGCATCTTCTCCAGCGAGTAGCCCTGCAGGGCGAAGCTGCGCTCCAGCAGGTCGCGGCGGTGGATCCGGACTGACCCGCCGCCCAGCTCCCAGCCGTTGAGGGCGACGTCGTACTGGGTCGCCCGGGCGCGGCCGGCCGGGTCCTCGTTCGAGGGCTTATAGGGGTCGCCGGAGGCGGTGACGAGCAGATCCTCGTCCTCCGGCAGGACCCCGCTGAAGGGGTTGTGGGTGGCGTCCCAGCGCTTGCCCTCCACGTCCCACTTGTACATCGGGAAGTGGTAGACCCAGCAGTAGGACAGGACGTTCGGGTCGGCCAGGCCCAGGCGGAGGCCCAGCTCCTGGCGCAGGCGGCCCAGGACGTCCGCCACCACCTCGTGATCGGCATCGGCGACGATCAGGACCAGGTCGCCCGGTTTCGCGGCCGCGGTCCTGGCGATGGCGGCGATACGCTCCTCGCCCAGGAACTTGGCGATGGGCGAATGGGCGCTCCCGTCCGCCGTGACGGAGACGTGGGCCAGGCCCCTGGCGCCGTAGCGGCGGGCCAACTCGGTCAGCTCCTCGATCTGATGGCGGGTGACCTCGCCCATCCCCGGAGCCACGATACCCTTGACGCGGCCCGCGGCGGCCAGGACGGAGTCGAAGACCTGGAATCCCGTCGGGGTGGGCGCCAGAGCCGGCGCCAGGTCCAGCAGCTCCATGCCGAAGCGCAGGTCCGGCTTGTCCGAGCCGTAGCGCTCCAGGGCCTCGTGGTAGTCGATGCGCGGGAAGGGCATCTGCTGGATCGGCCGGTCCGGTGTCACGGCCCGGCTGACCTCGACGATCATCGCCTCCACGAAGTCCATGACCCGCTCTTCGCCGACGAAGCTCATCTCCAGGTCCAGCTGGGTGAACTCGGGCTGGCGGTCGCCCCGCAGGTCCTCGTCGCGGAAGCAGCGGGCGATCTGGAAGTAGCGGTCCATGCCGGCCACCATGAGCAGCTGCTTGAGCTGCTGGGGGCTCTGCGGCAGGGCGTACACGGCGCCAGGCTGGAGGCGGCTGGGCACGATGAAGTCCCGGGCGCCTTCGGGCGTGGACTTGAGCAGGATGGGAGTCTCGATCTCCACGAAGCCGGCCCGATGGTGGGCGTCGCGGATGGCCTTCACCAGCTCGGCTCGAAGCAGCAGCCGGTCCAGCATCGGCTGCCGGCGGATGTCCAGGTAGCGGTACTTGAGGCGCAGGCTCTCGTCCACCGGGGCGTCCGGCTCGTTGATGTAGAAGGGTGGCGTCTGGGACTCGGTCAGGATCTCGACCTTGCTGGCCCGAACCTCGATCTCGCCCGTCGGCAGCTCGGCGTTCTCCTTGCCGGCCACCCGGCGGGCAACGGCCCCCTCCAGGCCGACGACGAACTCGTTGCGGATCTTGCTGGCGGTCTCGTGGGCGACCGGCGCCTCCTGGGCGTCGACCACGATCTGGGTGATGCCGTAGCGGTCCCGCAGGTCCAGGAAGATCAGGTGGCCGTGGTCGCGGCGGCGGTGGATCCAGCCGGCCATGCGCACCGTCTTGCCGACAGCGTCTGCCCGCAGCTCGCCGCAGGTGGCGTCCCGATAGGACGTAGCGAGGCTGAAGGCGACTTCAGAGGACGTGGCTACGGGCTTGGGCTTGCTCATGCTGCGCATCGTACCGTAGCCCGGCCGGGGCCCGACGACGGAGCTGGGGCAGCCCAGATTTCCCAGTCGCGCACCCGCCTGGTTCTCCTTATCCTTTCGAGTCTGCCGCCAGACGACAGGAGCCTCCACCAGGACGCTCGGCGGCATCGGAGGTAGATATGCTCGCGGCCTTGCGACTTGCCCGCACAGCCGGCCTTCTCGCCATCGTCCTCGCCGTCGTCGGCTCCGTGTCCGCCTGCGGCTCCAAGTCGCTCATCGACAACTTCACATCCAAGATCCGGGCCGACGACTTCCAGGCCTCCGGTCCGCTCACCGGCTCCATCACCCTCGAGGCGGAGGGCATGACCTTCGAGGCCACCATATCCGGCACGTCGAAGGTGAAGGGCGAAGACCACGCCCAGACGATGACGATGAGCATGGCCGCGACGGACGTCACTCCGGCCTCGACGACCACGAACGAGAGCGTCACAGTCGGCGATTGGACCTACAAGCGCTCCGAAAGCGGCGACTGGACCAAGGAGGCCCGATCCACCGACGGCAACGACCTTGGCAGCATCAGAAAGACGGCCACAGTCGTGGACAAAGGCGTGGAGACCCACTACGGTCAGCAGCTCCACCGCCTCGACTCCTCGGAGCCGCTCGACCCCGAGGCCTTCTTGGGCGACGCGACGGGCGTCAGCGACGCCGACATGACCCTCACCTTCTGGGCCAAGGATGACGGCACACCGGCCGGCCTGACCCTCAACGGAACCTACAAGCAGGACGAGGGCGGTACCGAGGTGGACGTCACCATCACCATGGACTTCGAATTCCAGAGCCTCTCCGGCGTCACGATCGAGGCGCCCTCGATGTAGCGACCCCGGCGGTGTAGCAGCCACCTGGCCCTGCGTCTCCGAATCCTTCGAACCAAGCAAGCGAATGGTCCGTCTCGAGCCGCCAGCGCTTCGGCTCCCGCGGCTCGACCGTCCTCCCGCTGCCAGGTCAGCCGTGGCGGTGAGTCTTCTCCGCCCGGGCCAGGTACCGAGCCAGGTCGGCCAGCGGCACCAGCCGCTGAGTGCCCGCTTCGAGGTCCTTCAGTTGAACGTCTCCGCCGGCCAGCTCGTCGCCGATGATGACCGCGAAGTGGGCCCGGTCGCGCGACGCCGTCTCGAGCTGCCGGCCCAGCTTGCGCTGCGCCAGCTCTGCCCGCACCCGTAGCCCCTCGGCGCGCAGCAGCCCGGCCACGCGAAGGCGCGAGACGGTGTCGGCCGGATCCGCTCCCACGACCACCGCCAGAGGCGGCGCTTCCGCAGCCGCCACTCTTCCGCTCTCCTCTAGCGCCAGCAGCACCCGGTCCAGGCCCAGCGCAAAGCCGATACCCGGCGTAGGCCGCCCGCCCAGCAGCTCCACCAGGCCGTCGTAACGGCCGCCGCCGCCCAGGGCCTGCTGCTGCCCCTCGGCCCCGCGGCGGTAGTACTCGAACGCCGTCCTCGTGTAGTAGTCCAGCCCGCGAACCAGCGTCGGCTCCACGCGGTAGGGCACCCCAAGCGCATCCAGGTGGGCGCGAACCGCGGCGAAATGCTCGGCACACGCGGTGCACAGCGAATCCCCCATCCGCGGCGCCGCCGCCACCAGGACCGCCATCGCCGGATCCTTCGAGTCCAGCAGCCGCAGGGGATTCGTCTCCAGCCGCCGCAGCTCCAACTCGGGCAGCTCGGCCGAGTGGCGCCGGAAGTAGGCCTTCAGCGTCTCCAGATAGCCGGGCCGGCAGGCCGGGTCGCCGATGGAGTTCAGCAGAACCTGGACCTCGGGCACGCCCGCCTCCACATAGAAGCGGTAGCCCAACTCCACGATCTCCGCGTCCACGGCCGGGCCGGGATCGCCGATCGCCTCCGCGTCCCACTGCCAGAACTGGCGGTAGCGGCCCGCCTGGGGACGGTCGTAGCGGAACATCGGCCCAACCACCGACAGCTTCACCGGCTGCGGCCAGGTCTGCATCCCGTGCTGGACGTAGGCCCGGACCACGCCCGCCGTCGCCTCCGGCCGCAGGGCCCAGGCTTCCGACTCCTCGGTCCGGGGCGTGAGCCGGAACAGCTCCTTCTCCACGACGTCCGTGCATTCGCCGATGCCCCGCTCGAACACGGCCGATTGCTCGAAGAGCGGGATCTCCATCTCGCGGTAGCCGTAGCGAACGGACAGGGAGCGGGCGATCCCTTGCAGGCGGTTCAGGCCGGCGGCGACGTCCGGCAGCAGGTCGCGGGTGCCCCGGGGGGCGCGGTATGCGGGCACGCGGCTAGGCGACGATGTCGTCGGTGTCCTGCTCCATGGCAGACCTCAGGCACGACAGGAAGCGGCGCACGGCCAGGACCACGGCCTTCTTGGCGATCCCGCCCTCGATAGGGATGTAGTAGTCGAAGAAGTACCGCCCGTCGGCCATGACCGAAGCCCGGATCAGCTTGACCTCGTCGTTGACCCGGTTCACGAACTCGAGCTTGGCCTGCGGGCTGGCACCCTCCTTGGCCCCGAAGATGGAGCAGGCCGCGAGCAGCCGGCCGTCCTGGTCGGGCCGCATGAAGCAGCGGTAGCCATCCTTGACCACGAGATCGCCGTCCGAGTCGATCGACGTCTCCATGTACGCGTCATCGAAGATCTTCTTGAGCGCCTCGACGGTCATCGCGTCGCCGGCCAGCAACTCCTCGGACACTGCCTTCTCCTCTCGCGACCTGGGGCTTGCCATCCTCGGGCGACTATAGCGCCCAGGGCGGGGCCTGGGGTGGCCCGCCGAATCCGGAGCCCGGCGGGACCTCGCCCTCCTCCACTTCCTCTTCTTCCTCCTCGGCGTCCTGGGCCACGACGACGTTGTCCGTGTCCTGTTCCATCGCCGCGGCGAGGTAGGAGAGGAAGCGGCGCACGGCCAGGACCACGGCCTTCTTTGTGATCCCGCCCTCGATCGGGATGTAGTAGTCGAAGTAGAGGCGGCCGTCGCTCGTCAGCGAGGCCCGGATCATCATCAACCCGTCGTTCACGCGGTTCACGAAGCTCATCTTGGCCTGCTCGTCGGCGTGGCGACTGGCGTCGAAGATCGCGCTGGCGGCCAGGAACCGCCCGTCCAGATCCGGCCGCAGGAAGCAGCGGTAGTCGTCCTCGATGATGAGGTCCCCGTCGTCGTCTATCGACGCATCCATGAAGGCCCCGTCGAAGAGCCGCTTGAGCTCGTGGACCGTGACGCTGGCTGGAAACAGGATCTCGTCGGACACTGTCTCTCCCTCGGAACTCGCGGTGGAAGCCGCCCTTGGGCCGACTATAGCGGAGGTGGTGCCGGATGGGCATACTCCCCAGCCCATCGGCGCCGTGAGTCAGTCGGTGCCACCCTCCTGGAACCCGCGCAGGACCTCCAGACGGGGGTCGATCTCGGCTTCCGGGTGGTCATGGTCGCCCGCGGCCAGCCCGCGGCCGCAGACCTGGCACAGCCCCGGGCAGTCCTCCCGGCATAGTGGCGCAATCGGTTCCGCCAAAGCGATGGCGTCGCGCATCTCCCCTTCCAGCTCCAGCTCGTGGTGATCGCTGAGGCGCAGCTCGTCCGGCTCGGCTGAGGTGTCGGAGGGCAGGCCGCTTGCCAGGTCGATGCTGGGCAGGGCCTCTTCGCTCAGCTCGAGCGTGACCGGGTAGTCGATCTCGCGCAGGCAGCGGCTGCAGACCTGCTTCAGCCCCGTCGAGAACTCGCCCTCCAGGAGCAGCCCGCGGTTGGTCCGGGTCAGCTTGAGCCTGCCCTCCAGGCCGCGACTCTGGCGCAGATCGGGGCCCAGATCCAGCGGCGGGGCGAGAACCTCTAGCTCCCGAACCGTCCCGGCGGGCTCGGCCAGGAACCCGGCGACGTTGAAGGTCAGCGCGTCAGCGGCGGGGGTCGGCCGCGAGCTCCTGGTCTGACTCATCGAACTCGCCCTCCGCTTCAACGGGTGTGTCGGCGTCGCCTTCGGCCGCCGCCGCGGATGCGTCGCGCCTCTCCTCCAGGATCTCGAGCCCGATCCTGATGCTCTTCAAGGTTCTGATCACCTCGACCTCGAGCTTGGACAGGACCTCGATGGCGTAGTCGTCGGCGCCCTGCTTGACCATCTCCCCTTCGGCCCTGGCCTGGCGGACGATCTCCAGGCTCATCTCTTCGGCCTGGCGGGTCAGCTCCCGCTCCTCGATCAGATACGTGGCCTGCTCCTGGGCCCGGGCCAGGATGTGTTCCGCCTCCTCGCGCGCCTGCTCCAGGAGGCGATCGATCTCGGCATTGACGCGCCGCGCGGCCTGGACCTCCTCCGGGATGGTCATGCGCAGCTGATCGATCAGATCCAGGGCGTAGTTCTGATCGATCATGACGCGGCTGGTGAGAGGCACGCGCCGCCCCTCGGCCAGCAGCTCCTCCAGTCGTTCGACGAGGTGCATGATGTCGATCGGACGGGCCCTCCTGGGGCGAAGAAGGTTCCGACGCTTGCCGTTGTCGTTCGATTATAGACGCGGCCCGCGCTCCGCCAGACGCCGAGCGACAGCCGGGGGCACCATTTCCGACACGTCCCCGCCGAAAAGGGCGATCTCCTTGACCAGGCTCGAGCTCAGATAGCTGTGCTCGATGGCGGTCATGAGGAAGACGGTGTCGATGCTCGGTTCGAGCTTCCGGTTGAGGTGAGCCATCTGCAGCTCGGACTCGAAGTCCGAGATCGCGCGCAGGCCACGCACGATGAACCCCGCGTCCGCGCGCCGACAGAACTCCACCGTGAGCCCGTCGAAGGACTGGACGTCGATACGTTTGGCGATCTCGGGCGGGCAGCTTTCGTCGACCGCCTCCCGGATGACGGCCAGGCGAACGTCGGTGGCGAAGATCGGCTCAGACTTGCGCGGGTTGACCAGCACGGCGAAGACGAGGCGGTCGAAGACGGCGGCGGCCCGATTGACCACGTCAAGGTGGCCGTTCGTGAGTGGATCGAATGAGCCCGCGTAGACGGCGATCCTCACCTTTCGGCCTCCTTCGGCTGCTCGTCCTGGCCTGCTTGCGCAATGGCCCCGGCGAGACGGTAGAAGGTCAGCGTGGTCTCACCGAAGCGCTTGTCTCGAACCGATGCTAGCAGCCCCTCGGTCCGCGGTGGAGGGGTACGCCAGAAATGCTTCACGACCACCCACGCCTCATCGGACAGCAGCCGCCCTTCGGGAGTGGCCAGCAGACGCAGCGCACGCCGCGTCAGGTCCGTCTCGGAATAGGGCGGGTCGATCAGGACGACGTCGAACGGCCCGTCAGCGGCGGCCCGTCCGGCCAGGTAGGCGATCGCTTCCGAGCGCACGATCTCGGCCCGGTCGGCCAGGCGGGCCCGGGCCAGGTTGTCGGCGATGACACGGACCGCGGTCTGATCTTCCTCCACGAATACGGCCCGGGCGGCGCCGCGAGAGAGAGCCTCTATGCCCCCCGCACCCGAGCCGGCGAAGAGATCCAGCACCTTCGCCTCACCCAGGTCCGGCTCCAGGATCGCGAACAGCGTCTGCTTCACTCGATCGGCCAGGGGCCGTGTGCCGCCCCCGGGCGCCAGGAGACGCGTCCCCCGGGCCGAGCCGGCGATCACGCGACCGGCGCCGCTCATCGGTCGTCCTCCGCTGCCGATGCCGCGGTCTCCGCGGCGACGCCCGACGCCACTTCGGCCAGGACCTCGCCCGCCCCGACGCGCGCCAGCCAGCCCCGATGCAGCTCGTCCGCCAGAGCCTCGTGGCCGGGCAGCAACGCGCCCCGATCGTCAAGCAGGGTCTCCGCAAGCTCTCTGGCCCGGGCGGCGCGCTCGCGGTCCTCCGGCTTGCGCAGCGAGGCGATCCGCAACGTGGGCAAGCCGCTCTGGTGGAGCCCCAGCAGCTCGCCCTCACGGCGCAGCTCGAGGTCCATCTCTGCCAGCTCGAAGCCGTCGTCGTGGCCCTCCAGGGCCCGGAGCCGGGTCATGGCCGTCTCGTCGTCCGTCTCCGAGACGAGGATGCAGTAGGACTGGGCTTCGCCCCGGCCGACGCGACCTCGCAGCTGGTGGAGCTGGGCCAGGCCGAAGCGGTCGGCGTCCAGGATCAGCATGACCGTAGCCTCGGGCACGTCCACGCCCACCTCCAGGACGGTCGTGCCCACTAGAACGTCCAGTTCCCCGCGCCGGAAGCGGTCCATCGTCGCGTCGCGCTCGGCGGCCTTCATCTGGCCGTGGACCACGCCGATGCGCGGGGCGGGATCCGGCGCCAGGCCCATGCCCTCGGCGGCCAGCCTCAGGTGCTCCGGCAGAGCCTCGGCCACCTCCCCGGCTGAGCGAGCCGCCGACTCCTCGTCCTCTTCCACGAGCGGCACGACGACGAAAGCCCGGCGCCCGGCGCGGACCTCGCGCACGATCAGCGGGTAGGCGCCCTTCGACGGCTCGTCGGGCGTGCCGTCCAACTCCGAGGTACGCCTGAGGCCGGTACGGATGCGGAGCCGGCCTGCCGGCGGCGTCCGCAGATCCGAGACGTCCAGGTCGGACAGCATGATCCGGCCCAGGCTGCGCGGGATGGGCGTGGCGGTCATCAGCAGCACGTGCGGCGAGCGGCCCTTGGTGGCCAGCGCCTCGCGCTGGGCGACGCCGAACCGATGCTGCTCATCCACCACGGCCAGCGCCAGGTCGGCGAAGACCACTCCCTCCTGGACCAGGGCGTGGGTGCCCACGATCGCCCGGCCGCTGCTGCCGTCCAGGGCCGAGCCGGCCGGGGGTGCGGCGATCAGCTCCAGCGCTTGCCGCCGCTCGGCGGCGCCCAGCGAGCCGGTGAGCAGCGTCACTCCGTGGCCCAGCGGGCGGAGCAGCCTCTCCAGGGCCACCGCGTGCTGGCGAGCCAGCAGGTCCGTGGGCGCGAGCAGGGCGCCCTGGCGGCCCGCGTCGGCGACGAAGGCCAGGGCCAGGGCCGCCACGGCGGTCTTGCCCGAGCCGACGTCGCCCTGGAGCAGCCGCATCATCGGCCGGGGCTGGGCCAGGTCGGCCACGATCTGATCCACGGCCGAGACCTGATCCGCCGTCAAGCGAGCCGGCTCGGCAGCCCCGCGGGAGCGCATCTGGTCGGTAATGACCCCCTCCACGAGCGCCTCTGCCTCCCGGACCCGGGACGAGTCCACGGCGACCGGCTCACCCACCGCCAGGCGACGCTGACGGTCGCGCGAGACCATGCCGATTTGCAGCGCCACCAGCTCGTCGAAGCCGAGGCGCCGCAGCGCGGCGTCGCGCCTCTCGAAGTCGTCCGGATAGTGCGCACTTTCCAGTGCCTCGCCGATGGGCACCAGCCGCTCTCCGGCCCGCCCCGCCGCAGCCGGCGGCAGGTACTCGGGGTAGCTTCGCCCCACGGCGTCCAGCGCCTGGCGAATCGCCCGCCGGAGGACCGTCGCCGTCAGCCGCTCGGTCAGGCGGTACACCGGCACGATGCGCCCGGCATGCAGGAGGGCCGAGCCGTCGTCGGGCTGGAACTCGGGGTTGTCCAGGATCATCGCGAAGCCGCGGCGCTTGATCCTGCCGCTGGCCACCACCCACTGCCCTTCCCCGAGGCGGTTGGCGATGAAGCGCCGGCCGAACCAGACGGCCTCCACTTCGCCGGTCTCGTCGGCCAGGTAGGCCGTCGTGCGCTGGATGCGCCGCCGGAACGTCTGCTCGACCCTCACCCCGCGGACCTGGAGGCGGGCGCTGGCACTCTCTCCATCAGGCAACCTGGCGAGCTGCGAAGCCGTGCTGAGAGCCCGCAGGTCGTCGTAGCGGCGCGGCAGGTGGAAGAGCAGGTCTCGCACCGTCATCAGGCCCAATCGCGGGCCCACTCGCTTGAGCGTGGCAGCTCCCGTGAAGCCGCTTGCACCGAGGCTGGAGTCCGGGCCCACTGGCCCCCGGCGAACTTCCCGGCCCTGCCCCCTGCCCGCCACTCCGCTACTCGGCCGCGACGAGGTAGCGGTAGTGAGGCTGCCCGCCGCGGATCACCTCCGTCTCCACGCCGGGATGCGCCTTGCCGATCTTCTCCGCGACCTGGCCCGCTTCCTCCTCCTCGACGCCCTCACCGTAGTAGAGCGTCACCAGCTCGAAGCCCGGCTCCAGGGCCTTGAGGGCCGTCAGGACGGCCTTCATCCGGTCACTCGCCACGGCCAGCAATCCGTCGTCGGGATCGAGGACGATGGTCTGGCCGAGCTTCACCTTGTGGCCCCCGACCGTCGCGTCGCGCACGGCTTCGGTCACCTGCAGCGTCTGCACAGCCCGCCCTGCAAGGGTCATGAACTCGGCGTTGGCAGTGGCGTCCCGACCGGCATCCAGGGCCAGCAACGCGGCGAAGCCCTCGGCGGCATTCCGGGTCGGCACGACCCGCACTCGCCGGTTGGCCAGCTCCGCGGCCTGACGAGCCGCCAGGACGACGTTGGGGTTGTTCGGCAGGAGCAGGATCTCATCCGCCTGCACCTTCTCCACCGCGTCCAGCAACTCGCCCGTCGAGGGGTTGGCACTCTGTCCGCCGCGCACCACCGCCGCTACGCCGAAGGAATCGAAGATCCTGGCCAGCCCGTCTCCCGCGGCTACCGCCACGACGGCCATGGGCACGGTCTCGGTCAGGGCCGCCGCGGCCTCGACTGGGCCGTGGCTGCCGTTCGAGCCCCCGGCCGGCGCGACCATCTCGGCAGCCGCCCTGGGCGCGGCCCCGGCCCCTTCTGCCGGCGCCGCGAGTTCCTCCCCGAAGGTCTCCGGGTCCACGTGCGGACGGCCTTCCTGCCCGTGCCTGGCATGGCTGTGCGACGGGTGGGCTCCCAGCCGACTGACGCTGCGCTCGGCCTCCTTTTTGTCACGGACGTCGGCGCTCTGGGCATCCAGGTTCTCGACGCTGATCCGCGTCAGGGCCCCCAGCGAGAGGCCCAGGGCGATGATCTGATCGGGGCGGTCGTTGTGGACGTGGACCTTGACCGCTCGGCCGTCGCCCGCAACCAGCACCGAATCGCCCATGTCCTCCAGATCGGTCCGCAACTTGTCCACGTCCAGCGGCCTGTCACGCGACTGGAGCAAGAACATCGTCTCGTAGCCGTAGAACTCCTCCGCCGGTCCGGCCAGAGCGCCGGCCGCGTCAGCCGCGGTGGCCGCGGCCGTGGCCCTGGCGAAGGATCGGTCGCGCGCCTGCATGTAACGCAGCGCCCCCTGGAGCAGCCGGTACAGCCCCTGCCCCCCGGCATCCACGACACCTGCCTCCGTGAGCACGGGCAGCATGAACTGGGTCCTGGCGACCGCCTCTTCGGCGGCCTTGACGGCTGCCTCAAGCACGGTCTCCAGGTCGCCGCCACTCTCGGATTCCGCCATGGCGGCCGCCGACGATTCCCTGACGACCGTCAGGATCGTCCCTTCCACGGGCTTTGCCACGGCCTTGTAGGCGGTCGTCGTGCCGGCCGCCAGGCAGCGCGCCAGGTCCGCTCCGTCGAAGCGGTCCTTGCCGCCCATGGCCTCCGCCATGCCATGGAAGATCTGGGAGGCGATGACGCCCGAGTTGCCGCGGGCCCCCATCAGCGCCCCGAAGCTTACGGCGGTCGCGATCCGGCTTGCCGGCTGGCCCGCCACCGTCTCAGCCTCGGCCAGGGCGGCGCGCACCGTGGCCAGCATGTTGCTGCCGGTGTCGCCGTCGGGCACAGGGAAGACGTTGAGGGCGTTCACCTCGTCCACATGCCCGGCCAGATTGTCGACGGCAGCCCTGAGAGCCCCCAGGAGACCTGCCCCGTCACCGGATCGGCGCGTCATCGGGAGATTCGATGCCTCATCTGGTCCTGGTTCGTTTCCCTGGCTTCTCCCCCCTGGCGGCGGTCTTGCGGGCCTGGTCTCGAGCAGGCGACTCCTCGGCCGGGCCGCCGTTCGGTTCTGCCAGCTCTATCGCCTCGCCTTCGAGCCCGCGCTCGATTGCCTCGGCATGCTGGATCGCTGTCGGCTGGTACCCCAGGCCGTCGACGTGGATGGTCAGGCTCGCCACCTCGGCCCCGATCATGCGGCGCAACTCGTAGCGCACGGCCGAATCCACCTGGCGGGCAACTTCGGCCACGGGCATGCCGTAGGCGACCTTGAGGTACAGCTCCAGGGCTAGCCCGCCTTCGGTCTGCAGCTTGATGCCGGGCCGATCGAGGCCTACCAGGCGCAGCAGCCGACGGCCGAGGGATGGGTCGCTGAAGCCTGTCACACCGTAGCTGCTCTGCACGGCCGACCTGACGATGTCGAATATGGCTCGGCGGGTGACGAACGACTTCCCGGTCACCGGTCGCTGACGCATGCGAGCACAACCTCCAGCCTGGGAGCCGGAAACGGTGTGCTATCATACCGCCCCGTTCGGCCCCGGTCGGGGCCGCGTTCTTTGTCAAGTACCCGAGAGGACCTCATGGCTCGCTCCTGCGCCGTCTGCGGGAAGGTCTCCATAGGCGGCTTCAACCCGCAGTCATCCGGGATGAACCGGGTCCGCGCTCACCGGCGCTACCACCCCAATCTCCAGCGGACGACGATCGTCCAGAACGGCAAGCAGGTGAAGGCCATGGTCTGCACCCGCTGCCAGCGCACCATGTCCCGCGCGGTCCGCTAGGACCGGGCCCCGGGCCCGTCACGGACGCCATCGGCGCTGGGTCGACCCCGGCGCCGATTTCGATTCTCGGGCCCGTGCGCGGGCCGTTCCCGCCCAGGCTAGGCGCCGGCAGCGCGCGGCGCGATCCCCAGCTCGTCGCTGTCGAGCCAGACGCTGAATGGGCCGTCGTTGACGAGTTCCACGTCCATGTGGGCGCCAAAGCTGCCCTGTCGGACGGGCACCTTCAGGCTGCGCAGCACCTCGCAGAAGACCTCGTATAGCCGCTCGCCCACGACCGGGCCGGCTGCGGTCACGAAGGAGGGCC
>Ga0307436_1000207_pt1 | contig 25835 bp, 23 predicted proteins | sample SalMarWE160440MG_FD_202513 | JGI IMG/M metagenome (GOLD analysis project Ga0307436, IMG submission 202513) | Salt marsh sediment microbial communities from the Plum Island Ecosystem LTER, Massachusetts, United States - WE1604-40 | ecosystem: Environmental > Aquatic > Marine > Intertidal zone >...
CGGAGGGGGACCAGTTCCACAGACCGGCGACGGTCATATACGAGGCGGCGCAAAGGGGTGCGGATTTCGGCCGGAAGATACTGAGCATGACCAGGAAGGAAAAGATAGAGGCAAGGGCCGTAAATGTGAACGACATTGTGCGCCGCTCGATGGAGCTTCTCCAGCACAGTATTCCCAAGAACGTAGAGATTGTCACGCGGCTGACTGACGGAGTGCCTTTGATAAAGGCCGACCCTTCCCAGATACAGCAGGTGATCATCAATCTCGCGGTGAACGCCCGTGATGCGATGCCTCAGGGAGGCAGGATGTTGATCGAGACATCGGTTGTCGGGAGCGAGAACGGCGCGGCGAACAGTCTTGAAGGATATGAAGGCGGCTTTATAAGGCTGTCAATCTCTGATACTGGCGGCGGTATCGACCGGGCGACTCAGGGCAAGATATTCGATCCGTTCTTTACTACGAAGGAAATGGGGAAAGGCACGGGACTCGGGCTCTATATAGTGCATTCGATCATTACCAATCACGGTGGCTACATAAATCTCTACAGCGAACCATCCCAGGGAACACGCTTCAACATATACCTCCCTGTTGCAAGAGAGGAGGCGCCGGAAGACCGCAGCCCCGATGACGACATCAGAGGATCAGGTACGATCCTCGTGGTCGACGACGAGCCTGACGTGCGGGAACTCTGCATAGACATGCTTGAGCCGCTGGGCTATACGATAATGACCGCGGAGAGCGGTAATGAAGCCATAAGGATTTACAGGGAGAAGGGCGAGAGTATTTCACTGGTGGTCCTCGACATGATCATGCCGAAGATGGGCGGGAATGAGGTGTTTCAGGTGCTCAAGACCATCAACCCGGAAGTCAGGGTAATTCTCTGCTCCGGTTACAGCAGGAACGGCTTCGGTACGATAGAGGAAATCCTGATGCAGGGGGCACAGGGGTTTATTCAGAAGCCTTTTTCGCGCCGGACTATAGCCCTCTCCGTTAAGAAGGCCCTCTCCGCCTGACCGGCGGGATTCAGTGCAGCACGGAGATGAAGAAAGATTCCGGACAAGCCGGAATGACAAGCCGATGAAACTGAGCCTTTTTCTGTCATTCCCGCAAGCGGAATGCGCGCCTGCCTGCCGGCAGACAGGTCGGGAATCTTTCTTTGGCGGTGTGATTTCCCTGCTCCAGTTAAGTCGTACACTGACTCAGTCTCCTGACCTTGACTTTGAAACCTGCGCAATGGTAATTTTTACGCTATGGCCAAAGACTATAAAGATACTCTGAACCTGCCCCGGACGGCTTTCCCGATGAAGGCCAACCTTGCTCAAAGAGAGCCAGAGATGCTCAAGTTCTGGGAAGAGAAGAACGTCTACGGGAAGATGCAGGAAGTGAGGAAGGCGGAGGGCGGCAGATACATCCTTCACGACGGTCCCCCCTATGCAAACGGACATATTCACATGGGACATGCCCTGAACAAGATATTGAAGGACATCATAGTGAAGTACAAGTCGATGAAGGGTCTTTACGCTCCCTATGTTCCGGGATGGGACTGCCACGGGCTTCCCATCGAGCTTCAGGTCGACAAGAACCTGGGTGAGAAGAAGGACAGGATCGGCATCATCGAAAAAAGGGCCCTCTGCAGGGAATACGCCCTCAAATTCGTCGATATACAGCGCGAGGAGTTCAGGAGACTCGGCGTTTTCGGCGACTGGGAAAGTCCTTATCTGACTTTGACGAACCATTACGAGGGCACGATAGTGCGGGAGTTCAATAAGTTTGTCAGAAAAGGGTACGTCTATAGGGGGAAAAAACCGGTCCACTGGTGTCCTTCATGTGTGACGGCCCTCGCCGAGGCGGAGGTCGAATATAGGGATAAGGAGTCGCCGTCGGTATACGTAAAATTCGGGGTCGACGAGGAGAATATTGCGAAATACCTGCCTGCCCTCAAAGGGAGGAAGGTCTTCGTGGTGATATGGACGACGACCCCCTGGACGCTGCCTGCCAACCTGGCGATAGCCTTCCATCCCGATCTTGACTACGCGGCGGTCGAGCATGATGGAGAAGTGTTTGTCGTGGCCGGGGGCAGGCTGGAAGCGCTCCGTGATACTATCGGTCTCTCGGGGAAAGTGCTGTCTACTGTTTCAGGCAGGGCGCTTGAGGGAATGAAGGCGGACCATCCCTTCATAGGGCGAAAGTCGCAGGCCGTACTCGGTGAGTTTGTTTCCCTCGAAGACGGTACGGGTGTCGTGCATATCGCCCCGGGACACGGTGAGGACGATTACGAGACGGGCCTGAAGTACGGTCTCGATGTCTATGCGCCTGTGGACGACAGGGGACGGTTCACAAAGCAGGCGGGAGACCTTGAGGGTCAGTTTGTCTTCAAGGCAAACGCCGTGATCGTGGAGATGTTGAAGGAGAGAGGCGCTCTCGTAAGAGAGGAGAAGATAACCCATTCATACCCCCACTGCTGGAGGTGCAAGAAGGCGGTAATCTTCCGTGCCACCGAGCAGTGGTTTATTTCCGTTGAACACAATGACCTTCGCAAGGCTTGCCTTGAAGAGATAGACAGGGTAGACTGGGTGCCCAGATGGGGGCGTGACAGGATTTACGGCATGGTGAGTAACAGGCCGGATTGGTGTATATCCCGGCAGCGGAGCTGGGGCGTCCCGATCACGATGATAAGGTGCGAGGAATGCGGAGAGTTTGCCGATGACGAGAGGGTTCTGAATACCATCGCCGACATGGTTTCGCGGGGAGGTGCGGACGTGTGGTTTACAAGGAAGGCCGAAGATTTCCTGCCCTCCGGATATAGTTGCAAAAAGTGCGGCGGGTCCGCCTTCGGCAAGGAAATGGACATACTCGATGTCTGGTTCGATTCGGGGGTGAGTCATGCCGCAGTGCTTGACAGTGATGAGAGGCTTTCATGGCCGGCCGATATGTACCTAGAAGGCAGCGACCAGCACAGGGGATGGTTCCAGAGTTCCCTGCTTGCGTCTGTAGGGGCAAGGGGAAAAGCCCCTTATGGAACTGTCCTTACCCACGGCTTTGTAGTAGACGGCTCGGGCAAGAAGATGTCGAAGTCCCTCGGCAATGTAATCGCGCCCCAGGAGATAATAAAAGGGCATGGCGCCGAGATATTACGGATATGGGTCTCGGCGGAGGATTACAGGGACGATATAAGGATCTCGAAAGAAATACTTAACAGGCTCACCGAGGCATACAGGAAGATCAGGAATACGTGCCGTTTCATGCTGGGGAACCTTCACGATTTCGACTATGGGGACTACGGAAATCAACTCCATGAAATAGACTGCTGGGCGATGAACAGTCTTCAGAACCTCGTGAAAAGAGTGACGAGGGCCTATGAGAATTTCGATTTCCATGAGGTCTTTCATTCCATCCATAATTTCTGCGTTGTGGACATGAGTTCGGTCTATTTCGACATCCTGAAGGACAAGTTATATACCGCGCGGTCCGATTCCCCGGAGCGTCGCGCCAGCCAATGGGTTATCGCCGAGATTCTCTCGACATTGACGAGATTGATGGCCCCCGTATTGTCTTTCATGGCCGAGGAGGTGTGGGGACAGATGGCCGGCGAGAGCAAGAGACGGTGCGTGGCGGAGGGCGACCTGGAATCGGTTTTCTTCTCTTCATTCCCTGTGGTGAGAGAGGAGTTCGCTGCGCCGGACCTGGAAGCAAGATGGAAAAAGCTCCTTGCTGTAAGAGACGATGTAAATAAGGCCCTGGAACTGAAGAGGGCGGAGAAATTCATCGGCAATTCCCTTGAAGCGAAGGTGAGAATACACCTGCCTGACGAGGAAAGAATTCTTTTGGAGGAGTACAGGGATTTCCTGCCTTCTTTCTTTCTGGTCTCCGCCGTGGAGATCGACGGCGAAAAGTCGCCGGGCTCTTATGAGGGCGCAGCGACCGAAGGGCTTCACGTTCTGGTTGAACGGGCGTCCGGCAGCAAGTGCCAGCGCTGCTGGAACTGGAGCGTAAAGGTTGGGACTTTCCAGGAAGAGCCGGATCTGTGCGACAGGTGTTATAAGGTTGTTAAGTCTTGAAGCCTGGAACTTTTATGCAACGTTAGGGTTTATAGTCCGCTTCTGATTTGGCTGGCGCAGTCATGGCGGATCTGAGCCGCCGCCCGTGAGACATTGAAACCACCGGATTCCGGCTTAACGGACTGCCGGAATGACAGACTGCAAAGTGAACTTTTTTTGTTGACTTCCCTGGTGGGGTATGATAAAAGATAAGAGTTTAATTATCCAGGAGAGGAGGTTTGATATGAAATCTTTTCTTTTTGCCGTTGCCTTTGTTCTGCTGAGCACCGGAGCTTCATTTGCGGGACTTGCGCCGGCGCCGCAACCTCTTTCGGTGCCAACCATGATGCCATGGGGAATGGTCGGAACAGGGGCCGCGATGGGACTATCGGGGCTCTACTTCATCTTTAAGAGGAACAAATAGGACACTCCGTTAAAGGGATTTACTGCGCCTGATCCGGCAAAGCCGGAGGAAACAGCAATTTCACGACAGAGACACCGAGTCACAGGGTAAAGCGGAGATAGACGGGAAGAGAAATAATAATGAGATAACTTCTTCTCCGTGTCTCAGTGGTTGTTTGTACTGTCAATTTTTACAGGATTTGCCTTCAAAGGTGTTAACCTCGTTATGCCGCTAAACCGCCGGAAGTTTCTTCGACTGACACTGGGGATGGGTCTGCTGGCGACCTCCGGCTATATCCTGAAGGGCGTCTATATGCCGGCCCAGCTGGACGTCCGGGAGGTCACGACCTTCAAGGCCTTCCTCGACTCTCTCATTCCTTCCGACGAAACACCCGGTGCATTGCAGCTGGGAGTGGGGGAGAAGATCCTCAAGAAGGCCTCGGAAGACGCTCAATACAGACGTGTTATCAGGGAAGGGTGTAACTGGCTTGACAGGAGGGCAAAGAGCAGGGGAGGGGCTGGATATTCCTCACTCAGCCTGCGCAGGCGGGAGGAACTTTTGGGAGAATCAGCCGTCTCACCCCAAAGGTCGGCGGCCCGCATTTTTTTCGAATGCATCAGGTCTGATGCCTTTTTTTACTACTACGCACACCCCGCCGGCTGGACCGGTCTTCGGTATAAGGGACCTCCGCAACCGGAAGGCTATCCGGATTACACGGAAGCAGAGACCTTGATCTCCTGATGGCGGAAAAATCATTCGACGTTATAATAGTGGGCTCGGGAGCCGGGGGAGGCGCCTCGGCCTGGGCACTTTCGAAGCAGGGTATGAAGGTGGTCGTGCTTGAGGCCGGGCCTGTCTATGACCCTTCCGAATACGGACTTGACCGGCCGGACTGGGAGCAGCATCTCTTCCCTGAGAAGGCGAAGCACAGGGGGCGCTATACCTTCGGAGCGATGCAGGAACTCGACGCCGGCAAGGCAGGGCTTCTTTCCTGGAACCACATCTCCGGCAGGGCAAACACTTCAGGCCGGAGAATGGCTGGATCCTACTATCACAAGCGGGGTGTAGGGGGCAGCACACTTATATTCAGTGCCGAGTCTCACCGTCTCCACCCCGGGGCGATGAAGATGCATAGTCGCTTCGGTGTGGGCTCAGACTGGCCTCTGACTTATGAGGAGCTTGAGCCTTTTTATTGTATCGCCGAGCGGACGGTGGGTGTTGCCGGTCCCGGGGGAGACACAGTGCGCTTCAGAAGTGAGCCTTACCCTCTCCCTCCTCACAGGCTGAGCTATGCCGACACCAGGGTCAGGGAAGGATGTCGAAAGATGGGTCTCACCTGGCAGGAAAATTCCGTGGCGATTCTGTCCCGCCCATATGACGGCAGGCCTGAGTGCAACTACTGCGCAAACTGCTATCGCGGATGCATGAGGACGGACAAGGGCAGCACCGATGTTACATTTGTCCGTAAGGCTATCGGCTCCGGGTTGTGCGAAGTCAGGAGCGACTGTCAGGTGACCCTTCTTGAGGCCGGTCCCGGCGACAGGGTGGCCGCCGTCCACTATGTGGACGGAAAGGGGAGCTCACACAGAATGACGGCCCGGATAGTGATTGTGTCCTGCGGGGCTATAGAGACCCCGAGGCTTCTTCTTGTATCGAAGGGAAGCTTCGCACCCGAGGGCATCGGGAATGAATCGGGACAGGTCGGGAAGAATTTTATGGAGACCCTCTCATGGTCTTCAAGCGGCATTCATCCGGAGCCGATCGGAAGTTATCGGGGCATTGCCGTCGGGGGTATCTGCTGGGATTTTAACGCGCCCGATTCGATCCCTGGCATAGCGGGAGGATGCCGCTTCTGCTCCGGGACACACGAGGCCGATCTTCTGGGGCCGATAAGCTACGCAGGACGGGTTGCCGGAGGATGGGGGAGGGAGCACAAGGAGAAGATGAGAAAGGTCTTCGGCAGGGCTCTTACTGTGAGCGCCGTTGGTGAATGTCTTCCGCACCCCGGATCGTTTATCGATCTTGATCCCCTTGAGGAAGATGGCCTCGGCATGCCCGTCGCGCGGATTCACACGCATCTCGACGGACCGGAGATAAGCCGGCTTGAGTTCATGGCGGCGAAGTCGCGCGAGATATTGAATGCCTCGGGCGTCGAGAAGATCTTCGAGGAATCCGGTACCTATGATTTCTTTTCATCTACCCATGTCTTCGGTACCTGCCGGATGGGGACTGATCCCGAAAACTCGGTCCTCGACGGATACGGCCGGAGCCATCGCTGGAAAAACCTCTTTGTCTCCGATGCCAGCGTATTTCCGAGTTCCGGAGGGGGAGAGGCACCCTCTCTTACGATCGAGGCCCTTGCGATAAGAAGCGCCGGCCACATCGTGTATCTGGCGGGGCGGGGGGATCTGTAAGACCCCGTGATGCTACCTTCTCCATCCGGCAAGGATCCGGCTCCAGAGTGAACCGGCCCAATAAGTCGCAAAGATTAGAACTATACCGACAAAAAGTGAGGAGATCAAGACCGAGGCGTCAACGATATGCGGCCCCGCCACCGAAGAGGACAGTCTGCCGAGTAGCCTGAAGAGGTCGTCGCTCCTCCACCGGTCAGGGGCTGCGCCGGAAAGGGCTGCTGCCGGCCGGGAAACCAGGATCGAGCCCATTTCGTAATAGTCGCCAAAGACTGACATGAAAGGCGCGTAGGCAAAAGGCGCCGCCAGTCCGAAGAAGATGCTTTTGCAGGTGGGAGATGATTTGAGTGAAGATATGGATTTCAGAAGGGGGACGCCCAGGAAAACAGTCAGTACGTACGGCATAAAGTCCGTTATAAAGAAGGCAAAATCGCTTCCTCTGGTGTCGAAGCCCGTGAGACGGCCTGAGTATTCAGAGCCTACCGAAACAAATGGAAAGATTTTCCTGAGGATGGAGGCCCCGTAAATTCCTGAAATATCGAGTCGCTCGACCTTCCCTCCGGCCATCACACAGCCCAGGGCATGCAGCAGTTCGTGAATGGGGACGTAAACCCACCATGAAAGGACGGCCGAAAGTAGGATTGCGAAGACGCTGAGAAAGCCGCCCTCTGCAAGAGACGCCTCCATGGCGGAAGAAAAATCACGCAGTGGCATGGCCAGCCATTTCATAACGACATTCGGGGTCCGGCCTGGACTCTTAAACATCGCATTAACGTACTTTGCCGCTTCTCACACCTTCATTGCCTTCCGTTGAGGAAAGGAAAACCAGATGTTTCTGAAACGTTGCCTGGCGGCATCCGGTACATCGCCGGAGAAGCCGAGGACGTCGGAGCCGCCCGGTCTGCGCACGGTGATCATTGCCTGGTCTATCCTGTGCGCACGCGAAATATCCCTGAATGCGGCCAGTATTGAAGCGGAGACCGAGCCCTTTACCAGGACGGTTTTTCCGTCACGGATCAAAATGACAACCGGGGCGGTTGACAGGTTTGCCCTCAATCTGAGAAATCGTCGCCCCATAATCCATATCCATATCTCTTCTTTTTCAGCATGCTATCCCTTCTTCATGTTCAGGAACCTGGGACAAAGAAAGAAGCCCTCTTATAATGGCGGTCATTTCGGTCGTTGCTTCCGAACGGACAGCCCTCTTCCTCAAAGTCTTTACATCCCGAATGCCTCTTGTATACCAGAGGAAGAATTTGCGAAAGATCATATTACCAAGCTGTTCTCCGTAAAAGTCCCGGCACAAATCCAGGTGGCTGATCATTGTTTCGACGAGATCTTCAACGGCGGGCCCCGGGGGAGTCGTCCCTTTTTCGAGGAATTCCGCTGTTTGCCCGAAGATCCACGGGTTACCGAGCGCACCTCTGGCTATCGCCACACCGTCGCAGCCCGTTTCGTCAAACATCCTCTTGACAAGCTGCGGGGTAAGGGCGTCTCCGCTGGCGACGACCGGGACTGAGAGTGCCTCTTTTACCTGTCTGATGATATTGTAATTTGCGCACCCGCTGTATCCCTGTGCGCGGGTGCGGCCGTGAACAGTCAGGGCGGCCACCCCGGCATCCTCCGAGTAGAGGGCCACGTCCCTGGCGTTAAGAGAGTTTTCATCCCATCCCGCCCGTATTTTAAGTGTGACGGGAACCCTTGAATGTTTCACCATGATTCTGAGCAGCCCCTGGAGCTTGCGCGGCTCATTGAGAAGAGCGGCGCCTTCTCCCCTTGAGGTCACTTTGGCAACCGGACAGGCCGCATTAAAATCAAGGATATCGAAGTTATAATCATCGAGGGTCTCAACGGCGGCCTTTATAATCTCCGGATCGTTTCCCAACAGCTGTACCCCGACCGGCCTGTCGCTCGCGACAGTGGCCATCATCCTCGCCGTCTTCCTGCTTTTATAAACCAGCGACCTTGCGCTTATCATTTCCGCGAAGGCAAACTTACATCCGAAAGAACGGTTGATCAGGCGAAAAGGCAGGTCGCTTATTCCCGCCATCGGGGCAAGTATGCATCCGGAGGTTAGTGACAGAGTTCCGATCTTCAGCATGGAAGTTATAGGATAACAGAAGAGAGGTGAGGTGATAAAGAAACGGAAGGGAACGCAAGGCGCATAGGGCAATAAAAGTAGTTACCGCTGAGGCGCGCGATTTCCTGTTTTTTCTGAACGCCGTAACCCATGCGCTTTGCTCTACGCCTGATATGGACGGGTTGAATTTCTCTGTGCTGCTGGTATACTGATATTATAAGCTTAAAGGAGGTTTACGGCATGGCGAGAATAGTTACGTATGAATGCGAGGAGTGCGGTACGGAGGTCGTGGTGACTGAAACGGGAGGCACGTCGCTCAGGCCTATTTACTGTTGCGGACTGGAGATCACCGAGATCTCTTCGGTCCCTGACGCCGGCGGTGCGGCGAAGAGGACGGCGGGAAAGGCGGCCAAAACTTCGCTGAAAGGAGTGAAGAAAGTGGCGAAGAAGAGGACGACGAAATCGACGGGGACGGCGAAGAAAAAGTCGGCAGCGAGGAAAACGGCCAAAAAGTAAGGGACGTCATGTGTACATGTCATTTCCCGGATGACATAATAGTATGTCCGCACTGTAAGAGAGACGACGAGGGATTTAAGACCGGGCTGTCCGATTCTCCTTTTGAAAACCTCGGAGACGGCCGGTTACGGTGCGCCTGCGGGTATGTTTTCAGCCCGGCGGACAATTTTTCTCCGCTTCAACTCGCGGACAGAGGAAAAAGTATCTCTCGAAGCCGACACGGACGACTGACACGGACACTGCGTGACTAACTCGTGTTTTGTGCCCGCCGGTTAATGAAGATACCGTGACTCCGGCCGAAGTCTCGAATGCGGTCGGGATCGAATTTTCCTGCAAAATAGAATTTCCTGAATTCAGCCCCTTCTATAAGGTGGAGAATGAAACTGAGATGCCCCGAATAGCCGGTGTCGTCCAACTGCTGAATGCGGTTGATCGCCTTCCGCGACAATTCGTAAGCCCGACGGTGAATGGTGGCTCCCCTCCCTTCGCATTTTTTCAGTGAATAGAGCTGTCTGCAGCTGAAGGGCCGGACATCGTAGATGCTGCAGGCCCGCTGGTCGTCCAGAAAAGGGCATGGGGAGTTTCTCCCCTTTTCCTTTTCCACCCTGTTCACCTCAATTCCGGAAAAAAAGGAGGATTGTTCCCCGTGAGCAAAGGAGCTCAGCCGCCGGCGGATAATGACCCCCTCCAGTGTGGTGATGTCCACATTCCCCATGAAGGTGCAGCAGAAAGAGCAGCCTTTCAGACAGACCGCATTCCGTTTATAGTCCGAGACCTCTTCTTCGAAACGGTCATATATCTCATATAAATCCATCTCTTTCCCTGCGATCGGAGAGGCCCGCATGGCGGCAATGAAATCGTCCATGAAGTATTATAAAACAGAAGGCAGAGAGCATAGGGCATAGCGCACGGAGCTGGAAAAGAGACTTATAAGCCGGCCGGTCCGAAGCGGATCTCCGCGAGGAGTCGCTCCGGCCTGCAGGCCGGCGGAGGCAATTAATTACGGAAGTAATAAGTGAACGCTATCAAATCCCTTATAATATTATGACAGCGTGAGAATCTTATGACTACTGACGATACGGTCGAAAAATTATTGTCTCATTATCGCATTTGGGGAATTGCGGCAGTGTCTTTCTTTATAATTGCCGTTTCCCTCCTGATGGTCCTGGCGTTTGTCCCTGGAGCCCCGGTGAAGATCCTGTACGTTGTCCTGCTATGCGGCTTCCTCTGGATAGGTGCGACCTCCTTCAGCAGACATGCCCTGGTTGTTCTGAAGCAATATATGGAGCGCGAATTGGGGATGGTGGAGTTCCTCTCCACGCAGCTCGTCGCGGTCCTTTTCCCTTTTGCATATAAGAAAGTGAAGGATGAGGTGAAGGCATTCAGGGAGCAGCAGCAGGGTCAAAAGAATGGATAAGGCACAAGAAAAAAGCAGCTTCACCACGGAGACACTGAGACACGGAGTTTAAAAACAGGAAAAAAGCCGGACGCCCCGTTAAACCTCATTGAATATACAAAGCCTTTTCTTCATTAGGCTGTATTCTCCGTGTCTCCTTGCCTCTGTGCTGAATGAATTGACTCTTACGCCCTATCCCGGGTTCAGCATTTCTTCCAGGGTGATTCCCACGGACTCCGCCAATGAAACGAGGTTGTAGCCCCCCTCGAGACAGAAGATGCACGGTTTGCCTCCTGCGGCATGCAGGATCGAGCTCACTATACCTCTGATCCCCTCGCTCGAAACCATGATGCCGGCCAGGGGGTCCCTGGAATGCAGGTCGTAACCGGCAGACACGATCACCATGTCGGCGGAAAAGTCCCTGAGCAATCCGGGAAGGACTTCGTCATATGCCTCCAGATAGTCCTTGTCACCCGCACCGGCGTGCATCGGAATGTTATATGTGAACCCCGCTCCCTTGCCCCGTCCCTTTTCTAAACCACTGCCCGTTCCGGGGTAGTGTGGGTACTGATGAGTGCTGAAATAAAAGACGGTGTCGTCTTCCTCGAAAATATGCTGAGTACCGTTTCCGTGATGCACGTCAAAATCGGCTATAAAGATCTTTTCATAACCGGCCTTCTGAGCATATCTGGCGCCGGCTGCAACATTGTTAAAAATGCAGAAGCCCATGGCCCTGTTCGCTTCCGCGTGATGTCCCGGCGGCCTCACTGCGCAGAAGGCCTCCCGGATAGTGCCGTCTCCGCAGCGGTCCACGGCCTCGAGAACGGCTCCGACAGCGAAGAGGGCGGCCTCCACTGAATGGTCCGAGACATAAGTGTCGGCGTCGAAGTATCCAGTGAACCGGCTGATCTTCTCATAATAAGAAGCGGTATGGACCAGGAGCACGTCTGATTTTCCGGCCTTTCTCGGCTTCACATGAATCAGCCGGTTCCACAGGCCGGTTTCCTTGAGATGGTCAGTTATGGCCGTAAGGCGGTCTCCTGATTCAGGATGACCGGCGGGCATTTCATGGGTAAGAAAGACATCGTCGTAGACAAAACCTACCTTTTTCATGCCTAATTCTAGCATGGGAAGGACGAAATAAAAAGGGCAGGGTTGCCCCTGCCCCTGGAAGCAATGCCGTCTGCTTCTGTTAGAAGAGTCCTTTCACCTTGCCGGTGTTCACATCAACGTCTACCCTTCTGTAGGCCGGGTCGGAAGCCGTACCGGGCATGAGTTTGATGGCTCCCGCAACAGGAACCACAAAACCCGCACCTTTATAGGTAAGGATGTCTCTGACGAAGAGCTTCCATCCCTTGGGGACCCCCTTGAGGTTGGGGTTGTCCGTAAGGCTGAGGTGCGTCTTTACCATGCACATGCCGAGTTTCGATATCTCCGGGTCCGCCTCCATCTTCTTGGCCTTCGCCAGGGCCTCCGGTGAAAATTCCACCCCTTCAGCCCCGTAGACGTCCTCGGCGATCATCTCGATACGGTGTCTCAAGGAAACATTGAGGTCGTAAAGGAACTTAAAATCATTGGGCTCGTTGCAGGCATCCACGACGGCGTCGGCGAGCTCGAGGGCGCCTTCGCCTCCGTACTGCCAGTGCCTGGAGAGGGCAACCCTGGCCCCCGCCGCCTCCGCGAGCCTTCTGACCGCCTTGATCTCGTTGTCAGTATCCGTGTAGAAGGCGTTGATACAGACGACGGGATTGATGCCGGCCTTCTTGACGGTATTTATATGATGGATCAGGTTTTCGCACCCCTTTTCCACCCACTCGACATTTTCCCCGCCGTATTCCTTCGGAATGGGCTTGCCCGGTACCGGAATGGGCGCGCCGCCGTGACACTTGAGCGCCCTTATTGTGGCGACGATGACGGCAGCGTGGGGCTTCAGACCGGAGAACCTGCACTTGAGGTTCCAGAATTTCTCGAAGCCTATGTCCGCCCCGAATCCGGATTCGGTTACGTGATAATCGCCGAGCTTGAGGCCGACGCGGTCCGCTATAATGGAGGACTGTCCGATGGCTATGTTGGCGAAAGGCCCTGCGTGGACCAGCACGGGCTGGCCTTCCAGGGACTGCATGAGATTGGGGTTCAGCGCCTCCACCATCCATGCCGTCATTGCCCCGGCCACTTCGAGGTCCTCCGTCGTGACGGGATTGCCGCTCTTGTCGTAGGCCACGACTATCCTGCCCATCCTCTCCCTCATGTCTTTCATGTCTTTTGCTACCGCCAGTATGGCCATGACCTCGGATGATACGGCGATGGCGAACCCTGAGTTCATCATGAAGCCGTCGCTCTTGCCGCCGAGCCCGATGATGATGTCCCTCAGCGACTGGGCGCAGAAATCCAGGATCCATTTCATCTCAACGTTGCGCGGGTCGATGTTAAGCCTTTTCAGTTTGCGCTTTGCAAGCTGCTCATCGTTATAGTTGAACTCGTGCTGCATGCGGGAGGTGAGGGCAACCATCGCGAGGTTGTGGGCGTTCATGATCGCGTTGATGTCTCCGGTGAGACCAAGGGAAAAAGGCGTCAGGGGAATGCACTGGGAAAGGCCGCCTCCGGCCGCCGACCCCTTGATGTTCATGGTAGGGCCGCCCGAGGGCTGTCTTATCGCTGCGATGACTTTCCTTCCTCTCTTCCCCAGTCCCTGTGTAAGGCCCATCGTCGTCGTCGATTTTCCCTCACCCAGCGGTGTCGGCGTGATGGCGGTCACATCGATATACTTGGCGTCCGACTTGCCTTCAAGGCGCTTCAGGACCCTGTTGAAATCCAGTTTCGCCACGTAATGTCCGTGGGGCAGGAGTTCCTCTTTTTCCAGACCCAGTTCTTCTCCGAGCTGGTACACTGTCTTCATCCGGGCTTCCGCCTCTTCGGCAATTTCCCAGTCTGCATGCTTGGTTGGATCAAGTGCCATTCATATTCCTCCTGTTTATGTGTGATTGGGAGCGGGAACTGCGGGGCATATTGACGTCCCCGCCCCGTACCGCTAGTAGCTTATCAGCGCATTCATGAACTTGTCATTCATGCGTCTGAGATTTTTGCACATCACAAGGGCGATCTTCTTCATGATTTTGAATGCGATGGAAGACACCTCTTTTTCCATCTTTTCAAAGTCATTCTTGCCGATGAAGAGGATTTCGGTATTTTCTACGGCAGTCGCGAAGGCCTCATGCTTTCTTCTTTCAAGTATCGACAGTTCACCGAAGAAATGGTCTTTCGTGAAAACGGCCAGGGTCTGCTTCCATCCGTCCGGCGTGACCTTCGCGATCTCCACTTTGCCGGAGTTGATGAGGTAGAGGCCCTTCGTCTGTTCTTTCTCCCTGAAAATCTGTTCGCCCTTCTTGAAGCGGAGCTTCTTGATGATCTTCGATATCTCGGCGAGTTCCTGCTTGTTCAGGTCTTCAAGAAGAAACTGCTGCTTCAACGTCTTTTCCATAATCACCTCCTTACAGCTTGCCCCTAATTAAGATGAACTCCGGCTTTTCGCCGATTTCTTCTTTTCGAGCTTTTCTATCCTGACAGCGCAGACCTTCAGTTCAGGTATCTTGCATAAAGGGTCGAGTTCGGTGTTCGTCAACATGTTGGCGGCAGCCTCCGTGTAATGGAAGGGAATGAAGACCACGCCGTCGGCGGGACGGTCTGATACGGAAGCCTTGACCTGAATACTTCCGCGACGGGAAGATATCCTTACCATCTCTCCGTCCGTGATCTTAAGCCCTGCCGCGTCGCCGGGACTGATCTCCACGTATGCCTCGGACGCCACGACATTCAATTCGGGCACCTTTCTTGTCATTGATCCCGTGTGGTACTGGAAAAGCTGCCTCCCGGTGGTGAGAACAAAAGGATAATCCTTGTCCGGAAGCTCTTTTGAAGGGGTGTGACGGACTGCTGTAAACGCCGCTTTTCCCCGGGGGAACCCGCCCTTGAAGAGGTAGGGCGTACCCGGGTGGTCAAGGGTGGGGCACGGCCACTGAAGTCCCCATGACTCGATCCTTCCGTATGTAATTCCAGCAACCGCAGGCCACACCTGGCCTATTTCCTGAAAGACTTCCTCTACAAAGTTATATTTCATCTCATAACCCATCCGCCGCGACAGCTCGATAATTATGGAGTAGTCCTCCCGGGCGTCGCCAGGAGGGGTGACCGCTTTCCGTACCCTCTGGACTCTCCTCTCGGTATTCGTGAAAGTACCGTCCTTCTCGGCAAAACAGGCTGCAGGCAGCACGACGTCGGCCAGTTCCGCCGTTTCTGTCATGAAGATGTCCTGTACGACGAGAAAATCGAGTTTCGACAAGGCCTTCTTCGTGTGGTTGACGTCAGGGTCGCTGACCACGGGATTTTCCCCCATGATATAAAGGGCCCTGATCTTTTTCTCCATGGCCGCCCCGGTCATCTCCGTTGCCGTGAGGCCTGGCTTGGCCGAAAGAGCGACGCCCCAGGCTTTTTCGAACTTCTCTCTTATGGCCGGGATGTCCACCCGCTGGTAACCGGGGTACTGGTTGGGGATGCAGGCCATGTCTGTTGCACCCTGCACGTTGTTCTGTCCCCGCAGGGGATTCACTCCGGTGCTCTCTTTTCCGAGATTACCCGTCATCAGTGCGAGATTTGCTACCGAGAAGACATTTTGCGTGCCGTGGGTGTGCTGTGTTATGCCCATCGTATAATAGATCGCCGGTTTTTCGGCCCTGCCGTAAAGACGCGCAGCCTCGATAATGTCCTTCTTCGGCACACCCGTAATCTTTTCGGCCTTCTCGGGCGTAAAATCCCTGAGGCTCTTCTTGAAGGCATCGAAGCCCTCCGTCCATCCGTCGATGAACTGTTTGTCTGTCATGTGCTCCTTCAGGATCACATGCATGATCCCGTTGAGCAGGGCGATGTCGGTCCCCGGCTTCTGCTGCAGCCAGAGTGTGGAAAATCTGACAAGGTCGATCTTCCTCGGGTCGGCAACAATGATTCTGGCGCCCTTCCGGTACGCCTTCTTCATCCTCAACCCGATGATGGGGTGGGTCTCGGTCGTGTTCGATCCGATTACAAAGATCACGTCGTTGTTTTCGACCTCGGGGATGGAATTCGTCATGGCCCCGGAGCCGAAAACTGTGGCCAGACCGGCCACGGTGGCACTGTGTCAATACCGGGCACAGTGGTCTACATTGTTGGTTCCTATGGCGGCCCTCATGAACTTCTGGAAGAGATAATTCTCCTCGCTGGTGCACCGGGCCGAGGAAAGACCGCCTATCGCATCGGCCCCGTATTCTTCCTTTATCTTCCCCAGCCTTGCCTCAATCAGGTCCAGGGCCTCGTCCCACGACGCCTCCCGGAAGAGTGAAGAGTGAGGAGTGAGGAGTGAGGATGTTTTCCCGGACTTCCGACTTCCGACTTCCGACTTCTGACTTATTCTTATGAGGGGGGTCTTCAGCCTTTCGGGACTCTTTATGAAGTTGTAGCCGAAGCGGCCCTTGGGACAGAGCCAGCCTTCGTTGATCGTGTCCTCCCGCGAAGACACGCGTATGACTTCGTTGCGTCTCACGTGCAGGGTGAGATTACATCCGCACCCGCAGTATGGGCAGACCGTGTCCACCTCTCTTATGTCCTTCTGGCGGCCCTGCTGCGACCAGGTCTTGCCCGTGAGTGCCCCCGTCGGACATACGGATACGCACTGTCCGCAGAACTCGCAATTCAGGTCCTTTTCAAACGCCGGCGCGATCTTGGCATTGAAGCCCCTGTAAGCGATGTCTATCGCTCCCACTCCCTGTATCTCGTTGCATACCCGCACGCACTTGCCGCAGAGGATGCATTTCTCCATGTTCCTTTCGATGAACGGGTTGTTGTCCGTTTTGGTGTACTGTCGCCTCTCGCCAGCCAGGCGGTTGTCGCGAATCCCGTAGAAATAAGCCAGTTCCTGCAGGGTGCAGTCACCGGCCTTCTCGCAGGTCATGCAGTCGTTGGGGTGGTCGGAAAGTATGAGCTCGAGAATTGTCTTGCGCAGCCTCTCTGTTACCGGGGAAGTGGTCACGACCTCCATCCCTTCATCGGCGGGAGTGGTGCAGGAGGTTACCGGCCTGTTTATGCCTTTTATCTCCACGATGCAGAGCCTGCAGCCGCCGTACGGCGCAAGTTTGGGATGATGACAGAGAGTGGGGACGGGAATGCCGGCGGACCTCGCCGCCTCCAGGACCGTGGTCCCCTTCGGGACTGTTATGCTCTTTCCGTCTATCTTCAGGTTGATCATAATTCCTATCCCTTGCTGATCGCCTTGAATTTGCATGTTTCGAAACAGGCCCCGCATTTCACGCAGAGGTCGGGATCGATTTTATGGGGTGCCTTGCGCTCCCCGCTGATAGCACCGGCAGGGCAGACCCTCTTGCACATACCGCAGCCCTTGCAGAGATTGGACAGGATCATGTAGGCAAGCAGATCGCGGCAGACCCCTGCGGGACATTTTTTGTCGATAATGTGCGCCTCGTATTCGTCCCGGAAATATCTGATGGTGCTCAGAACCGGGTTTGGGGCAGTCTGGCCAAGGCCGCAGAGGGAGGTGGCCTTGATGTCCATCGCAAGGCTTTGGAGCAGTTCGATATCGCCTTCTCTCCCCTGACCCGAGGTAATCCTTTCAAGGATCTCCAGCAGCCTTTTGGTCCCTATCCTGCATGGTACGCACTTGCCGCATGATTCGGACTGGGTGAACTGAAGGAAGAATTTCGCGATATTCACCATGCAGTCGTTTTCATCGAGGACGACCATCCCGCCCGAGCCTACGATCGAACCTACGCGAGCGAGCGATTCAAAATCGACGGAGATATCCAGGCGGTCTGCTGGAATACACCCGCCGGAAGGGCCACCCGTCTGCACGGCCTTGAACTTCCTGTCATGTTCAATCCCGCCGCCGATGTCATATATGATTTCCCTCAGAGGGATGCCCATTGGGACCTCGATAAGTCCTGAATTCCTTATCTTCCCCGTCAGGGCGAAGACCTTGGTTCCCTTGCTCCTTTCAGTGCCCATGGAGGAATACCATTTTGCGCCCTTCCTGATGATATACGGCACATTGGCCAGGGTCTCGACGTTATTGATGACCGTGGGCTTGCCCCAGAGCCCCTTGTAGACGGGGAAGGGGGGCTTCGCCCTCGGCATTCCGCGCTGGCCCTCTATCGATGCAATAAGTGCGGTCTCTTCACCGCACACAAAGGCCCCTGCGCCGAGCTTTATCTTTATATCGAAGCTGAATTGTTTGCCCAGGATGTTCTTCCCGAGAAATTTCAGCTTCCTGGCCTGTCCGAGGGCCTTTTTCAGCCGTTCCACTGCCAGCGGATACTCGGCACGTATATAGACGTATCCCTTGTCGGCGCCTATTGCGTAGGCGCCTATCGTCATGCCCTCTATGACTGCATGGGGATTGCCTTCAATCACGGAGCGGTCCATAAACGCCCCGGGATCGCCTTCGTCGGCATTGCATATAATGTATTTCTGGGAAGCTGTCTCCTTATTGCAGATGTCCCACTTGACGCCCGTTGGAAAACCCGCCCCTCCGCGGCCCCTGAGCCCCGAGCTCTTTATCGTATCGATGACATCCTGCGGTGACATCTTGGAGACGACTTTCTTCAACGCATCGTAGCCGCCGGCATTTATGTAAGAGGTTATATCCTCGGGATCGACTACTCCGCAGTCTGAGAGCACCACCTTGATCTGTTTTTCGTGAAACTTGTGGTAGTCCCCGGAGACGACCCACTCTCCGACAGGGTTGCCGCCGACAATGTGTTCTTCCACAATCCTTTCGACCATTTCGGGCCTGATAAATTGATATGTCGTCTTGTTGCCGTCGCGTACGATGTCCACGAGGACGTCACGTGCACAGAGGCCCCTGCAACCGACCCTGTGCATGGAGCAGTGTCTCTTTATATCGGCCCTGATGCCCTTCCTGGCCAGCTGTCCCTTGAAGGCGCTCATGACCTCGGCGCCGCCGGCAGCCACTCCGCCGGTTCCCATACAGATCCTTACGGTGAGGTCATTCTTCATTTTCTTTTTCCTTCAGTATCTTTATCTCCTTCATCAAGCCGTCGGCAGACATCTTCCCGTGCACCTTGTCATTTATGATCACGACGGGGGCGATACTGCAGGCACCGACGCAATTGACCTTTTCGACTGTGAACTGCCCGTCAGGGGTGGTATTTTCGCCCTCCGGGAGGCCGAGTTCCCTGACGAGGCCGGTTATGAGCCTCTCCGAACCCTTGACGTGGCAGGCCGTGCCGCAGCAGGTTGTGACGATATTCCTGCCTCTGGGCTTGAGATGGAACTGAGCGTAAAACGTGGCGATTCCGAAAAAACGGCTGGCAGGGACGTCCAGCCTGTGTGAAAACCACATAACTACGTCTTCAGGTATATATCCGAATTCCGATTGTATATCCTGAAGGAGGGATATGATATTGCCCTCATTCTCCATGTGCGATTTATGTATTCTTTCCAGCTTCTTTTCCATCGCACTCCTTTATTATAAAACAAATACGGACTTGAAAATTATCATACGGAAAGAAGGCGTGTCAAGGAAACTGCCTATTGTTTTTTCTTATGAATATATAGGAGCAGCCTGTGACGTGCAGGGGGCGGGGCGGAGCCGCAGCCATGCAACGTCAATGTCAATAAACTTTCAATAAAGTCCGGAATGGTTGTAAGATAGAATAAATCCAAGACCGGAGGAGAGGAATGTCCAGACTGAGATTTCCTTTTGTCGCCATCTTCATCATTGCCCTTGCGGTCCCGGTGCAGGGGGCGGTCCTGCTCGACAGGGTTGTGGCGGTGGTGAACCAGGACGTAATCACGTGGAGCGAACTTTACAAGGACATGGAGATGGACGCATCTGCCAGTGTCAAGGCGATGAGCGCAGGGGAGAGAAGGAAAGTATTCAAAGAACAGGAAGGCCCTTTCCTGGAGAGTCTCATAGATGTGAAGCTGGAGCTTCAGCAGGCGAGAAACGACGGACTGGCCGTGTCGGACGAGGAAGTGAAGGAAGCGATAGAGAGTATTAAGAAGAAATATTCCATGAGCGACCCGGAACTTGAGGAATCTCTGAAGAAGGAAGGTTACTCGGTGGAGGAGTATCGCAAAAGGCTCGGGGAGCAGATACTTGTGAGCAGGGTGGTCGACCGTGATGTGAGGAACAAGATTGTGGTGTCCGACTCGGAGGTCAGTGATTACATAAAGAATCATCGCAAGGAACTGGAAGACGGTGGGAGTTACCATATCAGCCAGATCTTTTTCAAGAATCCCGCCGCCACGGGGGAAAGAAGCCGCCTTGAGGAAAAGGCCGGGGGGATCCTGAAAGAAATACGGAACGGAGAGAGTTTTTCGTCCCTCGCCAGGCAATACTCGGAAGACCCCTCTTCAGCCTCCGGAGGTGATCTCGGCTTCATCAGGAAGGACCAGCTGGGCAAGGAATTCGTCGCGGCTCTTTCGAAGCTGAAACCGGGGGAAGTGAGCAGGCCTTTCTGGACGGACAGCGGCCTGCACATCATAAAGCTGGACGAAGAAACGGACCCGAAGAGCATGAAACAGATTGAGGATAAAGCGAGAGATGAGCTCACGAAGAAGCTCTTCAAGGTGAATTACGACGAATGGGTGAAGAAGCTGAGAAGCAAGGCGTTCATCGAAGTCAAGCTTTAGGCCGATGGTAAGAACGGGTCTGGGCGTCCTGGCATCGGGAAGGGGATCGAATTTTCAGTCAATAATCGATTCTGTTGAATCGGGTTATCTGGACGCAGAAATAAAGGTGTTGGTAACAGACAACCGCGATGCCTTTGCTCTGGAGAGGGCGCGAAAAAGCGGCATCGAATCACTTGTGGTGGTCCCGAAGGAATTCGGTTCGAGAGACGATTATTTCAGAAGGATAGCGGAGGAACTGCGGGGCCGGGGCGTGAGTCTCGTTGTGCTAGCTGGTTTCATGCGTATTGTGGGCAAGCCACTGCTTCATGAATTCCCGAACCGGGTAATGAATATTCATCCCGCACTGCTGCCTTCTTTCCCAGGTCTTCACGGTCAGAGACAGGCCGTCGACTACGGGGTGAAGATATCGGGCTGCACCGTGCATTTTGTCGATGAGGGCATGGACACGGGACCCATAATCATACAGGCCGCAGTATCCGTGCGGCATGGCGATACGGAGGAATCGCTGTCGGAGAGAATACTTCGACTCGAACACAGGATATATCCTGAGGCCATCAAGATGTTCGTGGAAGGCAGGTTGGATGTCAGGGGCAGGAAGGTCATCATAAAAGAAGAGGGCCTGCCGGAAAAGGCGCTAATAAGTCCTACCCCCGGCTGACAGATATTCGTCAGGTTTGGCAGCTGAAAGAGCTGACATTCGCTCAGGGATGCCGGGGTTGATCAGATGCACCGGGTGTTCTTCCTGAGGAGACCCCTTGCTTTTGCAAAGATGTCGAGAAACGTCTCGTCGCGGTAGTCCGGGTAGGTATATGGCAGGGGATTGAAGCTTCCGTCCCTGTGAAACAGTTCAACCTCGCCAAACACACCGCTGCCGAGATAGATCCGGTGGGAATAGTTCTTTCTTGAAGCGAGTACCACCTTTGCGAGGGTCATATAACCGGGGTCTATGTTTATCTGCCTTCTTCCTTCTCTCCAGAACCTCTCCTCCACAGTCATCGTGGCCAGTTTTGCATCTACGACCGACGAAGAATCAACTTTCTTTTCAAAGAAGATAAATCTCCTGAAGACAGGAGGATCGAGTTCCTTTGCATAATAGTCCGTGTAGTTCCAGGGAAGGGCGGGACTCTCAAAGAAGGTCCTTCCGAAAATCCCTTTGAGGTCCAGCGAGGCGGCGGTGAAAATGTCGTCGGAGGAATAAAGGGACCCGGCAAAGATAACGGCGATTTCAGGTCCTCTCCCGCCGGCCATGTGCTAACGCAACAGGGATGAAATAAAGTCTCTGTCCTGCAGGCTGGACCAGTTATCCGGTCCTATCACCTTCTTCTTCAGGATGCCGTCCTTGTCTATTACGTAGGTTTCGGGTACACCGGTCACGCCGAAGTTCTTTGCCGCGGAGCCGTCAGGGTCGGAATAAACCGGAAAAACATACCCCTTGGATTTCATGTAGGCCACGCCGTTCACCGGACTGTCTCTATAGAGGATGGTGATCATCACAAAATCCTTGTCGGACGCCATCTGCCTGTAAAGAGCGTCTACGGTAGGCATCTCTTCCCTGCACGGACCGCACCAGGACGCCCAGAAATTGACGAACACGACCTTGCCCTTAAAATCGGAAGATGAAAGGACCTTTCCCGTGCGGAAATCAGTGGCGTGGAAAGAGGGCGCATACAAGCCGACAACCGAAGGCCTGGGCGTCCTTCCTTCTCTGAGACTGAGAACAATCGCGGCAACTCCCGCTACGAGGAGCACCACCAGTATAATCCGTTTGCCTTTCATTCCCTCTCGACCCCGCAGACCTCCAGGGAAGAAGATACCTGCAGTTGAAATTACCGGACTCCCCGACGACGCCGGGGAAATAACAGCCGGCTCAAATCGTACCTTTTATACAGCCGCTAGTTTACCCCGGACAAGACCGAGGCCTCTTCAACAGACACGAAAACAGGGGCCCCATCATCGAGAAGAACCCTGATTTTCTGTGCGCCCCTGAACTTTCCTTTCAGGATCTCCTCGGAGAGCGGGTCCTCGATGGTTTTCTGGACGGCCCTCCTCATGGGTCTCGCGCCGTAAGATGGCTTGTAATGGTGGTCCAGTATCCACTCCTTGACCTCCTGGGAGACCTCGATGACAAATTCCTGCTCTATCAGCTGCATGTTTGTTTCTTCTATCAGAAGGTCTATTATCGAAATGAGGTGCCGTTTTTCAAGCGGGTGGAAAACCACGATCTCGTCGACGCGGTTGAGAAATTCGGGGTTGAAGGTCTTTCTCAGCTCGTTAAGGACGTTGTCCTTGATATTACTGTAAACGTCGCCGGAATCGGCCCTTTGGAAACCAAGGGGAGTCGCCTTTTCTATGATCCTCGCGCCTACATTCGACGTCATGATTATCACGGTATTTCTGAAGTCTACCTTCCTTCCGAAACTGTCGGTGAGGATACCCTCGTCGAGAACCTGCAGAAGGATGTTGAATACATCCGGGTGAGCCTTCTCGATCTCATCAAATAGGATTACGGAATATGGCTTTTTGCGTACCTTCTCGGTGAGCTGCCCCCCTTCTTCGTACCCCACATAACCGGGAGGCGCTCCGGTAAGCCTCGATACGTTAAATCTTTCCATGTATTCCGACATGTCGATCTTGATAAGAGAACTTTCGTCGTTGAACAGGAAACTCGCCAGTGCCTTCGCAAGTTCTGTCTTGCCGACACCGGTAGGCCCGAGGAAGAAGAAGGAGCCTATGGGCTTCCTGTTACTTTTCAGTCCCGCCCTCGATCTCCTGATTGCCCTGGACACAGCCCTGACCGCTTCATCCTGGGCGATGATCCGTTCGTGGAGTTCTTCCTCCATCCTCAGAAGCTTTTCGGACTCCTTTTCCTCGATTTTGAAAATCGGTATACCGGTCATCTTTGCGACCGTATAAGCCACATCCTCCTCGTCGATCACCGGGATCTCCTTGGAAAGGTCGTCTCTCCACTTTTTCTGGAGATGTTCCAGCATCGTCTTTACTTTTTCTTCCTCAAGCCGTATGGAGGACGCCTTGTCAAGGTCGTGAAGTTTCACGTAGAGGTTTTTTTCCTTTGACAGCCTGTTCATCTTGTATTCCAGTTCTTTGAGCTCCAGGGGGGGGGTAAACCTTTTCATCTTGATGCGCGAACCCGTTTCGTCAATGACGTCGATCGCCTTATCGGGCAGGAACCTGTCCGGAATGTATCTGTCCGAAAGTCTGGCCGACGCGGTAACGGCTTCGCTGCTGAATTTAACTCTGTGATGGGCCTCGTATCTCGGGCGCAATCCCGCCAATATCTCAATAGTAGTGTCTATGTCGGGAGGCTGGACGTAAATAGGCTGGAACCTTCTCTCGAAGGCCCTGTCCTTCTCGATATATTTTCTGTATTCGTCAGGAGTGGTCGCCCCCACACACTGTATCTCGCCCCTGGAAAGGGCCGGTTTGAGCATGCTCGACGCGTCTATAGACCCCTCGGCCGCGCCCGCTCCTATCAGTGTGTGCAATTCGTCAATGAACAGAATGACGTTGTCGACCTGAACGATTTCCTTCATAACAATCTTGAGCCGTTCTTCAAACTGGCCGCGGTACTTGGTTCCGGCAATGAGGGCCCCGAGATCCAGTGAGATGATCCTCTTGCCTGTGACGCTTTCGGGGATATCGCCGGTCACTATCCTCTGGCAGAGACCTTCCACTATGGCTGTCTTGCCGACGCCCGGCTCCCCTATTATGACCGGGTTGTTCTTTATTCTCCTGCCCAGTACCTGAAGCACCCTTTCAATTTCGTCTTCCCTCCCGATTACCGGATCGAGACGGTTTTCCTTCGCCATCTGCGTCAAGTCCCTTCCGAATTCGTCAAGGGCCGGCGTTGCGCTTCTCTTATCGCGCATGTGTGCATAGGATTTCATTGAAAGATTTATCGTCAGCTGTCTTGCGCCGAGGAGGTTTGCTCCGAGGTTGCGAAGGATTTTGCCCGCGATGCCTTCGTCTTCCCTGACCAACCCCAGGAGAAGGTGTTCGCTCCCTATGTAGTTGTGGCCCAGCAGCCTCGCTTCCTCCACCGCCAGTTCGAGCACTTTCTTCGCCCGGGGAGTAAAGGGGATATCTCCGAACGTCAAAAGGTTCATGCCGGCCGGGAGGTTTCTCTCTATCTCCATGCGAAGTTCCTCGACGGTGAGCCCCATCTTCTTAAGAATCGCCAGAGGAAGACCGTCCTCTTCTCTCAAAAGAGCAAGCAGAAGGTGCTCCGTACCCAGGTAGTCGTTTTGCCGCTTTTCCGCCTCTTCTTTTGCGAAAATTATTACTTTTCTTCCTCTTTCGGTAAATTTCTCAAACATCTCTCGCTCCTTGTCGGAACCTCATGGTTCCTAATCAAATAATACTTTTTTTGAAGAGTCAAAGTCAATAAAGAGCGGAGATTTCAAGAGTGCATCAGGAGAGAGGTATACTATCGCTTCGGCGGAAGAACCGGAACAGGTCGGAGACGCTGCTCCGGCAGAGCCGGATCATTCCTCCTGGCTTAAATTGATCAGATACTTCGCAGCCACGGCCTCAAGCGTGACGGGAGCCGTCTTTCCCTGGCGCATCAGCCCGAGTCCCTCCAGATCAGTCTTCCAGACGATATCGCCGGGGGCCAGCAGGCAAACGCTGCCCGGCTCCTGCTTCATATGAAGCCTGTTGTCGCTGAAATAATAGTGATCTTCGTTAACCTCCGTATCGTACAGGCGCATGGAAGGAGGGATATCGACAGGACGGAACCACAGTTTTATTTCTCTTTCAGCCTCGCCGGGAGTTGCAGACGCGTGAATAAGATTATCCATCCGTTCGGCGATTGCCTTTCCCTCCTTGTCCTTGATCGGAACAATCGTGCCGAGTGAGCGGACACAGCCCGGTCTTGTCTCCCGGGCGACGTGCGGGTTGGTAGGTCCGCATATATCGCGCATCTTCCTGACGGCGTCCGCACCCTGGTATACAAAGGCGATGACTCTCCGCTTCTGCGGCTGATCGGGATAATGAAGGCGGCCCATGATGTAGTCAATCAGTGAGGGATAAAATATTTTCCCCCGGTGTTCGGCGTAGTGTTCCTCGGCGAGCATTCTGTTTACGTGGACTATCTTTGCACCCGCAAAGCGAAGACCGGTATGAAATTCCGACAGCAGGGAAAGCACATATCCGGTCAATGAATTCTTCAAGGCATCGGGTTTTATAAGTACAAGAGTCTGTTCCATTTCTTCGGTCACCCTATGAGTCCCTTTCTTTGATATGATCCTGGTTCGATCCGGCAGACCGGAGGAGCCGG
>Ga0307436_1000209_pt1 | contig 25811 bp, 24 predicted proteins | sample SalMarWE160440MG_FD_202513 | JGI IMG/M metagenome (GOLD analysis project Ga0307436, IMG submission 202513) | Salt marsh sediment microbial communities from the Plum Island Ecosystem LTER, Massachusetts, United States - WE1604-40 | ecosystem: Environmental > Aquatic > Marine > Intertidal zone >...
AAAATACCGGCGTAACGCCGGCGCTCTACGCAAATACGATGCGGGTCGAGCGCGCGCTCGACCGCCTGGTGGGCTCGCATGTTTCCGTTACCGATATTGGCTACGAGCTTGGATTTTCCTCGCAAAGCCATTTCACGCACTTCTTTTCCGCGCATGTTGGGATTGCGCCCACGCTCTATCGCACCATTGCGCGGGTGGTGAGCGAATAGGAGCCAATTCGGCCTCAAACTCGCATCTGCCGCCGGTCCGACCGTCTTTGCGACGCGAAAATCAGACTATCGAGCATGCCGCCCGGGCTTGGCTTCGATAAGGTTTTTCAAGCGGAAACAGAGGGATTGGGTGTGACCACGATCTATAGCGATGACGGAGCAGTTCGCGACGTCGCGATCGGGGATACGCGTGCGCGCTGGATCGGGCGCCATCCCATCGCGTCGCTGATAATCGCCGTCGTGGTCGTTTTCGTGCTTTGGCTCGTGCTGGCGCCATGGCCGCACGGGTTTGCGGCAATATTCGGCAGCAAGCGGCTCTTCATCAGCGCCCTGTTCAACGGCATCACGCTCGGCGCGCTCTACTTTCTCGTCGCCGCGGGCTTCACGCTGATCTTTGGCCTGATGCGCAACGTCAACCTTGCGCACGGTTCACTTTATTTGTTCGGCGGCTATATGGGCTACGAGACCACGCAATGGACTGGCTCGTGGTTATTCAGCTATGTCGTAGCGTTTGCGTGCTGCGCCGTCATCGGCGCCGCCATGCAGGTGCTGATCTTTCGCCGGATGGAAGGCCAGGATTTGCGCCAGACCCTGGTCACGCTGGCCCTTGCCATCGTCTTTTCCGATGTGATGGTCTGGATCTGGGGCGGCAACGCGATTCAGATCGACGCGCCAAATTATCTGTTTGGGCCGGTAGCGACTCCGATCGTCGTATTCGTCAGGTCGAGCGGGCAGGCTGTTTTTCTACACTACCCGGCCGTGCGGATCGCCATATTCGCCGCGGCGGTCGTCATCGGCATCGCCATGTGGCTCGCTCTACATCGCACCCGAATCGGCATGATGATCCGCGCCGGGGTCGACGATCGCGACATGCTCTCGGCTGTCGGTTACCGGGTTCAGTTGATCTTCGTTCTCGTCTTCGCGTTCGGCGCCGGGCTCGCGGGAATGGCGGGTATTGTCGGTGGAACATTTCAATCGATCTCGCTCGGCGAAGACATGCACTTCCTCCTCGCTTCGCTGCAAGTGGTCATTGTCGGCGGCATGGGATCGATTCCCGGCGCGGCGCTCGGGGCTCTCATGATCGGCTGCGCCGACCAATTCGGGCTCGTCTACTTCCAGCACTACGCGATCATGGGAACCTTCTTGATCATGGTCCTGGTGCTCGCAATACGGCCACAGGGGCTATTGGGAAGACGCTAAATGGCCGTCACGCAGACCACGGAATCCGACTCGTTCGGCCTCGAACCCGCACAACGCACCACGTCCGCGTTGCGCTGGGCGACGGAGAATTGGTTGCTGCTGCTGCTCGGCATTGTCCTGGTGCTGCTGCCGGCCGTGGCTGGCAGGTTCGTGCTCACGCAGGTCGTCGGCTGGACGCTGATCCTCGGGATAATCGCGCTGTCGCTGATGTTCCTGGCCGGCTACGGCGGCATGGTCAGCCTGGTGCAGATGACGGTCGCCAGCGTCGCCGGCTACACGATCACCGTGCTGGGCGCGAGCTCGATTCCCCATATCAGCCTGTTTTGGCCGTGGTGGGTGGCAGCGCCCTTGGCGATTGTGGTGGCGGTCATCTTCGGCACTTTCGCCGGAATGTTATCGGCGCGGACCGAGGGCATCTATACGATCATGATCACCTTGGCGATCGCCGCCGCCTTCTTCTATCTGACCTTGCAGAACTATGCGATCTTCAACGGCTTCAACGGTTTTACCACGATTCCGGCGCCCAAGTTCTGGGGCATCGATTGGCGCGATCCGATACCGCTTTATTATCTAATCTTGTTTTTTGCCGCGCTGAGTTACCTGGCTGTCGTCTACATCTCGCGCGCGCCTTTCGGCCTCGCCTTGCAAGGCGTGCGCGACAATCCTCGGCGCATGGAGGCGATCGGATACAACGTCACCGCCCATCGCGTCGCCGCCTATGCTTTCGCCGCGCTGATCGCCGGCATCGGCGGTATTCTAATGGTGTGGCTCAACAACCAGATTTCCCCCGGCACCGCCGGCATTCAGGCGACCATATATCTTCTCGTCGTCGCCGTCGTCGGTGGGCTCGGCCACCCGATCGGCGCCTTTGTTGGTGCGTTCATCTTCGTTCTTTTGCGCACCTTCGCGCTCGACGTGCTGGTGGCGGTCGGGCTCGACGGACGCCGCTTCCAGACGCTCATCGGGCTCGGCTTCCTCGTCATCGTGCTGTTCTCGCCGGACGGGGTTGTCGGCCTTTGGAAACAGTGGCCTGAGCGCGTGCGCCGCAACGGCGGAAGGAGCGGCCCGTGAGCACGATCGCCGAGCGCATCGCAGCGACGGGAACCGGCAACGCCATCGAATTGCGCGGCGTCAGCCGGTATTTCGGGGCGCTCGCGGCGCTCACCGACGTCACGCTCACCGTGCGCCCGGGGGAGCGCCGCGCCGTGCTCGGATCGAACGGCGCCGGCAAGACCACGCTGCTCAATTGCGTGACCGGCGATTTTCCCCCGACATCCGGAACCGTGCGCTTCTTCGGCGAGGACGTCACATATCTTCCGCCGCACGAGCGCATCCGCCGCGGCTTGCGCCGCACCTACCAGATATCGTTGTTGTTTCCGCACCTCGCGGTGCGCGAGAACGTGTACCTTGCCTGCCGCGGCGTCTCGCGCGGTCGTTTCTCGTTCCTGCGCACGCGGGCAAGCGACGCGATCATGCAGTCGGTCGTCGACCTCATCGCGCTCGCGCATCTGGAGGCTGTCGCCGACAATCTCGTCGGCGAACTTGCGCATGGCCAGCAGCGGCAGCTTGAGATCGCGTTGGCGCTGGCCGGCGCGCCGCGCTTCATCCTGCTCGACGAGCCGGCGGCCGGCCTGTCGCCGACCGAGCGTGGCGATCTCGTGGCCATTCTCACGGCGCTGCCCGCGCATATCGGCTACATCATCATCGAGCACGATATGGACGTGGCGTTGCGCGTGGTCGAGAGCGTCACGATGATGCACAACGGTCGCATCTTCAAGGAAGGCGCGCCGCACGAGATCGAAGCCGATCTGGAGGTGCAGGAATTGTACCTGGGAGGCGGCCATGCTTGAGCGGCGCGCCCCCGACCTCCTGGAAATCCGCGGTCTCAACGTCTTCTACGGACGCAGCCACGCCTTGCAGGGCGTCGACCTGAAGCTCGAGCACGGCATCCTGTCGCTGGTTGGCCGCAACGGCATGGGCAAGACGACGTTGTGCAATGCGATCTTCGGACTCGTGCCGGCGGCGACCGGGTCGATCCGGTTCGCCGGCGAAGAGCTCGTCGGGCGCACCCCGGCGGAGATCGCCAGGCTTGGATTGGGCTACGTGCCGCAGGGCAGACGTTTGTGGCCCTCCTTGACGGTTGACGAACATCTGCGCCTGGTCGGAAGCTCGCGCGGCGGGCAATGGACGATTCCGCGCGTCTACGAGGCCTTTCCGCGCCTGGCCGAGCGGCGCAGCAATCGCGGCAACCAGCTTTCCGGCGGCGAGCAGCAGATGCTCGCGATCTCGCGCGCACTCCTGCTCAATCCGCGACTGCTGGTGATGGACGAACCGACGGAGGGTCTCGCGCCGGTCATCGTCGAACAGGTCGAAGAGATGCTTCTGAGGATCGGCGAAGAGGGCGACATCGGCGTCTTCGTCGTCGAGCAGAACATCGGGGTGGCCACGGCGGTCGCCGAAAAAATCGCGATCATGATCAACGGCCGCGTCCACCGGATCATGGATGCGGCGCGGCTCGCGGCCGACCGTGAGCTGCAGCAGCGCCTGCTCGGCGTCGGCCAGCACGGCGCGGATGAGCCGGCCGCCGACGCCGAGGAGGCGCCGGCGGCGGAAGGCCCTGCGCGCCCGCGCGGCCCGGTGCGCGTCTACATCTCCAACCCGACGATGCCGACGCGATGGTCGCAGCCGGTTCCGGCCGCTCAGATCGAAGCCGCAGCGCGCACGCGCACGGTGGCGCCCGAGCCTGCGGCGCCGGTCGCGCCGTCGACCGTCGATCTGCGTCCGATCCATCGCGGCGGGACCGCGCCGGTGATCGTCGCCGGGACGCTCGACACCAAAGGAACCGAGCTGCGCTTCATCCGCGATCAGATCGCCGCCGCTGGCGTGCGCGCGGTGCTGGTGGACCTCTCGACGTCCGGCAAACCGTCGCCTGCCGACATACCGCCGCATCACGTCGCGGCTTATTTCCGCGGCGGTCCGAGCGCGGTGTTCACAAATGATCGCGGCACGGCGATCACCGCCATGGCGGAAGCGTTTGCCGCCTGGATCCGTCGTCAGGAGCCGATCGGCGGACTCATTTCGGCGGGCGGATCGGGCGGCAGTTCCCTGGTCGCGCCGGCCATGCGTTCGCTGCCGATCGGCGTGCCGAAGGTGCTCATTTCGACAGTTGCGTCCGGCAATGTCGCGTCTTACGTCGGACCGGCCGATATCATGATGCTTTATTCGGTGACCGACATCGCCGGGCTGAACTCGGTCTCGCGCCAGGTTCTGGCCAACGGCGCGGCGGCCATGGTCGGCATGGTGAAGGCGCGCACCGATGCCGAGCGTGAGCGCGCACCGTCCCAGCGGGGCGCCGGTCGGCCGGCGATCGGCCTCACCATGTTCGGTGTGACCACGCCGTGTGTGAATGCGGTGGTCGAGGCGCTCGAGGACGATTTCGAATGTCTCGTTTTCCACGCCACCGGTGTCGGCGGGCAATCGATGGAAAAGCTCGTCGATTCCGGCGCGCTCGCGGCGGTGATCGACCTCACCACGACCGAGGTTTGCGACCTGCTGTTCGGCGGCGTGCTGGCGGCGACCGAGGACCGCTTCGGCGCCATCATCCGAAGCCGGATCCCCTATATTGGATCGTGCGGCGCGCTCGACATGGTGAATTTTGGGCCGATAGACACGGTGCCCGAACGCTACCGCGGGCGCACCCTGCAGGTTCACAATCCGACCGTGACGCTCATGCGCACGACGCTGGAGGAGAACGCACGAGTCGGGCGCTGGATCGGCGAGCGGCTCAACCGCATGGAGGGCACGGTTCGTTTCTTTCTGCCGGAAGGCGGCGTGTCCGCGCTCGATATGCCGGGCCGTCCGTTCTTTGATCCGCGCGCCGACGAAACGCTGTTCAAGGCGCTCGAAGAGACGGTGCGGCAGACCGGCGCGCGGCGTCTCATACGGCTGCCAGCGCACATCAACGATCCGGCCTTTGCGGCGGAAATCGTCGCCGAGTTCCACCGCCTCTTCGGTGAACGTGCGATCCGCCGGCGAGCGAGGGGGTAACCGCATGGCCCGCATTGCCCGCTCAGAAATTCTGGCCCGGTTCAACGCGATGAAGGCGCGCGGCGAGCCCATCATCGGCGCCGGCGCCGGCACCGGGCTTTCCGCCAAGGGCGAGGAGAAGGGCGGCGCCGATCTCATCGTCATCTACAATTCCGGCCGCTATCGCATGGCTGGACGCGGCTCGCTCGCCGGCATGATGCCTTATGGCGACGCCAACGGCGTTGTCCTGGACATGGCGCGCGAAGTCTTGCCCGTCGTCAAGCAGACGCCCGTGCTCGCCGGCGTCTGCGCCACCGATCCGTTCCGCCAGATGGATCTGTTTCTCGACGAGATCGTGCGGCTCGGATTTTCCGGCGTGCAGAATTTCCCCACCGTCGGGCTCATCGACGGGCGCTTCCGCGCCGGCCTGGAAGAAACCGACATGGGCTACGCGCGCGAAGTTGAGATGATCGCCAGGGCACGGGCGCGTGATCTGCTCACCACGCCCTACGTTTTCGATCCCGCCGAGGCGGCCGCGATGACGCGTGCCGGCGCCGATATCATCGTCTGCCATTTCGGCTTGACGGTGGGCGGTGCCATCGGCGCCGCCACCGCAACGCAGCTCGCGGATTGCCCGGCGCGGACCGACGCCATGGCGCAAGCGGCGTTTGCCGAAAATCCCGAGGTCATCGTCCTCGTGCACGGCGGTCCGATCGCCGAGCCGGAGGATGCCCAATACGTGTTCAAGCGCGCGCAACATTGCCACGGCTTCTACGGCGCTTCCTCGATGGAGCGACTGCCGGTCGAGCGGGCGCTTCCCGAGCAGGTCGCAAAATTCAAAACGCTCAACAGGGCTTAACGGCAAGGAAATTAGGCCCGCGTCGGACCCAAGGTCCGCCGGGCGGGTAGGGAGGAAAAGATGTCCGTCGCCACCCTCGGCAGTCTGATCATCTGGCTGATTGTCGCGATAATCGTCATCGCGGTCGTCGTCTATTTCGTTAACTGGCTCTACCGCCGCTCGTCGAAGGAAGTCTCCTTCGTGCGCACCGGTCTGTTCGGCGAAAAGGTCGTGATTAACGGCGGCGCCTTCGTCTTTCCGTTCATTCACGAGATCACGCCGGTCAATATGAACGTGCTGCGCATGCAGGTCGTGCGCAACCGTGAAGACGCGCTCATTACCAAGGACCGCATGCGGGTCGACATCGAGTCGGAGTTCTACGTCCGCGTGCCGCCGACGCGGGAGGCGGTCACGATCGCGGCGGCGACCCTCGGGCGCCGCACGATGAACGCCGCGGAACTCGACGCGCTGCTGTCCGGCAAGTTCATCTCGGCGCTGCGCTCGGTCGCCTCCGAAATGACCATGGTGGAGATGCACGAAAAGCGCGGCGAATACGTCACCCGCGTCAAGGAGGCGGCGCTGGTAAGCCTCAAGCAGAACGGCCTTGAGCTGGAATCGGTGGCGATCACCGATCTGGATCAGACCGATCTCGAATTCTTCAATCCCTCCAACCGTTTCGACGCCGAAGGTCTTACGAAGCTGATCGAGGACATCGAGGCGCGGCGCAAGCTGCGCAACGACATCGAACAGGATTCGATGATCAAGATCCGTACCCGCAATCTCGAGGCCGAGAAGCAGGCGCTGGAGATCGACCGCGAGAGCGAGACCGCCCGGCTCAATCAGGAACGCGACATTGAGGTGCGCCGCGCCGTGCAGCGCGCCGAACTCGCGCGCGAACGCTCGCTGCGCGAAACCGAGGCGGAGCAGGCCCAATTCGCCTCGCGCGAAGAGATCGAGAAAACGCGTATTGCCCACGAGCGCGCGATAACCGAGTCGCGCATCCTGTCGGAGCGCGAGATTCGCGAACGGGAGATCGAGCGCGGCCGGTTGCTCGACGAGGCTGAAATTGCGGCCCGCGAACGGGTTGAGCGGGCGCGCATCGCGCAGGAGCGCGTCGTCAGCGACGAGCGCATCACATACGAAGAAGAAATCCGCCGGCGCGAGATCGTCCGTAACCGTGCCGTCGAAGAGGAGGAGATCGCGGCGGCCAAGGCAACCGAAGCGGCCCGCATCGCGCGCGAAAAGGCGCTAGCCGCCGAGCGCATCGAGTCCGAGCTCGCCACCCGCAAGCTCGAAATCGAGCGCACGCGTGCGATCGAAGAGTCCGACATCGCGGCGCGCGAGGTGACCGAGGCCGCCCGCATCGCGCAGGAGGAGCGCGTGCGCGCCCTCGACATCGCCCGCACGCGGTCGATCGACGAGGCCGGCATCGCGGCCCGCGAGGCCGTCGAGGCGGCGCGTATCGCGCAGGAAAAGAAGATCGCACTCGACCGCATCGGATCCGAGGAGGAGACGCGCAGCCGCGAGATCGCGCGCATCCGGGCGATCGAGGCGGCCGAGATCAAGGCCCGAGAGTCGACGGAAACCGCGCGTATTGCCCTCGACAAGACGATCGCGGCCGACCGCATTGCGGCAGAGCAGGATACGCGCGGCTTGGAGATCGCCCGCAACGAGGCGATCGAATCCGCCGAAATTACGTCGCGTCAGCTGGTCGAATCCGTGCGCATTCTGCAGGACCGCAAGCTCGCCGGCGAGCGGATATCGCGCGACGAGGAGGTCCGCACGCTGGAAATCGCCCGCATTCGTGCGGTCGACACCGCGGAAATCGCGGCGCGCGAGGCGGTCGAGCAGGCGCGCATCGCGCAGGAGATGCGCATTGCCGAGGAGCGCATTGCCGCCGAGCAGGCGACCAGGTCGCGCGACATCGCCCGCGAAGAGGCGATCGAGGACGCCGAGATCAAGCGGCGCGAAGCGACCGAGACGTTTCGCATTGCCAGCGATTTGGCGCTCGAGCGCGAGCGGATCGCCTCGTCGCGCGCGCGCGAAACCCTCGATATCGAGCGGCGCAAGCTCGTCGAAATCGCCGAGCAGGACCGCAATATCGAAGTCGCAGCCAAGCTCGCCGAGCGCGCCGATGCCGACCGCCGCGTCAGGGAAGCCACCGTCGTCGCCAACCAGCAGGTGGATCGCGCCGAGGTGGTGCGCGAGCAGACGGTCGAGCTCGCCCGGCTGGAACGCCGGCGCGCGGTGGAGCAGTTCGAGGTCGCGCGGTCGCAGTCCTTGCAGGAGGCCGAGATCGCCGCCCGCGAGGAGGTCGAGCGCTCGCGCATCACCTCGGAGCGCGGAATCGACGAGGCGCGCATCCTGCGCGAACGCGAGGTGCGTCAGCTTGAGATCGTGCGCGAGACCGCGGTCGAGACCGCGCGCATGGAAAGCGCCATCGAAATCCACCGCAAATCGCTGGAACAGTCGGCGGCGCAGACCAAGGCCGAGGCGGCACGCGCCCAGGCGGTGGAAGCCGAGGAGCGCGTCAAGACCGTGCGCGAGAGCGAGGCGGCGCGTCGCCGGCGTGAGGTCGAGGTGACGATTGCCGAAAAGGAGGCCGAGGAAGTGCGCATCGCGGCCGCCGCCGAGAAGGTGCGTGCCGCGGTGCAAGCCGAGGCGCAACGCCTGCTCAACGAGGCGGAAAACGTGCTCTCCGAGGGCGCGCGCGCCTCGCTGTTCCGCCGGCGGCTGCTCGATCGGATCGAAGGCATCGTGCGCGAGAGCGTCAAGCCAATGGAGAAGATCGAGGGCATCCGCATTCTGCAGGTGGATGGCCTCAACGGCGGTGGTCATGGCGGCCGCAGCGCCACCGACGAGGTGATCGATTCGGCGCTGCGCTATCGCGTGCAGGCGCCGATGATCGACCAGATCTTGGCCGAGATCGGCATAGAGGGCGGCAGTCTGTCGCGCCTGCCGGGCCTCATGCGCGAAGCGCGCGATATGCAGGGCATCCGCAAGGAGGTGAGCGGCGGCACGCAGACGCCTGCCGCTACGGAGCCGCCCGCCAAGCCGGCCAGGAAACGCGGCAACGAACCGTCGTCCGGCGGACAGGGCTGAAGACGGGCCGAAGCGGGAAAAGAAGGCGAAAGGAACCGAAATGGCTCGCGTCTATGTTTCGAGCGTCATTAACGGGCCCTCCGATCGTGTCTGGGCGCGTGTGCGCGACTTCAACGGCTTGCCGTCATGGCATCCGGGGATTGCGGAAAGCCGCATTGAAAACGGCGAGCCGTCGGACAAGATCGGCTGCGTTCGCGATTTCCGCCTGCGCAACGGCGACCGCATTCGTGAAAAGCTGCTCGGTCTCTCCGACTTCGATCTGTTCTTTACCTACGCCATCCTCGAGTCGCCGATGGGCGTCGAGAACTATGTAGCGACCCTTCGGCTTACGCCGGTCACCGACGGCAATCGGACCTTCGCCGAGTGGACGGCGGAATTCGATTGCCCTGCCGAACGGGAAGCCGACCTGGTCGCTACGGTCGGCGATGGCGTTTTTCAGAGCGGCTTCGACGCCCTCAAACGGCAGTTCGGAGGCTGAGCCGTGATCCGCATCGTCCGCTCGACCATCATCGATGCGCCGACCGACGCCGTGTGGGCTGTCTTGCGCGACTTCAACGGCCACGATCGTTGGCATCCCGCGGTCGCCAAGAGCACCATCGAAAGGGGCCAGAGCGCAGACAAGCTCGGCTGCGTGCGGCACTTCTTCCTGCGCGACGGCTCCGAACTGCGCGAGCGCCTGCTCACGCTCTCCGACCTCGAGCAGACCTTTTCCTATTGCCTGCTGGATACGCCGGTGCCGCTTTTCAACTACGTCGCCCATGTGCGGCTGGTTCCGGTCACCGACAGCGACCGGACCTTCTGGGACTGGCGGTGTTCGTTCTCGACCCGGCCCGGCATGGAGGAGGAGATGAAGCGCATGGTCGGCGAAGACATCTACGACGCGGGATTTGCCGCAATTCGCAACCATCTCGCCGTATCGGCGGGAGTGGAGGAGCACACATGAGCATCAACGTGAAAACCTTCGCCCGCTTGGCCGATGCTGCCGGCGCGCTGTCGAGCGAGCGCGGCGCGCGCTTCTTCGCCGGCGGCACGCTCTTGATGCACACAATCAACGACGCAAACCCCGAAGTGGAGACCATCGTGCGCTCGACCGATCCCAGTTTTCTGCACCTTTCGGTTTCTTCCGGGCGCATCGAGTTGGGCGCCGGCGTGACCATGGCCGCGATTCTCGCCGAACACGACTTGGCGTTTCTGCATCCGGCGGCGCGCGTGGTCGGCGGCCCGGCGGTCCGCGAGGCGGCGACCGTCGGGGGCAATCTATTCGCGCGAACGCCTTTTGGCGATTTCGCGACTGCGCTGCTCGCGCTCGATGCCGTGGCGACGCTGGCGGGCGGCTTGGGCGAGCGTGAGCTGCCGGTGGAAGAGCTTTTGAGCCGGCGCGATCGCGGCGTCTTGCTGGTCGCGGCGGTGGCGTTCAAGCGGCCGGCCGCCGACGTCTTTCGTTTTCTGAAGGTCACCCGCGTCCATCCCAAGGGCATCTCGGTTCTTACGATCGCCGCCCAATTGCCGCTCGTCGGCGGCCGGGTGGCCGGCGCCCGCATCGCCTATGGCGCCATGAACAGCATGCCGATGCGTGCCAAAACGGCGGAGCGGGCGCTCGAGGGCCGCGCGCTCGATGCCGCCGGCGTCGCGCCGGTTCTCGCCGTCGCCGCCGAAAGTACCGCGCCCGTTGACGATCCCATCGCCAGCGCCTGGTGGCGGAAGGCGATTCTCCCCATTCATCTGCGCCGGCTGCTGCTCGGCGAAGCAAACGCGTGAGGCGCCGATGAAGACCCCGATTCAATTCCGTCTCAACGGCGAGGAGGTCGCCACTTTCGCCGAAGGCGGGGCCAATCTGCTCGACACGTTGCGCGAAACCATCGGCGACCTGTCGGTGAAAGGCGGCTGTTGGCACGGCAGTTGCGGCGCCTGCACCGTGCTCATCGATGGGGCGCCGCGCCTCGCCTGCATGACGCTCGCCGAAACCGTCGCCGGCCGCTCAATCGAGACAACCGCCGGCTTGCGCCAGGGTGCCGAATTGCATCCCCTGCAAACGGCCTTCATGGAGCACTTCGCCGCCCAATGCGGCTACTGCACGCCGGGCATGCTGATGGCGGCCAAGGCACTGCTCGATCGCAACTCGTCGCCCAGCCGCGAAGACGTGGTCGATGCGCTGGGCGGCAACATCTGCCGCTGCACCGGCTACGAACCGATCATCCAGGCCGTGCTCGATGCCGCCCGCGGCTATCGTCGCAGCGCCTGAGGGATTTCAGCCATGTTCGAATTGCGCAAGGATGTATTCGCCGACGAACGCGACGACAATCTCCACGAGATCGGCCAGCCGACGCAGCGCCAGGACATGCTCGGCCACGTCACCGGCACGTCGGCCTACTACGACGACCACCGTTTCGCCGGGCTCCTGCATCTGAAGGTCCTGCGCAGCCCGCATGCCCATGCGCGCATCCGCTCGATCGACGATTCCGCAGCGGCGCGCGCGCCCGGCGTCAAGCGCATCATCCGCGCCGCCGATGTGCCGGTCAATCTCAACACGCTGTTGAGTCTCATCAATTTTGGCAAGGACGACGAGCCGTCGCTGGCGAGCGATATCGTGCGCTACAAGGGGGAGCCGATCCTCGGCATCGTCGCCACCAGCGAGCGCGCCGCGCTGGAGGCGCTCGCGAAGGTGCGCGTGTCCTACGATCCGCTGCCCGCCGTGCTCGACGTCGAGGAAGCCTTGAAGCCCGGCGCGCCGTCGGTCAACGCCACCTATCCGCAAAACACCTTCGAATACCACGGCAAATACGACCATCAAAACCTGCGCTACGGCGATGTCGAAGCGGGCTTCAAGCAGGCCGATGTCGTGATCGAAGACCGCTATCAGATGTCGCCGATCGAGCACGCGACGGTCGAGACCAATGGCTCAATCACGGTACCCGACACAAATGGCCGCTTTGTGGTCTACACCTCGACGCAGGCGCTGTTCTTCTCGCTCGACACCGCCGCCAAGATCAATGCCATGCCCTCGAACCAGCTCCATTTCATCGGCGGCACGGTGGGCGGCGGCTTCGGCGGCAAGGTCGACACCATGACCGAGCCGCTCTGCGTCCTGGCGGCGCGGTTGACCGGCGCGCCGGTGCGCTATCGGTTCAGCCGGCACGAGGAAATGCAGTTCGGTTCGCCGCGCGGCGCCGAGCGCATCTATGTCAAGGACGGAGTCATGCGGGACGGCCGCATCGTCGCCCGCCAGGTTCGCTGTTATTTCGATTCCGGGGCCTATACGCGGTTGTCGAGCTACGCCGCGATCAAATGCGCGGCGCATATCCCCGGTCCCTACACCATCCCCAACGTTTACGCCGACGTGTATTGCGTGTTCACCAACCGCACCCCGGCGACGGCGATGCGCGGGTTCGGCGTCACCGCGCTCGACTTCGCGCTCGAATGCCAAATGGACAAGCTTGCCCATGCGATCGGCATGGACCCGGTCGAGTTCCGCATCCTCAACGCGTACCGCGACGGCGACATGAAAGCGCACCGCCGCGAGGCGAAGAATTGCGCGCTGATCGAATGCGCCCAGGTGGCGGCGGAAAAGGCTAATTGGCCGATCCGAGAGGAATTCCGCCGCATGTCGTCGCGTAGCGGTGGAACGGGTGCAGCCCGTGCCGGTGCCGCGATCGATCATACGCGCGCGCCGGCGCCGGCACCGCAACGGGTGACCTACGAGCGGCCGCCACAGCCGGCGAGCGCACAGCCACCTACGCGTAGCGAGCCGCCGCCGCCACCCCCGCCGCGACCGTCGGCACCGGCATCGACGCCCGGCTCGTCGCACGGCGCGCAGCGTTTCTCTTCCGTATTCGGCACCAGGAGGCGCTGATCATGGCCAGGCATCGCGGGCGCGGCGTCGCCACCATCAATTATCCGATCGGCATGAACCTCGGCGGCGATCCGAGCCAGGCGCTGGTTCATTCCAACCCCACGGGAAAGTTCTCCGTGACGCTCTCGTCCATCGATCTCGGGCAGGGCATGAAGTCGGTGACGCGGCAGATCGCCGCCGAAACGTTGGGCGTACCGGTCGAGGATGTCTACGTCGACACCGCCGACTCCGACACCGGCCCTCATTGCATGGGCTCGTTCGCCTCGCGCGGTACGCATCGCGTCGGCAATGCGGTGATGATGGCGGCGCGTGAGGCGCGCGCGGTGATGATGGAAGCGGCGGCCGAGGAACTGGAGGTCGATGCCGCGGATCTGGAAACCGACGGGCGCGGCAACATCAACGTCAAGGGCGCGCCGCATCGCGCGATCAGCGTGCGGGACGTCGCCATCGCCGCCCAGTTCCGCCAGGGCAAGACCATCGCCGGGCGCGGCATATTCCTGGTGCCCTTGTCCGACGTCGATCCGGAGACCGGCGAGATGACGCCGGCGACCTGCTATGCGCATGCCTGCCTGATCGCGGAAGTCGAGGTCGACGACGAGACCGGCGACGTCAGCGTCCTCAAGATGACCAGCGCCTATGAGATTGGGCGCGCCCTAAATCCCCGGCTGGTCGAGCAGCAGCTCGTCGGCGGCATCTGGATGGGTCAGAGCCACGCGCTTTATGAGACGCCGGAACCGTATTATCCGGACACGCGCAACGGCGCGCGCGGCTTCGGCGAATACCTGATGCCCGGCCCTGGCGATCTCTGTCCGAATGACGTTGCGGTGCTGGAGCGGCCGGCGCCGGATGGGCCCTTTGGGGGCAAAGGTCCGGGCGAGATGTGCGCCAATCCGGTGCTGCCGGCCATCGCCAACGCGATCTTCAATGCGGTCGGCGTGCGCATCAACGAGCTGCCGATCACGCCGGAAAAGGTGCTCCGCGCCATCAAGGCGAAGGGCGGCGCCGGCGCGCCGGTGAGGCGATAATTCTCATGGCGGTGCGTCGCACCATCGTCGGCATCGGCAGTCCGCGCGAACTGGAGGACGCGCTGCGCGCCGCCTATTATCTCGCCGACGAAGAGCTTGCGACGGCCGCCTATCTGGCGCTCGCGCTCGGCAAGCCGCTGTTACTGGAAGGCGCGCCCGGTGTCGGCAAGACCGAAGCCGCCAAGGCGATCGCCGGCGTGCTCGGCCGCACCCTGCTGCGCCTGCAATGCTACGAAGGGATCGACGCCGCGGCTGCGCTGTATGAATGGAATTTTCCGCGCCAGATGCTGGCGCTACGCCAGCAAAGCGAGGGCGGCGAGGGGGCGAAGGCGCCGGTCGACATCTACCGCGACAAGTTTCTGATCGAGCGTCCGATGCTGGCCTGCCTGCGCCGGCCGGAAGAGACGATGCTGCTGATCGATGAGATTGACCGCTCCGACCACGAATTCGAGGCGTTCCTGCTGGAGTTCCTGTCCGACTTCCAGATCACCATTCCCGAACGCGGCACGGTGCGCGCCTATGAGCGGCCGGTGGTGATCCTCACTTCCAACCGCACGCGCGAATTGCACGAGGCGTTGCGTCGCCGCTGCATCTACCACTGGATCGATTATCCCGCGCCGGAGCGCGAGATGCGCATCATCATGATGCGCGCATCCGGTGTCAGCGAGCGTGCCGCCCGCGCGGTCGTCGCGGCGGTCGGCCGCTTGCGCCGCGAGCCGCTGGCCAAGCGCCCGGGCATCGCGGAAGCGGTGGAATGGGCGGAAGCTGCGACCTTGCTCAACGAGCAGGGCGCGCAATGGCCGCAAGCCTTCCGCCGCTCGCTCGGCGTCGTCCTTAAGGACGAGGACGACTTCGTCCACACCGCGCCCAAGATCGACGCCATCCTCGCCGAGGCCCAGGCATGAGCGCGGGGCGGGACGGACCCATCGGCGGGACGACCGACGCGCCGGCATTCGATGCGGCGCACGCCATCGCGCCGTTTCTTGGCTTCGCCGCGTTATTGCGGCGGGCGGACTTCGCCGTCGCCCCGGAGCAGACGATCTCCTGGCTTGCCGCCATCGAGCTTCTGGGCCCGGCCGGGCTCGGCGATATCCGGCGCGCTGCGCACGCGACGCTGGCGCCGCCGCCGGAAAGAGCCGCGGAATTCGACGCTCTGTTTGATGCGCATTTTCTGGGTGCTGTTGAGCAGGGGCTGGAAACGGCACCGGAGGAAGAGGAGCCGAGTGCCGCCGACGATTCCGCCGGCGGACCGGAGCCGATTTTCGGCGACGACACGCTCGAATCCGGCGCGGAAGCGACGGCGGCTGAAAAGCTTGCGGCGCGCCGCTTCGCCGTCAGCGAGGACGACGAGGTGCTGCGTGGCTTTGCCCGAGCGGCGCCGGCACGCCTGCCGCGCCGGCGCGGTTATCGTTTCCGTTCCGCGCGGGGTGGCCAGGCATACGACGCGCGCCGCATGTTCCGCGACGCCATGCGCCACGCCGGCGAGCTGGTCAGCCTGCGATGGCGCAAGCGGAGGCTGCGCCAGCGCCGCATCGTCGTCCTCATCGACGTTTCCGGTTCGATGAAGGAGCGTACCCAGGCGCATCTTTCCTTCGCCCATGCGCTGGCGCGCGCCGCCGCTTCGGTGGAAGTGTTCACCATCGGCACGCGGCTGACCCGCGTCACCCGGGCCTTGCGCCTGCGCGACCGCGAACAGGCGCTGGCCGCCGCGTCGCTGCTGGTACCCGACTGGGACGGCGGCACCCGGATCGGCGAGGCGCTCAACGCCTTCCTGGCCGTACCGCGCTTTTCAGCGCTGGCGCGCGGCGCCGCCGTCGTCGTGCTGTCGGATGGGCTCGAGCGGGGTGACCCGAGCGCGATGCGTGACGCGGTCGAACGGCTGTCCCGCATCGCTTGGCGCATCATCTGGCTGACGCCGCTTGCCGCCGACACGCGCTTCGAGCCGCGCACGGCCGGTCTCGTTGCGGCGCGGCCCTATCTCGACGAAATCGGCAGCGGCGGCTCGCTCGAGCACATCTGCGCGCACGTTCTCGACTTAGCGAAAGCGAGGGCGGCGTGAGCGGCATCGTCGACGCGCATCACCACATCTGGCACCGGCGCGACCTGCCCTGGCTGGAGGGGCCGATGCTGCCGCGCATTTTCGGTCCCTACGAGCCGATCCGCCGCGACTATCAGATCGCCGAATATCTTTCCGATATCGCCGGCTGCGATGTGGTGAAGTCCGTCTATGTGCAGGCCAACTGGGCCAAGGAGCGTTTCGAGGACGAGGTCGCCTACGTGCAGCGCGCCGGCGACGAGACTGGCTACCCGCACGCTATCGTCGGCTATGCGGACTTCCTTACCGACGACGTGCGGCCGCAGCTCGACCGCCTGACCAAATACCGCAACATGCGCGGCCTGCGCATGCAGTTGCACTGGCACGAAAACCCGTTTTACCGTTTCGCCGCTAGGGCAGACATCGTGCGCGACCCCACGCTGCAGCGGAACATCGCGCGTCTTGCCGATTACAACTGGTCTTTCGATCTGCAGGTCTTCACCGGCCAGATGGCCGATGCGGCCGCGCTTGCGGCAAGCTGCCCGCGCGTCGTCTTCATCCTTCAGCACGCCGGCATGCTGGAAGACTTGTCCGAGGCCGGCTGGGCGCGATGGCGGGCGGGCATGCGCGGCCTCGCTGCGCAGCCGAACATGATGTGCAAACTGTCGGCGCTGGGCACCTTTATTCACCGCAACGATTCCGCGCATATCGCGGCGATCGTGCGCGAATGCATGGACCTGTTCGGCCCGGAGCGCTGCCTGTTCGGCTCGAATTTTCCGGTCGAAAAGCTGTGGACCGGATACGGCGACGTCGTCGCCGCCTACAACAAGGCGTTGGAGCCTTTCGGCGTGGCGGCGCGACGCGCGGCTCTACACGACACGGCGACACGAATCTATCGACTCGTTTGAAACAAGGAGCCACTGGAAAGGCTCCGAGCGCGGGAGAAGAAAAATGGCACTTGAAATCAAGATTCTCGACTACGGCGATATTGAGCTCGAATCGAGCTTCCTCGTGCTCGGGCGCGATTGCGGCCGTACGCGCCGGGTCCCGGTATGGGGCTTTCTCATCCTCGGGGGCCCATGGCCGATGCTGGTCGATACCGGCTACCGTTCGAACCAGATCATGGAAACGCTTGGTATGCGTGGGCTGCAATCGCACGAAACGCTGATCGAGAACCAGCTCAAGAAGCACGGGCTCAAGCTCGGCGACATCCGTTACATCATGCACACACATTTGCACATCGACCACGGCGGCAAGGACGACCTGTTTCCGATGAACACCACGGTCATCCTCAACCGGCGCGAATTGGAATATTCGGTCTCCGGCCTGATGCATCCGCAATATCCGCAGCCCGATATCAAACACTTGATCGATCGGCTGCACACCAAGGATGCGCTGCGTTTCCTCGACCTTGAGATCTCCGGCCCGACCGAAATCTGCCCTGGCGTCACCTGCGAGGCCGCCGGCGGCCATACCGAAGGGTCGATGAATATCATCGTGCAAACCGCCGAGGGGGTCGCCAATATCTGCGGCGACGTCATTTACGACTTTAACGATCAGATCGTCGAGCCGTTGCACGAGATCAGCGACATGGAGCCGCGCGTCACGGGCAATCACGGAACCACCAAGCGCCAGGAGAAGGCGGCCATCAAGAAGGTGCTGTCGCGCTCGCGTTTTGTGCTGCCGGTGCACGACCATCCGGCGCTGATCGAGGGTGGTCACGTCGTCGGCCGGCTGCGAGACTCGGTCCCCGGCCCGGTCGTGCAGTCCCTGCCGCGACGACAGTGGTTCCCGGCCTGACGGGGAGGGGCGTCATGAGCCACACCGTGCTTCGCCAAGAGTTTGTGGATCTGATCGATCCTGAAGCTCCTGTCGAACAACTGGGCATCAGCTTTACCTTCACCGAAGGGCCGATCTGGCATCCGCGCGATCAGTTTCTGCTCTTCTCCGATATGCCGGGCGACGTGCGCCGCCGCTGGGACGAACGCGGCGGCGTGCGCGAGGTCATGCGACCGTCCAATAAGGGCAACGGCATGACCTATGACGCCAATCTCAGCTTGATCGTGTGTGAGCATGCGACCTCGAGCCTGGTCCGCGAGCGCGACGGACGGCGCGAGGTTTTGGCCTCGCATTTCGATGGCAAGGAGCTCAACAGCCCCAACGACGTGTGCGTGCGCTCCGACGGCTCGATCTATTTCTCCGATCCCTGGTACGGGCGCATGCCGGTCTATGGCGTTGAGCGGCCGCGCCAGCTCGGCTTCCAGGGCGTCTATCGGGTGCCGCCGGAGGGCGGCGGGCCGCAGCTTGTGGTCGACCGCAATCTTTTCGAACAGCCGAACGGCCTTTGCTTCTCGCCCGATGAGCGGCAGCTCTACGTGAACGATACCGTAAACGCCCTGATCCGGGTTTTCGACGTCCGGCCCGACGGTTCGCTCGGGCCCGACCGGATTTTCGCCTCCGGCATCCGCTCCGAGCTCGAGCCCGGCGTCCCCGACGGCATGAAATGCGACAGCGCCGGCAATATCTGGGTAACGGCGCCGGGCGGCGTCTGGGTTTACAACCGCAGCGGCGTGCTGCTCGGCAAGGTCAAGGTGCCGGAACTGGTCGCCAACCTGCACTGGGGCAAGTCGGACTGGCGCACATTATTCATGTGCGCGACCCATTCGCTCTACGCGGTCCGTACCAAGATCGGCCCGCGCGTCGAGCCTTTCATGCGCGCGGGCGGCGCGCCGGCTGCGGCGCCGTCGGTCTCGGCGTCACCGCCAGTGCCCGAGCGAGCCAGCGCCCATGGCGGTCTTGCGCTCGATCCCGCCCGCTGCGCGCTCATTATTCAGGACATGCAGAACGACGTGGTCAGCGAAGGCGGCGCTTTCGCCGAATCGGGTTCGCCGCAGCATGCGCGCGAACAGAATGTCGTCGGCAACATCCGCCGCCTGGCCGAAGCCTGCCGCCGGCGCGGCGTGATGGTCGTGCACGTCTGGTTCCTGGTCGAGCCGGGCGCCCCCGGCTTTACGCTCAATGCGCCGCTGTTCGAGGGCGTGGTCGATTCCAAAGCGCTGGTGCGCGGCACCTGGGGTGCGGCGCCGGTCGACGGGCTCGAGCCGCAGTCCGGCGACATCGTGGTCGAAAAAATGCGCATGTGCGCCTTCGAAGGCAGCAAGCTGGAAACCGTGCTCAAGGCCGGCGGCCGCGACACCATCATCGACACCGGCGCCTGGACCAACATGTCGATCGAGCACACCGCCCGCACGGGCGCCGATAAGGGCTATTTCGTCATTATGCCGGAAGACTGCTGCTCGACCATGAATGCCGACTGGCACCGCGCCTCGGTGCAATACGCGATGCAGAACGTGGCGGCCGTCACCAAGACCAGCGACGTCATCGCCGCGCTCGGTTGAGCGGTGACTGCGCGCCGCTGCGCCCCCAACAGATCCTGGGAAGCGGTTCGTCCTCCAGGCCTTCGATTAGACGTTCGCCGCCGATAACAACATTCTTGCAAAAGGCGGTGCGTTTACGGCGGCGTAAATCTGCGGAGAACCAGGTCCCTTGAACTAACCACAGCAATTCCTTGTGGCGAATAGCGGAATCAGCGTCGGGATGGGGTCCCATCGGCGCCGATCGTGACCCCGCCCGGACCCCTTCAGAGGGTTTCTGCCGATTACGCAACCCGTCAGTCGATTGACCTAGCCATCTGACTCGTTAGGCTTGGGCGATTGAAGTAGCGTTGTGCCGGTAGCAACCGAACGCACATAGTAGGGTGCTAAAGTGGGACGGCCAGAATAGATGATCGGGCCATGACGAGCGAACGGATGGTCTCGCTTACGGTTCAAAATGCCTTTGTAAAAAGCGGTGCGTTTAGGACGGTTTTCGGCCGAGTTTTGACACAAGAAGGTTTGAAATCATTGGATTATCTGGCAGCCTTCCAAGCTGATGACGAGGGTTCGATTCCCTTCACCCGCTCCAGCCTTCGCTTGCTTCGCAAGCTACGGCTCGGCGAGCCAGCCAATTCTCTCGTAGCGAAGCAAGCGAAGGCTGCCGCGCCGGAGTTGCGAAGCAACGTAGGCGGGCTCCCGGCCGTAAATCGTCAGAGCAGCCCGACGGTCCAGACCACGAGCTGCTTGGCGGCCTTGGCAAACGCCTGGTTGAGCGCGGCGACCGCATCGGCTGCCTGTGTGCTTTTGGCCGGCGATGAATCATCGAAGATGCGGGCGCCCACCACTTTGCCCTTGTCATCCAAGAGCCTGGCTGAGAATTCGACGATGGCGGTCGGCACCGGCCCCGGCGAAATCTGGAAGTTGCGAATTCCCAGTTCCAGTCGATAGGCGCCTTCCAACTGATCGATCGGCCGGCTCACCGCGCTTAGCTGGTGCGCGTTCTCGAAGCTCTGCACGATCCTGGCCTGCATCAGCTTCGGCAGGTTGTCGGCCCATCGGCCGCCCTCGACGTGCGAATACGTTCCGGCACTCGTGCGGATGAGGATCTTTTGGGTGTCGAAGACCAGGATGGTCGCCGGGTCCGGCACGACCATTTGCTCCTTGATGGTCTTCGTGACCGCGGGAAAGTCCTGGGCGGCCGCCAGGTCGTACACCATCTCCGGTTTTTTTTCGCCGCCGCCGGTCAGTTTTTCCAGGCCGCCGATCAGGCCCTCGACCCGTTTGGAATTGCGCCCCAGCATGTCCGCGAAGGTGCTGATGCCCTCGATCGCGGTATGCAGCGGCCTGGAATTGTCGGCTATCAACTCGTCGATATTGTGCAGTGTCGCGCGTGCCGACTCCGTGAGGTTCTGTCCGACGCGCGCACCCGCCACCAGCACCGCTGGCTGCCCGTTTTGCGCCGTCAGCGGAGCGGCGCTCGCGGTCCCGCCCTTGAGCGAAATGGCGGGAGCCCCGGTGAGGCCCTGGTAGGTCACGTCGACCTGCGTGTCGGAGCGGATCGGAGTCGCGGGATTAACGGCAATCGATACCGTGAGGCGTTTTGGATCCTGCGGGTCAAGCGTGAGCGCGGTGATGGCGCCGACCCGAATGCCGTTAAACAGCACGCTCGAGCCGACCGTAAGCCCCGCAACCGGCTGCTCAAAGCGGACATGATAGGTTGCCTGCCCTAGACCGCTCGTGTTCTTCAGCCAATAGACGAAGCCGAACACCCCGATGATGAAGGCCAACGTGAAACCGCCAATCAGGATATAGCGCGCGCGATTCTCCATAATGCGATCCAGTTAGGCGCTCACGGCCGGCTTGGCGGTGACGCATTCAGTGCCGATGGAGCGTGAGTGAAACATTCGCGATCTCGCCGCCCCCTTGCGAGTCGATCGTCACGGATTGCCGGCTGCCGCGCGTGACCATATGTAATGTGGCGGCGAAGGCCGAAGTCTCGATGTGTATTTGGATGCGGTTGCCGCGCACATAGCCGATTCCGATGCCCCCGATGTTCCGGCTACGCTCAGTCCAGCGGCCGGAAATCCGGTTGTTCTCGTCGGCCTGGTATCGACTGTCGAGATCGAAATGATAGCTGTCGCTGTTGCAGCTGAGTTGAACGTTGACCTCGTGCTGGGTGCTGCCCAGCGGCCGATAGTTCGCGTTGCAGCGGATGCGCTCGGTCTTGCCGCCTTGTTGGCGGATGATGCCGGTGCCCGACCAGCGGCCGTTTAGACCGGCAAACGGACCCAGGTCGGCTTGCGCTTGCCGCAGGCCGGCGCAGGCCCACAGGGCAAGAAGGACCACCCAAGCCATCACGACGGCGCGCCTGGATGACCGGCAATAGGATAAAGCAAATCGCATCATCATGAGGGCTCCCGTTGGCGGTCCCTGCTAGCGTATCGTTTGGCGGAACCAGCCGATTAAAGGCGGTAATGGTCCATATTGGGCCGGCGAATTGTCGCCATGATGAACAAGACACTGCGCTGCGCAAGCCCGTAACAAGAGCTATCTACGGAAACCGAAATCGCCGGGGTGGGGCGCCGGGCGACTGCTTCGGCGGTTGGCGGGCTGCACGCTCGGCCGATATCCGGCGGACCGGGCCAGAAACCGTTAAAAGCCGGGGCTTCGCCGGCCTTGCATTGGCCTTCTGTATAATGCATGACATCGGCGCGGCGGACCTTTAGGTTCGCCGCATCCGCTTCCGGAGGAGTGTAGCTCAATGGCTAGAGCACCGGTCTCCAAAACCGGGGGTTGGGGGTTCGAGTCCCTCCACTCCTGCCAGGGCAAAGCCGGCGTTTGACCGCTGCCTGGCCTAAGCAAAGCCGGCGCGCGTCACTACATGACGTTGGATCAGGACCAGGGAATCAGGACTTAATTGGATGGCGACGTCTCCGTTCAAGTTTCTACAGGAGGTCCGGGAGGAAACCCGCAAGGTAACCTGGCCTTCGCGCAAGGAAACCATGGTCACGACCGCCATGGTTTTCGTCATGGTGGCGATCGCCTCGGTGTTCTTCCTGGTTGCGGATCAACTCATCCGTATTGCCGTTACCTTCGTGCTCGGCATCGGAACCTAGCGCATGATCCCGAAAAGCATGTCCCAGACCTGATCGGGGATGGGAACCGGTTTTCGGATCAGAACATGCGCATTGCGCAAAAGAGCCAGATGAGATGAGCGACATAGCTGCCACCACGACGACCCGGCCCAAGCGCTGGTATATCGTCCACGCCTATTCGAATTTCGAAAACAAGGTCGCCGACTCGATCCGCGAGCAGGCCAAGCAGCGGGGCTTGGGCGACCATTTCGAAGAGATCATGGTGCCCAAGGAGAAGGTCACCGAGGTGCGCCGCGGCCGCAAGGTCGAGGCCGAGCGCAAGTTCTTCCCCGGCTATGTGCTGGTGAAGATGGACCTGACCGACGACGTTTATCACCTGATCAAGAACACGCCCAAGGTCACCGGCTTCCTCGGTACCGACAAGAAGCCGATGCCGATTTCCGACGCCGAGGCCGAGCGCATCCTTCAGCAGGTGCAGGAGGGCATCGAGCGGCCGAAACCCTCGGTGTCGTTCGAGGTGGGCGAGCAGGTGCGCGTGTCCGACGGCCCCTTCGCCTCGTTCAACGGCACGGTCGAGGAAGTGGACGAGGCGCGCTCGCGCGTGAAGGTCGCGGTCTCGATCTTCGGGCGCGCGACGCCGGTCGAGCTGGAATTCGGCCAGGTGGAGAAGCTCTGACCGCGTGGCGCGGCAGTCTTCTGGCGCGCGGCCCTCACGACACTGCGGCGGCACCGGCACGCCCGTCAACTCAAGAAACCATGTCGCAGCAACTCGGCGCCCGCGGCAATGACCGCGAGCAACACCAGTTTCTTGAATGTCTCAGGTGCAATTTTATCGCGCATATGTTGTCCGACGTACATGCCGAGCACGACTGGCAAGGTCGCAGCCGTCGAGACTGAAACGTCAAGCCAATTGAACTGGCGGCTGGCCGTCAGAAGAATTGCCAGCAAGCCGGCGGAAACGACGAGATACAGCGATGCCTCCTTGGTGAACGCCTTTCCGCGCAGTCCCTTTGCAAGCAAAAATATGAAAACAAGCGGTCCCGCCATCGCTGCGATGCCTCCCAGAACCCCACCGAAAAATCCGAATGTGATGCCGGCTGGTAAAACCAAGCGAGACTGAAGCTGTAGCTTCGGCGCGAGCAGCGTGACGCCGCCGACACCCATAAGCACTAGGCCTGCGATAATCTTTGCAACGCTCGCATCGAGCGCCAACAGGACTCGAACTCCGAGAAAGACGCCGGGAATCATGCCGAGAATCACCGGCATCAATTGCGTGAGGCCCCGTCCGGTCTTTCCGCCCTCCAGCGCCTGCGGCAAGTTGCTGAAGATCAAAGGCATACTCAGCAGCATGGCCGCTGATTTAATGTCGATGAACAGCGACAGCAGCGGTAGCGCGACGACTGGCATGCCGACCCCGATTGTCCCCTTCAGGAGGCCGGCAGCGATCAAGCTACAAACCACAGCAGCAATGATGCTTTCTTGCTCGAAATAAAGGGTGTGGATCAACATGACGGGTCGCCGAGCCTAGACACTTTCGACGATGACGATCTCCAACTCGCCCGCGCCGTCGTTCTTGCGGTGCGCCGCGGCCTCAAGGTACTCGGGCGATTCGTGGCAGGAGACCGCCTTCTCGAAGCTCGGAAACTCGATGACGATGAAGCGGTGGAATTTCTCCGGGCCCTCGAGGATCTTGAACTTGCCGCCGCGCGCCAGGAACTTGCCGCCGAACTTTTGCAAGATGCCCGGTACCAGGTCGGCGTACTTCTTGTACTGATCGGGATTGTTCACCTTCGAGCGCGCGACCCAATAGGCGACCATCTCATCCTCCATGCCAACCGTGAGCGCCCTTGCTAGATGAGGGCTGCAGCGCATTCTTGCTGCGAGGTTCGCAAATTGTCTCGCGCGAACAGTTCGGCCCATGCCGAACTGTTTTCGATTGATGTGCATCCGGTATCGGCGATAGGTTTAAGGATGGTCGCGGCGGCAAATCTGGTGGAAGTGGCCGCTCTCGTGGGTGACACTGCGCGGGCGACGATGCTGAACGCCCTTATGGGCGGCCAGTCGCTGACGGCCACTGAGCTTGCTTACTGCGCCAATGTCTCTCGCTCGACGGCGAGCGACCACCTGAGCAAGCTGGTTGCCGCGCGGCTTTTGACTGTCACTCGCAGCCGCCGCTTCAGTTATTATCGGATTGCGTCGCCGCTGGTGGCGACAATGCTGGAAAGCATCAAGGTCGTCGCCGCCATAGAGGTGCCACCGCGCCGTCAACCGCGTTCAGCAAACGAGGATGCACTCCGTTTTGCCCGAAGTTGCTACGATCACCTGGCTGGTCAGGTCGGGGTCGCTATTACCGATGCGCTCGTGGCCATGGGGCACATCGTACTCACCGATGAAGGTGGTGAGGTCACGTCTTCGGGCGAACGTTTCCTTTCCGCGTTCGGCGTTGATCTGAGGCCGCGGACTCGGCGGATTTTCTGCCAGCCTTGTCTCGACTGGAGCGAGCGTCGTTATCACATCAAGGGACTCGTCGGCGCTCGGATTCTAGACCGTCTATTGGAGCTCGGCTGGCTCAAACCTGTGTCGGGCAGCCGTGCACTCCAGCTCACGTCGTCTGGAAGGGCCGGCTTGTCCGAAATCTTCCAGATCGAGATCAGCAACGAGGGTGTGAAGCGTTCGGCCCTTCGCGGACATAACATTCGCGCTGACGAGGGTCGAAATCACGTGTAGAGCGGACATCGCGCTCAGCCAATTTTATGGATACGCCCCTAAGGCTGACGCCCGGCTGGACAGACCCGCCGCGACCCACTAAATACCCCGCGGCCGACGAGGCCGATAGAGCAGACGTGGGAGGTGAGGCGGCCGCCAACCGTCAAAATCCGCACCACTAAACGGAGTAAGAGATGGCAAAGAAAATCACAGGCTATTTGAAACTGCAGGTGCCGGCCGGCGCCGCCAACCCGTCGCCCCCGATCGGGCCGGCGCTGGGTCAGCGCGGCCTCAACATCATGGAGTTCTGCAAGGCGTTCAACGCGCAGACCCAGAAGATGGAGAAGGGCG
>Ga0307436_1000210_pt1 | contig 25791 bp, 21 predicted proteins | sample SalMarWE160440MG_FD_202513 | JGI IMG/M metagenome (GOLD analysis project Ga0307436, IMG submission 202513) | Salt marsh sediment microbial communities from the Plum Island Ecosystem LTER, Massachusetts, United States - WE1604-40 | ecosystem: Environmental > Aquatic > Marine > Intertidal zone >...
CGCCCTTGGCGGCAAGGGTTCGGTTGATCGACCAGGCGACCTCGGTCGAGCCGGTGAAGGCGACGCCGGCCACCCGCTCGTCGGCGACGAGGGCGGCGCCGACAGCGCCGTCGCCGGGGGCGAGCTGGGCGGCGGCAGGCGGCACGCCGGCACGATGCAGCAACTCGAAGGCGCGGAAGGCGACGAGCGGCGTCTGCTCGGCCGGCTTGGCGACCACCGCGTTGCCGGCGGCGAGCGCCGCGGTCACCTGGCCGAGGAAGATCGCGAGCGGAAAATTCCACGGCGAGATGCAAACGAAGACGCCGCGGCCACGGCGCACCAGCCGGTCGCTCTCGCCGGTCGGGCCGGGCATCGTCTTGCCGTCGGCGAAGTCGCGGCGGAGCGCGGCGGCGTAGTAGCGGCAGAAGTCGACCGCCTCGCGCACCTCGGCCACGCCGTCGTTGAGGGTCTTGCCCGCCTCGCGGGCAAGCAGCGACACCAGGGCATCGCGTTCGTCTTCGAGCCGATCGGAGAGCCGGTCGAGCGCGGCGGCGCGGTCCTCCGCCGACCGGTGCGACCATTCGGCGAAGCCGGCCTCGCCGGCGTCCATCACGTCGGCAACCGCCGTAACCGCCATGTCGGCGACGTGCCCGACGATGGTGCCGTGCGAAGGAGTTACCACCTGGCGCGTCGGCGCCGGCGAGACCGCCGTCGCGGTCAGCGGGCGGGCCTCGACCGGCGCCGTGCCGGCGCGGGCGATGCCCGCCAGCAGGGCCGAAAGCTCCTCGGCGCTGCCGAACTCCATGCCGCGCGAGTTGCGGCGGGCCGGGGCGTAGAGGTCGCCGGGCAACCCGATGCGGGCGTGGCGAACGTCGGCGCCCGCCTTCAGCGCCGCCGCCGGCCGTTCCAGCAGCCGCGCAATCGGCACCGACCTGTCGCCGACGACGGCGACGAACGAGGAGTTGGCGCCGTTTTCCAGCAGTCGTCGCACCAGATAGGCGAGCAACGCCTGATGGCCGCCGACGGGGGCGTAGATGCGACAGGCGAGCGTCTCGTCCTCCGCCTTGAGGGCGGCGTAGAGAGCCTCGCCCATGCCGTGCAGGCGCTGGAACTCGAAGCCGCCGGAGCCGCCGGCCATCTCCACAATGGTGGCGGCGGTGATCGCGTTGTGGGTGGCGAACTGGGGGAACAGGCGCGGCCGCGCGGCGAGCAGCCTCCTGGCGCAGGCGAGATAGGACAGGTCGGTGGCCGCCTTGCGGGTGAAGACGGGATAGTCGGCGAGGCCGCGTTCCTGCGCCCGTTTGATCTCGGTGTCCCAGTAGGCGCCCTTGACCAGGCGGACCGTCATGCGCCGTGCGGTGGCGACGGCAAGCTCCGCCGCCCACGCGATGACGGCGTCGGCGCGCGTGAGGTAGGCCTGCACGGCAAGGCCGAGGCCGTCCCAGCCGGCGAGCGAAGCGTCGGCGGCGACGGCGGCGATCAGTTGCAGCGATATTTCCAGCCGATCGGCCTCCTCGGCATCGACCGTCAGCGTGAGGTCGCCCGCCTTGGCCGCTTGCGCCAATGCGATCAGGCGCGGCGCCAATTCCTTCATCAGCCGATCGCGCTTGACCGCCTCGTAGCGCGGGTGAAGCGCCGACAGCTTGACCGAGATTCCCGGACGCGCCGGGAAGGCGCCGTCGCCAGCGGCTTTGGCGATGGCGGCGATGGCGGCGGCGTAACGGTCGAAGTAGCGCTCGGCATCGGCGGCGGTGCGGGCACCCTCGCCGAGCATGTCATAGGAGTGGGTGAAACCGCGCGCGGTCATGGCGCGGGCGCGGCGCAGCGCCTCGCCGATGGTCTCGCCGAGCACGAAATGATGGGCGAGCACGCGCATCGCCTGGCGGGTGGCGGTGCGCACCGCCGGCTTGCCGAGGCGCGTGACCAGGGCGGTAACGACCCGTTGCGGCGTCTCGCCGGGATGGACGATGCGGCTCGACAGGCCGAGTGCCCAGATCGAGGCGGCGACGAACAGCTTGTCGGTGTGGCCGGTGTGCTCGTCCCAGTCGCCGCCGCCGAGCTTGTCCTCGATCAGCCGGTTCTGGGTGGCGCTGTCGGGGACCCTGAGCAGCGCCTCGGCGAGCACCATCAGGGCGAGGCCCTCGCGGGTGGACAGGGCAAATTCGCGCAGGAAATCCTCGAGCCCGCCAATCGCGCCGGAGCTGTCGCGGATGGCCTCGATCAGGCGGGTGGCGTGACGGTCGATGCGCGTCTCGGCGGCGGCGGCGAGTTCGGTCTCCGCCAGGTAGCGGCGCACGAGCGCGCCGTCATCGGGTGCGAACGGCGCGGCGAACGGTGGTATAGTGGCTGCGGTACTGGCGGTCGGCATGGCGGTGCTCTCCGGCCATCCGAGTGTGACCATGGGCCCGCCACAATACCGCCGCGTCATGGCCCGCGCGACAATTCCGGCAGAGGAAGCGACAAAACCAATGGCGACGACGGCGCGATCGTTGTGGGGTGCTGCGGTGCTGGCGGCGGCGATGGCGCTCGCCGGCTGCGAGCAGGCCGGACCGCCCTACCTCGAGGCCCAGGGCGGCAGCTTCATCTTCAACTACCGGCTCGCTCAAGCCTACGCCGGCGTCATGGTGGTGCCACGCGTGCACAAGACCTTCCCCAAGGGCTCGATCATCGAGGTGAGCTTTCAGGATCCTGCCGGCGGTCCTGCCATCGTGATGAAGAAAGACGTCACCGATCCGCGGCGCCTCACCTACAGCTTCGAGACCCCTGCCCTGCGCGGCATCAAGGCCAATACCGACTACACCGCCACCATCCGCCTGATCGGCGCCGACGGCGGCGAGCTCGACAAACTGGTGAAGATCTTCCGCTCCGATGTCGACGAGTCGGTGCTGCCGAAAAAACCGCCGGTGATCGGCCCGGGCTATACGCGCAATCCGGACGCCGGCCCCGACAGTCTGTAGCAAGAGGCGGTCGCGGACGACGATAGCTGCCGTCATGGAGAGAGGAATGGCGCGGAATCTGGAGGGCCGGTGCGCGTGCGGCGCGGTCGCCTATCGGCTCGCCGGCGAGCCCATGTTCGTGCACTGCTGCCACTGTCGCGACTGTCAGCGCCAGACCGGTTCGGCCTTCGTAATCAACGCCCTGATCGAGGCGGACCGGGTCGCGTTGCTTTCCGGCGAGCCCGTTGCCGTCCCGGTGCCCACCGACAGCGGCCGGCCGCACGACATCTATCGCTGTCCCGCTTGCCAGGTCGCGGTGTGGAGCACCTATGGCGGCGTCAAGGCGATCCGCTTCGTGCGGGTGGGGACGCTCGACGAGCCTGCCGCCGTCACGCCCGACGTCCACATCTACACGCGCTCCCGGCTGCCGTGGGTGAGGCTGCCTGCCGATGTGCCCGCCTTCGAGGCCTACTACAGCGCGAAGGAGCTGTGGCCGGCGGCGAGCCTTGCCCGCCGCCGCGCGGCGACCGGCTGACCGGCGCTCACAGCTTCACCCACACGCCGCCCTTGTGGCTCGATTTGACCGCCGCCTCGATGAACTCCATGCCGACCAGGCCGTCCTTGACCGTCGGGAAGATCACCGCCGGGTCGGGCTTGGCGCCGTCGCGGGCGGCGATGATGGCGCGGGCGATCTCGCTGTAGATGTTGGCGAAGCCTTCCAGATAGCCCTCCGGGTGGCCGGCCGGCACCCGGGTGACGCGGGCGGCCTCGGGGCCCGACCCCGGCCCGCCGCGGGTGATCAGCCGCGGTGGCTCGCCGAACGGCGCGAAGGTGAGGTAGTTGGGATGCTCCTGCTGCCAGGACAGTCCGGCGGTGCTGCCGTAGACGCGCAACGTCAGCCTGTTCTCGTTGCCGGGCGCCACCTGGCTCGCCCACAGCATGCCCCTGGCCCCGCCCTTGAAGCGCAGCAGGACGTTGTCGTTGTCGTCGAGCCGGCGGCCTTGGACGAAGGTGGTGAGGTCGGCGCACAGCGACTCCAGCGCCAGGCCGGTGACGAAGCAGACGAGGTTGTAGGCGTGGGTGCCGATATCGCCGATGGAGCCGCCGGCACCGGAATGGGCCGGGTCGGTGCGCCACACCGCCTGTTTCTGGCCGCTCGTTTCGATGGGCTCGGTCAGCCAGTCCTGGGCGTACTCGGCCTGCACGATACGCAACTCGCCGAGCGCGCCGGCGGCGACCATCGCCCGCGCCTGACGCACCATCGGGTAGCCGGTGTAGTTGTGGGTGAGCGCAAAGATCTTGTTGCTGCGTTCGGCGAGGCGCACCAGCCGGCGTGCCTCGACGACGTTGAGCGACAGCGGCTTGTCACAGATGACGTGGATGCCGGCCTTGAGGAAGGCGGTGGCGACGGGAGCGTGCATATCGTTGGGAGTGACGATCGCCACCGCCTCGATGCCGTCGGCGCGCTTGGCCTCGGCCTTGGCCATGTCCTCGTAGGTGGCGTAGGCGCGCTCGCGGGCGATGCCGATGTCGAGCGCCGAGGCGATCGCCCGTTGCGGGTCGGACGACAGGGCGCCGGCGACCAGCTCGTAGTGGTCGTCCATGCGCGCCGCCAGCCGATGAACGGCGCCGATGAAGGCCCCCTGACCGCCGCCGACCATGCCGAGACGGATGCGGGGCCCTGCTGATTTGTCGCTGCGTCCTTCCACCATCGTGCTTCTCCCCCTCAGGTGCGCGCCTATCTTATCGTCATGGGCGATGCCGCAATGCAATGGGCGCCGGTCGGGCGCTCATTCGCCGATTGCAGTGTCGCCCGCAAAATGACTAGAACCTCTGCGATCCGACAAGCCAAGACCATTCGAGCACGCCCAGGCCCAGCCCATGAAAAGTGAGACGGCGGCGATTCGCCTCAAGGATTATCGCGCCCCGGATTTCGCCATCGACACGGTCGCGCTCGACTTTCACCTCGACGCGAAGCGGACGCGCGTCAGTGCCCGGCTGCAGGTCAGGCCGCGGGGAAGCGCAAGCGATCTGGTGCTGGTCGGCGACGAGCTCGCGTTGACGTCGGTCGGGCTCGACGGCGAGCGGCTGGCCGGCGACCGCTACCACGCAACGGCCGACAGGCTGCTGATCCGCCGCGTGCCCAAGCGCCCGTTCGTGGTCGACATCGTCACCGAGCTCGATCCCGAAGCCAACACCAAGCTGATGGGCCTCTACCGCTCCAACGGCACCTATTGCACCCAATGCGAGGCGGAAGGTTTCCGGCGCATCACCTATTTTCTCGACCGCCCGGACGTGCTCGCCGTCTACACCACGCGCCTCGAGGCGCCGAAGGCGAGCGCGCCGGTGCTGCTGTCCAACGGCAATCTCGTCGAGTCCGGCGTGATCGCCGGCGGCGATCGCCACTACGCCGTCTGGCACGATCCCTTTCCCAAGCCGTCCTACCTGTTTGCCATGGTCGCCGGCGATCTTGGCCTGATCACCGACAGCTTCACCACCATGTCGGGCCGCGCCGTCGCGCTCAACATCTATTGCGAGCATGGCAAGGAGGCGCGCTGCAGCTACGCCATGGACGCGCTCAAGCGGGCCATGCGCTGGGACGAGACCGCCTTCGGCCGCGAATACGATCTCGACGTGTTCAACATCGTGGCGGTGTCCGACTTCAACATGGGGGCGATGGAGAACAAGAGCCTCAACATATTCAACGACAAATACGTGCTCGCTGACCCCGACACCGCCACCGACGTCGACTACGCCCATATCGAGGGCGTCATCGCGCACGAGTACTTCCACAACTGGACCGGCGACCGCATCACCTGCCGCGACTGGTTTCAGCTTTGTCTGAAGGAGGGCCTGACCGTCTTCCGCGATCAGGAGTTCTCGGCCGACATGCGGTCGCGCCCGGTCAAGCGCATCGCCGACGTGCGCACGCTCAAGGCGCGCCAGTTTCCCGAGGATGCCGGCCCCCTCGCGCACCCGGTCCGCCCTGAAATCTACCACGAAATCAACAACTTCTATACGCCGACCGTCTACGAGAAGGGCGCCGAGGTGGTGCGCATGCTGAAGGCCGTGCTGGGCGAGGACGGCTTCCGCGCCGGCATGGACCTTTATTTCACGCGCCACGACGGCCAGGCGGTGACCATCGAGGACTTCCTCGCCGCCTTCGCCGACGCCACCGGCGGCGACCTCACCCAGTTCAAGCTGTGGTACCAGCAGGCGGGCACCCCCGAGGTCACGGCCAAGGGCGGCTTCGATGCGCGCAAACGCACCTATTCGCTGACGCTCGGCCAAACCTGCCCGGCGACGCCCGGTCAGCCGACCAAGCAGCCGATGCACATCCCGATCCGCTTCGGCCTGGTGGGACAGAACGGCGAGGACCTCGCCTTCGAGCGGGTCGACGGCGCCGCCGTTAGCGGCGATGTCATTCATCTCACCGAGGCGAGCCAGACGGTCGTCTTCCACGGCGTCTCGACGCCGCCGGTGCCCTCGCTGCTGCGCGGTTTTTCGGCGCCGGTGCGCCTGTCGATCGACCTCACCGAGGCCGACCTCCTGTTCCTGCTGCGGACCGACGCCGATCCGTTCAGCCGCTGGCAGGCGGCGCAGACGCTGGCGATGCGGACGCTGACCCGGGGCACGGCCGAGGTCGGCCGGCGCGAGCGGGTCGACTTCGACGAGAAGCTGATCGACGCGCTGGCCGATGTTGCCGACGACGACCGCCTCGAGCCGGCCTTGCGCGCCCAGGTGATCCAGCTGCCGAGCGAGGCCGACGTGGCCCGCGAAATCGGTCACGACGTCGACCCGGACGCGATCGCGGCCTGCCGCAACCAGGTGCGCGCGCGTATGGCCGACCGCGTCGGCGAGCGCTTTGGCGATCTCGTCGAGCGCATCGGCGCCAGCGGGCCGTTCGTTCCCGACGCGGCGTCGGCGGGTCGTCGCGCGCTGGTCAATGCGACGCTCGACGTGATGGTCGCCAACGGCGCTCATGCGGCGATCGAGCGGCTGGTGGCGCGCTACGAGGGCGCCGACAACATGACCGACCGGCTGGGAGCGCTTGCCATCCTCGCCGGCTCGGCGCTCGCCGAGCGCCACGCCGCGCTCGCCGATTTCTACCACCGCTACCGCAGGGACGCGCTCGTCCTCGACAAGTGGCTGACGCTCGAGGCCACCGTGCCGGCCGCCCAGACGTTGGGGCGGGTGCGCCAGCTTCTCGGCCACGCGGTGTTCTCGATCGCCAACCCCAACCGCATCCGCGCGCTGGTCGGCGCCTTCGCCGGCGGCAACCAGACCCAGTTCAACCGTGCCGACGGCGCCGGCTACGACTTCGTCGCCGACTTCGTCGTCGACCTCGACCGTCGCAACCCGCAAACCGCGGCCCGGCTCCTGGTCAGCTTCCGCTCGTGGCGGGCGCTGGAAGCGCACCGGCGCGGGCTGGCCGAGAAGGCGCTGCGGCGGGTCGCCGCGGTCGAGGCGTTGTCGAGCGACACCCGCGACATTGTGACCCGCACGCTCGCCTGATCACAGTCGGCAAATATTTTCCGCCCCGTCTGGACAAGCCGATTCGGCTCGATTCAAATGAAACTGATTCGGGGCGTGGCGTCTCCTGAAGTGATGCGGCGAAATCGAGGGGGCCTCGCATGGCGCGGGCAGAGGCGGTCGGCCCGTCTGTCGCGAAGCGTTTGCGTTGGTTCGCGATCGGAACGCCGATATCTCGCGGGATTTCCGGGCACGCCCGCCTTCTGGCCGGTCCCGCCTACCGGAAGCTGATCACCGCCGAGCCGCTGCTGCGCCGGCTGATCCCCGTCCTCATCGTCATCTTCCTGGTGATCGTCGGGCTGACGCGCTTCGTCGAGTTGGACCAGCTCAGGGCCGAGCGCGCAGGCGACGCGCGCCAGTCGATGGCGATGATCGCCTCGCTGGTCGGCGACGCCTTTGCCGCCAAGAGCGGCCAGGCGCTGTCGCCCAACGAGGCGCTCAACACGCTGGCCGACGCGCTGCCGCCAGGTGCCGCCGCCGGTGGCCGCCGCATCTACGTCACCGCTGCCGACGGAACCATCATCGCCACCGCTCCCAACGCCGCCGAGGGGCGCAACCGCGGTTTGACCGAGATCATCGGCGAGGCACAGCCGCTGACCACCTTCGGCGCGCGCGCCGGAGTGCTCGAGATCAACCTCGCCGACGGCGAGCCGGCGCTCGCCACCGTCCACCTGCTACCGCAGCCGCTGGGCGCGGTCGCGGTGGTGGAGCCGCTGACGGCGGTCTACAGCGACTGGCGCAGCAAGGTGTCCGTCGACGTCACCGTTTTCGTCGGCACCAGCGCCATCCTGCTGGTCATCCTGTACGGCTACTTCGCACAGGCCTCGCGCGCGAGCGAGGCTGATCGCATCTACGGCGAGACCCAGGCACGCTTCGAGACGGCGCTGGCGCGCGGTCGCAGCGGCCTGTGGGACTGGGACCTGGCGCGCGCCCGCATCTTCTGGTCGCGCTCGATGTTCGACATCGTCGGGCTCGATCCGCGCGACGGCCTGCTCGGCTTCGGCGAGGTGAGCCGCCTGATCCACCCGGACGACGGCGACCTGATGACCCTGGTCGAGACCCTCTACGCCTCGGGCGAGACGGCCGTCGACCGCATGTTTCGCATGCGCCACGCCGACGGCCGCTGGATCTGGCTGAGGGCGCGCGCCGAGATGCTCGACCGCGACACGGCCGAGCCGCACCTGATCGGCATCGCCGTGGACGTCACCGAGCAGATGCGGCTGGTCGAGCGGTCGAAGACCGCCGACATCCGCCTGCGCGATGCCATCGAGACGATCTCCGAGGCATTCGTGCTGTGGGACGCCGACAACCGCCTGGTGATGTGCAACTCGAAATACCAGCAGCTGCACGGCATTCCCGAGACGGCGCTCGTCTCAGGCACCCCCTACGCCGAAGTGGTCGCCGCCGGCCGCAAACCGCTGGTGCGCGCCCAGATCGCCTCCGACGAGGTGCCGGAGGACGGTGCCCGCAGCTTCGAATTGCAGCTCGAGGACGGCCGCTGGCTGCAGATCAACGAGCGGCGGACCAAGGACGGCGGCTTCGTCTCGGTCGGCACCGACATCACCCAGCTCAAGCGCCACGAGGGCAAGCTGATCGAGGGCGAGCGGCGGTTGATGGCGACGATCGCGGATCTGCGCGCCTCGCGCCAGAAGCTCGAGCAGCAGGCCCAGCAGATGGTCGAGCTGGCCGAGAAATATGCCGAGGAGAAGGACCGCGCCGAGGACGCCAACCGCACCAAGTCGGAATTCCTCGCCAACATCAGCCACGAGCTGAGAACGCCGCTCAACGCCATCATCGGCTTCTCCGAGATCATGCAGTCGGGCATGTTCGGCACGCTCGGTTCGTCGAAATACCTCGAATACTGCCGCGACATCCACCAGAGCGGCGCCTATCTGCTCGGCGTCATCAACGACGTCCTCGACATGAGCCGGATCGAGGCCGGCCGCATGGCGCTCGACCTCGAGGAGCTCGTTCTCGACGACCTGGTCGCCGAATCGATCCGGGTGGTCAGCATCGAGGCGGCCGCCCAGGAAATCGCGGTGAGCGCCGAGAGCGGACGCGGGCTCAGGATGATCGGCGACCGGCGCGCCCTCAAGCAGATCATGCTCAACCTGCTCTCGAACGCGGTGAAGTTCACCCCGACCGGCGGGGCGATCCGCGTGCGCGCCCGTTCGACCGACGCGGCGATCGTGTTCTCGGTCGCCGATTCGGGCATCGGCATTCCCACCGATGCGGTGCGCCGGCTCGGCCGACCGTTCGAACAAGTCGGCAACCAGTTCACCAAGAACCACCGCGGCTCCGGTCTCGGCCTCGCCATCACCGCCTCGCTCGCCAGCCTGCACGGCGGCGTCATGCGCATCCGCTCGCGCGAGGGACGGGGGACGGTCGTGTCGGTGCGCCTGCCGGTGGAGCCGCCGCCTCAGGCCGGCCGCTCGGCGGCGTGATCCGGCACCTTGCCGATCAGCCGCTCGAAACTCGCCCGTACCGCCCGCTGGCTGTCGCGGACGTGGGCGTCGAGGGTGGCGAAGTCGGGCAGCTCGCCGGCGTCGGCGAGGCGTGCGAGCAGCCCGCGCGGGGCAGTGGCCGGGTCGAACACGCCCGCCACGCACAGGCGCAGCATCTGGATCAGCGCCTGGTAGAGCCGCCAGGCCGGCAACAGAACGTCGACCTCGCGCGCCGGCAGCAGACCGGCCTTGGCGGCCGCGACCAGCACCGCACCGGTTTCGGTGGACAGGATCTCGGGGTGGGCGGCGGCGTGGATCAGTTGCAGGGCCTGGGCGATGAACTCGATGTCGACCAGCCCGCCCGGCGTCTGCTTGAGGTCCCAGGCGCCCTCGCCGCCCTTGGCCTCCTCCACCGTCGCCCGCATGTCGAGCACGTCGGCCATCACCTTGTCGCGCCGGCGCGGCCTGGCGATGACCTTGGCGATCTCGCGTGTGACGCGCGCGATCAGCCGGCGGTCGCCGGCGATCGGGCGGGCGCGGGTGAGCGCCATGTGCTCCCAGGTCCACGCGGCGCTCTCCTGGTAGGCGGCGAATGCGTCGATATGGGTGGCGAGCGGCCCCGATTTGCCCGACGGCCGCAGGCGGAAGTCGACGGCGTAGAGGGTGCCTTCGGCGGTCGGCGCCGACAGGGCGGCGACCAAGCGCTGCGTCAGGCGCGTGAAATATTGCACCGCCGGCAGCGGCCGCTCCCCGTCTGAGGCGGTCGCACGCTCGTCGAAATCGTAGAGCAGGATGAGGTCGAGGTCGGAGGCCGCCGTCATCTCGCGGCCGCCGAGACGACCGAGGGCAAGCAACGCCACGGCACCGTGCCTGAGCGTGCCGTGGGCGGCCTGGAAGCCGTCGCGGACCGCGGCGAGGACGTCGGCGACCAGAGTGTCGGCGAGGTCGGAATAGGCATACCCGGCCTCGCGTACTCCGACGGTGCCGGCAAGCACGCGCACGCCGATCAGGAAGGTCTGCTCCTGGCCGAAGATGCGGGCGCGGTCGAGGACATCCTCGAACGAAGTTGCCTGGGCGAGCGTCGCGGTGAACGTCTGCGTCAGCGTCGCCTTGTCGGGCAGCCGGTCGAAGAAGGCCGGCTCGATCACCGAGTCGAGCACGTGGGTGCGGCGGATGATGGTCTCGGCGAGGCGGGGCGCGGTGGCCAGGATGGTCGCGAGCAGTGCCAGCAGATGTGGATTCGACTGGAGGATGGCGAAAAGCTGCACCCCGGTCGGCATGCGGGCGAGGAAGCGGTCGAAGGCGACGAAGGCCGCGTCGGCGTTTTCGGTGCTGGCGAGCGCCTCGAGCAGCACCGGCACGAACTCGGTCAGTCGTTCGCGCGCGCTCGCCGAGCGCGTCGCCGGATAGCGGCCGTGGTGCCAGTCGCGGACGCCGCGGGCAACGTCGTTCGGATGGCGGTATCCAAGGCGCGTCAGCGTCGCCAACGTGTCGGGGTCGTCGGCGTCGCCGGTAAACACCAGGCTGCCGACCGCCGAGGTAAGCGTCGGGGCGCTCTCGAACAAATCGGCGTAGTGGTCGCGCACCGTGTCGAGGATCGCGGTGAGAGCGCGGGCGAAGGTGGCGGCGTCGCGATAGCCGGCCATGCGGGCGATATTGGCCAGGGCCGCGGCGTCGCTCGGCAGCGTATGCGTCTGGGCGTCGTCCACCATCTGCAGGCAGTGCTCCACCGCGCGCAGGCGAAGGTAGGCGGCGGTCATGTCGTCGCGGGTGGCGGCATCGATCCAGCCGCCATCGGCAAGGGCGGTGAGCATGTCGAGGGTGCGCCGTCCGCGCAGGCCGGGATGGCGGCCGCCGGCGATCAACTGCTGGGTCTGCACGAAGAATTCGATCTCGCGGATGCCGCCGCGGCCGAGCTTGATGTTGTGACCGGCGACGGCGACGTCGTGGTGGCCGCGATGATCGTGGATCTGACGCTTGATCGAGTGGATGTCGGCGATGGCGGCGTAATCGAGATATTTGCGCCAGATGTAGGGAGCAAGGTCGGCGAGGAAGGCTTCGCCCGCCGCCTTATCGCCGGCGACCGGGCGCGCCTTGATGAGGGCGGCGCGTTCCCAGTTCTGGCCGAGGCTCTCGTAGTACTGCAACGCCGCTTCGGTCGACATGGCGATGCTGGTCGAACCGGGATCGGGGCGTAGACGCAGGTCGGTGCGAAAGACGTAGCCGTCGGCGGTGCGCTCCTGCAGGATCGCCACCAGCCGCTTGGTCAGGCGCACGAACAGCGCCTGGGCTTCCCCACCGGCGGCGACCAACGCCGCCTCGTCGTAAAGCACAATCAGGTCGACGTCGCTGGAGTAGTTGAGCTCGCCGGCGCCGAGCTTGCCCATGCCGAGGACGATCCAGCCACAGCCATGGCTCGGTCGCGACGCATCGAGGAGCGTCAGCTTGCCGGCGGTCGCCGCCTCGCGCAGCAGGAAGTCGACGGCGGCGGCGATCGCGGCGCCGGCGAAGGCGGTGAGCGCGGTCGTCACCTTGACCACATTCATGACGCCGCCGAGATCGGCGAGCGCCACGGTCAGTGCGACCTCCTGACGGGCGCGGCGCAGCGTCGCCAGCAGCTCCGCCTCGCTCGCCTTACGCCAGGCGCGCACCACACGCCCGTTGACGCGCTTCAACCGCCGGCCGGGATCCTCGGCGAGGATCGCCGCCAGGCGGGCGGGATCGTCGAGGATGAGTGAACGCAGGAACGGCGAACAGTCCATCACCGCGGCGAGGAAGGGACCGAGGGCGCGCCGGCGCAGCAGCTTGCCCAACGCGCCTGCCGCCCCCGCCCCGTCGGCAGCGGCGGTGAGCTCGGCAAGGCGAAAACGCGTGCGCTTGGCGTTGGCCGGTCGCAGCCGCGGCCGCAACGCCTCAGCCAGGGATCGTTCGGATCGGGCGCGCACCCCGCGAGCGGTCATGTCCGGTCATTTGAGCGGCAAACGGATCGTGACGACGAGACCCGGGTTGCCGTCGCCGAGCTCGATGGTGCCATGGTGCAGGCGGACGACCGCCGCGACAAGGCTCAAACCGAGGCCGCTGCCCGGCGCCGAACGGCTCTTTTCCAGACGCACGAACCGTTGCAGGACCCGCTCGCGATCGGCCGCGGCGATGCCGGGACCGTTGTCGGCAACGGTGATGACGAGGTTGTCGCCGTCGCGGGCGGTGGCGAGGCGTATCTTGACCGGCGACGATGCCGCCGTAGCCGAGGCGGCGTGCTTCAGGGCATTGTCGATGAGGTTGGCGAGAGCCTGGCCGAGCAGCTCGCGGCTCGCCGTGAGCAAAATCGGCTGCGGAGCCGCGACGGCCAACTCGGCTCCCTTTTCCTCGGCGGCCGGCTCGTAGAGTTCGACCACGTCGCGGACGATGGCGCTGGCGTCGACCTCGCTCATCGCCCCGTCGGGGGCGCCGGCCTCCATGCGCGCGATCATCAGCAGAGCGTTGAACGTGGTGATGAGCGCGTCGGACTCCTCGATCGTCGCCTCCAGCGCCGCGCGATACTTGTTGCTGTCGGCCGGCCCGGCGAGCGCCATCTCCACCCGGTTGCGCAGCCGCGACAGCGGCGTCTTGAGATCGTGCGCAATGTTGTCGGACACGTCCTTCAGCCCGTAGAGCAGGTGCTCGATCCGGTCGAGCATGGCGTTGAGGCCGTCGGCCAGGCGGTCGAATTCGTCGCCGGTGCCGGCGACCTCGAGCCGACCGGTGAGGTCGCCGGCCATGATGCGCCGGCTGGTGGCGCTGACCGAATCGATGCGTTTGAGCACGCGGCGGCTGACGAACACCCACGACAGCGCCGCCAGTCCGATCATCAGCGCCAGCGCCCAGAACAGGGCATTGGTCACGATGGAGCGGAACTGGTCGCGCTCGCCGATGTCGCGCCCGACCAGGATGCGAAATCCGCTGGGCAGGCGCACCACCTGGACCATGGCGGTGCGTTTTGCCGTGTCGCCGGGAAAGCGCCGATAGGTCACGGCGATCGGGTCGACACCCGCCCGGTTGAGCAGGTCGCTCGACACCTCGGCGACGTTGCCGGCGAGGATGCGGCCGGAAACGTCGGTGACGAGGTAGAGGCTGGCGCCCGGCTGGTGGGCGCGCTGGTCGATGGTCTCGACCACCGCCGGCAGGCCGCCGATGCGATACTGGTCGCTGAGGCCGAGCAGCTCGGCGGCGATGGTGTCGCGCACCTGACCGTTGAGGAGGACGTCGGTCGAGTAGGCGATATAGAGGACGAAGAAGACGGAAAAGACCGAGAAGACCGCGATGTAGATCACCGACAGACGGAATGCGGTCGTGCGGACGACCTTACCGAGTCGCGTCACGTATCATGTATCCGGCGCCGCGGGCGGTGTGCAGCAGCGGCTCGCCGAAGCCCTTGTCGATCTTGGCGCGCAGTCGCGAAATGTGCACGTCGATGACGTTGGTCTGGGGGTCGAAATGATACTCCCAGACGTTCTCCAGCAGCATGGTGCGGGTGACCACCTGGCCGGCATGCTGCATCAGGTACTCGAGCAGGCGAAACTCGCGCGGCTGCAGCGGAATGGCCTTGCCGGCGCGGGTGACGGTGTGGCTCAGGCGGTCGAGCTCGAGGTCGCCGACCTTGAGAAGGGTGTCGGCGGCTCCCGGACGCTGGCGGCGGGCAAGCGCCTCGACGCGGGCGAGCAGCTCGGCGAAGGCGTACGGCTTGGCCAGGTAGTCGTCGCCGCCGGCCCTCAGCCCGACCACGCGATCGTCGACCTGGCCAAGGGCGGAAAGAATCAGAGCCGGGGTGTGGTCGCCGCGCCCGCGCAGTTCCTCGATCACCGACAGCCCGTCGCGCTTGGGTAGCATGCGGTCGACGACGAGAACGTCGTAGCTGCCGTCGGCGGCCATCGCGGCCCCGGTGTCGCCGTCGGCGGCAAGGTCGGGGACATGGCCGGCCTCGCGCAGGGCCTTGGCCAGGTAAGCGGCGGCTTCCCTATCGTCCTCGATCAGCAGGATGTGCATGGCGCGACCTATACATCAAATGGCTACCAGCGGCAGCGCCGGGCGAAAAAGAGAACGGCAGGCCGGGGTACCGGCCTGCCGTCGGCGGGGCGGAAGTCTCTGGGCGACGATCGAGCGCTTCCGCCACTCGCGGGGGGTCAGCTCTGGGCGAAGCTCAGCGCCACGAATTGGGTATGGTCGCCGGACTTGACCCTGAGCAAAACTGCCTTCCTGCCGTTTGCCTTCGCCTTGGCAATCATTGATTCCACCTCGCCCGGCTTGTTCACCGTGTTGTCGCCGACCGACAGGATGACGTCGCCGGTCTGCAACCCGCGTTCGGCCGCCTGACCGTTGGGGTCGACGTCGGTGACGACCACGCCGACGCCGTCGTCGGAGGGGCCGACCGACAGGCCGAAGTCGGTCAGGGAGGAGGTGGCGTTGCCGTTGTCGTTGGACGATTTCGAATTGAGCGACGCCAGCTGATCCTGCGGCGGCAGCTTGCCGAGCTTGATGTCGACGTCGTGGCTGGCGCCGTTGCGCCAATAGGTTATGGTCACGTTAGTGTCCGGCGCCAGCGAGGCGATGCGCACGGCGAGATCGCGCGAGTCCTTGATCGGCTGGCCGTCGACCGCGGTGATGGCATCGCCCACCTTGAGGTCGGTGCCGGCGGCGGGGCTGTTGTCCTGAATGTTGGCGACAATGGCGCCCTGGTCCTGCTTCAGTCCGATGCTGTCGGCGATGTCCTTGGTGACCGACTGGATTTCGACGCCGAGCCAGCCGCGCACCACCGCGCCGTTCTTCTCGAGGTCGCCGATGACGCGCGAGGCGGTCGCGGCGGGGATGGCGAAGGCGATGCCGACGTTGCCGCCGGACGGCGAGAAGATGGCGGTGTTGACGCCGACCACCTCGCCCTTGAAGTTGAATGCTGGACCGCCCGAGTTGCCGCGATTGACGGCTGCATCGATCTGCAGGAAGTCGTCGTAAGGTCCGGCGCCGATCTGACGGCCGTGGGCGGAAATGATGCCGGCGGTGACCGTGCCACCGAGGCCGAAGGGGTTGCCGACGGCGACCACCCAGTCGCCAACCCGCGGCTCGTCGGGCGCGAACTTGACGTAGGTGAATTGCTTGTCGGAGTTGACCTTGAGCAGGGCGAGGTCGGTGCGGTCGTCCTTGCCGATCACCTTGGCGTCATACTCGGTGCCGTCGTCGGTGATCACGGTCACCGACTCTTCGCCGTCGATGACGTGATTGTTGGTGACGACGTAGCCGTCGGCGGAGATGAAGAAGCCGGAGCCGAGGCTCATCGTCGGCCGCGCCTGCGGACGCTGGAGATCCGGGTTCATCTGACGGAACTGGCGGAAGAAACGCTCCATCGGCGAGCCGGGCGGCAGATCGAAGAAGGGCGCGTTGTCGTCCTGGCTGGCCTTGGCCACTTCCTTGACGCGGACGCTGACGACGGCCGGGCGGACCTTGTCGACGACATCGGCGAAACTCAGCGGCTCGACGCCCTCGACCTGGACCGCGTCGGCGAAAGCCGGGGTGGTTCTGGTCAGTTCGAGCGAGCCGCCGAAGACGGCCCCGCCGAGAACGAGCGCCAGCGCGGTGCCGGCAAGCATCGTCGAGCGGACCAGACGCTTCCTCTTCCTGGGGAAGATTTGGCCGTTCATATGAAAAGCTCCGTGGCGGAATGGGGCGGCGCCGGGAGAGAGCGCCGTTAACGTGTCGGGTGCACTATGATGGCAATGACCTTACGGGTCACTGTCAGCCGAATTAAAGTTCGGTAATGTTAGCGTGGCGGTGCAAAACCGCCGTTTCAGCCCCCGTCGGAGGACAGCAGACGCCGCAGGGCGGCTTCTTCCCCATCGTCGAGGGGTGGCGACGGTGGCTCGCCCCGGCGGCGCCGGGAGGTGATCGCGATCGCCACGGCGCCGAGCACAAGCACGCCCGGCGCCACCGCCCACAACAGCACCGTGTCCCATGCGAACGGCGGCTTGAGCAGGATGAAATCGCCGTAGCGGGCAACCAGGAAATCGATGATCTGCTTGTCGGAATCGCCGGCGGCAAGGCGGCGGCGGATGAGCACCCGCAGGTCATGGGCGAGCGGAGCGTCGGAATCGTCGATCGACTGATTTTGGCAGACCAGGCAGCGCAGCCCGGTCGACAGGGCGCGGGCGCGGGCCTCGAGCGCCGGATCCTTGAGCATCTCGTCGGGCTGGACGGCGGCCGCCGGGTGCGCCACGACGAGCGCAACAAGAACGGTCAGCGCTGCGAAGAAACGCCGGGTCATGGTGACTCGGCAGGTGCCGGCCGGGTCCGCCGCGCCGGGCGCGGCGCTCCCACCCTCAGCCGGCGGTCGCTGAGCGACAGCAGGCCGCCGAGCGCCATCACCACCGCGCCGAGCCAGGTGAAGGTCACCAGCGGCTTCCAATAGGCGCGCACGGTGGTGGTGCCGTCGCGCGCGATATCGCCGAGCGACAGGTAGAGCTGCGAGAAGGCAATGGTGCGGATGGCCGCCTGGGTGGTGGTGACGTCGCGGGCGGCGAAGGCCCGCTTGGTCGGCGTCATCTCCGCCACCGGTCTGTCGCCCCTGGTGACGGCGAAGCGGACCTCGGTCTCCCGGTAGTCGGGGCCGGGCCTCTCCCGAAATCCCTCCAGGCGCAGCGTGTAGCCGGCGATCTCGGCGGTGTCGCCCGGCTTCATCGAGTGGATCAGCTCGCTGCTCCAGGTGGATGCGGCCACAATGCCGAGCACGGTCACGCCGAGCCCGGCGTGGGCGAGGGTGACGCCGAAGGCCGAGCGCGGCAGCCCGGCCGCCCGGCCAAGGCTGTCCCGTAACGGCAGGCTGCCAAGACGCAGGCGCAAGGCGAGCTCCGAGACGGCGCCGGCGATCAGCCACACGCCGAGCCACACCCCGAACAGCGGCAGCGGCGATCCGCCTCCGGTGAGCGCGGCGGCGAGGATCGCGGCGAGGATGGCGATGGCAAAAGCAAAGACCAGGCGCTGGGCGGCGGCGAGCAGGTCGCCGCGCTTCCACGCCAGCAGCGGTCCGAACGGAACGATGATCAGCAACGCCGTCGCCAGCGGCGCGAAGGTGAGATTGAAGAAGGGCGCGCCGACCGAAATGCGCGTGCCGGTCAGCGCCTCCAGGGCCAGCGGATAGAGGGTGCCGACGACGACGGTGGCGGCGGCGGCGGTGAGGAAGAGGTTGTTGAGGATGAGCGCCCCTTCCCGGCTGATCGGAGCGAAGACGCCGCCGGGCGCCAGCGCGCCGGCACGCGCCGCGAACAGTAGCAGCGCGCCGCCGATGAAGACGACGAGGATGATCAGAATAAAGACGCCGCGGGTCGGATCGGAGGCGAAGGCGTGCACCGAGGTGAGCACGCCGGAGCGCACCAGGAACGTGCCGATCAGGCTCAGCGAGAAGGCGAGGATGGCAAGCAGCACCGTCCACACCTTGAGGGCGTCGCGCTTCTCCATGACGACGGCGGAATGAAGCAGCGCCGTCGCCACCAGCCACGGCATCAGCGAGGCGTTCTCCACCGGGTCCCAGAACCAGAAGCCGCCCCAGCCGAGGGTGTAGTAGGCCCAGTACGAGCCCATGGCGATGCCGGCGGTGAGGAACATCCACGCGGTCAGCGTCCACGGCCTGACCCAGCGCGCCCAGGCGGCGTCGATGCGCCCCTCGATCAGCGCCGCCACGGCGAAGGCGAACGAGATCGAGCAGCCGACGTAGCCGAGGTAGAGGAGCGGCGGGTGGATGGCGAGACCGATGTCCTGAAGCGCGGGATTGAGGTCGTTGCCCTCGATCGGCGCCGGCACCAGTCGCGCGAAGGGATTGGAGGTGAGCAGGATGAAGAGCAGGAACGCCGACGAGATCCACGCCTGCACGACCAGCACCAGCGCCTTCAACCTGTCGGGCAGGTTGGTGCCGAAGGCGGCGACGAGGGCGCCGAACAGCGCCAGGATCAGCACCCACAAGAGCATCGAGCCCTCGTGGTTCCCCCATACCCCGGTGACCTTGTAGAGGAGCGGCTTCGACGAATGGGAGTTCTGGTAGACGTTGAGCAGCGAGAAGTCGGAGACGACGTAGGCGTGGACGAGGGCGGCGAACGCCAGACCGACGAGCAGGAACTGGGTGAGCGCGGCGGGCGTGGCGACGGCGGCGAGACGCGGCTCGCCTCTCAGGGCGCCGTAGAACGGCAGCGACGATTGGATGAGCGCCAGCATCAACGCCAGCACGAGCGCGAATTGGCCGAGTTCGGCGATCATGGCGTCGCCGCCGGCGCGTTGGCGGCCTCGGCCTTGCCCGCCGTCTCCTGCCAGACGCCCTGCTTCTTCAGCGCATCGACCACCTCGGGCGGCATGTAGCGCTCGTCGTGCTTGGCAAGCACCGTGTCGGCGGCGAACGTCCCGTCACTGGCGATCACCCCTTCGGCGACCACCCCCTGCCCTTCGCGGAAAAGGTCGGGCAGGATGCCGTGATAGGTGATCGGAATCGACGCCTTGCCGTCGGTGACGGCGAAGTCGACGAGGCCGTCGGCGCCCTTGACCAGGCTGCCGGTCTTGACCAGCCCGCCGATGCGGATGCGGCTGCCCGGCGGCAGGTCCTTGGCGATCACCTCGCTCGGCGAATTGAAGAAGACGATGTCGCCGGAAAGCGCATAGAGGACCAGACCGGTGGCAACGGCGACCACCACGCCGACAAGCCCGATCAGGGTCAGTCTGCGCTGCTTGCGGGTCATTGCTGCCGTTCCTCGTCGGCGAGGCCCTGCTGGCGCGCCTCGGTCTCAACCACGGCGAGCTTGCTGGCGTCCCCGGCCAGCGCCGCGCGCGCCCTGGCGAGAGCGTCCCTGGCGTCGGCCGGCCGGTTGAGCACCATATAGGAATGGATCAGTCGCGCCCAACCGTCGGCGTCGGTTGGATGGTCGTGCAGGCGGGCGGCAAGGGTGGCGACCATCCCCTCGATCATCGCCAGACGCTGGTCGGGGGTGAGGTTTTGCGCCGCCGCCATGTCGGCGGCGGTGGGGCCCGGCGCGGTTGCGGTCCCGCCCGCCGCCTGCAGTCTGGCGAGTGCGGTCCGCGCCGCCGGCAGCCACGGCGCGTCCTTGGGAGCATCGGCGAGCAGCCCCTGCCAGGCGGCGATCGCCTGGTCGCGCTTGCCCTCCTGGCCGAGGGCGAGCGCCAGATAGAACTTCGGCCGCGGGTCGTCGGGGGCGAGAGCGCTCGCCCGCTGGAAGGCGGCACGCGCTTCCTCGCTCACCGCGCCGCCGTTGGCAGCGACCATCGCCTCGCCGAGATCGGCCTCGCGGCCGGCGGTGGCGCCGAGCAGCCTGATGGAATTGGAGTAGGCGTGCACGGCATCATCATAGCGGCCAAGCTTGAAATAGACCGGAGCGAGGACCTGCCAGCCGGCGCCGTCGTCGGGATTGGCGGCAAGGTGTTTCTCGACGCGGGCGACCAGCGTGGCGATGTCCTGCTTGTCGGTAGGCGCGGCCAGGCGGGCGGCAAGCGGCTCGTCGGGGAGCTGCGGCGAGCCAACCGCAAGGTAGAAGACAAGCGCCACGACAGGCGCGGCGAGGACCGTGATTGCGGCCAGTCGGCGCGCGCGCCGGCCGCCGGCCGGCAGCCCCGCCGCCGGTTGTTCGTCGCCGGCGCGGATCAGGCGGCGGGCGATCTCGGTTCTCGCCGCCGTCGCCTCGCTCTCGCCGATCAGGCCGCGGTCGAGATCGCGGCCGATTTCATCGAGCTGGTCGCTGTAGATGGCGACGGCCGGCCGCCGCGCTTCGGCCGGCCCGCGCTGCGCGCGGGTCAATGCCATCAGGATCGGCAGGACGGCGGCGGCGGCGAGCGCCGCCATGGCGATCCACATCGCAATCACACTGATGGCAACTCTCTTTCAGCGACGCCGCCCGTCCCGGCCGCCGGGACATTAGCCCACGACCCGGCAAAGGCAAAGGCGATGCCGAAGAGCGCGGTCAGCCGACCGCGTGCCAGGTGCCGTCGGGCCGGCGGCAGGCGGTGCCACTCGCCGTGCTCGATTGTCCCTTGAAGGTAACGGTCTGGGTGTATTCGCGGCAGTTGTAGTCATTGACCCGGTAGAGCGGCCCGGGAACGACCTCGCCGCGGGCCGAGCGGCCGCGCCAGGACACCGCGGCCCCGCTGCGGCCGTATTCGAGGGCGTGGTACTCGGCGGCGAGCGCCGCACGGCGGTCCTTGGCGCCGAGGTTCTGGCCGACCGCGGCGTCGGCAAGCCCGCCGGTCAGCATCTCCGCGGGAGCGGGCGAGGCGTAGGCGGAGAGGGAGGCGGCGGTCCCGCCCGCGCCCTGCGAGCGACAGGCCGCCACCGCAAGAGCGGCCCCCACCACACAGGCCAGCACGCCAACCCTGTCCATCCGCATCCTCCACGACCGCGCCGGCGGCCCGGCCCTGATCCCTGCCGCATATTCCATCCCAGCATGGCGGAAGTGCGAATGCACGCGTTCGCTCATGCCGCCGGCAGCTCCACCGCCACGCGCAGGCCACCCCGCGGCGAGCGGCGGAAGTCGAGCTTGCCGCGGTACATGGCGACGAGGTCGGCGACGATCGACAGGCCGAGCCCGGAGCCGGGCTTGGTCTCGTCGAGGCGGCGGCCGCGGGCCGTGGCGGCCGCGGCCTCCTCGGCGCTGAGGCCGGGACCGTCGTCGTCGATGAGCAGGGTCAACACGCCGCCCTCGCCCGTGCCGTCGCCCGGAGCCTGTTGCACGGTGACCGAAGCGACACGCCTCGCCCACTTGCAGGCGTTGTCGACCAGATTGCCGACGATTTCCTCGAAATCCTGCTGCTCGCCCTTGAAGCGGGCGTGATCGGCAATGCGGCAGTTCAATTCGACGCCGCGGTCGCCGTGAATGCGATTCATCGCCCGCACCAGGCGCGTCACCGTGGGCTCCACCTCGGTGACCGCGCCGATGACGTTGACGCGGGCGGCGATGCGGGCGCGGTCGAGGTGGTGGCTGATCTGGCGGTGCATGAGGGCGGCCTGTTCGGCCACCTTGGCGGCGAGCGGCCCGCGGGCGGCGCGGGCCTCGTTGAGGACCACGCTGAGCGGTGTCTTGAGGGCGTGGGCGAGGTTGCCGACCTGGGTGCGGGCGCGGTCGACGACCTCCTGATTTGATTCAAGCAGCGCGTTCAACTCCTTGACCAGCGGCTCGATTTCCGCCGGCAGCGATCCTTCGACGAAGCGCGTCTGGCGGCCGCTGCGCAATTCGGCGAGGCTGCGGCGGACCCGGTCAAGGGGCCGCAGGCCCCAGCGGATCTGGATGAACGTGGCGACGATCAGCCCGACGCCGAATACGGCGAGGGTGAGGAACACGCTGGCGCGGAAGGAGGCGATCTGCTCGGCGACGCCGCCGGCGTCGCCGGCGATGACCACGTCGTAGGCGTGGCCGTCGGCAAAGGTCACCGTGCGTGCCAGCACGCGCAGCGACTTGCCGCTCGGCCCGCTCAGGGCGCCGGAGGTTAATCCGTCGCCGTGGTGGGTGTCGGTCGCCTTGGCGAGGTCGAGCACGTCGGAGAACAGCGAGCGCGAGGCGAGCACCACCGGTCCGTCGCCGGTCTCGCGCACCTGCCAGTACCAACCCGAATAGATCAGTTCGAAGCGCGGCTCGCCGAGGTTGCCCGGATCGCTGAGGCCGGCGCTGGCGTTCTGGGCGGCGAGCGCGCCGACCAGCGTCTGCAGATAGACGTTGAGCCGCTCGTCGAAGGCACTGACCGCGGTCTGGCGATAAAGGGAGGTGAGGATGAGCCCGGCGATGACCAGCGCCACGGCGGCCCACAGGGTGGCGGCGGCGATGAGGCGAAAGGCAAGCGAGTTAAGCCGCATCGCCAGAATCGACGACGCGATAGCCGAGCCCGCGCACGGTCTCGATCAGATCGGGCGGCAGCTTCTTGCGCAGCCGGCCGACGAACACCTCGATGGTGTTGGAATCGCGGTCGAAATCCTGATCGTAAAGATGCTCGATCAGCTCGCTGCGCGACACCACCCGGTCGCGGTGGTGCATCAGATATTCGAGCACGCGGTATTCGTGGGAAGTGAGCTTGACCGGGTTGCCGTCGACGGTGACCCGTCCGGAGCGGCTGTCGAGGCGCAACGGCCCGCATTCGATCTCGTTGGAGGCGTGGCCGGCGGCGCGACGAACCAGCGCCCTCACCCGCGCCAGCACCTCCTCGATGTGGAACGGCTTGGCGACGTAGTCGTCGGCGCCGGCATCGATGCCCTGCACCTTGTCGCTCCAGCGGTCGCGGGCGGTGAGGATGAGGACCGGCATGGTGCGGCCGTCACGCCGCCACTTCTCGAGGACGCTGATGCCGTCGAGGACGGGCAGGCCGATGTCGAGAACGACCAAGTCGTAAGGCTCGGTGTCGCCGAGAAAATGGCCTTCCTCGCCGTCGCGCGCCGAATCGACGACGTAGCCGGCTTCCTTCAGCGCGGCGGTGAGCTGACGGTTGAGATCCGCGTCATCCTCGACCACCAGCACCCGCACGTTAAGCCTCCGTCTCGATCAATAGCTGATGGGGTTGCCGGTGGTGGCGTCCATGCGCACCTGATGGACCTGGCCGCCGACCAGCACGCTCAGCAGGTATTCGTAGTGGCCGCCGACCACGCAAAGCTGCGTCGACACGATCTGGCCCGGCGCGACCGCGTGGACCTGCCCGATCAGGCTCGACAGCGGCAGCACCTGGCCGCTTTGCACGGCGGCGCGGGTCTGGGCGGCGGAATAGCACATCTGCGCCGATGCCGGCGATGGCCCGAAGGCTGCCGCCGACAAAGCAATCGCCGCAAGGACCATTGCCAGCCGCCTGATCATGCCTGCCGCCATAGCGGCGACAATATGAATAGGCCCTGAATAGCGGGCAACGGCTCACGTGTCGTGGTTGGCGGCGGCGCCGAGGCCGAGGGCGAGCACGACGTCGTTCCAGCCGATCCTGACGCCGGGAACCTCGACGCCGGCAACGTTCTCGATCAGGAAGAGGATGACGACGATCGCCATCACCGCGTAGGTGCGCCAGCCCTTGGCGAACCTGGCGGTGGCGAGGGCGGCGAGCGCGTTCACGAGCCGTCCCCCGATGTCGGTGCGGCATTGTCGTCGGCCGCCTGGATCTGGCCGTGCAGGGCGTCGGAGATCGCCTGCAACCCGGCGAGCTGGTCGTCGGAGAGCGTCTCGCCCTTGAACACCTGGACGATGGCGGCGGCGAAGGGGGCGAGCTCCTCTTCGGCCTTGAACACCGTCGGCCCGAGCTCGACGGCGGCATAGAGGATCTTCTGGATGATGGCGATGGCGGCGTCCATGTCAGCCTCCCTTGGTCGATTTCAGCGGGATCGCGCTCTTCAGCGCGCCGGCGGCGTTGATGGCGGCGTTGACCAGCGTGATCTCGTTGATCGAGCCGGGGTTGTCGTGGTGGAACTTCCTGAGCTCGATCAGCGCCGTGTAGGCGATGGTGTCGGCCTGCTTGACCGATTTCACGATCGCGGTCTCCTTGCAGAGATTGCCGAGCGAGAAATGGCTGCCGGCGGCGCAGACCGGCAGCGCCAGATAGGCGGTGGCGAGTTCGGCCGCCGCCGCGTAGGCGGTCTCGGCGGTCGCCTCGGTGTTGTTGGTGACCGGATTGGGGAAGCTGGCGCAGGCGGCGAGCGCCAGCGCGAGCGCGCCGGCCACCACCGCCCTGAGATAGCTGATCGGTTTCATGCGGTCTGTTCTCCTTCGATCATGGCAAGAGCGTTTGCGCGCACGTTCGCAACCCGGCGCGTCCAGCCGCGGCCGAACCAGCGCCAGGTGACGAGGTGACGGAGAAAGCCGAGGCGGCGATCGCACAGGCAATGAACCAACGCCGCGCGATCGTTGAAGGCGGCGACGGCGGCGAGCGTTTCCACCCCGAACCAGCCGTCGATCTCGACATTGCCGAGCGCCGCCTGCAGGTCCCTGATCGCCCGGCGCGGGCCGGAATTGACCGCCTCGTCGAACACGCAATAGTCGACGCCGGCGGACAGCCTGTCGGCCTCGACCGCGTCCCAATATTGCCGGCGGTAGATGGCCGCGGTCTCGTCCAACGTGACGTAGCGCACCGACCGGTGCGGCCGGGCGTGCAGCCGGCGCCAGCCGTCGTAGACGCGCTGGGTGACGCCCTTATTGGTGGCGCCGCCGGGATCGTGCTTGTCATCGACGAAGCCGCCCTCGGCAGCGAGCACCAGCGCCAGGGAGCGGGCGAAGTTGGCGGCGGTCATGGCGGCGGCTCATCGCGGACGGCGCAACGTCCGATCGTGATGGTCCGGCCGGTCGGGCCGCCACCCGTAGAAACGGCTGGTCATGGCAAAGGTCTTTCGGTTCACGGCCGGACGGCGCGAGGGCGCTTCGCCCGCATCGCCGTCATGGCGGGCGCTGTCCGATCGGACAGCAGCTCACGGGGCTGGGTCGGCATCGGTGGAAGCCCGCAGAACGAGGCGCCGCTGCCTCGGGCATCCGGTGTCAGGCAACCTCGATGGAGGCGCCCGTGATCAGGTTGTGGTCCATCCGTCTCAATGGAAGCATGCGGAGGCGGCCGCGCAGCTACCTGTGGGCGTTGACGTGCTCAGCGTTATCGTGCGCGCGCCACTGCTGAGCCCCGTCGCATGAGCGACGGACGCGATCTCGTTGGTTTGTACGTCCCATTCGGCGTCCTCCGTCAAGCCGCTCCAGCTCATCGCATGACCGTTTTGCGTTTGCGCGAAGCCAACAGCGGCGCCGCCGCTTACACCGGTAAGACTGAGATCGGCGCTGGATCCGTAGGTCTCGTCGGTGGCCGTGTCGTCCGCTGCGGTCGATGTCGGGTTGGACAGCGCGTACGTGACCGCCGCGCATGTGCTGACCATGTGGTCGAACGCTACG
>Ga0307436_1000211_pt1 | contig 25720 bp, 27 predicted proteins | sample SalMarWE160440MG_FD_202513 | JGI IMG/M metagenome (GOLD analysis project Ga0307436, IMG submission 202513) | Salt marsh sediment microbial communities from the Plum Island Ecosystem LTER, Massachusetts, United States - WE1604-40 | ecosystem: Environmental > Aquatic > Marine > Intertidal zone >...
TGGGCTGCGGCACCTGGGGCGGCAATTCCATCACCGAGAACTTGAACTACAAGCACTTCCTCAACATCACCCACCTGGTCACCACCATCCCGGAAGACAAGCCGAGCGAAGAGCAACTGTTCGGCGCCTATTGGAACAAGTACGGGCGTTGACTCTTCGTTTTTGTCACCGTCGCCGGCGGAACGAATAACGAAACTAGATTTCAATGTATTTCGAAGAACACTCCGGCAGGGCGCTGATCCTAGCGCCGGACGGCGTTACGGTAAAATGCGGCAAGCTGTGCAGGAGCGCTCAGGAAGCGGGCCAGGCGACGACGGAAATACGATCAACCCCATAACCTCTCGCTTGCGAGTTTCGCACCCTCGGCCATCGAGCGATATTTCGTCCATCCGATGTCGGGATCGACCTTCACGTGGCCGGCCTGTGAGGACATGCCGCAATCGGTGGAGGCGATGACATTTTCGCGTCCGACACACTCGGCGTATCGGCACAGTCGGTCGGCGATGAGCTCGGGATGTTCGATACGGTGGGTGACTGAATTCAGCACGCCGGGTAGCAGCACGATCTCGCGGCCCAGGTCGCGACCCTTCCATAGTTTCCATTCGTGTTCGTGGCGTGGGTTGGCACCTTCAATGGACAACCCGAGCGGGCGCATTTTCAACAGAATGTCGATCAGCTCGGAAAGCTCGATGTCGTGATGATGCGGGCCGTCGTAATTGCCCCAGCACATGTGCATGCGCATCTGCTTGGGCGCGATGTTGCGGGTGGCATAGTTGAGGGCGGCGACATGTATCTCCGCTTGCCGGCGAAACTCCGGCACGCTCAAGCCCTGAAACTGCATGTGCCGCCCCATGCCGAGATCGGGGGCATCGATCTGCAGGACAAGCCCGGCAGCGGCGATCGTCTCGTACTCGGTCTGCATAGCGTCGGCGATTGCCCAGACGAATTCCTCATGGGTTTTGTAGTAGGCATTGCCGAGCCACAGCGCGATGGAGCCGGGGGAGGCTGCATTGAGAAAGCCTGTCCTGGCGGACACCTCCGCTAGCGCCGCCTGCAGCGTCTCGATATCGAAAGCGAGGTCGTCAAGCCCGATATAGCTAATTGGCCCGGTGCACTGGGGTCGCACCATCTTGTCGAAGCCTTCGGGGCCGTAGAGACGACGATAATAGGTCGGGAAGGCGTCGAGATCGGAAGCGCGGAGCCGCGGCGCATCCTCGCCATTGAAGCCCGAAAGCCGCTCCTTGGCGTAGGCACCGTATCCGATCTTGCCGAGCTCGCCGTCGTTGACGATGTCGATACCGTGCTCCGCCTGCTTGCACACGACATCCTTGACTGACTGGGCGAGGCAGGCGCGGAAGGAGTTCTGGTCGTGGTCCTGTTTTCGGTCGCGCGCCGTCAGAAAAGACATGAGTTCTGGGGAGCGCGGGAGGCTGCCAACGTGGGTTACCAATATGCGGTCCTCGCTGCGCATAACGGACGCCCCTCACTCAGCCGGTTCGATAACAAACAGCGTCTGCCCGAATTCGACCAGCTCGCCGTTTTGCGCGCCGATTTGGACCACGCGGCCATCGTGCTCGGCGTTGATCGTCGTAAAAAGCTTCATCACCTCGATTAGGCAGATGGGCTGGCCTTTGCGCACGACGTTGCCGATCTCCACGAACGGCGGGGCGTCCGGGGAGGGCGCGCGGTAGAACGTGCCGACCATCGGCGCGGTGATGACGGTCTGGTTGATGCCGGCCTCAATGCTGGGGGTGGGGGCCGCGGCGGTCGGCTCGGGCCGGGCAGGAGCGGTAGGAGCCGCAGCACTCACCGTCGCTGGCGCGCTCAGCTCGCCAACCGAGGCCGGCGCGCCGGCCGCTCCGTTTCGCCGCACCACCAGCTTTAAATCGTCGGTTTCCACCACCAGCTCGTTGCAGGAGCTGCTGTCGATGGCCTTCAGGATTTCCGCAATCTCTTCGTAACGTAGACTCAACTCGCGCTCCCGCCAGTTTTTTCAGTGCTCGGCTTCGCCGCGGCCTGTTTCGGCTATTGTGCTCGACAGTCGCGCCGCAGCCGTTTGCATCAGCGGAACCTGCTGCACGGCCTTTTCCATCGTCATGCGCGCGACCGGCGCGGAGACCGCGATCGCGCCCACCGTCTGGCTGCTTGGGCCGCGCACGGGAACGGCGATGCAGACTACGCCGGCGAGGAATTCCTGGTTGTCGATCGACACGCCCGAGCGCTTTATCTTTTGCATCTCGTCTTCGAACCGCGCCGGGTCTGTAATCGTGTTGTCCGTGTAGCGATGCAATTCGATCGACTCGAGTAGCAACGCGCGCTTACGTGGCGGGAAAAGGCTCAAGAACAGCTTGCCCATCGAGGTGCAATGGAGCGGCACCCTCGATCCGGGCTCGAAGCGAAGGCCGAAGGGCCAGGCCGCTTCCACGCGATCGACATAGAGCACGTGGCTGCCGGCCATGACGCCGAAATTGCAGGTCTCGCCGACCTCCTGCGACAGCGCTTCCAGGATGGCGTGACGCGGCGCCTGCTGCATGGAGGCTGCCACAAGCTCTAGCCCGAGGCGCACAAGGCGCCCGCCAGGAACGAGGCGCCGGCTGCCCGGCTCGCGCTGGAGCAGGCCTTCGTTTTCGAGCATTCGCACGATGCGGTGCGCTGTCGGCTTCGGCAGGCCGAGCAGAACGCCGATCTCGGAAACGGCCAGTGCCCGTTTCACCGTCGCCATTGCCTCCAGGATTGCGACTGCTTTGACGGTCGGAAAGGCCTTGCCCAGCTGCTCCGGCTCGGCTGCGCGCTTGCCCGCACCACGGCGGGCGTGGCCCTCCGATGTCACCGGCAGATCCAGGGGAGTTTCCATGCGAAGTATCAAAAACCGGAACAATCAATCTTGCAATACGAATTTTCGGTATGCCAGAGTTGGCGGTGGAGGAACGACTGCCCGGTCCCGCCGGGTGGGAAAACAGAGCAGGAGAGGGCGGTGCGGCGGGTCCTGGTCGCCAATCGCGGCGAGATAGCGTTGCGCGCGATCCGGGCCTCTCGACGGCTCGGGCTGGAAAGCATTGCCGTCTATTCCTCCGCGGATGCCAATTCCGCGCACCGGTGGGCTGCCGATGAGGCCATCTGCATTGGGCCCCCGCCGCCGAAGGCCAGCTATCTGAATGCCGCCGCCTTGATTGAGGTTGCTTCCAAGCGCGGCTGCGACGCGGTCTATCCAGGTTACGGTTTTCTTTCGGAAGACAGCGCCTTTGCCGCGCGATGCGCCGAGGCCGGGCTGATCTTCATCGGCCCTCATGCCGAGACCATCGCCCGTATGGGCGACAAGGTGGCGGCGCGGCAGACGGCGGCGTCATTGGGCATTCCGGTGGTGCCGGGATCCTCGGATGGCTTCACTGCGGCAGCCGACGCCGAAAGCCATGCCAGGCAAATCGGGTTTCCGTTGCTGCTGAAGGCGAGCGGCGGCGGCGGCGGCCGGGGCATGCGGGTCGTCGCCAATACCGAGGAATTCGCCGCGAAATTCGATCAGGCGACCGCAGAGGCGCAGGCGGCGTTCGGAAACCCGGCGATCTACCTCGAACGCTTTTTCCCCCAGGTTCGCCACATCGAGATTCAGGTGTTCGGCGATAGCCACGGTAACTATGTGCATCTCGGCGAGCGCGATTGCAGCGTTCAGCGCCGGCATCAGAAGCTTGTAGAAGAGGCGCCGGCGCCGGCGATCAACCAGGCCACGCGCCGCGAAATGGCCGAGGCGGCAATGGCGCTGATCCGCGCGCTTCGATACGTCAACGCCGGCACCGTCGAATTCATCTACGATGTCGCCAGCGGCAAGTTCTTCTTCATCGAGATGAACACGCGGATCCAGGTCGAGCATCCGGTGACCGAGCTTGTGACCGGCACCGACCTGGTTCAAGAACAGTTCCGTGTCGCGGCCGGCGAGCCGCTGTCTTTCGGCTCAAGCTTTGCCGACGGACGCACGGCGATCGAATTCCGCATCAACGCCGAGGATGCGGCGCACGATTTCCGCCCCTCGCCGGGCACGCTCAAGCGCTGGTCGCCGCCGAACGGCCAGGACATCCGCATCGACAGCCACGCCTACGAGAACTACGCGGTGCCCCCCTATTACGATTCGATGCTGGCCAAGCTGATCGTCGGCGGGCCGGATCGGACGGCGGCGATCGAGACCGCCAAATCCGCGCTCGCCTGTTTTCAGGTGGCCGGGCTCACCACGACCATTCCCTTCCACGCGTTCCTGCTACAACAGCCGGAATTCATCCGCGCGGAAATCCATACCCGTTGGATCGAGGACAACTTCCGGAACCCCGCCTAGCAATGAGCAACAAGAAAACCATACGGCTCGTCGATGTCACGCTGCGCGACGCGCACCAATGTCTGTGGGCGACGCGGATGACGACCGCGATGATGGCCGACATCGCGCCGCGCCTCGACCGCGCCGGTTTCGAGGCCATCGACCTTGCCGGCGGCGCCGTGTTCGACGTCTGCGTGCGCTACCTGCGCGAGGACCCGTGGGAGCGCATGCGCATCCTCAGCGGCTGGGTGACCGAGACGCCGCTTATCGTGATGACGCGCGGCCAGAGCCTGTTCACTTTCGAATTCTTCCCTGACGACATCGTCGAGCTGACCGCCGAGCGGATTTTCGCCAACGGCATTCGCTACCACACGCCGTATGACGCGCTCAACGATATGCGCAACATGCAGGTCCCGGTGCGCGCGGCCAAGAAAGTCGGCCTCTATACCGCGGCCGGCGTCGTCTATACGGTGAGCCCCGTGCATACGGACGAGTATTACGCCCGCAAGACGCGCGAGCTCGTGAACCTCGGCGCTGATGCCATCTTTATCAAGGACCCAAGCGGCCTGCTGACGCCGATCCGAGCGCAGACCCTGGTCCCGGCCGTCAAAGCCGCTTGCGGTCCACTGCCGCTGCAACTGCATTCCCATTGTCTGAGCGGGCTTGCACCCTATACCGCCTGCCTCGCGATCGAGCTGGGCGTGGACGTGGTACACACCGCCACTTCGACGCTGGCCAATGGCGCCTCGCATCCGTCCACCGAAGTGTTCGTGCGCAATGCGCGGCGCGACGGCTTCGACGTGCCCGTCGATCTTACGACGGTCGAGGAAGTCGCCGAGCGGCTGCGCTATATCGCCAAGCGGGAAGACAAGCCGGTGGGCGTCATCGCCGAATACGACGCGTTTCACTACGAACACCAGATGCCCGGCGGCATGGTTTCCAATCTGAAATCGCAGCTCGCGCCACTCGGCATCGCCGACCGCCTGCCTGACGTATTGGAAGAGGCCGCGCGCGTGCGTTGCGACCTCGGCTATCCGATCATCGTGAGCCCGTTCGCGCAATTCGTGATGACGCAAGCGGTCTTGAATGTAATGGGCAAGGAAAGATACGCAGCCGTGCCCGACGAGGTGCGCAAATACGTGCTCGGCTACTACGGCGAGATCGCGGGCCCGATAGACCCGAATCTCTTCGACCGCATCACCGGGGGCGCCGAGCCGACCAAGGCGCGTCCAGGCGATCTGCTCGAGCCGGGTATCCCGCGCGTGCGGCGAAATCGCGGCCCGTTCGCCTCCGACGACGACCTGCTGCTGGCCGCGTTTTATTCGGAGCGCGAATATGACGCGCTCAAGGCCGCCGGGCCGATCAAGACCGAATATCCGTTGGCGTCCACGCCGCTCGTCACGCTTGTCAAGGAAATCTCACGGCGAAAGGACATTCTCTCGTTCCACTACGTCCAGCGCGCCGCAGCCAGGAAATAGACACTCATGACAACGCCTGCCATCATTACCGTGGCGATTACGGGATCTATTCCCCGCAAGGCGGACACGCCTGCCATTCCGGTAACCCCCAGCGAGCAGATCGAATCGACGCATGAAGCCTTCGAAGCGGGGGCTTCGGTCGTCCACATCCACGTCCGTAACGCCGATGAGAGCCCGGGCTCGGACCCCGACCTATTTGCTGAGGTGCGGGACGGTGTCGTCAAGCACTGCCCCGGGATGATTGTACAGTTCTCGACCGGCGGGCGTGGTCGCGGCCAGAACGAGCGCGGGAAGATGTTGTACTTGAAGCCCGACATGGCTTCGCTTGCCACCGGCTCAGTGAATTTTCCGTCGCAGATCTACGAGAACCCGCCGCAGCTCGTGGAAGATCTCTCCCGCTCCATGCTGGACTACAACATCAAGCCGGAAATCGAGGTCTTCGACGTGGCGATGCTTTACAACGCCAAGAACCTAGTGGACCGCGGCCTACTCAGGCGGCCCTGCCACGTGCAGTTCGTCATGGGTATCCCGAACGCGCTACCGGTTCGCCGCAAGCTGCTCGAATTCCTCGTGTCGGAGCTCAAGGAGCTGATGCACGATGCGACCTGGGCCGCCGCCGGCATTGGCCGAAATCAGCTCGAGGTAAACCGCTGGTGCCTCGAACAGGGCGGGCACGTGCGCACGGGGCTCGAGGACAATATCAAGTTCGACAAGGATCGGCTCGCCCGCAGCAATGCGGAACTGGTCGGGCGCGTTGCGGACATCTGCGGTGAATACGGACGCCACCCTGCCACTGTTGCGGAGGCGCGCGATCTCCTCCATCTGGCGCCCGAAGGCGGCCAGGGCTGGCGGGCGAATTGACCAGGTGGCGGCATTGAAAGTTAAGTGAAATGGAGCTCGAGCTGAAAGGCCGCGTTGCGATCGTCACCGGAGGCGCCAACGGCATCGGGGCAGCTGTGGCATGCACGCTAGCGGCGGAAGATTGCCTTGTCTGCATCGTCGACATCGATGCCGACGCCGCCGAAGAGACTACCGGCGCGCTCGCCAAGGACGGCCATTGCGCCCAATACAAGGTGATTGACGTCGCCGATGCCGACGCCGTCGCGGCCGCGTTCAACGACGTTCATCGCCAGCATGGCCGGCTCGACATTCTGGTCAATTCGGCCGGTGTCGTTTCGATCGGCACGGTGGCCGAACTGCCTGTCGAGGAATGGGAGCGCGTTTGCCGCGTCAATCTCTCCGGCGTGCTCTATTGTAGCAAGGCGGCGATCCCGTTCATGACTACGCAGAAGTACGGCCGCATCGTCAACATCGCCTCGATATCGGCAGCGCGCGGCGGCGGCTCGATCGGCAACGTTCTTTACGGGACGAGCAAGGCCGGTGTGGTGGCCTTGACAATGGGTATGGCGCGCGAACTCGGCCGCCATCAGATCACGGTGAACGCCGTGTCGCCCGCGGTCGCCGCTACGCGTATGACCCAGGCCGTTCTCACCGATGAGGTCAAAAGCCGGGTCGTCTCGCGCATTCCGTTGGGGCGGCTCACCGGCGTCGACGACGTCGCCGACCTAGTGGCGTTCCTGGCTTCTGCGCGCGCATCCTTCATCAGCGGCGTCGTCATTCCAGTCGACGGCGGCATTCTCACCACATGAGTCTCGGGAATTGCGCCGGCGAGACGATCGGACATGAGCGGCACCATGGACACTACCACCCCCGCTGTCGTCGCCGTCGTTTTCCTCGCGGGTTTGATGCGCGGCATCACCGGCTTCGGTGGCGCCATGCTGATGGCGCCGCCGCTGAGCTTTCTGATCGGTCCGGTCGCCACGGTCGTGACCGCGCTGATCCTGGAAAGTGCAGCGGCGCTGGTAATGTTTTCCGATGCGCTGCCCATAATCAACAAAGGCATCCTGGCTTTTCTTATCGTACCGGCCATCTTTACGGTGCCGTTCGGCGGCTATCTTCTGGTCACCCTCGATCCGCTGATCGCGCGCAAATTCATCGCCGCGGTGGTCGTCGTCTTCAGCCTCGCTCTCCTGATGGGCGTGCGCTATTCCGGACGGCCGCGGCCGACAACATCGCTTCTGCTCGGAAGCGTCGTCGGCGTTCTGCTCGGCGCGACCAGCGTCGGCGCGCCACCCGTCATTCTTTACCTGTTGTCCGGTCCCGACCCGCAGGCGGTGACGCGGGCCAACCTCACCGTGTTCGTTACGGCTATTTCGCTGGTCGGGTTGGTCATGCTGGTTTTCGCCGGAGCGATCACAAACAAGCTTGTCCTTTCGGCGCTTCTGCTTTGCGTTCCTTATCTGAGCGCGACATGGTTGGGCGGCAAGCTGTTCGGGCGGTTGAGCGAAGTCACAGTGCGGCGATTGGCACTCGCCTTCATGCTGGTGATGGGCGTCGTCAGCCTGGCGATCTGAGCGGGGAAGATTACGCAAGGGTCGGTGATGATGCATTTTACTGAGCGAAACGACAGGTAGGAAAATGCCCGAGCTGATACCGTTCACGAGCGAGACAATTTGGGCGAGGTTCGAGCCGACCGAGGCCGATTGGGAAACTGACGATCCCGTCGTCTTGGCGCGGATGCTGGAGCAATTGCAGATCATCCGCGTCTTCGAGGAGAAAGTGCTCGAGCTCAAGCACGAGCAGCTCCTGCACGGACCGGCGCACTCAAGCATCGGGCAGGAGGGCGGGGCGGTGGGCTGCATGTCGGTGCTGGGCACGGACGACAAGATCAACGGCACGCACCGGATGCACCATCAGTTCCTCGCCAAGGTGCTCAATTGGGCGACGCCCGCCGGCTATGACCCGAGACGGACCGAGCCGAGCGCCGATACGCACCGCGTCGTCGAATGCACGCTTGCCGAGATTATGGGGCTGAAGACCGGCTTTTGCGGCGGCCGCGGCGGCTCCATGCATCTGCGCTTTGCGGAAGCGGGCTGTCTCGGCTCGAACGCGATCGTCGGCGGCAACCCGCCGCACGCCGTCGGCTATGCCTTCGCCGACAAGTATCGCGGCCGCGACAATGTATCGGTCACATTTTTCGGCGATGGCGCGACGCAGATGGGAACCACGCTGGAGTCGATCAACCTGGCGGCGCTCTACGATTGCCCAACCATTTTCTTCCTCGAAAACAACCTTTACGCGGTCTCCACCCACGTGCGCGAGCAGACCCGCGAAGCGCGCTTGAGCAGCCGCGGCCCCTGCTTCGGCGTTCCCGCCCTGGAAGTCGACGGGATGAATCCGTTCGCGGTCCGCAAGGCGATGCAATGGGCGGTGGATTATATCCGCCGGAACTGCGGACCGGTCCTGATCGAGGCCGCTTGCTACCGGCACTACCATCAGCAGGGGCAAATTCCCGGCAGCGCCTTCGGCTACCGAGACAAGGCGGAGGAGCAGGAATGGCTCAAGCGCGATCCGCTTGAGATCTACCCGGAGCAGCTCATCGCCCGCGGCATCGTCTCCAAGGATCAGGTGGCAGCGCTCGCCGGCCGCGCGCGTAGTCTGGTGGAGCGCGCTGTCGACACCGTGACCGAGCCGGAGCCGGGCAGCAACCGCCGCCGCGTCCCGCTCGCGCTGTGGCCCGACCCCACGGAGGTCGAGGTCGGCATCCGCGGCGATCTTTCCGAACTCGCCGACCTGCGCACCCGCGAAGCGGAGGATTTCGCGCCTGAAGCCCTGCACGACATGAAGTTTGTCGACGTCATCTCCGGCACCATGCTGCGCAATATGGCGCGGGACGACGCCATCTTTGTGCTCGGCGAAGACGTGCACCGCCTGCGCGGCGGCACCGCGGGCGCCACCAAAGGCATCGCGGAAAAATTCAAGGACCGGCTGGTCGGAACGCCGATTTGCGAAAACGGATTTGTCGGCCTCGCCCTGGGCGCGGCCATGAACGGACTGCGGCCGGTGGTCGAGATCATGTATCCCGACTTCTGCTTGGTTGCCGGCGATCAGCTCTTCAATCAGATTTCCAAGGTCAGGCACATGTTCGGCGGCGGCTTTCCGCTGCCCTTGATGGTGCGCTCCCGGGTCTCGGCCGGCGCCGGCTACGGCTCGCAGCATTCGATGGACGCCAGCGGCCTGTTCGCGCTCTATCCCGGCTGGCGCATCGTCGCGCCCTCGACGCCGCTCGACTATATCGGCTTGGTGAACAGCGCCCTGCGCTGCGACGACCCGGTGCTGGTAGTCGAACACAACGATCTCTACCAGACCGTCGGCAAGGTGCCGATCGACGATTGGGATTTTTGCATTCCCTTCGGCCGCGCGCGTATCGTCCGATCGGGTGCGGCCTGCACAGTGCTGACCTATCTTTCGATGGTGCAGACCTGCCTGGACGTCGCAGAGGCGACGGGGCTCGATGCCGAGATCGTCGATCTGCGCACGCTGGATCCGCTCGGGCTCGATTGGGAAACGATCGAAGCCTCCGTTCGCAAGACCAATCGCCTCCTGATCGTCGAGCAGACCGCACGCGGGACGTCCCACGGGGCGCGCACTACGCAGGAGGCGCAAGAGCGGCTGTTCGACTGGCTGGATGCGCCGGTCATGCGCGTCACCGGCACGCAATCGGCGCCGGTCGTCTCCAAGCCGTTGGAACAGGCGGCGCTGGCGGGGCCGGAGGCGGTGCGGCGCGGGCTCGAGCAGGTGCTCGCGGCGGTGTGGCCATGACGCGGCTGCGCAATGAAAGGGCGCCTCAATGAAAGTGGCATTCCTCGGCCTCGGCACAATGGGCGGCCCGATGGCGCTGAACCTCATCCGCAAAGGGCATGACCTTGCGGTCTACGACGTGATGGCAAAATCGCTGGCGCGCTTCGAAAAGCAGCGCTGCCGCATCGCCGCCGATCCGCAGGACGCCGCCAAGGGTGCCGAGGCGGTCATTACCGTACTGCCAAGCTCGCGCGAGGTACGCGCAACGGCCCTGGCCGCTGCGCCGGTCATGCCGGCGGGGATGCTTTTCATCGATATGAGCACCGGCTCGGCGGCTGACTGCGTCGCGCTCGGCCGCGAACTGGCGGGCCGTGGCATCGCCATGCTCGATGCGCCGGTCGGCCGCACGCCGGCGGATGCCGAACGCGGCACCTTGATGGTCATCGTCGGCGGCCGCGAAGAGGATGTGGCGCGAGCGCGCCCGCTATTCGAGGCGATGGCCGACACCATCCATTACATGGGACCGGCGGGCTCCGGCATCCGCACCAAGCTCGTCAACAATTACATGTCCATGGTTGACATGCTGCGGGTCGCCGAGGCGCTCACCTTGGCGGCAAAATGCGGGCTCGATCGCGACAAGGTCGTCGAAGTGATCCGCGGCACGGTGGCTGGCAAGGGGCAGATCAACGTCAACTATCCGAAGAAGGTGCTCGCCGGCGATACCACGCCGGACTTTCCCTTGCGCATGGGGCTGAAGGACATAAGCCTCGCGCTCGATCTGGGCGCGGAAATGGGTTCGCCTTTGTCGCTGGGCGCGGTCGCGCGCGAATATTTTGCCTTGGCGCGTTCATGGGGGCGCGAGAACCAGGACTGTACGGCGATGCTGCTCCTCTTGGAAGACATTGCCCGTGCATCCGCGGCGAATACCGAGAAGAGCGGGAACTGACCGCTGCGTCCTCGGCCCAGCTCCCAGCTTTCATTTGGCGGTAAATCCGCCGTCGACATAAAGCATTTGGCCGGTGATATAGGCGGCGGCGTCCGAGGCGAAGAAAATCGTGGCGCCATAAAGGTCGGGCATTTCGCCATTGCGCCCGATGGCCGTTTGTTCGGCGTTGCGTTTCGCAAGCGCCGGATTGTCGAACACCGGAGCCGTCAGCCCGGTAGGAAACATCCCGGGGGCAATGGCATTGCAGGTGATGCCTTTGTCAGACCAGGCCTCTGCAATCGCCCGGGTCAACTGGACGACGCCGCCCTTGGCGGTCCCGTAAGGCGCCGAATTAGCGAAGGCGCGCAGCGATTGCAACGATGCGAGCATCAGGATGCGGCCCCAGCCACGCTCCGCCATCGACGGCGCAAAGATCTGCGTGAGCCGGAAGGGCGCCCGCAGAAGGAGCGCCATGGAAAAGTCGAAATCGGCAATGCTGACCTCGCCAAACGGCTTGCGCAGGTTGATGCCGGCCGCATTCACGATGATGTCGACTGGGCTTGCGCCGAGCTGCGCGGCGAGCCGGTCGGGCCCGTCCGCGAGCGCAAGGTCCACCGCAACGAAGCGCGTGTCGATCCCCTCACGCGCGAGTTCGTCGGCGGCCTTCTCGAGCTCGGCTTGCCGCCGCGCGGCAAGCGTAAGCTTCGCGCCCTGCAGGCCGAGCGCTCGCGCCATGGCAAGGCCGACGCCGGAGCTTCCCCCGGTGACCAGCGCGGAGCGGCCTTCTAGCGAGAAAAGCGAATTGAGCTTGCCGTCCATCTTGCTCAGTCTCGCACCGGCTGGCCAAGATCGGCGTTGTGCCCCGGCCAATAACGCGCCAGCCGGAGGTCGGCGGTGCGGGCGTGCGCCTCCATGCCCTCAAGGCGGGAAATGCGCGCGCTCACCGCGCCGATCTCGCAAGATGCGGCCCGCGTCATCTTCTGCCAAGTCAGCGGCTTGAGAAACTTATGCACCGAAAGGCCGGCGGAATAACGCGCGGCGAACTTGGTGGGAAGGATGTGGTTCGGTCCCGATGCCTTGTCGCCGTAGGCCACCGTTGTCTCCTCGCCCAGGAACAGCGAGCCGTAATTGGTGAGACGCGCGAGCCACCAATTGAGATCGGCGCAATGCACTTCGAGATGTTCCGACGCATAGCGGTCGGAGACCTCGGCCATGTCCTCCCGCGTCCGGCACAAGACGATCTCGCCGTAATCTCGCCACGCTGCTTCGGCGGCGGCGCGGGCGCGTGAGGGCAGCGCGTTGATCAGCTCAGGGACGCGTGCCATCACCGCGCGGCCCAGGGGCTCGCAAGACGTGATCAGCCATGCCGGGCTTTCATTGCCATGCTCCGCCTGGCCGACCAGATCGGCCGCCACGATTTCGGCATCGGCGGTGTCGTCTGCGAGAATTGCTATCTCCGAAGGACCGGCGAAGACGTCGATGCCGACCTCGCCGTAAAGCAGGCGCTTTGCTTCGGCTACGAACTTGTTGCCGGGGCCGACCAGGATGTCGGCTGCGTATCCGGTAAACAAGCCATGGGCCATGCTAGCAATGGCCTGCACGCCGCCGAGCGTGAGGATGACGTCGGCGCCCGCCTGGTGAATGGCATAGAGCACGTAGGGGTGAATGCCATTGCCTTGGTAGGGGGTCGAGCAGGCGATGACCTTCTTGACGCCCGCCGCCTTCGCCGTCGCAACCGACATGTAGGCCGAGGCGATATGGGCGTAGCGGCCAGTCGGCACGTAGCAGCCGGCAACGCCGCAGGGAACGAGCTTTTGGCCGAGCGTGACGCCGGGAGCGAACTGGATCTCGGCGTCGCGGATCGATGCGCGCTGCGTCTCCGCGAAGCGTCGGACGTTATCGATGGCGTAGGAAATATCGGCTTTGACCTGATCGGGGACTTCCTTGGCGCGGCGTTCGATCTCCTCTTTGCTCACCAGGATCGGTCCCGTCCATCCGTCAAGCTCTTTCGCATAGGCACGCACGGCGTCTTCGCGTTTCTCGGCGATCTCGGCAATCATGCGCTCGGCGATCTCGCGCGCCGTGGCGGTTTCGCTCAAGGCGGTCTTTTCGGCCTTTTTCAGGTATGTCGCGCGCATCGGCTGACCATTCACAATGTGGAAGACTTTGATGGTGGGACCCGCCCCAGCACTTCTTTGATGAATGCTAGCACGGAATGCTTCATATCAACCAAGTCGCAGTGTCTAAAGGGTACATGACTAAACAGGCCAGCCCAGCCTGATGGGTCACCGAGATAGAGGCTCAGGGACACCGAGCGCAGCAAGAGCCGCGAGGTGCTCGAACGTTGAATTTTTTAAAAATATTGAAAGATCTTGATGTGGATCAGGCCCTGCAACAAATTTTTTCAATGACTTATGGCAATTTGGTCGATTTGGAGTGTCACTTGCGCCAATGCTGGAATTAGTGCCACGACCGACAACAATAATTCTGCGGACTTTTGAAATTGAACTTTACACAGGCAAATTCTGCCTCTTTTCTAAAATCAAATAGCCGACGTCCTACATCATGTGCAAATGTCCGCTTTGGCAGCGGAGCATCGACTCAAAGGCGACATTTTACCGGTTGGAATGACGACTCCCCTAGTTGCAGCAGGTCACCTCGCAATACGTCGTTTACGGCTTCACCGCGCGGACGAAAGCACTCATGAATTTACCATCAACTGACTTGGCAATAGCGTCAACATCAACGCCTTTGCCGCTCAGAAATTCACGGGCTTCCTCGATACGATAAACCCGGGTGGGCTCGATACCGATCTGCTCAAATCCGGCAGCTTTCAGTTTTGCGTGGTAATCGCTTTCTTCCAGAGCTCCGGCGATACAGCCGACCCAGAGCAAGATATCCCGACGCAATTGCTCAGGCATAGCGCCACGCGTCACCACGTCGGAAACCGCAAAACGACCGCCCGGCCTGAGGACCCGGAATGCCTCGCGAAGAACCCGGTCCTTGTCGCCGGAAAGATTGATGACGCAGTTGGAGATAATCACGTCCACAGAGTTATCAGGCAGCGGAATTGCCTCGATCTCTCCTTTTAGAAATTCGACATTGTCGGCGCCGGCCCGGCGCTGGTTCTCGCGCGCGAGCGCCAGCATCTCGTCGGTCATGTCGAGACCGTAGGCTTTGCCGGTCGGGCCGACACGCCGGGCAGAAAGCAGGACATCGATACCTCCGCCCGAGCCGAGATCGAGTACCGTCTCGCCGGGCCTCAATTCGGCAAGCGCCGTCGGGTTGCCACAGCCGAGCGATGCTAGAATTGCCGATTCCGGCAGGCCGCTGGTTTCATCGCCCGCATAAATATTGGAGGTGATCGGACTGGTGCTGATGCATTTCGCTCCACCGCAGCAAGAGCCGCCTGCGCGCAGAGCCGCCTGCGCGTATTTTTCCCGCACCGCCTCTTTGATATTGGATTCAGACATCGTGCCCTCCTAACAGCAAGTCACAGCCTCAGGCTTGATTGCTTTGTTGCGTGTGCAGCACTCGGCGAAGAGGAATGCGAGAACGTCTTGCAATGCCTTAGTATTGGCCGTGCAGCGAAGGAATGTGCTTTCACGGCGGACGTTGACGAGGCCTTCGTTCTTGAGCTTTTCCAGGTGATGCGAGAGCGTCGAGGCGGCGATATCGAGCTCTGCCCCGATATCGCCCACAACGAGCCCCTCGGGATGCGCCGCAAGCAGGAGCCGAATGATCCGCAAGCGCGGCTCGGCACCCAGCGCCGCGAGCATATCGGCAAAACACGCGATTTGTTCGTCGAGCATTTTTCCCATGATATTTCTATAATTGTAGAAATACCGAAAGTCAACAGCGTACAGCGTTATGAATCGCAGACGTGTCCTTTCTGAAAATTTCACCCGGTCTGGATTCGCATGGTAAGGCAGAATCATCGCATCATGAGCGATGTTTGCGATCCTGCGCGCGCTCGGAATGTTTGCCGCCGACATGTTCAAAGTCGCACAACCGGCTTGAAGCCGAGAATTTATTTCTTCGCCATCAACTCAGCATCGCTTTGCGGCGAGGCCCGCCTCGTCTGCGATCGTGCCGCTGTGATCGGGCGCTGTTGATATTGATGACCATGCTCTGGCCAAGTCTTCTCGATGCGGCTCAGCTGGTTCAGCCGGACACTATCCTGCGGTGGCATCGTGTCGGCTTCAAGCTGTTCTGGCGTTGGAAATCGCGAAACAGGGCAGGGCGGCCGAAGATTGATCGCAGCCTCCGTGATCTGATCCAACGGATGAGCAGGGAAACCCCACTGTGGGGCGCATCCCGGGTCCATGGTGAATTGCTAATGCTCGGCTTTGATGTGGCTCAGTCGACGGTCGCGAAATACATGGTGCGACGCCAGAATCCGCGGTAGTAATCCTGGAAGATATTTTTGCGAAGCCATGCCGAGGCGATCGCCGCCATTGATATGTGCGTCGTGCCGACGCTGTCCTTTGATTGCTTGTTTGCATTCTTGGTTCTAGGTGTGTGTACCGAGAACCTCATCCGGGTGGATGAGGTGATGGAATCGCCTAAAGTGGCGCGATGATCGCGCTGCTCTGTGCCGTCCTGGCCGTCTTGGCCTCGCCATTCAAATCGAAGAGCCGTCTTGAAGCAGAGAACGCGGCGCTCCGACAACAACTAATTGTGTTGCAGCGCAAAGTGCGCGGCCGCGTCCGGCTCGCGAACAACGACCGCTTGTTCTTCGTCCAAATGTATAGTTGCTTCCCGTCGATCCTTAAGGTCATCACGATCATCCGTCCCGAGACGCTCGTGCGGTGGCATCGGGCGGGCTTTTGCCGCCACTGGCGTTAGAAATCGCGCTCGCGGGGAGGGCGGCCGCAGATCGAGACGGACCTGCGTGCGCTGATCCGGCGGATGAGCATCGAAAACCCGCTTTGGGGAGCGCCGCGTATCCACGGCGAACTGCTCAAGCTCGGGTTTGAAGTCGCCCAGTCAAGCGTCGCCAAGTACATGGTGAAGCGGCGTGGATCGCCAAGTCAGGGATGTGCACCTTTCTACGGAACCACGCGCCGGACATTGCTGTCATGGATCTGTTCGTTGTGCCGACCATTGGCTTCAATCTGCTCTATGCCTTCGTCATCGTTCGTCTGGGCCGCCGAGAGCTGGTCTGGATCAACGTCACAACAAGCCCGACGGCTGAATGGATCGCGCGCCAGTTAACCGAGGCTTTCCCTTGGGATGAGGCGCCGCGCTACCTCATCCGCAATCGGGATCGGATCAATGGTGCCGTCGTCATACGGCGAATTCGAGCCATGGGGATCCGGGACAAGCCTATAGCCCCGGCCTCGCCTTGGCAGAATGGCTTTGCCGAACGGGTGATCGGGTCGATCCGGCGCGAGTGCGTGGATCATATGATCGTCTGGGGAGAGGCGCATCTGCGACGGATTCTGCAGGCCTATGCCCGCTATCACAACGATGTCAGAACACATCGGTCTTTGGACAAAGATGCGCCGGCCTCTCGCCCGGTTCAGCGGACGGGAACTATAACTGCACGTCCGATCCTAAGTGAGCTTCACCACCACTATGTCCGGGCTTAGGTTTTCGGTACACACAAGCATCACGATCTGCTCCGCGCTGAACCTCTTCTTCGGCATGCCCAGGCTCCTTTCCAGGCTATTCTCTCACAACGCTTGGTCCAAAAAAGCCAGGTCAGGTCACGTTGTTATCGTTCCAGTTTTTTCAATGGCGTCTGTTTCATAAGGACTTCGGCAGCGCCGCCAGGGCCTCGCGCGCGTTCCATGGCGTCCACCACGTTTGCAAGTCGAGATCAGCGGCGATAATGCCAGCGCTGATGTAACCGGCGCCACCCGAGATCGCGCCGCCAGGGTGGCAGGCGGAGCCAGACATATAGAGGTTTGGAATCGGACTACGGAAACCGAAATGGTTATACATCACTTGTTCGGCGTTGAATGCACCCATGAAGATATCACCGGCGCGCATATTGACCAGCTCCTGCACGTACTCGCGCGCAGTATAGATGTAGCGGCCGATGATGTTCTTTTCTGTCATGTTTGGGCAGTAGCGCGCCCAGACTTCGATGATCTTGTCGGCAAATTCTTCCTTGAAATCCTCGAAGTTCTGTCCGCCGAGGTCCGGCTCGAGTGGCATGATGTGCCAGGCATAGGTGGTATGCTTGCCGGGTGGGGCCTGAGTCGGATCAAGCAGGCTCAAGGGGCCGGAGCCGAACTGAACAAGCTGGGGCACGCGGCCAGCCATAACATCCTGATGCGCGGCGAATAGGTTCTGCATCGTATCGGCGCCAATGCTCCATTTCAGTGCGTGATTGATGTTTGGGTCAAATGTCTCGGCGGCGAAGCGCGGGCTTTCATTGAGCGCGAGATGCAAGCCAAAGATCGTCCATGCCGTATACTGGAAGTTATCGAGCTTAGCGGCGTATTCCGCTGGCAGCTGCGCGCGGCCGATCAACTTCTCGAAGGTTTGGTGCACGTCGATGGTGCTGGCAACAAACTGGCGCGCGCGCACAGTTTGGCCATCGGCGAGCGCGATGCCGGTGGCGCGGCCGCCTTCAATGACGATGCGGTCGATATCGACCTGCGGCTGATAGGTGCCACCAGCGGCGATGAAGGTTTCCATCAGGCCGCGCGCCAAATTGAACGAGCCGCCGCGGCAGAGCTGGTATCCACTTTGTAGATCAAAGGCACGGATCACCGAGCCCATCGGGCTAGTCTTTGACATCGTGTCGACCAGCCAGGTTCCGAACAGCGACACCTTGAAAAGAAAAAGCAGCTTTACGTGTTCATTCTCGAACAGCTCATCAACCAAATCGAGCGGCTGACGTTTGGTAACAGCAAGAAACTCGCGGCCCAACGCGGTCTGCGACAGCAACGCCTCGCGCTCGGCCTGCGCCAGCGGCTCGGCATAACGCTCGCGCAGCAGGATTCGGGCCGTCATCTCCTCGGCCTTGCGGTTCCATTGGCGAAAAGTGGCGGCATCCTTGCGTGATAAACGGGCGATGTTGGCAACCGTTTCCTCAAGATCTCGGCCAAGCACCAATGCGGTGCCGTCTCGATGGGCCTGACCAAACTCGTAGCGTGGCGTAATGTAATCGACTCGCGCATCGAGGCCGAGATCTTGGAACCATGGTGTCTTGGTGATGTGGAAATGATTGATCGAATGCAGGTTGTGATAGAAGCCGGGCCTAGTCGTCTCTTCGGTGGCAAGCCCGCCGCCATAACGAAGGCGCCGCTCGAGCAAGAGAATATTAAGCCCCGCCTTGGCTAAATAACAGCTCAGTACCAGCCCATGGTGGCCGGCACCAATAATGATGCCGTCATAGCTTCGATTAAGAGCATTGGGCACGCGTGACCTCGCTGTCGTTCTCAACGATTGAATTTTTGCGTCACAAGCGGCGGCGACGCTGACTTAATTTGCGACTGGGGCAAACTCGGCATGCCGCCCCCATCTGGCTTTAAATAGAGATTGCCCACAACCGGTTTCGGCCGGGTCGCCGTTGTTCGTGTCCTGGCCAGTCTGCATCATCAGTACGTGCGGATTTGATTTTTGGAAAGTCGAGCACTAGCGGGTTACGCCCAGTTGACGTCGGGACGGTTTGGGTTTATAGTCCGACAGTCGGATAATGGGGATTTGTCTGATATTTTCGCGCCTTAAAGCCCTTCCTGCCTATCAGCTCGTTAGGGACGCGATTGAGCAGGAAATCGTTTCTGGTCGTATCCAGGTCGGGTCTCAGCTCCCGACTGAAGGCAAGCTCGCCGAGCAATTCCAGGTCAACCGCTCGACGGTACGCGAAGGCATCCGATTGTTGGAGCAGAGCGGCCTGGTCCGTCGCAAGGGCGGCAAGCGACTCTACGCCAGCCTGCCTCATTACCGTGAGCTCGCCACGCGGCTCAGCCGCGCGCTGGTGTTGCAGCAAGTGAATTTCCTCGAGCTATGGCAGACCGCAATGGTGCTCGAGCCGGCGACGGCGCGCGCCGCCGCCGAGTGGGTGACCCCAGCCCAGATCGCAGCGCTCGAAGACAATATCCGTCGCACCGAAGAAACCCTGCTCGGCGGGCAGTCGATCGTCGGCCTCGATATCGCCTTTCATGCGATGGTCTCGGAGGCTGCCCACAACCGTGTTCTATTGCTTGCGCGCGAGCCGATGAGCTTGCTTTTCTATCCGTCATTGGAAGTGCTGCTAGACAAACTTCCGCGTGCCGGACAACGCCTTTTGGATGCTCACAAGCGTATCCTCGAGGCACTGAAGCACCATGACGCTGCGATGGCAGGCGAATGGATGACCAAGCATATCGTGGATTTCCGACGTGGCTATCTGATGGTTGAGCTCGACATGGAAAAACCAGTCGAGCAGCTTTCCGTGCCCCCGAACGAAAACTGAAATAAAAGTGGAAGTGAGAATGTCAGTGAAAGAAATTATTCTTGCCGGGGGCATGCGCACACCTTTTGGCGACTTCGGCAAGTCGCTACGCGACGTGCCGCTGACGAGGCTAGGCACGCATGCAGCCAAAGCGTGTCTGGATAAGGCTGGCCTCGACCCCGCGAGGGTCGACCATCTCGTGTGGGGTAATTGCCTTCCTGTCGATCACGACGGCTTCTTCGCTAGTCGGGTGATTGCACTCGAAGCCGGCATGTCGGTTGAGAGCTGCGGCCTTAATGTTTCGCGCGCATGCGGCTCCGGCGCTCAAGCGATCATCACCACTGCCGAACAGATCCTGAGCGGCCATTCGCAGATCGCCCTGGCTGGCGGCGGCGAGAACTTTTCGCGCGGGCCCTACCTCGTGACCAACGCGCGCTGGGGCTGCAAGCGCGGCCCACAGACGATGATCGATACCCTCGATTGGGCCTATCGTGACCCGTTTTCGCAACAGCTGATGGGTGAAACCGCCGAGAACCTCACCGACGACCACGGCTATAGACGCGAGGATATGGACGCCTGGGCGGTTATGAGTCAACGGCGCGCGGGTCAGGGGATGACCTCGGGATTTATTGACCGCCAAATTGCACCAATTGAGGTGCCAGAAGGGCGCGTGCGCCGAGTCATGGATTTGGACGAATTTCCGCGGCCACACGTGACCGCCGCGGACCTCGCCAAGATGAAGCCGGTATTCCGGAAAGATGGCCGTATCACCGCCGGAAACTCTTCGGGCGTTACCGATGGCGCTGCATTTGTTGTCGTTGCCGATCGTGCCGCGGCCGAGGCAGCCGGGGTCAAGCCGATCGTCCGCTTGGTCGATTGGACGATCGTTGGTGTGCCGCCGCGCACCATGGGTTGCGGTCCGGTGCCGGCCATCAAGAAATTACTCGACCGGTTTGGCAAGCGCGCCGAGGAGATAGACTACTATGAAATCAACGAGGCCTTCGCTGCCGTCAGCCTACATGCTGAGAAGCATCTGGGCGTGTCGCGCGAGAAGACCGATCTATATGGTGGCGGCATCTCAATAGGCCATCCTCCGGGTGCAACGGGCGCACGTCTGACGATCGTCGCCATGCAGCACCTTAATGAAACCGGCCAACGCACCGCGATCATCAGCATGTGTCTCGGCGCTGGCCACGACATGGCACTGTTGATCGAGAATATTGAGCATTAAGCTGATGGATTTCGCCTATTCACCGCGCGTCGAGGAAATGCGCCGCCGGCTTGGCGATTTCATGGACAATTACGTGTTGCCGCGCGTGCCGGATTATGAACGTGCCGTTAGCGCGGACACGTGGCCGCCGCTTTTCCTCGACGACCTAAAGGCATTGGCCAGAAGCGAGGGCTTGTGGAACCTGTTCCTGCCTTCGCTTGCCGATGACGAGCCAGGAACACGCCTTTCCAATCTCGAATATGCGCCGCTCGCCGAGATGATGGGCCGTGTCGAATGGGCCTCCGAGGTATTCAACTGCAATGCACCGGATACGGGGAACATCGAGCTCTTGCACATGTTCGGCACAGCCGAGCAGAAGCAGCGCTGGCTCACCCCCCTGCTCAACGGCGAAATCCGTTCCTGCTTCGCCATGAGCGAGCCCGACGTCGCGTCATCTGATGCCACCAATGTCCAGACATCGATACAGCGCAACGGTGATGACTACGTCATCAACGGCCGCAAGTGGTTCATCACCGGCGCTGCCGACCCGCGATGCCGGGTTGCCATCCTCATGGGTGTCACCGGTCCCGATGCCGATCGCCACCGTCGCCACAGCATGATTCTGGTGCCGACGGATTCGCCCGGGGTCGAAGTGCTGCGAAACATCTCGGTGATGAACCACGTCGAGCCGCGCGGGCATTGCGAGGTTCTTTTCCGAAACGTTCGGGTGCCGCGGGCTTTCCTGCTCGGCGAGGAAGGAGCCGGCTTCGAATTGGCTCAGGCCCGCTTGGGGCCCGGTCGCATACACCATTGCATGCGGTCGATCGGTCAATGCGAATTGGCACTCGAGCTGATGTGCGAGCGGGCGCTGGAGCGCAAGACTTTCGGCCGTCACCTGCATGAGCACGGCAGTGTCGCCGAGTGGATCGCCCTTTCGCGCATGGAGATTGATCAGGCGCGGCTGCTGGTGCTGCGCGCGGCTTGGATGATCGACAACTTCGGCAATAAGGCCGCGCGTAAAGAGGTTGGAATGATCAAAGCATTGGTTCCATGCCTGCAGACAACGGTTATGGACCGCGCCATGCAAGCGTTCGGTGCCATGGGTCTCAGTCCAGATTTGCCGTTGGCAGATCTATGGACGTTAGGGCGCGCCCTACGCCTAGCTGACGGACCCGACGAGGTGCATTTGCAAGCGGTGGCCCGCATGGAAATCAAGCAGGCACGCGAACAGTTCGGGCGCACACGAATCTATTTCACGCCGCCTGAACAAACCAAATGAGTTGCTCACCATACATGGGGAAGGAATTGGGTGGGTCCGCTTATCCGCAAGAATTCGATCGCGGCTTCGAGGAGATGGCGCAATCTCGCTAGCTTACTATCGCACTAGACTTGAAGTCGTCCGCAACGAAATCGGTTGGGCCTTTAGCACAGACTTAACCGACGCTTGGGCGTATCTTGGGATGATTGGAGATCCGGTGATCAGTTGAATGCGGCGCAGACAAGCCTAGGCCCTAGGCCCTCGGGCCTTGGCAGCCTGACTAATGTGGCCGCGGCAACCTTCAGGCTTGTCGTTATTCCATTCGCTGGGGATCGCCCAAGGAACAAATTTGGCCGACGGGCCAGTCTGCCTTGCGGCGACCGCACTAGAGTTGGAGGATGCATGGTTTTGACCCCGCAATGTATCGGCGTCGTCGGCGCCGGCATGATGGGTTCTGAAATCGCGTTGGTTTTTGCCGCGCCGGTCAGGAGGTGAGGCTGAGCGATGCCAATGCGGAGCGGCTGAACGCGGCCATGGCCAATCTCGCCAAGGTGCTCGACAAAGGTGCCGCGCGCGGAGTTTGGTCAATGGATGAAATTGCTCCGACGCTTGCCCGCATTCACCCGACCCTCGATCTCACCGACTTCGCCGATCGTGACATGGTGATCGAGGCGGTGTTCGAGGATGAAACAGTGAAGGCCGGCGTATTCCGCCGGCTCGACCAAGTCTGCACGGCGGACTGCCTGCCGGCCAGCAACACGTTAAGTATCTCGATCACCGTTCGGTCCTCCTATGTCGCGTCGACGCGGCGACAATATTTTCTTGGCACTCACTTCTTCTCGCCGGTGTCGAGAATGAATCTGGTCGGTCATCCCCGGATCGACACCGCCTCGCAGGCGGTCGAAGCGGCCATGGCCTCCTGCCGGGCGGCCGGCAAGACCCCGATTCCGGTCAACGACGTGGTCGGTTTTGCGGTCAACAGGCTGCTGCACAGCTTTTTGAAAGAGGCGATGCGCTTGGTGGAAGAGGGTGTAGCAACTCCGGCTGATATCGATACCGCCTGCAAGTTGGGATTGGGGCATCCGATCGGCCCGTTCGAGATGATGGATATCGTGTCGAACACGTTGGTGCTTCAAGTCCAGAAGGTGATGGCCGCGGCTTACGGCGATCGCATTCATCCATCGATGTTGCTGAAAAAGATAGTCGAGAGCGGCTATGACGGCAAGAAAGTTGGCCGCGGCTGGCATCGCTGGGACAAGGGAGAAAAGTAATGGCCTTCGCTGACTTGGTGGTCGAGGATGGCGGACCGATCCGCACCGTTAACATTAAGCGACCGCAACTGCGCAATGTCATTGATGCCGCCGAACACCGGAAGGAAAGGTGTTCGCACTTTGTTTTGCTCATGCCGACCGGCGCGAAGGGATGACTGCTTTTTTGGAAAAATGTAAGCCCAGTTTCAGTTGAGGGAGCATGCATTATGGCAATCGACCGTATAGCTGTAGACTTGCTAGGCCACGCCGAGTTAGATGATGACCATCAACGCCTGGTCGATCACCTCAATTCCTTAGCTAATGAAATTCCCGACGCTTCCTATGAACTGTGTGTGCAGCTTTTCGACGCGTTGGAACAAGCTGCTACTGAGCATTTTGCTCGTGAAGAAGAAATTCTCGAAGGTGTCGGGTTCCCAGGCTTGCAAAGTCATCGCGCTTACCATGCCGAGCTCATTGAGCGCATCAGGCAGTTGCGAAATCTCGGCTGGGAAATGGCGGACAAAAAATTGTTGTTCCAACGTTTCGTCGATATGGCTAATTTCGTTGTTGAAGACATTATTCATGGTGACATGGAATTCAAAGAATTCCTTGCCGCGCGGTGAACCGCTCTATCGCCCGCTCGCAATTGCCCAACCACATTCGGCACAGACTCCAGCCTTGGCGCCGCGTTCGAGCGCATCCGGCGAAGAGGCGTTAGCTTGTAGGGCGCGCGCATACACTCCTTGCATGATCGCCGCTAGGCGAAACAACGCGAAGGCCATATAGAAGCGCCAGTCCGCAATACCATCGAGACCGCGGCGCTGGCAATAAGCGGAGAGAAAAGCCCGTTCATCGGGAATACCGAGCCGGGCTAGGTCGGTCCCGACGAAGCCACCGAACGCGCTACGCGGAAGGTGATAGAGCATGCAGCTGTGGGCGAGATCGGCAATTGGATGACCGACCGTTGCTAGCTCCCAATCGATCACGGCGATGACCTTCGGCTGCTTCGCATCGATGATAAGATTCTCCAGGCGGTAATCGCCGTGCACGAGAGCGGTCGCCTGGTCGGCGGGAATGTGCTGCGGCAACCATTCGATGAGCGCCTCCATCGCCGCGATGCGCCGGGTTTCGCTGGCGCGGTATTGCTTGGTCCAGCGGGCCGTCTGGCGAGCGCAATAGTCCTGCGGCTTGCCGAAATTGCTAAGGCCGATGGCGGCGATGTCGATGCCATGCAGATTCGCCAGAACCTCGTTCATGGCGTCGTAGATTGCCGTCCGTTCGCTTGGTTCTAGGCCCGGCAATTGCGGGTCGCGAGCAACCCGCCCGGCCACGTGCTCCATGATGATGAATTCGGTGCCGATAACGTCGCGGTCGCTACAGAAGGCGAGCTGGTGCGGTACCGGCACGGTGGATCCGGCCAGCGCCGACATCACCCGATATTCCCGGTCGATGGCATGCGCGGAGGGCAATAATTGGCCGGGGGGTTTCTTGCGCAGCACGTAGGCTGCCGTTGGGGTACGGAGGAAGTATGTGGGATTTGACTGGCCACCGAAGATCGGCTCGACGGTCAGCGGCCCCGCATAATCAGGAATCTTGGCAGTCAACCAATGATCAAGGGCGGCGCCATCAATAGGATGGATGATCGTCGTCACCGTTTGGCCTGCACCTGGCCATCGACAGCATCAGGATGCGGCTGCCCGGCGATGCCGATCAGCGCGTCGATGGTGCCGACAAGTTGCGCCGCTAGTCCCGATAGCAAGGGATCAGTGCGCAACTTTAGCGCTACGGCTTGCCGCCGCATCTCCATGAGCCGCTGGATGTCATCATCCGGCATAGGGGCCCCCTAGACCTTTGCCTTCCTGTCGTAACCCGCTTGACGCTCGTCTTTCCAGCGTCGTGCTTTGTACTCGAAGGTTGGCAGCTCCGCACGCGGCACTTCTATGACCGTCATCGTCACATTGGTCTTGGTTTTGATGGCGCTGGCGATCTGCTGCAGCATCGTCGTGCGCGCATCGGGAGGGGCAGCGGCGAACTCGGGTTTGAAGGCGACGCGAACCTCCACTTCCGTCCTGCCGAAATCATCAACAAAGACGCGGCCTGCATATTCCCCTACCTCGGCCTGAGCAAATACGACCGCATCGACTGCTATGGGCCAGACGTTGTTGCCGCGGATCTTCATCATATCGTCGTAGCGACCGACGCTTCCGGCTTCGATGCAGTGCCATGGGCGACCGCAGCTGCAGGCATCGTGCGGGAACCAGCGGGC
>Ga0307436_1000213_pt1 | contig 25686 bp, 23 predicted proteins | sample SalMarWE160440MG_FD_202513 | JGI IMG/M metagenome (GOLD analysis project Ga0307436, IMG submission 202513) | Salt marsh sediment microbial communities from the Plum Island Ecosystem LTER, Massachusetts, United States - WE1604-40 | ecosystem: Environmental > Aquatic > Marine > Intertidal zone >...
GAGATCGTGCACGATGGCATATACCGCCGCGTTCACCTCGTCCCAGCGGGCAAGGAAGCCTTCCTTGCCCGCATCCACCGGCTGCGACAGGTTGAAATGGATGTTGCCGTCGCCGACATGGCCGAAGGGCACGACCCGTATGCCAGGTATAAGGGCGGTGACGGCGGCCGTGGCACGGTCGATGAACTCCGCCGTCAGCGACACCGGCACCGATACGTCGTGCTTGATGGAACCGCCTTCAAGCTTCTGCACCTCCGACAGCGCCTCGCGCAGGCGCCAGAAGTCGCCCGCCTGGGCGCTGCTCAGGGCGATCGCCGCATCCTCGATGAGCCCGTCCTCCAGCCCGCGCGCCAGAACCGTCTCCATGAGCGCGGTGCCGCCGGAGAGCTCCAGCAGGACATACCACGCATGCTCACCGGCAAGTGGATCACGGGTGGCGGCATGGCGCTGAGTGAACTCGACCCCGATGCGCGGCACCAGCTCCATCGCCGTCACCCGCTCACCGCTCGCTTCGCGCGCAAGCGACAGAAGCGCCAAGGCATCGCGCGGCTGAGCCAGGCCGATCCAGGCGGTGGTGATTTCGCGCGGTTGGGGGAACAATTTCATCACTGCCGCGGTGATGACGCCGAGGGTGCCTTCCGCGCCGATGAACAGGTCCTTCAAGTCATAGCCGGTGTTGTCCTTGCGCAGCCGCCGCAAGCCCGACCACAGCCGCCCGTCCGCCAGCACCACCTCGAGCCCGAGGCACAGTTCGCGGGTATTGCCATAGGCGATCACCCCGACGCCGCCGGCATTGGTGGCGAGGTTGCCGCCGATGCGGCAGCTTCCTTCAGAGGCAAGACTCAAGGGGAAATAGCGCCCCGCCGCGCGCACGGCCTCCTGCAGTGCCTGCAAGGTGACGCCGGCTTCGACGGTGACGGTGTTGTCGACGGTATCGATGTCGCGGATGCGGGTGAGGCGGTCGAGCGACAGGACGATCTCGTCGCCGCGGGGCGATGGGATCTGCCCGCCCACCAGCCCGGTATTGCCCGATTGCGGCACGATGCCGGTGCGCGTCTCGTTGGCCAAGGCAAGGATGGCTTGCACCCCGGCCTCAGGACAGCGGCGGCGCGGCCGTGATATTTTTCGCGCGGCTCAGTGAGATAGGCCGCCATGTCGGCCGCATCGAGGATGGCATGGGGCTCGCCCACCAGCGCGGCGAAGCGGTGGATGAGGTCGGGCGAGGGGCGATTGATCGGCCGGTTCATGCCTCACCTATAACACGCGGGGGCGTGGCGCCGCGGCGCGCCGCAGCCGGTCGTTGATGGCCTCGCCCAGCCCTTCATCCGGGATGGGCATGACGGCGATGGCAACAGGCTCCAGCGCATCGAGCCGGTGCAGGGCGGCGAAGAGATTGGCAGCCGCTTCGTTCACATCGCCCGTTGGTGACAGGTTTTCCATGGCGCCGGTGTGGGCGGGAACGTCTTGCCCTAAGGCGAGCAGCGCCTCGCCCTCCGCGACAGTCGTTGCGCCCAGCCGCAAGGGTGCGCGCGGCGCGTAATGGCTGTTGATCTGGCCGGGCGATGCGGGTGCATCGGGGCTCCCTGTGGCCTGGCGCAATTCGCGCCCCAGTGCCGCCTCGATGCGATGACGGGCGAGGCCGCCGGGCCTGAGAATGGCCGGCTCGTCGCCGAGGCAGGAGACCACCGTCGATTCGACCCCCACCGCCGTCGCCCCGCCGTCGAGCACGGCATCGATGAGGCCGCCCAGGCTTTTCACCACATGTTCCGGGGTGGTGGGGCTGATGCTGCCGGAGCGGTTGGCGCTGGGGGCGACCAGCGGTACACCGGCTGCGCGAATGAGTTCAAGCGCCAGCGGATGGTCGGGCACCCGCAAGGCGATGGAGGGGAGCCCGGCGCTGGCAAGCAGGCTCACCGGGCAACCGGCCTTGCGCTCGACCACCAGGGTCAGCGGCCCCGGCCAGAAGCGCCGTGCCAACTCCGCCGCCACGGACGGAACTTCTGCCAGCGCCTCGGCCGCGGCCGTCTCGGCCACATGGGTGATGAGGGGGTTGAACTGCGGCCGGCCCTTGGCGGCGAAGACGGCGGCCACGGCCCGGTCGGAAAGGGCATCGGCGCCGAGCCCGTAGACGGTCTCGGTGGGGAACGCCACCAGTCCGCCGCGGCGGATGATCGAGGCGGCGAGCGCGACATCGGTTGTGACCAAAGTATCGGGCAAGGCAGACTCCGGCGCGATTGACCTTCACCGTTCGGCGGCTAGAGTGCCGAGGAAGCGATGAAGCTGCTGGCTGTGGCGCTTTTCGGCTCCGCCTGTCAACAGCCTCAGCAGGAGCGAGGCGCCATGTTCCAACCCCAGATCGAGGATCTCAAAGCGACGCTCGAGGACGTTGCCGGCCTTTCGGGCCTGATCGAGACGGGCGTTTTCCCTGATCTCGATGCCGACCTGGTGGATGCGGTGCTCACCGAGGCCGGGCGCTTTGCCGTCGAGGTGCTGGCGCCGCTCAACCGCGAAGGCGACAGGCACGGCTGTTCGCTCGATCCGGCGACCCATGCAGTCACCACCGCGCCCGGCTGGCGTGAAGCTTACCGGCAATGGTGCGAGGCCGGATGGGCGGCGCTGCCTTGCCCGCCCGATTATGGCGGCCAGGGCCTGCCCATCCTTATGGGGCTGGCGGTGCAGGAATTGTGGAACACGGCGGCCTCCGCCTACGGCATCGGCACGCTCCTCACGCAAGGAGCGTCCGAGGCGATCGCTGCCCATGGCAGCGACGATCTGCGCCGGAACTGGCTGCCGGGCATGATCTCGGGCCGCTGGACCGGCACCATGAACCTGACAGAGCCGCAGGCTGGCTCCGATCTCTCCGCCATCAAGACGAGGGCCGAGCCTGCCGGCGACGGCACATACCGCATCACCGGCACGAAGATCTTCATCACCTATGGCGAGCATGACCTCACCGACAACATCGTGCATCTGGTGCTGGCACGGCTCACGGGCGCACCGCAGGGCACACGCGGGATCTCTCTGTTCCTGGTGCCGAAGTTCCTGCTCGACGAAAATGGCGAGCCCGCCAAGCGCAATGACGTCAAGTGCATCGGCCTGGAGGAAAAGCTCGGCATCCATGGCTCGCCCACCTGCACCCTGCGCTTCGGCGACGAGGGCGGGGCGGTGGGTTTTCTGGTGGGCGAGGAGAACCGCGGGCTCAATTGCATGTTCACGATGATGAACAATGCCCGCCTGCATGTCGGCATGCAGGGCGTGGCGATCTCCGAGCGCGCCACCCAGCAAGCAAAAGCCTTTGCCCGCGAGCGCCGTCAGGGCAGGGAAAAAGGCGAGGTGGTCACCATCGTCCATCACCCCGACGTGCAGCGCATGCTGGCCGACATGGAGGTCAAGACGCAGGCCGCGCGCGCCATCTGCTTTGCCACTGCCCGGGCGCTCGACCTTTCCCATTACGCGGCGATCCCTGGGGAGCGCGCCGTAAATGGTGCACTCGCCGCCCTCCTTACCCCCGTGGCGAAAGCTTTTGGCACCGACACCGGCACCGAGGTCGCCTCGCTCGGGGTGCAGGTGCATGGCGGCATGGGCTATATCGAGGAGACCGGAGCTGCCCAGCATCTGCGCGATGCCCGCATCTGCCAGATCTATGAAGGCACCAACGGCATCCAGGCCATCGACCTCGTCACCCGCAAGCTGCCGCTGGAAGGCGGCAACACTTTTGCGCGCTGGGCATCGGGAGTGAAGGAGACGATGGCGAGCCTGCAAGGGCATGCGGGGACCACGGCCGTCGCCGAAGAGCTTGGCCGCGCGCTGGGGGCCCTTGGGGATGCAACTGCGCACATGGCCGGCTGGCTGGCCAAGGGGGATTCCCGCGCTCTCGCCGGCGCCACGCCGTATTTGCGCCTGTTTGCACTGGTGGCGGGCGCCGACGGGTTGGCGCGCGGGGCACTTGCCGCCCTTGCCCGCAATGACACTTCTGCCGGCGACCGGCGGCTGTGGCGGGCGCGCTATTTTGCGGCCAACCACTTGCCGCTGGCCGCCGGCTTGGCCCATATCGTGGAGGCGGGTGGCGATGCCCTCGGCGATGGCGCCGACCTGATCACCGCCGAAGCGTAAAGGGAGACCGGTTATAACGGACCTCAAGGGCAAAAGCCTGTTCATCACCGGCGCCAGCCGCGGCATCGGCCTTGCCATCGCCTTGCGTGCGGCAAGTGACGGCGCCAGCATCGCCATCGCCGCCAAGACCGACACACTGCACCCGAAACTCGAAGGCACCATCCACACCGCTGCCGCTGAAATCGAGCGCGCCGGCGGGCGTGCCCTGCCGCTCATCGTCGATGTGCGTGACGAGGCGCAGGTGGCCGCGGGCGTCGCCGCGACGGTTGCGGCTTTCGGCGGCATCGATATCTGCGTCAACAACGACTCGGCCATCCAGTTGACGGGCACGCTGGAGACCGAAGTGCGGCGCTACGACCTGATGCACGGCGTCAATGGGCGTGGCACTTTCGTCACCTCCCGCGCCTGCCTGCCGTATCTGCTGAAGTCGGCGAACCCGCACATCCTGATGATCTCGCCGCCGCTCGATTTGTCCCCCCGCTGGTTCGGCCCGCATGTCGCCTACACCACCGCCAAATACCAGATGAGCCTCATCGCCCTCGGACTGGCGGAGGAGTTTGCGGGCCGCGTGGCGGTCAACGCTTTATGGCCGCGCACCACCATCGCCACCGCCGCCATCCGCAACCTCTTAGGGGGAGATGAGATGATGGCGCACTCGCGCTCGCCGGCGATCATGGCCGATGCCGCCCATGCCATCCTGACGAGGCCAAAATGCTTTTCCGGCAATTTTCTCATCGACGACAGTTTTCTTGCCTCGACCGGTATCACTGATTTCGACCGCTATCGCATGCACCCCGCGCGCGACCTGGCGCCCGATTTCTTCGTACCCGATACGCCGACCGCTCCCGCCAGCCTCAAAGCCAAGGTCTGATCATGACCACCCTGCTGCTCACCCATCCCGACTGCATCGCCCACACCCCCCCGAGCGGCCATCCCGAGCGGCCGGACCGCTTGCGCGCGGTGAACGCCGTGCTGGACAATGACATCTTTTCCGCCCTCAAGCGCGAGGAAGCCCCGCTCGGCAAGCTGGACGACATCCGCCGTGCGCATGAGGCGAGCTACGTGGCGATGATCGAGGAACGCGGCGTCGAGGCCGAGGATTCACCGCTTGCCCTCGATCCCGATACCTGGATGGGGCCGGGCAGCCTGATCGCGGCCTTGCGCGCGGCGGGGGCCGGCACCCGTGCGGTCGATGCGGTGGTGGCGGGCGAGGCCCAAAACGCCTTCTGCGCCATCCGCCCTCCCGGCCATCACGCCGAAAAGCGCCGTGCCATGGGCTTTTGTTTGTTCAATTCGGTGGCTATCGCCGCCCATCATGCGCTTGCAGAGCACGGCATGGAGCGGGTGGTGATCGTCGATTTTGATGTTCACCACGGCAACGGCACCCAGGACATCTTCTGGTCGGATAAGCGCGCGGTCTATGCCTCCACCCACCAGTCGCCCTGGTATCCGGGCACCGGCGATGCGTCAGAGACCGGGGTGGGCAACATCTTCAATGCGCCCTTGAGCGCCGGCGACGGAAGCGAAGCCTTTCGTGCGGCCATGTCGGAGAAGATCCTGCCGCGCCTCGACGACTTCCGTCCCGACCTGGTGCTGGTCTCGGCCGGCTTCGATGCCCATCGCGATGACCCGCTCGGCGATCTCGATCTGGTGGAGGCCGATTTCGCCTGGATCACACTTGAACTGATGGAGCTGGCGGAACGCCATTGCGGCGGGCGGCTGGTGTCGCTGCTCGAGGGCGGCTATGACCTGCGCGGGCTGGCGGGCTCGGTGGCGGTACATGTGCAGGCGCTCATGCGCGGCAGCGGCGAGAGTGACAAGGTGGAGGATGCGACATGAGCGATGAGGCCCACGGCGATATTGCAAAAATGCCGTTCGAAGCAGCACTTGCCGAACTGGAGGCGATTGTCGAAAAGCTGGAGGCGGGCAAGGTGGAGCTGGCCCAGTCGATCGCCATCTACGAGCGCGGCGAGAAGCTGAAGAAGCATTGCGAAAAGCTGTTGCGCGATGCCGAGGCGCGCATCGAGAAGATCACCCTGAAGGCGGACGGCACGGCCGCCGGCAGCGAGCCGCTGGACGTCGATTGAGCCGCGCACGGCTGGATGAAACCCTCGTTGCGCGCGGCCTTTATGCCTCGCGCTCGCGTGCCGGCGAGGCCGTCCGCCGCGGCGTGGTGCGCGTCGCTGGAAGGGTGGTGCAAAAGCCCGGCGCACAGGTGAGCGATGACGATGTGATCGAGGTTGACGATCCTGCCCGCGACCTCGTCTCGCGCGCCGGATTGAAGCTCATTGCCGCCCTTGACCACTTCGCCATCGACGTTGCGGGCCTCGATGCCCTCGATATCGGCGCCTCCACCGGCGGCTTCACGCAAGTGCTGCTGGAGCGCGGTGCGCCCCGTGTCGTTGCGCTCGATGTCGGCCATGGCCAGTTGGCAGAGCCGTTGCGCGCCGAGTCCCGCGTCACCGTGCTGGAGGGCAGCAACGCGCGTGACCTCAAATCCGGCGATCTTTTCTTTCGCCCCCAACTGATCGTCGCCGATGTGAGCTTCATCTCGCTGAAGATCGCCTTGCCGCCGGCGCTCGCCCTGGCCGCGCCCGGTGCCCGGCTCATCGCTCTCATCAAGCCGCAGTTCGAGGCCGGTCGCGACGCACTGGGCAAGGGCGGCGTGGTGCGCGATGCGGCCGTGCGCGAGGCCGTGTGCCGCGATCTGGCGCGCTGGCTGGAGGAAGAGCAAGGCTGGCATGTGGCCGGTCTCATGCCGTCGCCGATCGCCGGCGGAGACGGTAACCGTGAATTCCTTGTCCACGCGCAAAAAGCTTGAAAAGTCTGAGCGCCGCCGCCACTCTTTCCTCATGCTGAGCCCGCTTGAGCGTCTGGCCTATGTGGCGCGCCAGGGCAGCCGCGTCGCCTGGTACATGGGCCATTATTTCGCCTCGCAGCGCTATCATCGCGCGCGCGATGAAGGCGATGTGCGGCGTGATCGCCCGCGTCCCGCCGGGCCCGGACGCGAGCGCATCCTCGCCGACCTCGCCCGGCTGTTCGAGCGCGATCTCGCCAATGTGGCGGCCGGCCATTATCCCATGCCGCGCGACCGTGACGGCTCGCCGGCACGCCTGCTGACACGCAGCCGCGCCTATTTCGCCGACCTGCCGCTGGCAGCAAATCGCAAGGCCGAGCGGCGCGGCGACGAGGTGCGCTCGGGCGAGCTGCGCGACAGGCTGCCCGCTTATTTCCTGCAGAATTTCCACTTCCAGACCGGTGGTTATCTGACTGAGGAATCGGCCGGGCTCTATGACATGCAGGTAGAGATCCTGTTCTCAGGTTCCGCCAATGCCATGCGCCGTCAGTGCCTGGTGCCGCTCGCAGAGTTCATGCGCGGCAAGGATCAGCGCCGGGTGCGGCTCCTCGATGTCGCCTGCGGCACCGGGCGTTTTCTGGGGCTCGTGCGCCAGGCTTATCCGCGCCTCGGGCTCACCGGCAGCGATCTGTCGGAGAGCTACCTCGGCGAAGCGCGCCGGCATCTGGAAGGATATCGCGGTTGCGGCTTCGTCATGGCCAATGCCGAGCGGCTGCCTTTCGCAGATCAATCTTTCGACCTCGTCACTTCGATCTACCTCTTCCACGAAGTCCCGCCCAAGGTCAGGCGCATCATCGCAGCCGAGTTCGCCCGGGTACTCAGGCCCGGCGGGCGGCTCATCTTCATGGACTCGCTGCAGAGGGGCGATGTCTCGGCCTATGATGGCCTCTTGGAGGCGTTCCCGCTCATTTTCCACGAGCCCTATTACGCCAGCTATACGCACGAGGACCTGGCCGCCCTGTTCGGCGAAACCGGCCTGGAACAGGTTTCGGCCGAGCCGGTGTTCCTCTCCAAGCTCATCGTCTGCGACAAGCCGGCCTGAAGGGTCAGGCCGTCTCGGCGACCGCGCCTGAGCGACGGCCTTCCGCCTCGCGGATCTTTATCTGTGCCTCGAAGGCGCGCAGGCGCTTGTAGATTGAAATGAGCGTTACGATGGTGGTCCAGGCGTTCACCAGGTACTGGAACGATGATTCCACCCTCCCGAAGGCGCGCACGATCTGCTGCATCACCCCCAGCGTGATGACACCCGAGACGATGGTGGGCCCGAGCGCGATATAAGGCACCAGCACCCCGAACTGCAGGTAGGAATAGCGTGCCACGTCGAAATAGAGATAGTTGAGATAGAGGCGGAAATAGTTGTAGCGGATGTGGCTGAACAGCTCCGTCACGGTAAAATCATCGGCCCTCGTCTCGTCGTCCTCGCCATAGACCAGTTCCTTGCGGTAGGCCGCCTCGACCCGCTGGTTCTGGAACTCGAGGCCCGGCAGGCGGATGCCGACCAGCGCCAGCACCACCGTTCCGAATAGCGCGAAGATGATGGCGACCCACACCAGCGACTTGGGAACTTCGCCCAACCATGGCAGCTCCGTCACCTTGTCGGACAGCACCCACAGGATGGGCAGGAAAGCGAACAGCGTCATCACCGAGCGCATGAAGGAGACGCCCAGGTCCTCCATGATGCTGGCAAAGCGCATGGTGTCTTCCTGCACCCGCTGCGCCGCGCCTTCGATGTGGCGTACCGTCGTCCAATGGTCGATGTAATAGGCATTCATGGCGGTGCGCCAGCGGAAGATGTAGTGCTTGATGAAGAAGCTGAGCACCGTGGCGATGAAGATGTAGACGCCGGCGATCCGGCCGAAGGTGATGAGTTCGCCCAGGAACTGGTGGAAGGTCACGGCGCCCGGCTTCGACAGCGCCTTCTGCACCAAATTGTAGAAGGTGCCGAACCATTCGTTGATCTGTACATCAAGCTCCACCTGGTACCAGGTGGCGACCAGGATCAGAATGCTGCCGGCAACCGACCAGTGCATCCATTGGCGGTTGAAAAAGAAGGAGCGGAACATCGAGGGCGTCCTTTGGGCAGGAAATCGCGCGGTCAGCAGCCGAGCTGGCGGGCGAGGTCGTTGAAATCACGGGCAATGAAATCCGCCCCCTCTTTCGGCGGATCATCGGCTTTGCCTTCGGGTCCCCGCTCGAGCGGACGATGAACGAAGGCCGTCCGCAGGCCGAAATGGCGCGCCGCGGCGAGATCATCGGCATGGGCGGCGACCATCATGCACTGCCCGGGGGTCAGATCGAGGGCGGCAGCCGAGCCGAGATAGACCTCGGCGCGCGGCTTGTAGGTATGGGCGATCTCGGCGCCGAGAATGGCATCCCATTCGAGGCCTGCCCGCTTGGCCATGTTCACCATCAGGCTGATATGGCCGTTGGAGACGGGTGCCACAACATACTTATTTTTCATGCTGGCGAGCCCGCCCACCGCATCGGGCCACGCATCTAGCCGGTGCCAGCATAACGCCAGCTCATGCCGTTCGGCTTCTGAAGGCACCGGCAGGCCAAAGGCGGTAAAAGCATCGGCCACGTTCTCGGCCTGCAACTGGTCGAGCTTGGTCCACGGGCGCCGGCCGCAACGCACCTCTTCCATGTAGGGGTCATACTGCATGCGCCAGGCATCGGCGAGCTTGCCCCAGTCGGCCTCGAACCCTTTTGCCTCGCCATAGGCCTGAAGTGTCCGCGCCACGCCCGAGCGCCAGTCGACGACGGTGCCGAAGACATCGAAGAAGAGCGCCTTGATATCGCCCATTAGCCGGCGTCTCCCGTCTGGCCGCGGTGTCTGAGGAAGTGGTCGGCGAGCACCAGCGCCATCATCGCCTCGCCCACCGGCACCGCGCGGATGCCGACGCAAGGGTCATGCCGGCCCCTGGTGACGATTTCAGTCTCCTCGAGCGCTGTGGTGACGGTGCGGCGGGGCGAGAGGATGGAGGAAGTGGGCTTGACGGCAAAGCGCACCACGATCTCCTGGCCGGTGGAAATGCCGCCGAGGATGCCGCCGGCCTTGTTGGAGAGGAAACGGGGGGAATTCCCTTGCATGCGGATTTCGTCGGCGTTTTCCTCACCACTAAGGGCAGCCGCGGCGAAGCCCGCGCCAATCTCCACCCCCTTGACGGCGTTGATGCTCATTATCGCCGATGCCAGGTCCTGGTCGAGCTTGCCGTAGACCGGCGCCCCCCAGCCGGCGGGAACGCCCGAGGCTACCACTTCGATCACCGCCCCGAGCGAGGAGCCTGCCTTGCGGGTGGCATCGAGATGCTCCGCCCACTTCTCCGACGCGGCGGCATCGGGACAGAACAGCGGGTTGCATTCCACCTCGGCCCAGTCGAAGTTCTTGCGGTCGATGCCGTGCTCGCCCATCTGCACCACCGCGCCCCTGATCTCGACGCCGGGGATGATCTTGCGCGCCACAGCGCCGGCGGCCACCCGTGCGGCCGTCTCGCGCGCCGAGGAGCGTCCGCCGCCGCGATAATCGCGCAGGCCGTATTTAGCCATGTAGGTGAAGTCGGCATGGCCGGGCCGGTACTTGTCGCGGATGTCGGTGTAGTCCTTGGAGCGCTGGTCGACATTCTCGATCAGGAGGCAGATGGGCGTGCCGGTTGTCAGGGGGCCGTCCATGCGCTCATCGGCAAAGGTGCCCGAGAGGATGCTGACCGTGTCCGGCTCGCGCCGCTGGGTGGTGAAACGCGACTGGCCGGGCCGGCGGCGGTCGAGGTAGCGCTGGATATCGGCCTCGGTGAGGGGGATGCCGGGCGGGCATCCATCCAGCACGCAGCCGATGGCCGCGCCGTGGCTTTCACCGAAAGTGGTCATGCGCAGCATATGGCCAAAGGTGTTGAAAGACATGAGAATCAGGCCCCGGCAGCGAAGTGACTGGCGAAGCTATTACGTGTCCCGCCCACGCGCGTCAAACCAATCGAACCCGCCGCCGGCGATGCGGAAGAAGCGGTCCTGCGGCACCTTGAGCTGCACGATCTCACGCTTGGGAAGCTTGAAGACGAGGCCGCGCAGGATACGGCTGATGCAGCCATGCGCCACAACGATCACCGGTCGATCGAGACTTTCGAGCCATGCGCGCACCCGGACGCGCCCATCGGCATAGCTCTCGCCGCCCGCCGGGCGCCAGTCGTGGTACTCCTCCGGCCTCAACTCAGGGGCGATGCCGAGGGCGTGCACGTCGCTCCACGGCCGGCCTTCGATCTCGCCGAAGGACAACTCCTTGAGGCGCTCGTCGTGTGTCACCGCGGTCTGCGAGAGCCCGTAGGCGGCAAGCACCGCGGCCATCGTCTGGCGCGCCCGCTTGAGGGGGCTCGAACAGAGGCGGAAGCCGTCCGGCGCCGGCACGGCTTCGGCCAGCTTGGCCGCCATTTTGCGTGCCTGTTCACGGCCCTTGGCGTTGAGGGCAATGTCGATCTGGCCCTGGATGCGGCGCTCGCGGTTCCAGTCGGTCTCGCCGTGCCTGAGGAAATAGATGGGCGGGAGGTTCGTGAAATCACTCACCGTTGCCGACCACCGAGATATCGGGGGCGGCCGGGTTCTTCATGCCGACGATGTGATAGCCGGCATCCACATGCAGGACTTCGCCCGTCACCCCGCGTCCCAGATCGCTCAGGAGATAAAGCCCGGTGTCGCCCACCTCATTGGTGGTCACCGTGCGCCTGAGCGGCGAGTTGAGCTCGTTCCACTTGAGGATGTAGCGGAAGTCGCCGATGCCGGAGGCGGCCAGCGTCTTGATGGGGCCGGCCGAGACGGCGTTGACGCGGATGTTCTTCTCGCCCAGATCGGCTGCCAGATAGCGCACCGAGGCCTCAAGGGCGGCCTTGGCGACGCCCATCACATTGTAGTGAGGCATCCACTTTTCCGCTCCGTAATAGGTGAGGGTGAGGAGCGATCCGCCCTCGGTCATCAGCTTTTCGGCCCGCTGGGCGACGGCGGTGAAACTGTAGCAGGAGATGTAGAGCGTCTTGTGGAAATTGTCGGCGGTGGTGTCGATATAGCGCCCGTCGAGCTGGTCCTTGTCGGAAAAGGCGATGGCATGCACCACGAAGTCGAGCCTGCCCCAGGCTTCGTCCAGCGTGGCAAAGGCCTGGTCGAGGGAGAGATCATCGCTCACGTCGCACGGCAGCACGATGCTCGAGCCGAGGCTTTCCGCCAGTGGCCCCACCCGCTTCTTCAGGGCATCGCCCTGATAGGTGAAGGCGAGCTCGGCGCCATGGCGCGCCAGCGACTGGGCGATGCCCCAGGCGATGGAGCGATTGTTGGCCACGCCCATGATGAGCCCGCGCTTGCCGGCCATCAGCGCTGCGGTTTCGCTCATGACGGTCCTCTCGAATTCACGATACACTTTGGGTGCCCTGATCGGGTGGCGCCAATTTACATAAAAAGCCTACCCGGTCCACTGCAAAGCATCAACGCCGCCTCAGGCGTGGCGTAAACCCGGCCGATCGATTATGTAGGACGCTGACACATTCAATGGAAATTGTTGCTTCGCCGCTGCCATGACCTCCATCGTCGATACGCTAAGCAAGATCACCGCCGAGAGCGGCTTTACCGAGCGCGACGATCCACTGGCGCTGTTCGGCGAGTGGTATGCAGATGCGCAAAGCTCGGAGCCCAACGACCCCGATGCCGTCTGCCTCGCCACCGTCGATGAGCAAGGGCTGCCCGATGCCCGCATGGTGCTGCTCAAGGGCTATGATGAGAAGGGCTTCGTCTTCTACACCAATTTCGAAAGCGCCAAGGGGCGCGAGATCCTCAAGCACCCCAAGGCAGCCTTGTGCTTTCATTGGAAGTCGCTGCGCCGCCAGGTGAGGGTGCGGGGGCCGGTGGAACAGGTGAGCAATGCCGAGGCGGACGAGTATTTCGCCTCCCGGCATCGCGAAAGCCGCATCGGCGCCTGGGCCTCGCAGCAGTCGCGTCCGCTGGAAAGCCGCTTCGCGCTGGAAAAGGCCGTGGCGAAATTCGCCGCCCGCTATGCGGTGGGCGAGATACCGCGCCCGCCTTACTGGTCGGGCTTCCGCATCCGTCCCGTCGCCATGGAGTTCTGGCACGAACGCCCCTTCCGTCTGCATGACCGGGTGCGTTTTACCTGCGCGGGACCGCAATCCGGCTGGTCCCGCACACGGCTTTATCCCTGATCCCACGAAGAGAGCTTGACCCCGCATGACCCAGATCCCCGATGCCGAGCGCAAGACGCTCCTCTTGACCGGTGCCTCGCGCGGCATCGGCCATGCCACGGTAAAACGCTTTTCCACCGCCGGCTGGCGTGTCATCACCTGCTCGCGCCATCCCTTCCCCGAGGACTGTCCGTGGGAGGCAGGCCCGGAGGACCATATCCAGCTCGACCTGTCCGATATCGGCGATGTCGAGCGCGCCATCGGCGAGATCAGGTCCCGGCTGAAGGCGCAGGAAAGCCGCCTGCACGCCCTGGTCAACAACGCCGCCGTCTCGCCCAAGCTGCCGGGCGGGGCGCGCATGAACACGCTGGAGACCGCCGTCGCCGACTGGAAGACCATTTTCCAGGTGAATTTCTATGCCCCCATCATGCTGGCCCGCGGCCTCATCGAGGAATTGAAGGCCGCCAAGGGCTCGGTGGTGAACGTGACCTCGATCGCCGGATCGAGCGTGCATCCCTTCGCCGGCTCGGCCTATGCCACCTCCAAGGCCGCGCTCGCCTCGCTGACGCGCGAAATGGCGGCCGACTTCGGCCCCTTCGGCATCAGGGTGAACGCCATTTCGCCGGGCGAGATCGAGACCTCGATTTTGTCGCCCGGCACGGAAAAGATCATCCCGCAGATCCCCTTGCGCCGCCTCGGCCAGCCGGAGGAGGTGGCGAAGGCCATCTATTTTCTCTGCACCGATGCCTCCAGCTATGTGAGCGGAGCGGAACTGCACATCAACGGCGGCCAGCATGTCTGAAGACGCCCTGCGGCCGGAAACCGTCGCCGCCCATGCGCTCGATGCCTACGACGAAGCAACCGGTGCCGTCGTGCCGCCGCTGCACGCCGCCACCACTTTTGCCCGCAACGCCGATTACGGCCTGCGCGGTCCCGTCAGCTACCAGAGGAACGGCCACCCCACGCTTTGGCAGGCCGAGCGCACCATAGCGGCGCTGGAAGGCGGGGCGGAAGCGCAGCTCTTTGCCTCCGGCATGGCCGCACTTGTGGCCCTCGTCGAGACAGTGCCCGAGGGCGCGCATGTAGTGCTGCCGGACGTCCTCTATTACGGCACCCGCGACTGGCTGAAGCGCCAGGAATCGAAGGACCGCCTGACAGTTGCCACCTTCAAGGCCGGCGACAAGGAAGGTCTCGAGCGCGCCATTGCGGGCGGCAAAACCGATCTCATCTGGATCGAGACCCCGGCCAATCCCTCCTGGGATGTGATTGATATCGCTGAGACCGCTCGCCTCGCCCACGCAGCCGGCGCCATCCTGGCGGTCGATTCGACCGCCGCCGCTGCGGTCACCACCCACCCGCTCGCGCTGGGCGCCGACATCGTGTTTCATTCCGCCACCAAATACCTCAACGGCCATTCCGACGTGCTGGCGGGCGCGTTGGTGACCGGCGAGGTGAACGACCGCTGGAACGCGTTGAAGGCGTTGCGCACCCAGCACGGCTCATTGCTGGCCCCCTTCGAAAGCTGGATGCTGATCCGCGGCATGCGCACCCTGTTCGTGCGCTTTCGCCAGGCCTCGTCGAACGCGCTTGCCATCGCGCGTCATTTCGATGCTCATCCAGGGCTGGAGGCGGTACTTTATCCGGGTCTTCAAGGCCATCCCGGCCACGAGATCGCCCGCCGCCAGATGACCGACGGTTTTGGCGGCATGATGTCCTTGCTGGTGCGCGGCAGCCTCGCCGACACCACCGCCGTGCTCAAGCGCCTCAGGGTGTTCATCCCCGCCACGTCGCTGGGCGGGGTGGAATCGCTGATCGAGCACAGGAAGCTCATCGAGAGCCCGGACAGCCCGGTGCCCGACAACCTCTTGCGCCTGTCGATCGGCATCGAGGCGGCAGAAGACCTCATCACCGACCTGGAGCAGGCGCTGGGCGTTTAGGTTACTTATCCCGTCCCCTTTTCCGCGTCATGCGCGGGCTGCGATCCGCGCATCCTTTTTTGCAGCCACCGCCCGCGGCGAAAAGGATCGCCGGGTCGACGCCGGGCCATGGCGAAGTAAACGTTGACGCGGACCGTCACGCCGCCCTGAAACCTTCCTTTTCCACCCAGGTTTCGGTGCGGTCGATGGCCGTTTCCATCATGTCGAACATGTCGTTGATCTCGGCCTCGGTGATGACGAGCGGCGGGCACAGGGCCACCGCATCGCCCATGGCGCGGTTGATGAGGCCGAGTTCCTGCAGGTGCTGCACGCAGGTCGCTCCGACCGCCTGCTTGGGATCGAAGGCGCGTTTGGTCTTCTTGTCGGCCACCAGCTCGACGGCGCCGATGAGGCCCATCGAGCGCACCTCGCCCACCAGCGGATGATCCTTGAGCCGGTTCATGCGCTCGGAGAAGGTGGTGGCGACGCTCCTCACATGGCCGACGATGTTGGTGCGCTCGTAGATCTCGATCGTCTTGAGCGCCACCGCGCAGCCCACCGGATGGGCGGTATAGGTGTAGCCATGGCCGAAGACGCCGATCTTGCGGCTTTCTCCCAGCATCGCCTGATACAGATCTTCCTCGATGGTGATGGCGCTCATGGGGAAATAGGCCGAGGTGATGGCCTTGGCCATGGAGACCGAAGTAGGCTTCATGCCCAGCGACTGCGCCCCGAACCAGTTGCCGGTGCGCCCGAAGCCGCAGATCACCTCGTCCGAGATGTAGCGCACGTCATATTTGGCGAGCACCTCGTTGATCTTGGGGAAGTAGCTGGCCGGCGGGATGATGACTCCGCCCGCCCCCATGATCGGCTCGGCGATGAAGGCGGCGACCGTGTCGGGGCCTTCGCGCTGGATCAGCTCGTCGAGGTCGTTCGCCATGCGGGTGGCGAACTCGTCTTCCGTCTCGTCCTCTTCGCCGTAGCGGTAATAGTGCGGGCAGGACGTGTGCAGGATGTTCTTGATCGGCAGGTCGAAATCGGTCTGCACCATGGGAAGGCCGGTGAGCGAGCCTGAGGCGATGGTGACGCCGTGATAGCCCTTCATGCGCGAGATGATCTTCTTCTTTTGCGGCTTGCCCCTGGCGTTGTTGTAGTACCAGGTGAGCTTGATCTGCATGTCGTTGGCTTCCGAGCCCGAGGTGCCGAACAGCACTTTCGAGGCCTCGCACGGCACCAGCTCCTTCAGCTTTTCCGAAAGCTCGATGACCATGTCATGCGACTTGCCGCCGAACACGCTGGTAAACGAGAGCTTCCGCATGGCCTCGGCGGCGGCCTCGACCAGTTCCTCGTTGCCGTAGCCCAGCGCCGTGCACCACAAGCCCGCCAGCCCCTCGATGTAGCGCTTGCCGTCCGGGTCGTAGAGATAGATGCCCTTGCCGTGATCGAGGATCAGCGGCCCGGTCTCGCGGAATTTTGCCAGGTTGGTATAGGGGTGGATCACCGTCTCGATGTCGCGGACGGCCATGTTGGACAGCTGGACCATGTCGGTCTCCCTCTTGTTGTCTTTCGCAGCGCAGGGTCGGCTACGCGCAAGCGTGCCCACCTTGCAGCCCTGCTCTCGTGGGCAAGGGCTCTCGCCCTTGCCCAGCCTACAAATCAATTCCCCAGAATCGCCTGTTCGAGGATGTCAAGACCTTCATCGACGATCTCTTTCGAGGCCGTGAGCGGGCACAACAGCCTCACCGTGTCGCCGTAGATGCCGCAGGTGAGGATGAGGAGACCGCGCTCCAGGCATTTCTGGGCGAGCGCCTTGGCACCGGCGGCGTCCGGCTCGTTGCCGCCATGCCTGGTGACGACCTCGAAGGCGATCATGGCGCCGAGCCCGCGGATGTCGCCCATGGGCATGCCCTTGCCTTTGGTCTTGATGGCTTTCAGGCGCGCCATGATCTGCTCGCCCTGGGCCACCGACTTCTCGAGGAGCTTTTCCTCTTCGAACGCCTCGATCACGCCGACGGCGGCGGCGCAGGCAACCGCGTTGCCGGCATAGGTGCCGCCGAGGCCGCCGGGCTCGGGTGCATCCATGATCTCGGCGCGGCCGACGACGCCGGCGAGCGGAAAGCCGCCGGCCAGCGACTTCGCCACGGTCATCAGGTCCGGCTCGACGCCGTAATGCTCGATGGCGAAGAATTTTCCCGTGCGTCCGAAGCCCGACTGGATTTCATCGACAATGAGAACGATGCCGTGCTCGTCGCAGATCTTGCGCAAGGCGACCATCAGCTCCTTGGGCGCCACGTAGAAGCCGCCTTCGCCCTGCACCGGTTCGATGATGATGGCCGCCACCTTGGAGGGCTCCACCTCGGCCTTGAAGATCCATTCGAGCGCATGCAGCGAATCTTCCACCGTCACCCCCTTGTGGACGACGGGGAAGGGGACGTGCCAGATGCCGGCCGGGAAGGGGCCGAATTTCACCTTGTACGGCACTACCTTGCCGGTAAGCGCCATGGTGAGGAGCGTCCGCCCATGAAAGCCGCCGTGGAAGGCGATGACGTCGGTGCGCCCGGTATGGGCGCGGGCAATCTTGACTGCGTTCTCCACCGCCTCGGCGCCGGTGGTGACCAGCACCGACTTCTTCTCGCCCGAGATGGGGGCGAGCTCATTCAGCTTTTCGCACACCACCACGAAGGGCTCGTACGGCATCACCATGGCGCAGGTGTGGGTGACGCGCTCGAGCTGTTCATACACGTGCTTCATCACCGTGGGATGGCGGTGACCGGTGTTGACCACGGCGATGCCGCCGCCGAAGTCGATGTAGCGGTTGCCTTCGATGTCCCAGATCTCGGCATTCTCGGCGCGCGCTGCCATGACCGGCGCTGCCATGCCGATGCCGCGCGCGACTGCCTTGGCCCGCCGGGCCACCAGCGCCGCATTGCCACCCTTGACCGGTGCATTGACATTCATGATGGTACCTCCGAGGAAAAGAGGGGAGAGCCCCCGTGAGAGTGAGCGCTTTCTAGCTCCGTTGACGGTCATCCGGCAAATGGATTCCGGCATCTGCGACAAGGGAAAGGGGTAGCTGGTGGACGAGCTGATCCGCAAGCCGGCGCTGGAGGTCATCGCGCTTCTAAGGTCCGGCGAGGTGAGCCCGCTCGACCTGCTCGATGTGCTGGAGCGCCGTATCGGCGAGGTCGATGACAAAGTCAACGCCCTGCCGACGCTTTGTTTCGAGCGGGCGCGCACCCACGCCAAAGCGCTCATGGGCAAACCGATGGACGAGCGCGGCCTGCTGTGCGGCCTGCCGGTGCCGATCAAGGACCTCACCGATGTCTCCGGGGTGCGCTCGACGCAAGGCTCGCCCATCTTCGCCGCCAAGGTGCCGGAAAGATCCGACGTGCTGGTCGAACACCTGGAAAGAGCAGGTGCCGTCGTCTATGCCAAGTCGAACACGCCTGAGTTCGGCGCCGGTGCCAACACGTTCAACGAGGTGTTCGGGGCAACTCTCAACCCGTGGAACCCCGCCCGTTCGGCCGCCGGCTCCTCGGGCGGTGCAGCGGTGGCGCTGGCGACCGGCATGGCGTGGGTGGCGCATGGCTCCGATTCGGGCGGGTCCTTGCGCAATCCGGCAAGCTTTTGCAGCGTGGTGGGCCTGCGACCGTCGCCGGGGCGGGTGGCGGAGACGAGGCTTGCCAAGCTCGATGGCAATCTCGGCATCGAGGGCCCCATGGCGCGCAGTGTCGTTGACTGCGCCCTCCTGCTCGATGCCATGTCAGGCGAGGAACCGGCAGACCCGGTTTCGCTGCCGCGCTATGAAACCTCGTTCCTCGATGCGGCACGAACCGGCTGGACGCCGAAGCGGGTGGCTGTGAGCCGCGATCTCGGCATCACCCCTGTCGATGCCGAGGTGGCGGAGATCGTTCTTGCCGCCGCGCGCCGGCTGGAGGAAGCAGGCATGATCGTCGAGGAAGCGCACCCCGACCTCACCGAAGCGCACGAGTGTTTCCAGACCTTGCGCGCGCTGTCCTTCGCGGTGAGCAAGAAGCCACTGCTGGAGGCCCATCGCGACAAACTGAAGCCCGAGATCATCTGGAACATCGAAAAGGGCCTGGCGCTCACGGCTGACGACATCGTCAGGGCCGAGCACCAGCGTGCCGCCATGTTCCGGCGCACGCTCGCCTTCTTCGAGACCTATGACCTGTTGCTCTGCCCGGCGACCATCGTGGCGTCTTACCCGGTCGAGCAGCGCTATGTGAGCGAATGCGCCGGCCATACCTTTTCCAACTATGTCGAGTGGCTGGCCATCGCTTACGCCATCACCAATGTCATGTGCCCGGCCATCTCCATCCCCGCCGGGTTCACGCGCGAAGACCTGCCGGTGGGCATCCAGATCGTCGCTGCGCCACGTGCCGAAGGCCGGCTGCTGGCCGGCGCCCGCCTGCTCGAGAGCATTCTTGAGCTGGCGGAGCGCGTGCCCATGGACCCGCGACCGTCCACCTGATTGCAACGGCGCCGTTTCTGTTGTTGTAATGGATCGGACCCGGTCGAGACCGGGTCGGAGGAAAGCGCTCAAAGGGGAGACGCCATGCGCGGACTGATGCAGGAATGGCCGTTACTGGTCCACACCATTCTCGATCATGCCAGCCGATGGCACGGCGAGCAGGAAATCGTTTCACGCTCGATCGAGGGGCCCATCCACCGCACCAATTATGCCGAACTCAATCGCCGCGCCCGCCGGGTCGCCTCGGCCGCATCGAAACGCCTCGGCATCAAAATGGGCGATGTGGTCGGAACCATGGCCTGGAACGGCTACCGCCACATGGAGACATGGTACGGCATCATGGGTCTAGGCGCCGTCACCCATACCCTCAACCCGCGCCTGTTTCATGACCAGCTCTCCTACATCATCAACCACGCCGAGGACGGCTGGATCTTTACCGACACCACCTTCGTGCCAATCTTCGAAAAACTGCAGTCGGAATTGAAGACGGCCAAGGGCTATGTGGTCATGACCGACCGCGGGCACATGCCGGCCGAGACGAGCCTGCCCAACGTCGTTTGCTATGAGGACCTGCTGGCCGAGGGCGATGAAGGCTTTGAATGGCCGCGCTTCGACGAAAACACCGCATGCGGCATGTGCTACACCTCCGGCACCACCGGAAACCCCAAGGGCGTGGTCTATTCCCACCGCTCCAACGTCATCCACGCCATGGTCCAGAACGGCGGCGATGCCATGGCCATGTCGAGTCGCGAATGTGTCCTGCCGGTCGTACCGATGTTCCACGCCAATGCCTGGTCGCTGGTGTTTTCCGGCCCCATGGCGGGTGTCAAGATGGTGCTGCCGGGCGCGCGCATGGACGGCGAGGCCGTGTACGAACTTCTGGGCAGCGAACGGGTGACCGTCACCGCGGCCGTCCCCACCATCTGGCTGATGTTGCTGCAGCATCTGGAGACGTTTCCCGAACTCAAGCTGCCTCATCTGAAACGCGTCATCATCGGCGGCGCTGCGTGCCCCGAGGCGATGATCAGGACCTTCGAGGACATCTATGACGTCGAGGTGATCCATGCCTGGGGCATGACCGAGATGAGCCCCTTGGGCACGCTGTGCACAAAGAAGGGCAGCCTTGTCGACATGGGCGACGCCGACTGGAAGAAACTGCAGTTGAAGCAGGGCCGGCCGGCCTATTCCGTCGAGATGAAGATCACCGACGACGAGGGCAAGGAACTGCCATGCGACGGCAAGGCCTTCGGCCGCCTCAAGGTCAGGGGCCCGGCAATCTCTTCGTCCTATTTCAAGGGCGAGGGCGCCTCAGCCTTCGATGACGAGCAATGGTTCGACACCGGCGACGTCGCCACCATCGATGAAGGCGGCTACATGCAGATCACCGACCGCTCCAAGGACGTGATCAAGTCGGGCGGCGAATGGATCTCCTCCATCGACCTGGAGAACTTTGCCGTCGGCTGCCCCGGCGTGGCCGAGGCGGCCGCCGTCGGCATGCCGCATCCGAAATGGTCCGAGCGCCCGCTTTTGGTGATCGTCAAGAAGCCCGGTGCCGAGGTGACGCGCGATGAGGTGCTGGCGCACCTGGAAGGCAAGGTCGCCAAGTGGTGGATGCCCGACGACGTGGTCTTCGTGGATGAGATCCCACATACCGCCACTGGCAAGATCTCCAAGCTCACCTTGCGCGAGCGGCTGAAGGACTACCGTTTCCCCGCCGCCGCCGAATAGACGCCGTGGAGCGTTGGTTCGCCCGCCTCGCTCTTCACCTTGCCTTGCCCGATGAGATGCTCGATGTGGGCGAAGGTGGACAGCGCTGCGGCTCCGTGCAGGCGTTCATCGATGCCGGCATAGACCGCCTTGACGATCTCGGGGATGGTGCGGTCGCCCGCCCTGATGCGTTCGAGGATAGCGGCCTCGCGCATGCGGCGGTGGGCGATGAAGGCTTTCACGAAGCTTTGCGGCTGGCGCCGTTCCGGGCCATGGCCGGGCCAGTAGACCGTCTCCTCGCGGCCCAGCAGTTTCTTGAGCGAGGCGAAGTAGTCGGCCATGTTGCCGTCGGGCGGGGCGATGACGCTGGTCGACCAGGCCATTACGTGATCGCCGGAAAAGAGCGCCTCTTCCTCCTTGAGCGCGAAGGCCATGTGGTTGGCGGTATGGCCGGGGGTCAAGACCGCCTCCAGCGAAAAGCCCTTGCCCTCCACCACATCGCCGTCGGCGAGGCGGTGATCGGGTGAAAAATCATGATCTCCCGCCGCATCGAGGCGCAGCGCTCCCTCGTCCGCCTTGTCGCCGCCGTGCGGTCCTTGCGCGTAGGTGGGCGCGCCGGTGAGCGCCTTGAGCCGGGCGGCCAGCGGCGAGTGGTCGCGGTGGGTGTGGGTGATGAGGATATGGCTGACGCTTTCGCCATCGAGCGCATCGAGGATGGCCTGAAGGTGGCGCTCGTCCTCAGGGCCGGGATCAATGACCGCCACGTCGCCGCGCCCGACGATGTAGGTGGAGGTGCCCTTGTACGTGAAGGGACCGGGGTTGTCGCACACGATGCGGCGCACCAGTGGACTCAAACTCACGGCCTCGCCCGGCCGGGCGTCGAAATCGCGGGAAAAGGGGATTTCAGACATGTCTTAACGGACTTCGGCTACAGCTTGTCGATTGCACCCGGCTTGACTATACGGGGCCAGGCGGGCCCCGCGCCCCTGAATATGGGAAGAAACGCGCCGAATGCCATGAACATCCTTTTCGTCCACCAGAATTTCCCCGGCCAGTACAAACATTTCGCCGAATGGCTGGGGCTGAGCGGCAAGCACCGCATCATCTTCCTTACCCAGCGCAAGACCTTTGTGCCCATCAAGGGCGTCACCGTCGTCCGCTATGCCCCTTCTCACAAGGTGGCCGAGGACGCTTATGCGCTGTCGAAATATTTCGAGGAATGCTGCGCCGCCGGCTTCGAGGTGGTGCAAGTGTGCAAGAAGCTGGAAGAAGATGGCTTCAAGCCCGACCTGGTGGTCGGCCATTGCGGCTGGGGCGAGATGTTGTTCATCAAGGACATGTGGCCCGATGTGCCGATGATGTGCCTGTTCGAGTATTTCTTTACGGCCAAGGGCGGCATGATCGGCTTCGACCCGGCCATCCCCCTCACTCCCAACTCGGCCTATCTGACGCGGGCGCGCAATGCCGTCCACTATATGAGCCACGGCCTGTGCGATGCAGGCCATGTGGCGACCGAATGGCAGCTCAACACCTATCCACCCGTCTTCCACGACAAGGTAAAGGCCATCCACGAGGGCATCCGCACCGACCGGCTCAAAGCCGACCCCAAGGCCCACATCAAGCTCGGGCGTATCGAACGGCCGATCACCCGCGAAGACGAGGTCTTTACCTACATGGCGCGCAATCTCGAGCCGGCGCGCGGCTTTCACCAGTTCATGCGCGCCCTGCCCCACATCCAGCGCCTGAGGCCCAAGGCGCGCGCCGTCGTCATCGGGGCAAGCGGGGTCTCCTACGGCAACAAGGCAAAGGAGCCCGGCGGCTTCCGCGCCCTGATGGAAAAGGAGGTCGGCACCGAGCTCGACTGGGAGCGCATCCATTTCGTCGGCCAGGTGCCATACGAGCACTATGTCTCTGCCGTCCAGGTGTCGAGCTGCCACATTTACCTGACCGTGCCCTTCGTGCTCTCCTGGTCGCTCTTGGAGGCCATGGCCATGGAAGCCACCATCGTTGCCTCCGACACCGCCCCGGTGCGCGAGGTCATGGAAGACGGCAAGACCGGCTTCCTGGTCGATTACTTCCAGCCCGAGTCCATGGCCGAGAAGGTGGCCGAAGTCCTGGCCCACAAGAACCATTTTCAGAAGATCGGCCGGGCGGCGCGGCGCCACATCGTCGCCAATTACGACTTCAACACTGTCTGCCTGCCGCAGTTCCTCAACCACCTCAACGCCATCCTGCCACGCAACCAGCAGCTTCTGGTCACCGACGGCTGAGCCTCACCCGTGCTGGTAGGAGTGGCTGGGCAGCCAGGTGGCGAGGTCGGGAAAGGCGATGAGGACGAACACCATCACCACCATGATGAGGAACATGGGGATCGCCGCCTTGGAGATGTAGTTCATCTCGTGCCGAGTCATGCCTTGCAGAACGAACAGGTTGAAGCCGATGGGCGGGGTGATCTGCGCCATCTCCACCACCACCACGATGAAGATGCCGAACCAGATGACGTCGATATGCGCCTGGCGGATCATCGGCTCGACCACCGCCATGGTCAGCACCACCGAGGAGATGCCGTCGAGGAAGCAGCCGAGCACGATGTAGAAGACGAGCAGCGCCATCAGCAGCTCAAAAGGCGAGAGATGGAGCGAGGCGATGAGGCTGGCAAGGCCGCGCGGAAGGCCGGTAAAGCCCATCGACAGCGACAGGAAGGAGGCGCCGGCCAGGATGAGCGCGATCATGGCCGAGGTGCGCGTCGCCCCCATGAGGCTTTCGATGAAGGTGGAAATGGTGAGGGAGCCCTGGCTGGCAGCGAGGATGAGGGCGCCGATCACCCCGAAGGCCGCCGCTTCGGTGGCCGTCGCCCAGCCCAGATACATGGAGCCGATCACCACCAGGATCAGGCACAGGACGGGAATGAGGAAGCGCGAGTTCTTCACCCTCTTGGCAAAGCTCATGGACGGTTCGGCCTTTGGCTGGAAGTCGCGCGAGACGCGTGAGTGGATCGCCACATAGCTCATGAACATCGCCGCCAGCACGATGCCCGGCGCGATTCCCGCCATGAACAGCTTGGTGATCGATTCATTGATGGTCACGCCATAGACGATGAGAGTGAGGGAAGGCGGGATCATCAGTCCGAGCGTCGCCGCGCCCGCCAGCGTTCCGATGATCATCTGCTCGGGATAGTCGCGCTTCCTGAGTTCCGGGATCGACATCTTGCCTACCGTCGTCAGGGTGGCGGCGGACGAGCCCGAAACGGCCGCGAACACGGTGCAGCCGACGATGTTGGTGTGGATGAGGCCGCCGGGCAAGCGCGCCATCCACGGTGCCAGGCCGCGGAACATGTCCTCCGACAGGCGCGTTCGATAAAGGATCTCGCCCATCCAGATGAACAGCGGCAAGGCCGTCAGCGTCCACGAGGATGACGATGACCAGATGGTGGTGATCATGGCATCGCCGGGCGGGCGCACGGTAAAGAGCTCCATGCCCACCCAGGCGACGCCCAGGAGCGCCAGGCCTACCCATACGCCGGTGCCGAGCAACAGGAAGAGCACAAAGAGGAAAATGGCGATGGGAGCGAGTTCTTGCATCGTTATTCGCCGTGGCTCTGGTCGACGACGTCGGCGCGGATGCCGTGGCGGCCGGTGAGGATGAGGCGCACCAGGTGATCGCAAAAGCATATGGCGAGCAGGATGCTGCCGGCCGCCATAGCGATCTGCGGTATCCACAGAGGGGTTGCATCCTGGCCCTGCGAGATGTCGTGCAGCTTCAACGACACATAGGTGCCCTTCACGGCGTAATAAGCGAAATAGATGGTCGTCGCCGTGCCGATGCCGAAACACCAAAACTCCAGCCAGCGGCGGCGCTCGCCCAGCGCGTTGAGCACGATGGAGACGCGAATATGGGCCCCGTGGTTGAGCGCATAGGCAAAGGCGAGGAACGAGGCCGCCGCCATGCAGTAGCCGGCATAGTCGGTGCCGCCGGGAAACACATGCCCCGTCCAGCGCGCCAGCATCTGCAGCACGATGATGACGAGGATCGCTATCATGAACAGCGCCGCCAAGGCGCCGCCTGCCAGATAGAGCCCGTCAAGGATGCGCCTGAGCATACGGCCGATGCCCGCCATGGATGCGTCCTCCCCTCGGCAACGCCCCTTCGAACGCAAGCAAAGCAATAAAGGCCGGAGCGCTTGGCTCCGGCCCCAAGCTGCTATTGCATGGCCTTGTAGGCGTCGACGATCTTCTGGCCTTCAGGGCCGGCGCTCTTGAGCCAGTCCTTGGTCATCTCAACGCCGATGGCCTTGAGCTCCTTGACCAGTTTCGGGCTTGCGGGGCCGACATGCATGCCGTGCTTGCGCAGGCCGTCGAGCGTCATCTGGGTGTAGTCCTCGGCCATCTTGAGCCCCCTGGCGCGGGCCTCCTCGGCGCAGCCGCGGATCACTTT
>Ga0307436_1000215_pt1 | contig 25637 bp, 20 predicted proteins | sample SalMarWE160440MG_FD_202513 | JGI IMG/M metagenome (GOLD analysis project Ga0307436, IMG submission 202513) | Salt marsh sediment microbial communities from the Plum Island Ecosystem LTER, Massachusetts, United States - WE1604-40 | ecosystem: Environmental > Aquatic > Marine > Intertidal zone >...
ACGGTTATGTGCTGGTTGCTACATCCGATATGAGGGAAACATACAAATATGAAAACAGGAAAAAATTTATTCAGAACGCATATCGTATTGCGAACGGAAGACAACTTATATTCAAACTCCATCCAAACGAGAATTATGACAGGGCTGTAGAAGAAATCAATAAATATGCACCCGGATCATTGGTTTATCATCAGGAAAAAATTGAACCGATGGTTGCAAACAGCGATGTTTTAATTACAAGATTTTCAACTGTTGTATATATAGGTTTAGCTCTGGGTAAAGAAGTCTATTCTGATTTTGATGTTGAAAGTTTAAAGAAACTAGTTCCGATTCAAAACGCCGGTACTTCAGCCTTTAACATCGCACAAATAGGAAGAAGACTTTTGGCTGAAACTGAAAAATCAAATGTTTATGTTATAAACAGAAAACGAATAAGACATATTCCTTTAAGAAAAAAGCTCAGATTAATTAGAAAGCTTGCAAAAGTAAAAAACTGAGTGTCCACAATTCTTCCCGTTCGAAATGCAAAGAATTAAGCTTTGGGTGATAAGATGAAAATTCTCACTGTTATTCAAGCACGTATAGGATCTACCCGCCTTCCCAACAAAGTTATGATGCCTCTTTCCGGTGAACCTCTTCTGTTTAGAATGTATGAAAGAGTTGCTACAGCCCGGTTAACAGGAGCAATTGTTATTGCAGCAACTAAAGAAAAAATAGATGATCCCATTGCAAAGTTATGCGAGAAAAATAAGATCGAATATTTCAGAGGACATTCAACCGATCTCTTAGACCGACACTATAAATGTGCTCTTAGGTATCAGGCAGATGCAGTTGTTAAAATTCCTTCAGATTGTCCGTTAATCGACCCTAATGTTATTGATAAGGTTTTAAAATATTATATTGATAATTATAATAGTTTTGATTTTGTCAGCAATTTACATCCGCCTACATATCCGGATGGAAACGATGTAGAAGTGATGTCTTTTACAGCATTAAAAGATGCATGGCAAAATGCAAAACTTAGTTTGGAGAGGGAACATACAACACCGTATTTTTGGGAAAATCCTGACAAATTCAGAATTGGAAATGTAACCTGGGAAAGTGGAAAAGATTATTCGATGAGTCACAGGTTTACTATTGATTATTATGAAGATTATTTGTTCATAAAATTTGTGTATGATGAGTTGTACAATCAAAATCCTCTCTTCTCTCTCGGAGATATTCTGGATTTACTTGAACAAAAGCCAGAAATAAAGCAAATAAATGAAAAATACGCTGGTGTAAACTGGTACAGAAATCATCTTGATGAATTAAAAACTATTACAAGTAAAGACACAAAAATTATTTAAGAAAAAATTTAAAACCGGAAGGCTTGAAAGTTATGCCAAACAAAGTAGCCAACAATAATGATTACCCCGATATAACTAGGTCGGATGAATTATATAAAATAGCACTGGATTTAATACCTGCAACAACGCAAACACTGGCAAAGGGACCTCAACAAAACGTAAGGGGTATTGCACCAAAATATCTTCAAAGGGGAAAAGGTTCCCATGTATGGGATGTTGATGGTAACGAGTTTATTGATTTTAACATGGGTATCGGTCCCCTGTCTCTTGGTTATGCTTACCCGAAAGTAGATGAAGCAATAAAAAAACAGCTTGAAGATGGTATAACATTTTCTTTAATGCATCCTTTGGAAGTCGAAGTCGCACAACTTATAAATGAAATTGTACCGAATGCAGAATCTATCAGGTACAGTAAGTCTGGTGCAGATGTAACTTCAGCTGCGATTCGTGTAGCAAGAGCATATACAGGAAAAGAAAAAGTATTATGCTGCGGTTATCATGGTTGGCACGATTGGTATATTTCCGTTACAGATAAAAATTTGGGAATTCCAAAAACAGTTGAAAATTTAACTTTCACTTTTAACTATAATGATATTCAATCTGTTAAGGATTCAATTGATGATGATACTGCAGCTATAATTTTAGAACCGTTTGTATTCGAGGCGCCAAAAGATAATTTCCTGCAAGATTTGAGAAAGTTATGTGATGAAAATGGTATTCTTCTTATCTTTGATGAAATGTGGACCGGATTCAGAATCGCCTTGGGTGGTGCTCAGGAATACTTTGGAGTGAATGCCGATCTTGCAACATTCTCAAAAGCGGTTGCCAATGGAATGCCGATTTCAATTTTAACCGGAAGAAAAGAAATTATGCAGGTTCTTGACGAAAAAGTTTTCTTCTATACTACTTTCGGAGGTGAAGCCTTATCACTTGCTGCGGCTAAAGCAACTATAAACGAGCTAAGAGATAAAAACGTTCCGAAGTACTTGAATGATAAAGGAAAATTATTGAAGAGCGGTTACAATGAAATTGTTCAAAGTCTGAATATTGATTATTCAAAATGTATAGGATATGATTGCAGATCATTGATTACTTTCGATCCGAAAGCAGGTAATACGCTGGAAATGAAATCGCTCGTACAGCAGGAAATGATTAAACGTGGAATATTGTGGGGGGGATTTCATAATATGAGCTACTCTCATACTAATGATGATATCGAATATACATTGAACACTTATAAAGAGGTTCTGCCAATTCTGAAAAAAGCTGTCAGTGAAAATAATATAAAAGGATATTTAAAGGGTGAGCCTGTTGTTCCAGTATTCAGAAAAGTAAGCAACTTCAACACAAAACCGAAATTAAAAACAGTTAAATAATCCATGGATAAATTTCCAGAAATATTTTCACTTAAAAATAAAGTTGCCGTTGTAACCGGAGCTCTTGGTCTTATCGGGAAAAATCATTGTGAAGCTCTAGCCGAAGCAGGAGCAAATGTTATTGTTTGCGATCTGGATGAATCCAAATGTGCAAAGTTTGCAACCGACCTGAAGGAAAGATCAATCGGTTTAGCTGCGGATATCACAAAGAAAGAGTCCGTTCTAAAATTAAAAAAGAATATTTTAAAAGAATTTAATACGATTGATATTTTGGTAAATAATGCTGCAATAAATGATATGTTCGAAAATCCACAGGCAGCCGTGGAACAATCAAAGTTTGAAAATTATCCGCTTGAATTATGGCAAAAATCTTTAGATGTAAACGTGACCGGTATGTTTTTATGTTCTCAGATTTTGGGTTCTGAAATGGCAAAAAATGGAAAAGGAAGCATTATTAATATTGCATCAACTTACGGAATAGTTGGACCCGATCAATCCTTGTATCTGAAGCCTGATGGAAAACAACCATTTTATAAATCCGCTGCTTACCCGGTTACAAAAGGTGCAGTAATTTCTTTCACAAGATTTTTAGCTGCTTACTGGGGAAATAAAGGAGTTCGGGTAAACACTCTTTCTCCAGGCGGAGTTGAAAATGAACAGGATGAATATTTCATCAACAATTATTCTAAAAAAACTCCCTTGGGAAGAATGGCAAAACCAACAGATTACAAAGGCGCTTTGATATTTCTTGCAAGTGATGCATCCGATTATATGACCGGCACAAACTTGGTAATTGATGGAGGATGGACTACATGGTAATCGATAAAGAACTTAAAGCAAAAAATGCTCATCTGAAAGACAAAATTGAAAAGATCAAAGTTGTTATCACGGATAACGACGGTGTGTTAACTGATACGGGAGTCTATTATTCTGAAAATGGCGAGGAACTGAAAAGGTTTTCTATAAGAGACGGAATGGGGGTTGAACGTTTGAGAAAACATTGTAATATTGAAACTATTATTATGACCGGTGAAAACTCCAGTTCGGTAAAATCACGTGCGGAAAAATTAAAGATTGAGGAATACTATCTTGGAATTAAAAAAAAGGTGGATGTCCTGGAAGAGGTTAAGTTCAAAAACCTTATTACTGAAGAAAACATTGCATTCATTGGTGATGATGTTAATGATTTAGAGGTTATGAAATTAGTGGGGCTTTCAGCAGCCCCAGCCGATGCAATGAGTTATGCGAAAGAAGTTGCAGATTTTATATGTGAGGCTAAAAGCGGTAACGGCGCTTTCAGGGAATTTGCCGAATTAATTATTGCATTCAAATCAAAAAATTAATAATCGGGAGAAGATATCAATTTGCATTTCATTAAATGAGAAATAGATGAAAATTAAAAGGGAAATAAAAGTCGGGAATAGATTTATAGGTGATAATCATCCCGTGTTTATAATTGCAGAAATCGGGATAAACCATAACGGTTCGTTGGATATCGCTAAGAGAATGATTGAAGGTGCAAAGAGAGCGGGATGTGATGCAGTTAAATTCCAGAAACGAACACCGGAAATTTGCGTGCCTAAAGATCAATGGAACATAGAAAGAGATACCCCATGGGGAAGAATGACTTATATCGATTATCGTCATAAAATAGAATTCGGTAAAGATGAATACGCTGAAATCGACCGGTTTTGTAAATCAATTAACATAATCTGGTTTGCAAGCTGTTGGGATATGGAAGCTGTAGATTTTATCGAACAGTTTAATCCTGCTCTTTATAAAACTGCTTCCGCTTCATTAACAGATTCCGAATTGCTTGAAAGACATCATAAACTTAACAAACCTGTGTTAGTCTCTACAGGAATGTCAACAATGGAAGAGATTGAAAAAGCAATTGAAACATTCGGATTCGATAATTTACTTATTGCACATTCAACTTCTTCTTATCCCTGTAAATATGAAGAATTAAATCTGAAAATGATTACAACTTTAAGAGAAAAATATCCTATACCGCCGATTGGTTATTCGGGTCATGAAACAGGTCTCTCCCCAACCTGGGCGGCAGTTGCTCTCGGAGTTAATTTTGTTGAAAGACATATTACTTTAGACCGTGCAATGTGGGGAACAGATCAGGCTGCTTCTGTTGAAGTTGACGGATTTTACAGATTAGTCCGAAATATTAGAGACATTGAAACTGCACTGGGCGATGGGATAAAAAAAGTTTATAATAGTGAACAAAGTGCCATAAAAAAACTACGTAGAGTTAAATAATTTATTAGCTTAAATTCTTATTTAGAAATGAATAAGGCAAATATATTTGAAGACATATATCAAGTTGTAATTAATTACTTTACCGGACTTTCAGCTCCGGAACAATATTCTATGATTATTATTGTAGGATTTTCAATCCTGTTTATAATTCTTGAGAGAATATTTCCCTATAACAGGGGACAACGCGTATTCCGTGAAGGATTTTTTAATGATCTTGCACTATATAGTATAGCACAAAGTTATATCCTCGGGATTATCATCTTCAGTTACATAATCCAAACTATCGATGATACTACAGGATTATCTCGTTTGCATCTTTTTACCGATGTACCCATCTGGATACAGTTGATCTTTTTTACAATTACTCATGATTTATACATTTACTGGATGCACAGATGGCAGCACAAAAACAAATTCCTCTGGCGCATACACGAAGCTCATCATTCACCAAAAAAAGTTGATTGGCTTTCCGGTTCACGTTCACATGCTATTGAAATTCTCATTAATCAAACTGTAGAATTTCTTCCCATAGTTTTATTAGGTTCACCTGTTGCAGTTGTTGCTTATAAAGCAGCAATAAGTGCAGTTTGGGGAATGTATATTCATTCTAACCTGAATGTAAATACCGGAAAACTTCAGAAAATTATTAACGGGCCGGAAATGCACAGGTGGCATCATAGTACGGGTAAAGGAAGAAACCGAAATTTTGCAACCAAACTTGCTATCTGGGACTGGCTTTTTAATACCGCTTATTTTCCCGGTTATAAAAGTGAAGAATATGGTTTGAAGACTTTCTTTCCGGCTAACTATATAATGCAAACTTTTTATGCATTCAGAAGTTTTAAGAAAAAGAAAAAGCTGCAAAGCCAGGAAATGAATTGAACTAATAAATCTTTCCTTATAATCAGATTTTAATTAAAGATTCTGTTTATCGAATTGACTTTGTGTATTTGAAATACAAAGGGGAATGATTAAATATTTTCAAGAAGATATGATTGATTAATCACATAATATTCCTGTTCCCATTCAAGGTAAGCCTCTATTTTTTTAAGTTCTTCTTCATTAACAATTTCAACAACCTTTTTTGTTTCTTTGTTATTAAACTCATTTTGGCTTGTTGAAGAGAATTTGTGATCACTCTTACTTTTTATTTCGAAATTATCCATTTTACCTTCATAATTGTTGATGGTAATTTAATGGATAACTAAGACCGGTGTGTTAATAAATTTTTAACTTATTATTAAAAAATAGAAAAGTATACAAAATGAGTACATTAGCAGAAATCAACTAACTATTTTTTCTGAGAAACATATTTTATTACTTCTGCTTTTTCGATGGTAATCAAACCACCACAATTAGCTTCTTCAAAAAGTTTATCTAATGCAGGCAGAAATTTTTCAATCTTATCGATCCCATCAACAATTTCTATTATTAAAGGCATATCTTCGGAAAGTCTAAGGATTTTAGCGGTATGAATTCGGCTGCTCCCCCCAAATCCCATAATACCTTTAAAAACAGTTGCTCCCGCCAAGCCGGATTTCCTGGCTTCCAGTACGATTTTTTCATAAACAGGGATAGAATGAGATTTATCACTTTCCCCTATAAAAATTCTTAAAAGCTGTACATCGCCCTTAATTTGCATAAATTATCCGATTAATTTTGTTACTAAATAAGCGAAAATTACTCCTATTAAGCATAATAAAAGATTCAGAAGTATATTCATTGAACCCAGCAAATATTGTGTTTCACGAAAAAGATTCATTGTTTCAAAGGAAAATGTTGAAAATGTGGTAAATCCACCACAAAATCCAACGGTTAGAAATAATCTCAGTTGTGGAGATAATAATTCCCTGTCGTTAAAATAAAACATTAAAAAACCGAGAATAAAGCTTCCTGCTACATTAACTATAAGTGTTCCATAAGGGAAATTTTCTGAAAATATTTTAAAAATAGCATTTGATATCCAATATCTTAATGTCCCGCCAATTGCAGCACCAATACCTACTAAAATATAATTTATCATAGACTATAGTTTTATCATTAAATAAAATATTTAATTATCTATCCACTCAATAATTAAGTCGATTGCTTTTAGTATATTCCCGCAATAATATTCTAAAAATTCATCGTTCACCTGATTCTTAGAATTCAGCAACTCTGCAGCAGAAAGAGCCTTTACACCATCAAAATCCACATAAGCAATCCTAACAGTTAATTCTTCAGATGGCATTCCAAATTCTTTTCCAGGCAATATTGCAACACCTGTTTCCTGAAGAAGTCTGTCACAGAGTTGAACGCTGTTTTTTATTTCCTTATTATTTAGCTTCCTTTTGAATTTATAAAAATCTGCAAAAAGATAGAATGCTCCGTCGGGAGATGGACAATAAATTTCATTTTCATTAAGCTTTTTGGCTATCTTATTTCCTAATTTACTTAGAATCCACCTTGATCGCCACAAATAATTTTCGATATATTCACCACGCTTAAAAGCACGAACAGCAGCATATTGTATTGGGGCACTTGTGGATGTAAAAGTTTCGCTTGCCATTACAGCCATAGAATTTAAAAGCCAATGCAAAGAATCAGGAAAGATAAATGTTCCAAGACGCCAGCCCCCTGCCCCACACCATTTGCTTATTCCACTACTGATTATAGTTCCTTCGTTATAAAATTTAGCAATGGAAACATGTTTTCCCTTATGATTTAGCTCACCATAAATCTCATCTGAAAGTAAAATGATTTTATGATCTCGTGCAACTGAGGCAATTGATTTTAATTCTTCAACTGAATATGTAACACCAACAGGATTGGAAGGATAATTTAAGATAACTATTCTGGGTCTGTGTGGATCATCATAGCAGTGAGCTTCAAGTTCTTCAGCAGTTAATCTCCATTTATTTTGTCTTAAAGTAGGCAGCCAGTGAACATGTCGTCCGATAATTTGAGCTTGCGGTGCATACGATACCCAGCTCGGTGTCGGTATTATCAAATCTCCGTAATAAACATATTGAAGCAGGAACATCAACTCTTTTGAACCGGGTCCAATCAGGACTCCCTCCGGGGAATAACAGATACCCTGATTCTTGCAATAATAATCGGCAACTGCTTCTCTAAGTTGTGGTAATCCTTTTACAGGCAGGTAATCTTTTTGATAAGCATTTACTTTTAACTCATCGACGACAGGTTGAGGAACAGGAAACGGGGACTGACCCAAACCAAGTTTGTATACCTGCTTCCCTGCTTTCCTCAGTTCATTACTTTTTTCGTTGATGTATAATGTTGCAGATTGATGTAATCCTCTTACATTGAGATTAAGATTAACATCAGGAATATTATTATTGTTCATTAATTCTGTATTCTTTAGAACTTAAAAATAATGATTGTTAAGTTCTAAATTCAATGTCAATGAACAAATAATATTTTCATTATCTGACAAGCATCATTTTACCGGACACGTACTTGTTTGAGACCTGAAGATTATAGATATATACTCCGCTTGCAACAGGATTTCCTGTCTCGTTTTTACTATCCCATTTTGTCAGATAGTTTCCCCCGGATAATTTCTCATCTACTAAAGTCCTGATAAGTTTTCCTTGTATATCGTAAATACATAAAGTTACATCACTGTTTGTCAGATCATAAGGAATTGTAAAAGAGATAATTGTAGAGGGATTAAAAGGATTCGGATAATTTCTTATCAATAATTCATTAGTTGGCATTACCGGTCGTTCGTCTTTTTCTACAGAAGTTATCAAATTTCTTCCCTCACCTTTTGAATTTCCTACGGAATCTGCCAAGTAAATTTTTACCCAATCAGGTCTTAATCCTTCTTTTAAATAAGTCGAGAACCATTCTTCATCATTCAACCTTAAAAAATTTGTAGTAGTGTATTCATAGAAGCTCAGTACAGGTCCTATGAATGCTGTCTTTTCTCCTAAATGATTATTTGTTATCAATACTTCCATATTCATCGGACCTGTACCCACGTGTGTTATTGCACCTAAAAAATTTCCTGCACAATCGGTCGGAGTCGTATGAATATCCGCAACAATGTAATTGCTCTTCAACAAACCATCTTTATCACTCATTGCATCATTATAAAATAACCTCGGATACCAACCTGTAATCACATTTCCGCAAACTGGTTCTATGGAAAGCATAGTTTTTAAAAATGATACTTCTTGCTCTGTAAATTTATTTCCATTTAATTCCTTTTCAGAAATAATTCGTAATGTGTCTACTGTAAATGAAAAGTTACTAAAATAATTAATTATGTTTGATTTAATCCATTCATCAGGAAAACTTAAAGTATTAAAGTAATTGGTAGCATTATCACAAATTATTTTCAAACTGGAATAAAATTCCGGGAAGGGCTCAACAAAACTATAAGGATACAAACACCCTACTCCTCCAGTGTATGATTGCTTAGCATAAAGCAGATTATCATGTCGCAATTCTGTCCAAGAGGATAATTGAGTATTCATTTTCTGTTGCCAATACGCTGCTGTTTGCATAAAATCAGGCAATTTACTACGGTCATATGGCGGATTTAATTTTCGTAATATATTTAGCCACGAATTATATAAAGTACTTTCCCAGAAATCAGTTTTATAATTACCTATAAGATATCTTAACGCAGCTATATTGCTCGAATAATGATACGATTCCAATTCATCAACTAATAATTGCGCAGCAGCATCATTACCAAGAGAAAAAAGAACATCGAGTGTTGATGGGAATAATCTACATATTTTATTACCCAGATATTTTATTTTATCATATACAACCGAACCTGTAACATACGAATCAATTACGAACCGCTGCCCAAACAACATAAACGATGATGCCGGAATGATTGAATCAGGATCCATTGGATCGCTAAATAAAATTTGAGATAGAATTAATTGATAGGCAAATGACTGATTTTTTAATGTATCCTGGAATTCAGCTAACTTTAAACTATCTAAAAGCTGACTTGCATCATTTAACGATATAGCATTTTTTAAATAATCAAGATCAGGTAAAGTAACATTATCAGGATCGCCAACAAAGAATTTTAACACATTTTCCATTTCTTCATATTCAAACTCCACCCCCGCTATATCAAATAATTCATTAAATAACATTGCATCTATTGTTTGCCTTTGAATATCCTCAAATGTTTGAGGAGGACATATACCGCTAGTTTCAAAAGGTGCAAGCAGGTACAATTCAATTCTGCCAAGCCACATCATTGCCCTGAAATATCCTTCGAGTGAAATTTGTGTAGTTTCATCATCTACATAATGTCCTCTTGGCTTAAACTGACTCCAATCAACCACTCTGCAATTATTCGAAAACAATGTTGAACTTTCTGCGTTTTCTCTGCTGATTGCTGATAGAATTGAATCTACTATTTCCTGGTTATCATTATAGTAAGGACTTACATTTTCTTCCAGGAGGATCAAAGGAACAGTTATATAAACATCAACATCTTTTAGCATAGTAAGCATTTCATCGGCATCACTATAGTTATTGGCTAATTGAGAAAATGAATTTTTTAATGAATGTAATATCTCTTTAAGTCGATCCAGTAGTAACCCTTTTTCCATGTCCTTGAGAATTCTGTCATAGGAAATATGAAATGCATGCAGGATAGCATCTGTAGAAACAAACACAGGCAAATCATTCTGATATATATCTACTAAAGCTTCACCGAAAGAAACATTTGAAATTCTTTCACTAACCATAAATCCGTATTTATTAATCAGTGATTTTTCATATCCCGTGAGATTATAGTGAACATTTATGCTGTCAATATATAATGCATTTTCCGTATTACGGTTTATCTCACCTACAAATTTATTTGCCGGATACATCTGAAGCAGTTCGTCTGATGTCATATTTTGATGAGTGCTTAGAAAAGCCTTGTAGTTATCTACATTAAAGTCTTGAGCATAACTATTACTTAGTAATAAAACAGAAAGGAAAATGATTGCGAAGAAAGAGATTAAGTCCCGCATCGCTTACCTCTTTTTTATTTACAAATTAGTGAAGATAGTTGACACTGTCAATATTGAAGTGTGTACCAAATAAAAAAGCCCCGATAATAATACCGAGGCTTTGTGACCCCAAGGGGATTCGAACCCCTATTACCGCCGTGAAAGGGCGAGGTCCTAACCATTAGACGATGGGGCCGCGTTCAATTAAAAATTATCAATTTAGAACGAATAATTATTTCAATGAATTGTTATTTTTTAATTATTCATTCTTAACTTGTCCACCAAAGCCTTCGCGAAAGTGGATTATCTTTTGGGTGAACGATGGGATTTGAACCCATGACCTTCTGGGCCACAACCAGACGCTCTAACCAACTGAGCTACGCCCACCATAAACACAAAAAACAACAATCAAAATTCAAATAACAAAATTATTTTTCTAGATTTTGATTTTTAAAAATTGCAATTTTATCAAGTACGCCCGAGTGGACTCGAACCACTAACCCTCAGCTTAGAAGGCTGATGCTCTATCCGATTGAGCTACGGGCGCTTCTAAACAATATCACAAAGAACAATTTTCAGGTTTCGAATAAATAACAATTTGTAAACAGAGTCGGGGCGGCAGGATTCGAACCTGCGACCTCCTGCTCCCAAAGCAGGCGCGATAACCGGACTACGCTACGCCCCGTGAGATCATTCAAACTTAACTTCAATAAATAAGCAAAAAAATATACTTACCACCAATCCGATAATAAGTATTTTTTTTGAAAAATAAAGGACAAATATATATTAACAATATCTAAAAACCAACATCGGGTAATTTACAATAATTAGGTATTTAAGGTGCCTGTTCTAATCAGGACTAATTTTTAAGTGTATTATTTCTTGGCTAAATTTGATAATTAAAAGAATGGTGCTGTTTGAATGCTTCTTATTTGGTTTATCGCAAAAAAATATGTCTTTTCAAAAAAAGATTCGAAGTTCATTAATTTCATATCTGTTATATCCATAGTCGGTATTGCACTTGGAGTAGCTACCTTAATTATTGCATTAAGTGTTTTAAATGGTTTTGAAAAAACATTAACGGATAAAGTAATTAATTTTGATTCCCACATAAAGATAACTTCATTCCAAAATATACTGCCTGACTACAAATCTACCCTGCCTAAATTGGAAGACTATCTGAAAGACTTTGATCCTTCTATTGTTCCGTTTGCATCAAAACTTGCAATAGTTAGTAAAGGAAGAATGAAAGAAGGATTGAACTTGATAGGAATGAGTAAGGACTCACCAAAACCGGAATTTATACGTGATATTGTAAAAGGTAGGTTTTTACTTTCCGATTCAGATTCCAATTTAATCGTTATCGGTAAAAATTTTGCGGATAAATTATTCCTGAATGTTGGAGATAATGTTATTGTTTTTACTTTGAACAACGATCAAATTCCTTCAGCAACGAATTTACCAAACATAGAAAAATTTAAAGTCTCAGGAATATTCGAAAGCGGTATGGCAGAATATGATGATATGTATGCATACATAGAATTAAAAACTGCTCAAAAACTTTTTGGAATAGGCAATAACATAACCGGTTATAATATAAGACTGGGTAATATTTCTAAATTAGACAGTCTGGCAAGTTTCCTTTCGAAAAAACTCAGATATCCTTACTTCGTTAGAACAGTTTACCAGCTACACAATAATATTTTTACCTGGATAGATCTGCAGAAAAAACCTATTCCGATAATCTTGGGATTAATAATCATTGTTGCTGTTTTCAATATAATCGGAACTTTATTAATGGTTGTTCTCGAAAAAACCAATTCAATCGGAGTTCTTAAATCTTTGGGCGCAAAACGCAAACAAGTGGTTGGTATCTTTATTATACAGGGGATTACACTTGCAATAGCAGGAATAATTCTAGGCACGGCTCTTGCAACTGTACTTATGGAATTGCAATTGAGACTAGATATAATAAAAATTCCTTCTTCAGTTTATTTTATGAGTAAAGTTCCAATCGAAATGAATAGCGATATTTATTTTCTTGTTTCAACCATTACATTTGTACTCTGCATACTAGCATCGGTCATTCCGAGTTTCATCGCATCGCGTATTCGCCCAATAGAATCGTTAAGGTTTAGCTAATGCTTTTCGAATCCTTTATTGCAAAAAGATATTTAGTTTCAAAGCACAAGATAAATTTTATTACCATAATTTCCCTTATCTCCATTGCCGGTATAACGATTGGTGTTGCGGCATTGATAATTGTGCTTTCTGTATTCAATGGATTCGGCAGTCTTGTTACAAAATTTCTTATGAATTTTGAACCGCACTTACGGGTTCAGGTCATTTCAGAAGAAGGTGCACAAAACATACAAAACGTTTCTGAACTACTAAATAAAACCAAATCGGTAGAAGCTTTTACACCATTTGTAAAAGGGAAAGTGCTCGCTTATAATGAAGGACTGACTAACATTGTAAACCTGAAAGGAATCGACCCGGATTTATCGGATCGGGTTTATAATATCAAGCCAAATATTCTTTACGGGGATGATAAAATTGCTGTACAAAGATCTTTGCCAAAAGTTATCCTAGGCTTACAGCTTGCGGTTAAAATGGAGGTTTCAGTTGGAGATACTATCGTACTTATTTCACCTGCAAATATTGAGAAGGCAATCACACAACTATCAATGCCTTTAACAAAAAAAGTTATCATCACGGGTATATATAGTTCAAACAATAACGATTATGATGAAACTTATATTATAAGTGATATTAAATTTGTGCAATATCTTCTTGGTTATGGCAATCATATCCAGGGATATGAAATTAAGCTGAAGTATGCGGATGAATCATTCAAAACTCAAAAACTTTTAAGGGAAAAGCTTAACTCAAATGATTACAGTGTAAATACCTGGTACGATTTTCATCAGGAATTATATTCGGTTATGAAAATAGAAAGATGGACTGCTTATATAATTCTATGTTTGATTATTGCGGTTGCAACTTTTAACATTTTAGGTTCGTTATCGATGTCTGTGATAGAAAAAAGAAGGGATATCGGTATTTTAACTGCGATGGGTATAAATCAAAAATCTGTGATAAAAATATTTATGTTTGAAGGAATTTTGATCGGGATTATTGGCACTTTGCTTGGAGTTATCATCGGTTATTTAGTGTGCTATCTTCAGATAAAATATAACCTTTATCCTTTAAATCCTGCACAGTACAAAGTAAGCGGATTGCCGGTTGAAATGAGAATCAGTGATTTCTTCTACATAAGCGGAGCTTCTATGATACTAACCTTTTTAGCAGCGCTTTACCCGGCAAAAAAAGCTGCTAAAGTTAATCCTCTGGAAGCAATAAAATGGGAGTAATTAATTAAATATTCGAAATTAATAATGAAAAATTATTACCAAATATGAGTACTATTCTTAAAGCAGAAAATCTTTATAAATCTTACAGGATGAATAAAGATGTAATCCTGGAAGTATTAAAGAATGTATCGATTGAAATTGAATCGAATAAAATTTCTGTAATAGTTGGAGCTTCAGGTGCAGGAAAGAGTACATTACTTCACACACTTGGTGCATTAGATCGACCTGATTCGGGAAAGATATTTTATGAAGAAGAAAATATTAATACGTTATCAGATGAAAGACTGGCAAATTTTAGAAACAAGAACATAGGATTCATCTTTCAATTCCATCATCTTCTGCCTGAATTTACAGCCATAGAAAATGTTGCAATTCCACAAATGATAAACGGGAAATCATTAAAAGAATCAACAATAAAAAGTAAGCGATTGTTAGAAGCTGTGGGATTATCAGAAAGAGGAGAGCATAAACCTGCAGAGCTTTCCGGTGGAGAACAACAACGGGTTGCAGTGGCAAGAGCGCTGGCAAACGATCCACAAATAATTTTCGGAGATGAACCGACAGGTAATCTTGATTCAGCAAATAGTGAATCGATCCACAAATTAATTCTGGATCTTCGTGAAGAATTTAAAATGACTTTCGTAATCGTTACACACAATTCAAATCTGGTACAGCTTGCCGACAGTGTTTACGAGATAAAAGATGGCAACATTTACAATAATTCTATTTCTTAGATTCCATCTAATTTTTGTTCAGATTTGTTAAATAATCAAACATCAACCTGACACCGTAACCGGTCATATAAGTTTTTGAATAATTATTTGTATCACTTGGAAATGCTGGTCCTGCTATATCTAAATGTGCCCAGGGAATTTTTTCATCAACAAAATGTTCTAAGAATTTTGCAGCAGTAATAGCTCCCGCCCATCTGGGACCAGTGTTATGAACATCAGCAACTTTACTTTCAATCAGCTTATTATAATCATCCCACATAGGTAAACGCCAAACCCGGTCATATGTATTCATTCCTGATTTATAAAGTGCGTCGGCAAGTTTATCATTCTTTGTAAATAATCCAGATGCAACCGATCCAAGAGCAACGACACAAGCACCCGTAAGAGTAGCAAAATCAATAATAACATTCGGCTTCTGTTTTGAAGCGTAATCCAAAGCATCAGCAAGAATCATTCTGCCTTCTGCATCTGTGTTATCCACTTCAATCGATTTACCAGAAGCTGTAACAACTATATCTCCCGGGCGCATCGATTCACCAGAAACCATATTTTCAGCAGCAGGAATAACGCCGAGAATTTCTACTGGCAATCTTGCTTTTGCTGCAGCCAGCATAGTTCCGGCAACTAAAGCAGCCCCGGACATATCAGCTTTCATTTCACCCATATTGTTTGCCGGCTTTAATGAAATTCCGCCCGAATCAAATGTTACTCCCTTTCCAACTAATGCAATCTTTTTTGTTTTTTTCTTTCCTTTGGGTTTAGTTCTTGGCTTATAACTCAGGATGATCAAACGAGGTTTGTTGTTACTTCCCTGCCCCACTGCAAGTAAACCGCCCATCTTTCTCTTCTTTAATTCTTTTTCATTAAAAACGGTTACACGAATTCCTGCGTCTCTCAATTTAGATTTTACCTTGTTCGTTATATCCGATGGTCTTAAAGAATTTGCGGGTTCGTTCTGAAGCTCTCTCGTAAAATTAACACCTTCCATTAATAATGTAACTTTACGGGTAGCTTCTTTCAACAATTTCTCATTGTCTGCGTAGATCAGCACTGTTAATTTTTTAAGTGCTTTTTTTGAAAGCTTGTACTTATCGAATTTATAATTACCAAGCATTAAACCTTCAATAAAAGTCTGGTAGAAATGAGCCTCATTTTCAAAATGGTTTTTAAATACTTTATAAGATGGAATGAAAATATGCAGGTTTTGCAGTTCTTCTCCTTCAAGGCTTTTTATTACGCCTGCAAGATGATTCCTAAAAAAATCAGATGTAAAATCTTTATTGATCTTCACCTTGCTTAATATTATTGCATCCGGTTTTCCTGAAGGTTTTGATATTCTGATTTCCGATCCGTCTTCAGTTAGAAAATTTTTCTTTTGTAGAGAGGATAATTTTATATTAAATATTTTTTCAAGATTATTAACACTACCGGATAATTTCTTCTCTTCTATCAGATATTTAACACTAATAGATAAGGGTTTATACATTATTTTTTTACCGGTAGCTTTAATTTGCAGTTTGAACATTTTATTCCTGATATTTATTGTTTAAAAATTCTTCAGCTTTTTTAAGAATATTATTCATTTCTTTTTCTATTGATAAATCGTGAAATCTCACACCTGAAGCATTGATATGACCTCCCCCCCCGAACTGTGCGGCTAATTTATCAACAGGTATATTGCCTTTAGATCTGAAACTTATTTTAAATCCTCTTTTAAGTTCAATGAAGAGCATTCCCACTACTACTTTTTCGATTGAAAGAGTATAATTTACAAAACCATCAGTATCGCTTTCTGACGCATTAAATTCCTCAATATCCTTTTTTGTTAAACACATGTAACCTATTCTATTTTTTCCAATTAATTTAATGCTATCGAGGGCTCTCCCAAGCAATTTAATTTTACTTATCTTACATTGATCATAAACTTTATCGTATACTTCTACCGGATTAACTCCAACATCGAGAAGGTTGGCAACTACTCTGTGAAGTTCCGCAGTTGTTCTTTCAAATCGGAAAGAACCTGTATCTGTCATAATAGCAGCATATAATTGATAAGCTATCTCGTAATCAAGTTCTACAATTCCGGTTTGTTCAATAAAATCGTAAATGATGTGTCCTGTTGCAGCATACTTATCATCATCAAAATAATGATCAACGAATTCTTCAGAATCCTGGTGATGATCTATGCTGATTTTTATTTTTTTTGATTCTGAAAAAACTTTTTCCATACTTGCCAAACGATTCAACCTGTTGAAATCCATTCCTATCAGAACATCGGATTCTTCAAAATATTTTTTATCATTATCGGGATTAAATTTTTTAGTAATATAACCGGGATCGAGAAACTGAAGGTAGTAAGGTGTTTGGCTATGATTAATTATATGAGCTTTCTTACCGAGTTTTTTCAACACTTTATACAATGCAATCTCAGAACCAATTGCATCGGCATCGGGATTAACATGTGTCGTTATTAGAAACGAACTGTTTTCTTCTATAATTTTTTTTAATAACTGAAAATCCATGTAACCTTCAAAAAAAAGAAGGGCTTGAATTAACAAGCCCCTCTAATTATAATATAAAATATACTTTAGTATGATAAGAAAGCTTAATTCACTTCCCAGGTATTTGCACCATAAAGCATCTTTGCAAGATCGCCCTTACCTCTTTTTTCAGTAACCATATTTATCTGGTCTCTTATTCCGCCATCATAGGTCTCTCTCAATATCTGTCTGAAAACACCAATAGGCGTTGGCAGATTTGGATGATCTGTCATATGAGCGAGAATCATAGCAAGAATAGGTTCGTCCGAAAATTCGTCATGAACAAGCAGATCATCTTTTGAATAAGATCCGCTGGCAAGGTCAACAATTATCGGTTTAACACCATCTAATTTAATTCCTTTATCGCTGTCTTTTCCAAATACCATAGGTTTACTATGTTCAAGAACCAGAACGCTATCATCTTTCGTATCTTTTTCCGTTAATAATGAAAATGCACCATCGTTAAAAATGTTACAGTTTTGGAATATCTCGATGAAAGCTAATCCTTTATGTTCACCGGCACGTCTTATCATTTCCTGCAGGTGTTTCGGATTTCTGTCAATTGTCCTTGCAACAAATGTTGCATTCGCACCAATCGCCAATGATACCGGATTGAAAGGATAATCGACACTACCAAAAGGAGTTGTTTTCGTTATTTTTCCTTTTTCAGATGTTGGTGAATACTGACCTTTTGTTAAGCCATAAATTCTGTTATTAAACAGGAGAATTTTCAGATCAATATTTTTTCTGCAGGCATGAATAAAATGATTTCCACCAATGCTTAAAAGATCGCCGTCTCCGGTTGCAACCCAAACATCAAGATCGGGATTTGCTACTTTTACACCGGTTGCAATTGCCGGTGCTCTTCCATGAATTCCATGGAAACCGTAAGTATTCATATAGTATGGAAATCTGCTTGAACATCCAATGCCTGATATCCAGACTATTTTCTCTACGTCCTTCTTAATAATTTCGGGGAATGTTCGTTGTACCTGGGCAAGAATAGAATAATCACCACATCCAGGACACCATCTTACATCCTGATCGCTTGCGAAATCCTTTGCAGTAAGTTTTTTTTCTTTTACTTCATCATTAGTTGCCATTATTACCTCCGAGTAATTCAGTTATCTTTTCTAATACGTCTTTCGATTTTAATGGTAGTCCCCTGACAAGATTGAACTGTTCTACTTCAATTACGAATTCACTTTTAATTAATTTTGCTAACTGTCCGAGATTAATCTCAGGAATTAAAACCTTATCAAATTTTTTCAGCACACCACCGGTGTTTTTCGATAAAGGATTTATGTACCGTAAATGAGCCTGTGAAACTTTATAACCAGCAGCTCTTGCACGTTTAACAGCATCTTTAAGAGTACCGTAAGTGCCGCCCCAACCTAATACCAGTAGATCACCTGATTCATCACCATCAACTTTAAGATCAGGAATATCGTTTGCAATATTCTTAATTTTTTTATTGCGAAGATTAACCATCTTATTGTGATTATCAGGATCATAATTTACGTTGCCGGTTATATCGGCTTTTTCAAGCCCTCCAATACGATGTTCTAAACCAGGAGTTCCGGGAATAGCCCAGGGGCGAGCAAGGTTTTCATTTCTCAGGTATGGATAGAATCCTTCTTTTTCCGTTCTGAATGGAACCGAAATATCCGGTAAATCATCAAGCTCCGGTATTTTCCATGGTTCAGAACCGTTCGCAATATAACCGTCTGTTAAGAGAATTACAGGTGTCATATATTTTAATGCAATCCTTGAAGCTTCAATTGCCTGATAAAAACAATCTGTTGGTGTGCAGGCTGCTAGCACTGCAACCGGTGCTTCACCATTTCTTCCGTATACAGCCTGAAGCAGATCAGCTTGTTCAGTTTTCGTTGGCAATCCTGTACTTGGTCCACCTCTCTGAACATCTACAATTACGATTGGTAATTCGGTCATCACCGCAAGACCGATTGCTTCCGTTTTTAGCGCCATACCGGGACCGCTTGTTGTTGTTAGAGCAAGACTTCCGGCAAATGCTGCACCTATCGCCGAAGTAACTCCGGCAATTTCATCTTCTGCTTGAACTGTTTTAACACCAAAATTTTTGTACGAACTTAAATATTGAAGAATTTCAGAAGCAGGAGTAATAGGGTATGAACCAAGAAACAACGGCAGCTTACTTTTAACTGAAGCCGTTAGAAATCCAAGTGAAAGCGCTTCGTTACCGGAAATGTTTCTGTATTTTCCTTTCGGTAGCTGCGCAGGTTCAACAACATATCTTGTAGTAAAGATTTCCGTGATCTCGCCAAAATTATATCCGGCTTGTAATGCTTTAAGGTTTGCATCAACAAGATCTTTATTTTTTGCAAACTTTTTCTTTAGCCATTCCTGAGTTTTTTCCAGAGGTCTGTTATATAACCAGTACATCATTCCTAGTGCAAAAAAGTTTTTACACCTGCCAACTTCTTTCACAGAAAGCGGACTTCCTTCCAATGCATTGGAAGTCAAAGAGCTTATCGGCACTTTGTAGACATGATATCCGTCAAGTGTATTGTCTTCCAGAGGATTGGATTCATATCTCGCTAACTTCAGATTTTTAGGATCGAAGGAATCGGTATTTACTATAATAGTCCCATTAGGATTTAATTCAGTTAAATTCTTTTTTAAAGCAGCAGGATTCATAGCAACCAAAACATCAGGTACATCACCGGGTGTGTTTACATGAATGCTGCTGAAATGTAACTGAAATCCACTTACTCCATAAAGTGTTCCGGCAGGCGCACGAATTTCTGCTGGATAATCAGGCAAAGTGCTTAAATCATTACCTACCCACGCAGTCGTATCACTGAATTGAGTTCCTGTTAATTGCATTCCATCACCTGAATCTCCGGCAAATCTTACAGTAACGTCAGACAGTTTTTCAACTTTTTTATCTTTTACTTCATCCATTTTATCTCTCTTAATGAATTATTTATTACAATGACTAAATTAATAAGACTGTTATGATATAACAAAACTTTTCAATTCAATTAATTCCGGATATGATCTTTAAAAACTCATCCGCATCTACAAAGCCTGTTATCCTTTCAACCTCTTCACCTTTTGAATTAAGAATAAGAACAGTAGGAACACCGATGATTTTATATTTATCACGTAACGCTTCAACATCACTGTCGAGTGATTTAGTCATATCGGCTTTGTAGGTATTAAATTCTTCTGAGAGTTTTATAACTCTCGGATCACTGAATGTAAGAGCATCTAATTCCTTACATGGTATACACCAATCAGCATAAAAATCTATGATTACGCTTTTGTTCCCAATTGAAGCTACTGCTGTTTCGGAATAAGGTTTCCAGCTTATGCTGGCAGTTTCTTTCGGAATAACTGCATAGACTGCAACAGCCATTACAACAATAGCAAAAATGATTTTTATAATTTTAAACACTTTAATGTTGCTTGCTTTCTTTTCAAAGAAAATAATATATAAACCTGCCGCTATCATATAAACCGGCAATACATAACCCGATATTACTTTCGGAATTAACGGTAACAGAAAATAGATCGCCATTCCTACAAGAATCAATCCAAATATATGTTCTACAGCCTGCATCCATTCACCTGAGCGAGGTAAATTTTTAATCTTCCCGGAAAAAATTGCAAGAAAGAGATATGGAGTTCCAAGTCCCAGTGCTAAAACGAAAAACATTATAAAACCAAAAAATACATCTTGCTTTACAGCAACATAGGTTACAAGACCAAGCACAAAAGGTCCGATGCAAGGAGCCGCAACAATACCGAGAGTTAAACCCATGAAAAATGCACCGTAATATCCACCTTTAGCTCCACCAGCCTTTGCAACAAGTTTATCCGGTAGTTTAAATTCATACACTCCGAACATGCTTAAAGATAACGCAACAAGTATTAATGCAACTGCAATAATTACGACAGGATTTTGCAGCAGTGTTCCGAAGACGGCACCGGTAAGTGAGGTAATAACTCCAATTATAGAATATGTAACAGCCAAACCAACCACAAATAGAATTCCCATTATAGTTAGTTTCTTTGTACTGCCTTCACTTTGTCCACCAAAAAATCCGATAGTAATTGGAATTAAAGGATACACACAAGGGGTGAGATTCAAAGCCAATCCACCAAGGAATACAATTATCAATCCGAGTAAAATACCATTGTTTTGCAAAACATTTGAGATATCATTGTCTGAATTCTGGTTATTATCTACAACATTACTCAGACTCAGATTTATATTCTTAAACACAGATGGATTAATTTCGTTAATCGCATCTTTTTTATCTGCGATATTAATAATCATTGTATCAATTACAGAATTAGGCGGTAAACAACTTTGATTATTACAAGCCTGATACCTGAACTTTAAGATGAGATTATATTTACCGGGGTCAAGATTTGCAGATTTTATTATTCCACCTATATAAATTTTCCCTTCAAATACAGAAAGAGATTTTTCGGAAAAATCCAATTTGATATCCTTTGCATGTGGATAAACAATTTTAGTAAGTTTAAAATCAGTGGAATCGGTTAAGTTAAGTTTTGTAGGAATGAGGTAATCTTCCTTAGGCATATTACTGTTTATATGCCATCCGTTTTTTACATCAGCTTCTAGAGCAATTTTAAATTCAGTTCCTGAATAAACTTTATCTAATGATTGGTAGGATTTTATTCTAACAATATCATTTGGAGCGCCAAATTGCGAATACAATGGTTGTACCCCAAACAGGATTAAACCAGTAAAGAATAATAAAAATTTATTTTTGTTCATTTTTCAGTTTGCGGCTGCAATTTAATTGCGCCATCCCTGTACAATAGGGAATCTTCTGCCGTATCCAAACGCCTTTCTTGAAACTTTTAATGCCGGCGGTGCCTGGTACCTTTTAAATTCATTTATATCAACAAGTCTTAAAACTTTTTTAACTACTTCCTTATCGCCGATAACAGAAGTAATCTCCTTAATTTCCTTATTTTCTTCTAAATACATTCTCAAAATTTTATCTAATAACTCATAAGGTGGAAGAGAATCCTGATCTTTTTGATCGTGTTTAAGTTCTGCAGAAGGTGGCTTTTTAATAATCTCGGTTGGGATAATCTCTTCATCTTTATTAATATAATATGCTAACCGATATACATCAGTTTTATAAACATCAGCCAGCACTGCCAAACCACCATTCATATCACCGTAGAGCGTACAATACCCAACCGCCATTTCCGATTTATTTCCAGTGGACAAAAGTAAATAATTATCATTATTTGCAAAAGCCATTAAATAGATACCCCTTATCCGTGCCTGCAAATTTTCTTCCATGATTCCCAATAACTCTTTCTCGAATTTGGGTGTTAAAATCTCCAGAGCTTTATCTACAACCGGTTGTATTGTAACATTATGGTGAGAGATACCTAATTTATTTATCAGTTTTACCGAATCGTTTATACTACCTTCACTAGAGTATTTAGACGGCATTAAGACTACACTTACATTTTCTTTTCCTAAAGCTTTAACTGCAACATAAGCAACCATTGCTGAGTCTATACCACCACTTAATCCAACAAGAGCCTTTTTGAAGTGAAGCTTCCTGCTGTATTCTTCTACACCAAAAATAAGTGAAGTCAGAACTTCTTCCTCGAAACTCTCTTCGCAATTCTTATCAAGTGCAGCATCATTCTTTGTATCGAAGATGAAAAAATCTTCTTTATAATTTTTTCCCAGTTTTGTGAGTTTGCCACTTCCGTTAAAGCACATGCTTGCACCATCAAAAATAAGATCAGTCTGTGCGCCAACGCAGCAAACATAAGCAAGCGGTATTCTATCTTTTTTACAAAGAAGAGAAAGCATATTTGCCCGCTCATTTCTTTTACCGAAAAAATATGGGCTGGCAGAAATGTTTACAAGAAGAGTGGCTCCTTTTTCAATTAAATCTTTAACAGGGTCTTCAGAATACCTTCTTCTGTACCAGTAGTCTTCATCATTCCAGATATCTTCACAAATCGATATTCCTAATTTCTCACCTTTGTATTCGAAGACCTCAATCTTTTTTGCAGAATCAAAGTAACGCATTTCATCAAATACATCGTAGTTAGGTATGAGTGATTTGTTTTGTATGAATTGAATCTTTCCATTAAAGGCAAGTATAGCAGAGTTGTGAATGTTCGTTCCAATTAAATCATCATCTTCAGTTATAGAACCGAAAATTAATCCAACATCGTTTGTACTTTTTGCAATTTCATTCATTGCATGTATTACAGCCAAACGAAATTCAGATTTTTCCACGAGATCACGCGGTGGGTACCCTACCAATGAAAGTTCAGGACTAATTACTAAATCAGCTCCTGCTTCTACTCCCCTTTTATAACCTTCTAATATATTTTGTTTGTTAAACTCTAAATTGCCAATTACAGAATTTAGCTGGCAAAGTGCTATCTTCATTGATATTTGGTTAAAAATCTATTTTTCATAATTGATAAAAACCATAGAAATTATTTTCATGATTGATAAATTTATCCAATAATTTCGCCGTGAAATATAAGAATATTTAACTCAAAAACGTCAATCCCCGAATATTTGATAAATTATTGCACTTCTTTTACAATTAAGTATTAATCATTTGATTAAAATCGATAGGGTTACTTTTTAAAAATCAGTTTATTAAAACACAAAGTTGAATTAAATAGTAAAATTTATTTTTTAACCGTTTTAATTATTTTAAAACAAATCAAATCAAATATTTATAAATCTTTCTTAAAAATTATACAACGTATGGCTCGTAATTTGAGTATTTTAGATGTACGTGTTTGATCAATAACGCGAAAGAATTCTATATGCTGGAGATAAGAGGTCATGCAAGAGGTGGTCAGGGAATGGTTACCGCATTTGAAATCCTTGCAAAAATCTGCAGTCAGTCAGGTGAATATCATGTTCAGGCATTTCCCTCCTTTGGTGTAGAACGCACCGGCGCACCAATACAGGCTTACCTTAGGATCGCTAAAGGAGAAATATTAAACCGAAGTAATGTTTATAATCCGCATCTTGTTGTTGTATTTGATGAAACTTTAATTGAACAAGTACCTGTATTTAATGGTTTAAGAAAGAACGGAGCAATTCTCATTAATACTGAAAGAGATGCAAAAGAGTTTGCTGATCAAGCCTACAAAGTTTATACAGTCCCCGCAACAAAAATATCACTTGATAAAGATTTGGGAAGTAAAGCATTACCAATCGTTAACTCTGCAATGATAGGTGCTATTGTAAAAATATTAAACTCCGATATAGAATCCGCAAAGTTTATTGTTGGTGAAAATGTACCAGCTAAAAGAAAAGAAAACAAAGAAGCTGCCTCGATCGCATTTAATAGTGTTGTTGGCAATGATAAATTAAATGAATATTTACTTAATTTAATTAATCAATCGGAAGAAGATTTAACTGAGATAGAACTTCACAATAAAACTAAAGCTGAAGAGAAAAAAATAAACTTAAAAGATCTTCCGAGAATTCCATTCTGGTCTCAACCAATTTCTTCAAACAAAACAGGAAGCTGGAGAGTTTTAACACCTTCTTATGTTGAAAGACCAGCACCTTGCACAACTAACTGCCCTGCCGGAACCGATGTTAGACTATTCGTTAAGCTTACATCTGAAAAAAAATTTGATGAAGCATTCAGAGCTATCTACGATTACAATCCTTTCCCTTCTACTTGTGGAAGAGTTTGTCCTCACTTTTGTGAACAAAATTGTAACAGGATAGAACTTGATGAAGGATTAAACGTTGGAGCAATTGAAAGATTTCTTGGAGACAAATCTTTTAAAACTAATTTTCAAAAAGGTAAATTAAGTCATTATGAGAAGGTAGCTGTTATTGGTACTGGTCCTGCAGGACTTACTTCTGCACTAAGGTTAACTCAAAAAGGATATAACGTAACTGTCTTTGAAGCACTGCCTTACGCCGGCGGAATGATGCGAACAGGAATTCCCCAATTCAGACTTCCGCA
>Ga0307436_1000216_pt1 | contig 25556 bp, 26 predicted proteins | sample SalMarWE160440MG_FD_202513 | JGI IMG/M metagenome (GOLD analysis project Ga0307436, IMG submission 202513) | Salt marsh sediment microbial communities from the Plum Island Ecosystem LTER, Massachusetts, United States - WE1604-40 | ecosystem: Environmental > Aquatic > Marine > Intertidal zone >...
TCCTCCTTGAGCTTCAGCAGCACCGTCACGCGCGCAAAGAGGCCGGGCCGCAGCTGTTGATCCTTATTCGGCACCTTGGCGCGCACCAAGAGGCTTCGCCCGGCCACGTCGATGTGCGGGTCGATGGCATACACCTTGCCGTCGAAGGTCTCGCCCGGGAATGCGTCGACGCTGATGCGGATCTTTTGACCCACTTTGATCGCGGGCAGGAACTTCTCCGGCACCCTGAAGTCCGCCTTTACCGGGTCGATGGCCTCGAGATTGACTAGCGCCTTGCCGGCGGTGATGTACTCGCCGACGCTGACTTTGCGAAGGCCGACAATGCCGGAGAAAGGCGCCACGATCTTCGTCTTATCGAGCTGGACGCTGGCGAGCTCGACGGCCGCCTTGGCGACGGCGAGGTTCGAGACCGCCTCGTCCGCGGACTGGGCGGTCGCGTATTTGTTGCTGAACAGCTGGCTCGTGCGCTTATAGGTCTGCTCGGCCAGCTTGAGCTTGGCCTCGGCGTCGGCGAGCTGCGCACGATAGACGGAATCGTCGAGGCTGAAGAGCAGGGCGCCTTTCTCTACGGGTTGCCCCTCCGTGAAGTGGATTTCCTTGAGACGCCCGGGAATCTCGGCGGCGACCGTGACCGATTCGTTGGAGAGGAGCGTGCCGACAGCCGTGACCTGCTCGCTGAGCGGCCCGGCGGCGACTTTCGCTGCCTCGACCGGCACGGCCTTCTCAGGTCCGTCCTGCGCAATCGCGCTGCTCGGTATCAGAAGAAGGCCGGCCGCCAAGAGGCACCACCACGCGCCGGTATTGGAAACTGTCCGCGCCATCGCCTCGTCCTCAGATTGCCGGACATTCTAGCAGCAATGCGGCATCAAAAAGCTTTAAGATGAAGGTGCTGCGTGCCTTTTCGGTATATTGAGAGCTCCGATTCCCTGGCGGGTTGCCACGAGGCCCCCATTCCCCGATATACTCCCTCAGGGAGGTTGGCAGCAGGCGCGTGCCTCGCCAACCGGGTCAGGTCCGGAAGGAAGCAGCCCTAACGAGCGTTTCGCGGGTTGCTCGTCCAGCCTCCCACCTAGCCTCTAGCGTCGTAGAGTGGTGCGGGGCTCCGGCGTGGCTGCCCCGATAGTCCGCAATCCGTGGCGTGAGTGCGACCCCTTAGATGGCTGAAGCCGAACATCAAAAGATGTCTCCTGCCGTCGAGAGCCATGCGGCCCTCGCCCGCAAATACCGGCCGCAAGTCTTTGCCGAGCTGATCGGCCAGGATGCCATGGTGCGGACGCTGCGGAACGCCTTCGCCGCCGGGCGCATCGCCCAAGCCTATATGCTCACCGGCGTGCGCGGCGTTGGCAAGACCACCACCGCGCGCCTCATCGCCCGCGCCCTGAACTACGAGGGGCCGAACGGCGAGGGCGCGACGCTAGACATCACCGAAGAAGGCGCGCATTGCCGCGCCATCCTGGAGAGCCGCCATCTCGACGTGGTCGAGATGGACGCCGCTTCCCATACCGGCATCGACGACGTCCGCGACCTCATCGATAGCGCCCACTACAAGCCGAACAGCGCCCGCTACAAAGTCTACATCATCGACGAGGTGCACATGCTGTCGAAGCAGGCCTTCAACGGCCTGCTCAAGACGCTGGAAGAGCCGCCGGAGCATGTGAAGTTCATCTTCGCCACCACAGAGGTGCGCAAGGTCCCGGTCACGGTTCTGTCTCGCTGCCAGCGCTTCGACCTACGGCGCATCGAGGTAGAGCCCCTGATTGAGCATCTTGCGCGCATCGCCAAGGCCGAGGGTGCCGAGGCCGATCCTGCGGCGCTCGCGCTCATTGCGCGGGCGGCCGAGGGCTCAGTGCGCGATGCGCTCTCCGTTCTCGACCGCGCCATCGCCTTTGGCCAAGGCAAGGTCGAGACCGAGTCCGTCCGCGAGCTTCTCGGCCTTGCCGACCGGAGCCGCATCTTCGATTTGCTTGAGACGGTGCTGAAAGGTGACGCCGGCGACGCGCTTGTCGCGCTGGATCAATTGAATCGCGACGGCGCTGAGCCCGGCCAGGTCATCACTGATCTCGCCGACGCGGTCCACGAGGTGACCGTGGTGAAGGCCGCCGGTGAGGGAAGCGCCGATCCTGCCGCGAGCGAGGCCGAGCGCGCCCGCGCCTCGGATCTCGCCAAGCGCCTCTCCATGCCCGTGCTCGCCCGCGCCTGGCAGATGCTGCTGAAAGGCCATGACGAGGTACGCAACTCTCCGCGTCCCCTTGTCGCCGCCGACATGGTTCTGGTCAGGCTGGCTTATGCCGCCGATCTCCCGCCGCCAGGCGAGCTTGCAAGACAACTCAAAGAGGGCAAGGGCGCGGACGCCAATGGCGCCGGTCGAGACGCATGGCCTGCATCGTCCTCACCGGAGCGCCCGCCTGCGCAGGCGCAAGCCGAGGATCCGGCCGATGAGGAGAGCGAAGATCCCGCGCCGCCGGAGCAGCCCGCATTGCAGAGCTTCGAGGACGTCGTCGCGCTCGCCGAGCGGAAGCGCGACCTGAAGCTCAAGAACGCGCTGATGGAGCAGGTGCGCCTCGTCCGTTTCAAGCCGGGCGCTATCGAGCTCAATCCGCTGCCCACGGCCTCTCCCGACCTCTTGCAGGAGCTGATGCGCAAGCTCAAAGCGTGGACCGGACGCGTGTGGATCATCTCGCCCAGCGATCAGGAAGGGGCCGAGCCGCTGGGCGCCCAGCGCCGCGCCCGGGAAGCGCGCGAGATCGATCAGGTCCGCGCCCACCCGGCCGTGCAAGAGGTGTTGCAGCATTTTCCGGGCGCGCGCATCGCTGCGGTGAGACCCACGTCACAGCCGGCAGTAGAGCCGGGCGAGCCTGAGGACGCCGAGGCGGAAGAAGAATACAAGGACGACGGGACCGACTAGGACCAAGAGATGAAGAACTTCGCGCAGATGATGAAGCAGGCGCAGGAGCTGCAAGGCCGCATGGCGGAAATGCAGGCCGAGATGGAGCGGACGACCTGCGAAGGCCGCGCCGGCGGCGGTCTGGTGGTGGTGACGCTGAACGGCAAAGGCGAGATGGCGGGCGTCAAGATCGATCCGTCGCTCCTCAAGCCAGAGGAGGGCGAGATCCTCGAGGATCTGATCACGGCCGCCCATGCCGACGCCAAGGCCAAGGTCGAGGACACCATGAAGGAGAAGATGCAGGCGCTCACCGGCGGCCTGCCGCTCCCGCCCGGCCTCAAGCTGTTCTAGCGATTGCCTCCGATGGCGCGCGCGGCGGCAGGCCCAGAGATCGAGCGGCTGATTCAGCTCCTGGCACGGCTTCCCGGGCTCGGGCCCCGCTCGGCCCGGCGCGCGGCGCTGCATCTCGTCAAGAAGAAGGAGCAGTTGCTCGATCCGCTCGCCGCGGCGCTCACCGAGACGCGCGACACCATTCTTACCTGCGAGGTGTGCGGCAATATCGACACGCAAAGCCCGTGCACGCTGTGCCGCGACGAGTCCCGCGACCGCTCGCTGATCTGCGTGGTCGAGGAGGTCGGCGATCTGTGGGCGCTTGAGCGCGCCGCCGTAATTAATGGGCTCTATCACGTGCTCGGCGGCACGCTGTCGCCGCTCGACGGCGTCGGCCCCGACGATCTCGCCATTGCCAAGCTGATCGAGCGCGCCGGCGACCCGCAAGTCAAAGAGGTCTTGCTCGCGCTCAACGCCACCGTCGAAGGCCAGTCCACGGCGCATTACCTGACCGACCAGCTTGCCGGCTGTAACGTGACCGTGTCGCGGCTCGCTCACGGCGTGCCCATCGGTGGCGAGCTCGACTATCTCGACGAAGGCACGCTCGCCGCCGCCGTCAAAGCCCGCAGGGCGATGTAACGGAAACTATTGCTGCGGCGTTCCGGCAGCCGCCAGCGCCTCGTTGACCTGCTTCTGGCAGTCGGGCGTCAGCTTAGCGCGAGCGAGGATTCGCGTGATTTCGCCTTGCTCGGAGGCGGCGCCGAACAGCAGCCCGGCGACCCCGCCGATCAGGAGGCAAGTCAGGCCGACAACGATGAACGCCAACAGGCGATCGAAGCTCATGCGGATGTCTCCTCTAGCTGTTCGCGCTGCTCGCTCTCGTCCGAGTCGCCATCTTCTTCCTCTGTCCAGGGCGCGACCTTCAACAATAGCAGCATGCCGGGAATCGCGATGATGGCACAGAGGACGAAGAAATGAGTCCACCCCACGCCTTCCACGATGAAACCGGTTGAGGCATTGGCCAACGTGCGCGGCACCGCGATGAAGCTCGAGAACAGGGCAAATTGCGTGGCCGTAAAGGCCTTGCTGGTTTCCCTCGCCATGAACGCGGTAAGCGCGATCGTGCCGAGGCCGACGCCCAGATATTCTCCGCTGACCACGACGAACAGTCCCGGCAGCGAATGTCCTGCCTGGCTCAGCCATATATACGGAAAGATGGTGAACAGCTGCACGAAGCCGAAGAGCCACAGGGCCCGATTGATGCTCACCTTGAGCATGATGATGCCGCCTAACACGCCGCCGGCGATGCTGGCCCACAGGCCGGCCACCTTGGCCACGGAACCGATCTCGGTCAGGCTGTAGCCCATGTCGATGTAGAACGGTGTGGCCAGCGCCGTGGCCATGTTGTCTCCGAGCTTGTAGAGAAACAAGAAGGCCAGGGTGGCCAGCCCGGCCGTGATCCCGTCGCGGCCGAAGAACTCCACGAAGGGGTTGATCACCGCCTCCCGTAAAGTATGCGGTGCCAGCGCGTCGTCGCTCACTTCCCGGATCGTCAACGTGGTCACGATGCCGACCAGCATGAAGGCGCCCGTGACCCAAAACACCACGGTCCACGGTTGGTGGTCGGCCAGGATCAAGGCCAGAGAGCCGGGCACCAGTCCGGAAAGGCGGTAGGCGTTGACGAAGATGGATGTCCCGGTTCCAAGCTCATCGTCGGCGAGCAGTTCGCGCCGGTAAGCGTCGATGACGATGTCCTGGCTGGCGCCGAAAAGGGCGACGATGAACACCACTGCGACGATCGCTTGCAGCGAGGTCGAGGGACTGAACTGGCCCAATACGCCGATCGAAAGGAGCAGCACCAGCTGCGTTATCAGCGCCCAGCCCCGCCGGCGCCCGAGGAACGGCAGCTTGTACCGGTCCATCAGAGGCGACCACAGGAATTTCCAGGTGTAGGGCAGGCCGATCAGGGCGAACAGGCCGATCGTGGCAAGATCTACGTGATTGCTGCGCAGCCAGGCCGGCACCAGCGAAATCAGGACATAGAGCGGCATTCCCGAGGTGAAGCCCAGGAAGATGCAAGCCAGCATCTTCCTGGTGAACAGAATCTCGGTCCACTTACGCCGCACATCGGCCAAGCCTGATTCTTCGCTGGTTCCCCCGGTCGCCGTCATGGTCCTAGCTCTTAGCAGGCAGTCGTCCGCCCGTCATGCCCGTCTATGATGGTGGGATTATGCTGAACGGATCACGGGGAAGGGCGTTTGGAAGAATCTATAGAGCGCGAGGAGAGCACCATGGCCCGCGTTGTCGGCATCGATCACATCTCCATCAGGGTCAGCGACTACGAAAAGTCGAAGACGTTCTACGACAAGCTTCTCAAGTTCCTCGGTTTCAAGGTGCTGGGCGAATACGGCGACCAGATCGGCTGGACCAACGGCAAGACGCGCTACTGGATCGGCCAAGCCGACGGCGAAGCCGTGGAGCGCGGCTACCGCATCGGCAATATCGGCCTTCACCACTACGCCTTCGAGCTCAGGAGCCGGAAGGACGTCGACGATCTCCAGGACTTCCTCAAGAAGGAAGGCGTCACGATTTTCGATCCGGCCGAGGTGTATTACGACGACTATTACGCCGTGTTCTTCCTCGATCCGGACGGCATCAAGCTCGAGGGCATGAAATGGGGCGAAGAGCAGGACAAGGCCGCCCGCGCCCGCAAGCGCGCCGCGGCTAAGAAGAGGGCCTCCGCTGCTGCCAAGAAGAAAGCAGTGAGCCGCCAATCCGCCAAGCCTAAGATCGCCAAGAAGCCCAAGAAGGCCGCCAAAACCCGCGGAAAATAGCGGATTTCGCGCCTTTCCGTTAAAGCCGGAACCCAGCCTTTAAATTTGTGTTGAGAATAAGTTGCAATTGCAGCTATGCTCGCAACACAAGAAGCTCGGGTCCGGCGTCATGCTGATGGAGACCACAGAGAAGAAAAACGGATGGCGCCGCGAACGCGAGCGCCCCTCGATGGTTGAGGTCTACGGCACCATCAAGACGGTGCCTTCCGGCTCGATCTGGCGCAAGCTCGGCGCTTTCCTCGGCCCGGGCTATCTCGTCGCTGTCGGTTATATGGATCCCGGCAACTGGGCGACGTCCCTCGCCGGCGGTTCGAAATTCGGCTACGCGCTCCTCACCGTCGCGCTGCTCTCCAACATCATGGCGATCGTACTCCAGGCGCTGTGCACGCGTCTTGGCATCGGCGCCGATCGCGACCTTGCGCAGGCCTGCCGCGACGCCTTCCCGCGGGCTGTCTCCTGGCCGCTCTGGCTGCTCGCCGAGATCGCCATCTGCGCCACCGATCTCGCCGAGGTCATTGGCACAGCGATTGGCCTCAACCTGCTGTTCGGTATTCCCCTCGAGATCGGCGTCGTCATCACCGCGCTCGACGTGTTCTTGATCCTCTGGATGCAGAATCTCGGCTTCCGTTGGGTCGAGGCCTTCGTGATCACCCTGCTCGGCGTGATCACGCTCTGCTTCGGCATTCAGATCGCCATGGCCAACCCCGAATGGGGCGCGGTGATCCGCGGCTTCGCGCCGACGACCGACATCGTGAGCAATCCCGAGATGCTCTATCTCGCGCTCGGCATCCTCGGAGCCACGGTGATGCCGCACAATCTCTATCTGCACTCCGGCATCGTGCAGACGCGTATGATTGGCGGCTCAGTTCCCGAGAAGCGCGAGGCGATCAAGCTCGCTACCATCGATTCAACGATCGCGCTGACGTTCGCGCTGCTGATCAACGCCTCGATCCTTATTCTGGCGGCGGCGACCTTCCATCAGGCCGGCATGTTTGATGTCCAGGAGCTCAACCAGGTCCACCAGTTCCTCGCGCCGCTACTCGGCTCCGAGCTCGCGCCGATCCTGTTCGGCATCGCGCTTCTCGCCTGCGGCCTGAACTCGACCGTGACGGCGACCATTGCCGGCCAGATCGTCATGGAGGGCTTCCTCGATATTCGGCTCCCGCCCTGGCTCCGTCGTCTCACCACACGCGCCATCGCCATCATCCCGGCCGCGGTCGTGGCAGTCCTGTACGGGGCGCAAGGCACGGCCGAGCTCCTCATTCTCAGTCAGGTGATCTTGAGCCTGCAGTTGTCCTTCGCCGTGGTGCCGCTCGTCATGTTCACCGCCGACAAGAGCAAGCTCGGCGAACTCGTGGCGCCGCGCTGGCTGACGGTCGTCTCCGTCGCAATCGCGGCCGTCATCCTCATCCTGAATATCAAGCTTCTGTTCGACTGGGTGATGTCCTGACGCGCACGCAGGCCGTCGGCTCGCGGTGAAGCGTTCGGCAGTCCCCGTGAGAACATCAGCTCGCTTGCACCGAAGGTCCTGAGCGCCGCAGGATCTCGAAGATCAACGCCGTCGACCAACCGATCAGCATGACCCCGTTGAGTGCGGTCATCGGGCCGAGAAGATGCCAGTTCGGCACCGGTACAACGTCGCCATAGCCGAGCGTCGTGTAGTTGCCGAAGGCGAAATAGACGAGGTCCGTATTTGGCGGCGTGGCCCCGACCCAGTAATAGGTGTAGGCCCACAGCACCACTTCGCTGAAATGTCCGGCCACCAGCAGCGTGCCGGTGGCCACGATCACCAGCGTGTATCGCAAAAAGCTGGGAAACGAGCCCCCTTCCATCCTCAGCCGCCGCACCGTTGCCACGATGGCGCCGACCAAGACGGCGTGAATGATCAAATTCGCCAGGCTCGCGCTGCCGCCGACGATGACCTGGTCGAACATCGAGCCGTCCATCGTCGACAGCATTCATTCCCCCGCGAGCAGGTCGGGTTGGCGGATGATGCGCGGGCCCGCGCTGCGCGGCCGCTCGGCTTGCGCGTCGCGCGGGGCGGGGGACGGCGCGCTGCCGTTCGGCTGCGCGACCTTCTGCGGCGCCTCGTCGGCGAAGTCCAGGTTCTCGATTCTGCGCCCGCGTGACGTGATCTTCTCCGACGAGGTGAGGATCTTCTCGATATCGGCGTTGGCCTGGCCGAAATGGCGCTGGAGGTCGAGCACGCGGTCGCGGAAGCGCCCCATGTCCTCCATCAAGGCGGCCACTTCCTTCTGGATCAGATGGGCCTGCTCGCGCATCTGCACATCCTTGAGGATCGCCTGCATGGTCTGCACCGCGAGCATCAGCATGTTCGGCGCGCAAATCACGATGCGCGCGCGGTGCGCCTTCTGCACGAGATCGGAGAAATGCTCAGCGAGGTCGCCATAGATCGCCTCCGACGGCACGAACAGGATGGCCGTGTCTTGGGTCTCGCCGGGAATGAAGTAGCGCTCGGCCATCGCTTCGATATGGCGGGTGACGTCGATGCGCACCCGCCGCGCCGCTTCCTTTTTATCCTCGTCGCGCCGTGCCGTGCGGAACGCCTCGAAGCCCTCCAGTGGAAACTTGGCATCGATGACCACGCCGGCCCGCGTGTTCGGCATATGGAGCAGGCAGTCCGGGCGCTTGCCGTTGGAGAGCGTCGCCTGGAACGTGTAGGCCCCCGTCGGCAGGCCGTCCTTGACGATGGTCTCCATGCGCATCTGGCCGAAGGCCCCGCGCGCCTGCTTGTTGGCCAGGATCTCTTGCAAGCTCACCATGTTGGTGGAGAGCTCGGTCAGGTTTTTCTGCGCCGTGTCGATCACCGCCAGCCGCTCGTTGAGCTTGGAGATGGACTCGTGGGTTTTGCGCGCCGTCTCGTTGAGGTCGGTGCCGACCTTGTGGGTCATGCGGTCGAGCCGCTCGTTGACGGCGCGGGCAAGCTCCCCGTGGCGGGCGACGCTGATCTCGGCCAGCGTCTGAAGGCGCACCTTCAGCTCCCCGAGCTGGGCGTCTTGCAAGGAGGTCTCGCGCTTGCGCCGGCTCATATGGACGATCAGCTCGATGGTGAGGATGACGAGCGCAAGGACGGCAATGCCCGCGAGCACGAGCACGACGACGACCGGGTCGAGCGTAACGCTCCCCACCTGCAAGGGCTCCAGAGCCATAACGACTAGCTATAGGCCGATTCGCCTCCCTGGATCAAAACAGGAACATGTTGACCGCGTGGCCTGCCGTCCTTATGTCAGCGGCACGCATGACCCACATTTATCCCATCATCACCATCCCGGATCCGGTGCTGCGCAAGACGGCCGACGCCGTCGAGCGTGTCGACGTCGAGCTGCGCCAACTCATGGACGACATGCTGGCCACTATGTACGACGCCCCTGGTGTCGGTCTGGCCGCCCCGCAGATCGGCATCTCACGGCGGGTCCTCGTCATGGACGCGTCCAAGGACGAGGAGGAGAAGACCCCCATCATCATGGCCAATCCGCGGATTCTGGAGCGCTCAGAGGAGATGCGGGTGCACGAGGAGGGCTGCCTGTCCATCCCCGAGGTTACCGCGGAGGTCGAGCGCCCGGCCAAGACCCGCGTCGCCTATCTCGACCGCGAGGGCAAGCCGCAAGAGGCCGAGCTCGAAGGCATCTGGTCGACCATCGTCCAGCACGAGATCGACCACCTGAATGGCGTGCTGTTCATCGACTATCTGTCGCGGCTCAAGCGCGACATGATTGTGAAGAAATTCACCAAGCAGAAGCGCGCCGAGGTGATGTAACCGAAGGCGCTTCCCTTCGCCGCCAGAGCAGCCTAAGACGCTTCACCCATGCGCATCGTCTTCATGGGCACGCCGGACTTCGCCGTGCCGGCGCTTCAGGCGCTCCTCAAAGCGGGCCACGAGGTCGTGGTTGTCTATACCCAGCCGCCCCGCGCCGCGGGCCGCGGCATGGCCTTGCGCAAATCGCCGGTGCATGAGGCGGCCGAGGCCGCGGGGATCGAGGTGCGCACGCCGGAAAAACTGAAGAGCAACGAGGAGCAGGAGCGCTTCTCAGCGCTTCAGGCCGACACCGGCGTCGTGGTGGCCTACGGCATCATCCTGCCGAAGCCGGTCCTCGACGGCACCAGGCTGGGTCTCTTCAATATCCATGCCTCGGTTCTGCCGCACTGGCGCGGCGCCGCCCCCATCAACCGGGCGGTCATGGCGGGTGATCCCGAAAGCGGCGTCTCCATCATGCGCGTCACCGAAGGCCTCGACGCCGGTCCCGTGTGCCTTGTCGAGCGCGTCGACATCGGCCCTAACATGACGGCTGGCGAACTGCACGACGCGCTCGCCCCGATGGGTGCGAAGCTGATGGTGAAGGCGCTCGCCAAGCTCGAAGAGGGAACGCTCGCGTGCATCGACCAGCATGACGAGGCGGCCAGCTATGCGACGAAGCTCGACAACACCGAGACGCGCATTAATTGGCGCCTTCCTGCTCACCACGTGCATGACCGCATTCGGGGACTGTCGCCTTATCCCGGCGCCTGGTTCGAGATCGAGTTCAACGGCAAGCGTGAGCGGGTCAAGGCGTTGGGCTCTGAGTTGGCGCAGGGTGAGGGTACGCCTGGCATGCTGCTTGATGATCGTCTGGCCGTGGCGTGCGGGGAGGGGGCCGTGCGCCTTACCAAGGTCCAGCGCGCCGGCAAGACGCCGGTCTCGGGCGAAGCCTTCCTGCGCGGCGTGCATCTCGCCCCCGGCACGGTGCTGGACTAGCCATGCCCCGCTACAAGCTCACCCTCGAATATGACGGCACGCCTTTCGTTGGCTGGCAGCTCCAGGAGAACGGGCTGTCGGTGCAGGGGCGTCTCGCGCAAGCCATCAAGGACTTCTCCGGCGAGGATGTTGTGCCGCGCGGCGCCGGGCGCACCGATGCCGGGGTCCATGCCACCGGCCAAGTCGCGCATTTCGATCTCGCCAAGGACTGGGAAACTGGCAAGGTGCGCGATGCGCTGAACGCGCAGCTGAGACCGGAACCGGTCTCCGTCTTGTCGTGCGAACCGGCCGCCGACGATTTCGATGCCCGCTTCTCGGCCAAGGCGCGCCATTATCTCTACCGCATCATCGACCGCCGAGCACCTCTTGCCCTGGAGCGCAATCGCGCCTGGGGCGTGTTCCGCAAGCTCGATGCGCATGCCATGCACGAGGCAGCGCAGATTCTCGTCGGCCATCACGACTTCACCACGTTCCGCTCCACCGAATGCCAGGCAGCATCGCCGCAGAAGACCCTCGAGCGCCTGGACGTGTCGCGTCACGGCGAGGTCATCAGGATCGAGGTGTCGGCCCGCTCCTTCCTGCACAATCAGGTGCGCTCCATGGTGGGCTCGCTGAAGGCAGTGGGCGAGGGGCGCTGGACCAAGGCCGATCTGGAAAAAGCCTTGGATGCGCGCGACCGCGCGGCGTGCGGCCCGGTGGCGCCCTCTTGCGGCCTTTACCTGGTGCGTGTGGACTACTGACAGGCTCGTGGACGAAACGTCCGCTCATGACCTATAGCGGACATCCTCGTACCCCGAGACGTCGATACCGTAAGCTTGGCGTAAGCCAGTGGGGACAGAAACTCAAAGCATCGGCGAACGGGTGAGCTACCACCAACCTGAGAGGAGTGCTCTCAGCGGACATGATGCCTGGGGCTGCTCACGTCAGCTTCTGACCCAATCCCGACATTGATGAGCTGCAGTATACGCGTTTGCACAGTCGCCGCCCCCACGGATGGAGATGTCGATGCCGGAGCTTGACCCGTCGCACATAATGCAAGTCGGTATGGGCTTCTTTGCGTCGAAGGCGCTACTCTCTGCCGTTGAGCTAGGGCTCTTTAGCGAGCTCGCTAAGCGTACGATGACGGCGTCAGAGATTGCCAAAGCTCTTGGCTTGCACCAACGGGCCGTACCGGATTTCCCGGATTCCCTGGTGGCCCTCGGCTTCCTCCGACGTGACGGAGAGGGAGCCGATGGCGTCTACTCAAATACGCCCGAGAGCGCCGTGTTTCTTGACCGCAATAGTCCCGACTACGTCGGTGGCATCCTGGAGATGGCCAACGCCCGTCTATACCGCTTCTGGGCAGACCTCACCGAGGCGCTGAAGACCGGCGCGCCGCAAAACGAGACGAAGCACTCCGGCGCACCGCTGTTTGCCAAACTCTATGAGGCGCCAGAACGTCTCGAGCAATTCATGAACGCCATGTCAGGAGTCTCGGCTGGGAACTTCAAGGCCTTCGCACAGGAGTTTGACTTCTCAAAGTACAAGACCTTATGCGATGTCGGTGGGGCGACTGGGCAGCTGTCGTGCATGGTAGCTGCGGCAAACCCCCACATGCGCTGTAGCAGCTTCGATCTTCCTCAAGTGCTGCCAATAGCCACCCGCAAAATCAAGGAGGCCGGTCTAGCAGACCGGGTTACTCCCGTCGGTGGCGATTTCTTCGCAGATCCACTCCCAAAAGCGGACGTCATCACCATGGGGATGATCCTGCATGATTGGAATCTTGAGAAGAAGAAGGTGCTTATCCGTAAGGCCTATGATGCGCTACCCCAGGGCGGAGCGTTCGTAGTTATTGAGGCACTGATCGACGACGCACGACGCGAAAACGCGTTTGGCCTGCTAATGTCGCTCAACATGCTGATCGAGTTTGGCGACGCTTTCGACTACTCGGGCTCCGATTTTGCAAGTTGGTGTCGCGAAGTCGGCTTCCGCAAATTCGACATTATCCCGCTTACCGGCCCATCGAGCGCCGCAGTTGCTTACAAATAGACGCAGCTGCGAACCGTTAAGCGTGATGTCTGCGTTTGGCACTTAGCTGACATACCGAAAGGCGACCCTGACTTCCGCTTTTGGGTCCTATTCGGACATGGGCCCCCAGGCCATGAATGTCCGCTAATGACTCATAGCTGACATTAGAGCATGGTCATGAAGCCGTCGGCTGGCCCTTCTCACCAAGGAACGCGCGGAGATCCTTGAAGGTAATAAGCCGTTGCATTTTGGAAGTTGGAGCCCATGCGCCGCTTCCAGCCAGAATAACTTCAACATCGCCAGCCGTGGCGATGTGGCTCAGCTCTGATTGATAACGCGCCACAGCCTTCATGGGGGTCACAGACGAGGCGGACACGACAAGAAGGTCAGGCTTGAGTTTGTTGACGAGCGATTGGAGCTCATCCGCAGGCGGTCCCTCGCCGATCCATACCGAACGCCAGCCGGCCTCGGCGAACACGAGCTCGGCGAGTGTCAGCCCCAAGGTATGACGCTCATTCTCCACCGTGAGCAGCGCCGCGCTGGGCGCGCTGTCGCCACGACGTGTCTCGCTGACGCAGGCCGCGGCGGCGCGGCGCAAAGACTCGGTCGTGGCGTGCTCCTCGAAAATCTGATAGTCGCCGGCCTCCCAGCGCCGACCGATCTCGGCGATCGCTGCGGCGACCTCGTCGGCCGTGTCGGCCCAGTTGCCCGTCTTCTGCCGCGACGCGATCAGGGCCGCCTTCACCTTCGCGGAATCGCCCGTCATCAGCACGTCGCACCATTCCGCGAGCAGGCCGCTCAGCTCCGCCGGGCGGCTCGCGGCGATGAAGCGGCGAAGCTCCGTCACGTAGATGCGGCGATGCCCGCCCGGGGTGCGCTCGGCGTGAAGCACGCCGCTATCGACCCATCGCTGGATCGTTGCGGGTGCCACGCCGAGTCGTCGCGCCGCCTCTCCCGCGGAAACCATTTGCTCGCTCATCCTCACTCCTCGTCAGCCGCATGGGCGATATTGTCGGCGCGCTCGATCCCCGTGGGGTGGTAGGCGCCGGTCTGCCGATCTCCGAATTCTAGTATGCGCGTCCGCGCGCGCTCGATGGCCTCGGGCTCGCGGGTGAGCGTGAGCTTGTGAACGGCGCAGCCGTCGGCGTCGAGTTCCATGTTCTTGAGCAGCGGCCGTAAGTAGTAGAAGGGCTGCACACCGACACCGCCGAACCGCTGTTGCGTGAGGCGCGCGTGGCCAAGCGTGTAATGGCAGCACTCATGCGCCATCAGGAAGTGGGCATAGGCCGGATCCGATTTGAGCGTGGAGGCGTCGATCACGATCACAGAACGGTCGTCGGCGGTCCTTGTCGCCGACGCCTGCTCGGGCAAATCCGGCAAGACGTCGGCGGCGATGTCGTAATACGGCTTAGCCGTGCCAGCGACCATGCCCAGCGCGACGAGGCTCGCGAACACCACACCAAAGAAGCTCCCAAGATCTGAGCATTTTTCGGCCACTCGAGCCACCTCTGCCGTCTGATCAAATCCTCTTGAATGATATAAGTGATTTTGTGACTTGTAAATCGATTATTTCAATGCAATGTTGCCGGCGTCAACCCTCCCCGCGCCCGCAAAGCAGGCACCCAGCCCGGCGCGGAGACATGGCCCCGGAGCTTTCCCCCGGGCTCCGGGGCCTTCTTGTCGCCGCATGGGCTCACTCCTCGCGGGGGCGGGTCACGCAACGAGTGAGAAGGAGCAAGTGATGTCTTTCAGAATTCCAAATCTCGTCGTTTCCGTTGTGGCCTTGGCCGTGCTTGGCCTCACCATGGCCAGCACCATTGCTCGTGCCGCGGAGAAGGACATCGTCGAAACGGCCGTGTCCGCCGGACAGTTCAAGACGCTGGCCAGTGCACTGGAGGCGGCGGGGCTCGTCGACACCCTCAAGGGTGATGGACCGTTCACCGTCTTCGCCCCGACCGACGAGGCCTTCGCCAAGTTGCCGGAGGGCACCCTCGAAAACCTTTTGAAGCCCGAAAACAAGGACCAGCTCGTGGCGATCCTCACCTATCACGTGGTCCCCGGAAAGGTTGAGGCGGCGGATGTCGCAAAGCTCAATGAAGCCAAGACCGTGAATGGCAAGATGATCAACATTAAGGTCAAAGGCGACTCGGCGATGGTCAACGACGCCAAGGTCACCAAGGCCGACATCGCTGCATCGAACGGCGTCATCCACGTCATCGACACGGTGATCCTTCCGCCGAAGGGCTAGCAAGACGCGAAACGGCTGCGGGTTCCGCTTCGGCGGGACCCGCGTTTGCCCGCCGTCTGACATCCTCATGAAGAATATGATGAACCCACGCTTGTCCTGCCGATTGTCGGCAGGACCAGGACGAAACCTGCTCGTTAATTCGAGTGATAACACACAGCCGCGGATCACTAGGAAGTGAGCAAGAAGCTGGTGTGGTGGATTATCGGGATAGTGGCCGTAGTGTTGCTCGGTGCGGCCGTACGGGGACCGATCGTGAGCGATGTCGAACACCCGAAATACACTCTCATCGAGCGAAGCGGTGCCATCGAGATACGCGCTTACGCGCCGATGATCGTCGCCGAGACTGAAGTGACAGGAGAGCGCCGCGAGGCGATCAGCAAGGGCTTCCGGCTTATTGCCGATTACATCTTCGGCAATAACACGGCCGCACAAAATGTGCCGATGACCGCGCCAGTCACGCAGCAAGGCGATGGGAAGAGCTGGCGTGTGCGCTTCCTCATGCCATCGAAATACACAATGGAGACACTGCCAAAGCCAAATAACCCCGCCGTTGTGCTCAAAGAAATCCCCGGCAAGCGCTTTGCGGCGATCTGCTTTTCCGGTATGGGCGGTAAAGACAGCCTTGATCGCCACACAAACGAGCTTGAGGAGTTCATCAGCGCAACGACTTACGCCTTCTATAATCCGCCGTGGACGCTCCCCTTCCTTCGTCGCAACGAAGTGATGGTCGAGACAGCGGGTCCGAGGGATTAAACTCTGCGAGACTCATGGGTTGTGCATCCCGCTTTCGCGGACGAGCTGCTATTGGCACAAAGCGGACATCGATTTTTCAACGCTCAGCATGTCCGCTTTCGGGCGCAAAGCCGGACATGGCGCGGATGGCACGTTCGAGAGCGGCGGCGCACCATTCATCTTGACACCAGGTGATCACGTCTTCGGGCGCAAATTTCGACGTAATTTAGCAGCAGAAATACCTAGCAAGGACACTCCTCTCATTGGAAACGGCCATGGCTAATAAAAATGACTTCACACCGGAAGAATGGACCAAGGTGTTAGAGAGCATCATAGCTGCCGGCCTTGCCGTTTCGGCAGCCGATCCAAGCGGCTGGTGGGGTACTCTTAAAGAAGCCGCTGCAAGCACCCCGGCGCTCGCTGCAGCTAGGCGCGATCCCAATTCTAACGAACTCATCAAGGCAGCAGTTGCTGATTTTGAAAGATCCAATAATGGAAGCATTCTTGCAATGCGCGAACGCTTTGCCGAGGCGGAGCCCACGGAATGTGTACAGCGTTCATTAGCGAGCCTACGGGAGGTTTCCGCCATCGTCGATGCCAAGGCACCTGACGAGGCAGCAGCCTTCAAAACCTGGCTCTGCGAGATCAGCCAGAAGGTCGCAGAAGCCGCCGTGGAGGGGTCTTTTCTTGGCTTTGGTGGTGTCCGAGTAAGCGATGCTGAGAGGGCGACACTTCGCGACATCTCCAAGGCGCTAGGCATGGCATCCTAACCCCGCGCACCGAAGTCTGCTTCTGGCACTTAGCGGACCACTTATCCCCGGCGTCCAAAGCTCGCGTCATTGCTTCACCTCGTCCGTTCGAGGGCGCGCTCTAGAGGCGTCTTGATCGCGGGGCGAGGGGCGGCGCCCGCGGGTTTCGTTCGCAGCGAGGCCTCCGGGCGGTGCCGAAGCCACCCCCCTGGGCTTACTAGGAGCCCCCGCCAGAAGCTAGCTAACGCCCCCTGAGGCAGTCCTGACTCCGACCCCAGGAGGAAGCGGGGCCCAGTGCCGACCAACGCCGCAAATCGCATACGCAACCGGCTTCTGGCCTATAGATGCGCCATCCCTCACGTCCCCGGGAAGCACAAGCCGGACGCAAGGACGCGCAGCGGTGATGGATTTCGCGTGCCCAGAGGAAGCATGGTCAAGGCACTGAAATTCATATACGTCTCTGCCGCGAACGGGGAGGGACCATGAGAGCCCGCGACCAAGCATGATCAGGCGCATCGCTACCGTCGGCGGGCTCACGCTCGTCTCGCGCCTCACGGGCTTCGTCCGCGACGTGGTCATGGCCGCCATTCTCGGCGCCGGACCTATCGCCGACGCCTTCTTCATCGCCTTCCGCCTGCCCAACCATTTCCGCGCCATTCTCGCCGAGGGCGCCTTCAACGCGGCCTTCGTGCCGGCCTACGCGCGCACCCTCGAAAAAGATGGCAAGGCGGCGTCACGGCGCTTCGCCGACCAGATCGCCGCGGCGCTTCTCGCCATCAACGTCGTGCTGCTCGCGATCGCTCTGTTCTTCACGCCTTACGTGGTTGGGTTGCTGGCGCCAGGTCTTTCCGAGGACCCTGAGCGCTACACCCTTGCCGTGACGCTCACTCGCATCACCTTCCCGGCGCTGCTGCTGGTCTCGATCCAGACCATGATCGCGGGCGAGCTCAACGCCAATGGCAGGTTCGCGGCGGCGGCGGCGGCACCGATCCTGCTCAATATTTGCATGATCATTGCGCTCCTCTCGTCGGCCTTGTTTCCCAATGCGGGCTATGCCGCAGCCTGGGGTGTTCTGGCCGCGGGCGTGGTGCAGGTGATCCTCGTGGCGGTCGACGCCGAGCTTCACCATTTCGGCTTGCGGCTGCGCGTGCCGCGCCTCGACCTACCCACGCGGAAGTTCTTGAAGGCGCTGGGGCCGGCCATTATCGGCGCCGGCGGCGTGCAGCTCGCCTTGTTCGCCGACACGCTGATCGCCTCGTTTCTGCCGGCCGGAGCGCTCTCGGCGCTCTATTACGCCGACCGCATCAACCAGCTTCCCATCGGCGTCGTCGGCATCGCCGTCGGTACGGTGCTGTTGCCGGAAATGTCGCGCCGCCTTGCCGCCGGCGACGAGAAGGGCGCTGCCTCGGCACAAGCGCGCGGTATCCAGCTGGCGCTCCTCCTCACCGTGCCCTGCGCCGCAGCGGCGCTCACGATTCCGGATCTGATCATGCGCGCGTTGTTCGCGCGCGGCGCGTTCACCGCGCAGGATGCCGCGGCCGCTGGCGCCACGCTCGCCGCCTACTCGGCCGGCCTCCTGCCCTTCGTCCTGTTGCGCAGTTTCACCGCACCGTTCTACGCCCGCCGCGATACGGCGACGCCGGTCAAGGCCGCGCTTTTGGCCGCCGCCATCAATGTCGCGCTGAAATTCGCGCTTATGGGTCCGCTCGCACAGGTCGGCCTGGCGCTGGCAACGAGCGCCGGCGCCTGGATCAATCTCGGCCTTTTGGCCTTTTTCGCGCGCCGCCAAGGCTTCGTCGTGTCAGGCGCCGCTATCGGCAAACCTGTGGCAAAGCTGATTCTTTGCGGCGTCTTGCTCGCCGTGTGCCTGTTCGCCGGCGCTTACGGCCTCAGCATAGCGCTCGCAGGGCTCACCCATTTCCGCGACGAGACGGCGCTTGCCATCCTCGTGGTCCTCGGCGGCGCGCTCTATTTCGCACTCGTCTTCCTGCTTCTTGGCCGAAGCTGGTTCATGAGCTTGTTGCGGGATGTCACCGAGGCGGCGGACACGACCCAGCCTGCCAAGCTCGAGGAGGTCGATCCGCTCGCCGATTCCGCAGCGCTTCCGGACACGACCCCGCCCCCGGACAGCTAGGTCTTGGGCAGATCGACCAGTTCGACAGACCCTTCGTCAATGTCGCGCCCGAGGAAGATCGCGCCCACCCGCGCGAAGCGCTCAGGCGAATCCGTGGCGAAGAAACGGATCGCCGGGTTGCCGCCCGCATCGCTCTCAACGGCAAGTTTGCCCTTCGCCAGCGCCTCAGCCACGACGGCTGCGGTGGTCTCCGCCGAGTCCACGAGCGCGACCCTCTCGCCCACGGTGCGGCGAATGGCGTTGGCCAGCACCGGAAAATGAGTGCAGCCGAGCACGAGCGTGTCGGGCGCGTCGGCGCTCGTGAATAGCGGGCTGAGATAGTGCTCCGCCGTCGCCAGCGTTGCCGTCGCCTCCCCCCAGCCTTCCTCGGCCAGTGCCACGAACACCTGGCAAGGCTGCTGCACCACGTCCGCATCCGCCAACAGCCGGCGAATAGCCCGCGCATAGGCGCCGCCTTTCACCGTCCCTTCGGTCGCGATCACGGCGATGCGCTTGTTCCTGGTCGCGGCGACGCCCGCGCATGCGCCGGGCTCGATCACGCCGATCACCGGCACCGGGTCCCACGCCTCCTGGAGTACAGGAAGCGCGACCGCCGATGCCGTATTGCAGGCGATTACCACCATCTTCACGCCTTCGCCCATGAGCAGGCGTGTCGCTTGCAGTGCGTAAGCCTGAACGGTCTCGGCGCTCTTGGTGCCGTAGGGTAGTCGCGCGGTGTCGCCGAGATAGACGAAGCGCTCATGCGGAAGCCGCGCCGCAAGTGCGCGCAGGACCGTCAGGCCGCCCATGCCGGAGTCGAAGACCCCGATCGGCCGGCTGTCACCGGCCATCGCTGCACCCCGCGAACATCTCGAAATAACGTTCGATGAAGCGGCGATAGATGGCGGTCAACTGTTCAAGATCGCTGACTTTGACGTTCTCGTCGGTCTTGTGGATGGTCTCGGTGGTGAGCCCGAACTCGACGACGGGACAATAGTCCTTGACGAAACGGGCGTCCGACGTGCCGCCGTCGGTGGAAAGCGACGGCGTAAGGCCCGTCACCTCGTTCACCGCCTCGCTCAGCAGCGCATCGAGCTGGCCGGGCTCGGTGACGAAGACATCGCCCGGCGGTTCGAAATCGAGCGTGAAGGTGAGCTCGGTGCCGGAAAGCGCAGACGCGACCTGCTCGTGCAGCATCGCTTGCAGCGAGTCCGGCTTGTGCCGGTCGTTGTAGCGGATGTTAAACTTGGCCTCGGCTGCCGCCGGGATCACGTTGGTTGCCGGATTGTCAACGTCGATACTGGTCACTTCGAAGTTCGACGGCGAGAAATGCGCGCTGCCGTAGTCGAGCGGCGTATCGTAGAGCTTCGCCAGCACGGTCACGAGGCCTTTGACCGGATTTGCCGCGAGATGCGGGTAGGCGACATGGCCTTGTTGCCCTTTGATGACTAGCCGCCCGTTCAGGCTGCCGCGCCGCCCGATCTTGATGGTCTCGCCGAGCTTCGTCGAGTTCGACGGCTCGCCGACGATGCAGTGGTCGGGTTTGAGGCCTTGCTGCTCCAACCACCGGAGCACCTTTTTCGTGCCGTTGATGGAGGGACCTTCCTCATCGCCGGTGATGAGCAAGCTGATCGTGCCGTCGATCTCCCGATTCTTCGCCTTGGCGTAATCCATCGCTGCCGCCGCGAAACAGGCGATCGCCCCCTTCATATCGGAGGCGCCGCGGCCATAGAGCACACCGTCTGCGATCTCCGCGGCAAAGGGGGGATGGCGCCACAAGGTTTCATCCCCCGGCGGCACCACGTCGGTATGCCCGCAGAAGCAAAGATGCGGCGGGCCCTCGCCGATACGCGCCACCAGATTGTCGATGGCCGGCGTCCCGTCCTCGGTGAAGGTGAGGCGGTCGCAGACGAATCGCGCCTTTTTCAGCGGCTCCATGAGCGCGGCAAGCGCGCCGGCATCCTTGGGCGTGATGCTGGGACAGCGGATCAAGCCTTGCGCGAGCGCGACAGCCTTCTCGCCGAGCGTGGTCATGGGATCGACACCTCGTTCGGACGCGGCGGAGTTGCCGCGGGCGCAACATGACGGCCACCTGCCCACCTGGCAAGCGGCCGGAAACTCTTCCTCTTCGGCGATTTGCCTTGCGTGGCCGTTAAATGGCGGGGTCAGCTGATCGCTGCCAGCGGGTCGCCCCCGAAATGGTTCTGCCCTGGTGTCCCTTTGAGAATGCCGAGATCGATCACGAACCACAGTGCGACGCCAAGATTGACGAGGGTGCAAAGCCAGCCCAGTCCGTTTTGCTGCGGCGCTCCCGTCAGCCCCCAAACTTGGAACAGATTGGCAATGAGTACGGGCACTAGGCCGTAAAGCGCCGTTTTTCCCGGCCTACCGCGGTCCTGGAAGCGTTTCGCGCACACCGCATAGCCTGGATAGAACAGGGCAAGAGCCAATAACGTAACCAGGAGACCACCGAAAAAGCCCCAACCGAAAATTACCTCAATAATGGTGCCCACGACCGCCCAAACGACGAGAATGATTACGACCCCCGCCCACCATTTGGCCCGGTTTATGCGCCCCTCCAATGATGTGAAAACATATTGCAGGTCCATTGCGTCCCCCTCATCCGGCCTCGAGACTCGGGTTCGTTTTAAGGCCGAATGGACAGCTTGCGAAGGGGGATATGATCCCATCCGCGTGAGCCTAGCCTCAAGGATCAGTGCCGCGGCCCGGGCTGGGTCGCTCTTAGTCGCGGAGAAGCTCGTTGATGGAAGTCTTGGCGCGCGTCTTCTCGTCCACCGTCTTCACGATCACCGCGCAATAGAGCGACGGGCCAGGCGATCCATCCGGCAGCGACTTGCCAGGCATCGAGCCTGACACCACCACGGAGTAGGGCGGCACACGGCCCTGATGCACGAAGCCTGTGGCGCGGTCGACGATCTTGGTCGATTGGCCGAGATAGACGCCCATGGAGAGCACCGAGCCCTCTCCGATGATGACGCCTTCAGCCACCTCGGCACGGGCGCCGATGAAGCAATTGTCCTCGATGATCACTGGGTTCGCTTGCAACGGCTCCAGCACCCCGCCGATGCCCGCGCCACCTGAGAGATGCACGTTCTTGCCGATCTGCGCGCAACTCCCGACGGTCGCCCACGTGTCCACCATGGTGCCGGAGTCAACGCGCGCCCCGAGATTGACGAAAGACGGCATCAGCACGACGCCAGGCGCGATATAGGCGGAGTGGCGCACCACAGCGCCCGGCACGGCGCGGAAGCCCGCCTCCTTGAAGTCCTTGGCCTTCCATTTCTCGAACTTGGTCTGGACCTTGTCCCACCAGGACGAGTCGTTGGGACCACCGTCGATCCTGTGCGGGTCGTTCAGGCGGAACGACAGCAGGATCGCCTTCTTCACCCACTGATGCACGATCCACTCGGCGCCGACCTTCTCCGCCACTCTGAGCTCGCCCTTGTCGAGCAGGGTCAGCACTTCCTCCACGGCATCGCGCACCACGCCCTTGCTGTCAGGTGTGATCTCCGAGGCATGATCGAAAGCGCCGTCGATGAAGCTCTTGAGATGGTCGTGAGACATGAAACCCCGTCAGGTCATGCAGAACTGTGCTTGCAGCGGCACTAACGGCTCGTCCGCAAGGGCGGTTCCAATGGCGGCAAGGAAAGGCGCGAGCGCCCCGGTCCGGTGATGGATGTGGGCGGGCAGGTCCGTCCAGCCCGCACTAGCTTGGTGCTCGGGCCGCGCCGAGCGGCAGTCGACGAGCACGGTGGTCATGCCGATCGCATGTGCGGTCTCCAAATTGTGCGGCAGGTCGTCGAACATTGCGGCGCCGCCCGCCGCAATCCCGTGTGCCTTGACGAAGCGGTCATAGGCCTCGCGCGTCGGCTTCGGATGGATGTAGTCGAGAGCGTGGATGTCGAAAATATCCTCGAAATGGTCGAGCACTCCGAGCCGTGCCGCAACGGCTTCCGCGTGCTTGCGCGAGCCGTTGGTGAACACGAACTTCCGCCCCGGTAGCCCATCGATGGCAGCTGCCAAATCCGGCGCGGCCACAACCGAGTTGAGGTCGATGTCGTGCACATAATCGAGAAACGTATCGGGGCAGATGCCGTGCAGCTGCACCAGGCCGGCGAGCGTCGTGCCGTGCTCGGCGTAGTAGCGATGCCGCAACTCATGCGCCTCGTCCAAGGGCAGCCCGAGCTGTTCGGCGATGAATGCGCCCATGCGCCGGTCGATCTGAGCGAACAGATCGCAGTCCGCCGGATAGAGCGTATTGTCGAGATCGAACACCCAGGTCTCGACATGGCCGAATCCGGTGATATCTGAGGCCCCCGTCATTGCGGTGCCCTCGCGCGGCCCATGGCGTGCCGCCGCTCGATCAAAGTGCCGGCACCGTGCTCGGTGAACAGTTCGAGCAGCACGGCATGCGGCACTTTGCCGTTGATGATCACAACCGCCTCGACGCCTTCGGCGATCACGTCCATGCAGCTTTCGATCTTGGGGATCATGCCGCTGGTGATGGTACCGTCCTCGATCAGGCCTTCCGCCTCCGCCGTGGTCATGGAACGGATCAGTCGGCCCTCCTTATCGAGCACGCCGTCGACGTCGGTGAGCAGCAAGAGCCGCTTCGCCTTCAAGGCGACCGCGACCGCAGCGGCAAACGTATCGGCGTTGATATTGAGCGTCTCGCCCTCGGGGCCGACGCCGATCGGCGCCACCACCGGGATCAGGTCCGAGTGGATGATGACATCGATGATATGCGGCTCAACCAGCCCCGGCTCGCCGACGAAGCCGAGGTCCAGAACCCGCTCGATATTGGAGTCTGGATCGCGCACGCGCCGCTCGAGCCGCTTGGCCCGCATCAGGTTGGCGTCCTTGCCGCAAATGCCGACCGCCTTGCCGCCCTGGTCGTTGATCGCCGACACGATCTCTTTGTTGACGGAGCCGGCGAGCACCATCTCGACCACGTCGACCGTCTCCCGGTCGGTGACGCGCAAGCCGCCCTTGAACTCGGATTTGATGTTGAGCCGCTCCAAGAGCTTGCCGATCTGCGGGCCGCCGCCATGCACCACCACCGGGTTCACGCCGGCCTGCTTGAGGAGCACGATGTCCCGGGCGAAGTCGCGTGCCAGCTCCGGATCGCCCATGGCGTGGCCGCCATATTTCACCACCACCGTTTTGCGGTCGTAGCGCTGCATATAAGGCAGGGCCTCGGACAGCACCTTGGCCTTGGCGTGCACGGATGTGAGCACGTCCGCCAGCCCCGCCGCCTTGGCTGGCGCAAGGTCCTTTGACTTTGCTGGGGATGTCTTTGTCTTGGCCACGTGCGCCTTATAGCGGCGCTTTGCCTTAAGGCACAACGCCGTTTGGCGCCAAAGCGGCGACCGCGGCGCGGAGCTCTGGGATGCCGGAGCCGGTGCGGGCCGACGTGGCCAGCAGCTGTGGATAAGCCGCCGGGTGCTTGGCGAGCTCGTCACTGACTTTGGCGATGACCGCCTCCAACTCGCTCTGCTTCGGCTTGTCAGCCTTGGTCAGCACCGCCTGGTAGGACACCGCCGCCTCGTCCATCAGCTTCATGGTTTCGCGGTCGTTAGCCTTGATGCCGTGGCGGGCGTCCACCAGAAGAAACACGCGCTTCAGCTCCCGGCGCCCCTTGAGATAGTCGCCAATCAGGCGCGTCCAGCCTTTGACGGCGGATTTCGGCGCTTTGGCGTAGCCGTAGCCCGGCATGTCCACGAGATAGAGCGCGCCTTCAGACCCCAGGGTGAAGAAGTTGATCTCCCGCGTGCGCCCGGGCGTCACGGACACACGGGCGAGTGTCTTACGGCCGGTGAGCGCGTTGATCAGGCTCGACTTGCCCACATTGGAGCGCCCGGCGAAAGCGAGCTCGGGGCGGCCATCCTCCGGCAACGCCTCGATGCTGGTGACGCCTTTGACGAACACGCACGGGGCCTTGAACAGCGCCTCGCCGCGCGCGATCGCTTCGGCGGTGAATTCGGGATTCTCCATCGCCATGGAGTGCCCGCCTTCGCGGTCGATGACAAGGAACGGTGATGGGTGCCTAAGCCGGGCGGTCTTCGTTACCCTGGCCGTCAGTAAGCGAGGCGGATTCCGATGGCTTCGCCTCATCGGCGGCCTTTGCCTCGGACTCGTGCTCTGCGTCGGTCCCGTCGTCGGCTGGCTTCGAGGCTTTCGCCTGCTTCGCCGCGCGGCTCGCCCTCCGCGAAGCCTTGGCGGACTGCTTCTCATGCGCGGCCTTTTCCGCCTTCTCGTCCTCGGGCGCCTTCTTCGGCTTCAGACCGAGATTCTCCAGAAGCGGGATCTCCACGCCCTGGCGCGCCATGATCACTGACTGCTGGATGACCGACAGCGTGTTGTTCCACGCCCAGTAGATCACAAGCCCGGCTGGGAAGGAGGCAAGCAGATAGGTGAAGAACACCGGCATCCAGGTGAAGATCTTCTGCTGGATGGGATCCGGCGGCGTCGGGTTCAGCTTCATCTGCATCCACATGGTGAAGCCCATGATGATCGGCCAAGCGCCAATCATGAGGACAATGGGCGGGTGCCACGGGATCAGGCCGAACAGATTAAACACACTAGTGGGATCGGGCGCCGACAAATCCTTGATCCAGCCGAAAAACGGCGCGTGGCGCATCTCGATGGTGACGAACAGCACCTTATAGAGTGAGAAGAACACCGGGATTTGCACAACGATCGGCAAACAGCCCGAGGCCGGGTTCACCTTCTCCTTCTTGTACATCTCCATCATCGCCTGCTGCTGGCGCATGCGGTCGTCGGCGTAGCGCTCCTTGATCTTCTGCATCTCCGGCCCGAGCTTCTTCATCTTGCTCATCGCCACGTAGGATTTGTTGGCGAGCGGGAACAGCACGAGCTTGATGC